>Ga0209212_1000710_pt1 | contig 61603 bp, 46 predicted proteins | sample RifGroC2_FD_183996 | JGI IMG/M metagenome (GOLD analysis project Ga0209212, IMG submission 183996) | Groundwater microbial communities from Rifle, Colorado, USA - Groundwater C2 (SPAdes) (version 2) | ecosystem: Environmental > Aquatic > Deep subsurface > Groundwater | place: Rifle, Colorado...
CGTCGGGCATTATAACGCCGCAAATCTCGTTCCGGTCGATCTTAAAAACCAAAATGCTCTCAAGACGATGGCTTTTGACCAGCAGGAATTCGCGAAATCATTCCCTGATTTTCCGAATATGTCCAGGCTGCGCGCGAATATGATCCCGGCGGCTTTTTATAGCCGCTGTACGAGAACCGTTACACTATTTTCGACGACCGCGGCAAGCTTTTATATCACGGCGACATCAGGATCAGAGGGGGAATATCTGCTCCCGACAGTGAACCCGTGACGCTGGTTTCTTCAAAGGGAGATATCTACGTCGAGACTTCCGAGCGCGTTGACGCGGCCCTTGTTGCCGTGTCCGGCAGGGGCTGATCCTTCCGGCTTCGTTCGATATAAAAGGACTGGCCGCCGCGCGTGAACTTTCAATGGCGCCGGAACCGGCATAAGAGTGGCCAAAAAAGACGGCAGCATGAAAATTTCTCCCTTTTTATACACTTACACCCAGGCTAAATATATTATCCGGCTTTTCGACGTGAGCGGCAATGAGATACTTTTCAATTCAAAACTGCTCTTTCATTGGTTCAGGCCCGATGATAAAGCGAATTTCCCGGTTTATTTCAAAGGCGCGGCCGACGCCGGGTCGATGGTTCAACAGGGGCCCGGCGATTTCAGCCCGAAGCAGGGGCTTAAATATAATTTTGACATAAAGAAGGACCAGAGAATAGAGATAGAAACTCAGGGAAATCCTGAATCCAATAGCTTTATAAAGGTTGAAAGCGACGTATTTTAATTTTTTTACCGATGATAGAGCTTCCGATGTCTTTTCCCCAGGCAGAATCTTTATCTTATTGGAACCGACTTCTGGCGAGTCAAGTTCTTTTCAACGGTCTATTCTTTAAACATTTTGCATGCAGTTGATATTATTCAGTTTTAAAAACCAGATTCTATTAATTACATCAACTCCTTTTCTATGTCGGCGAGCCGCGCCAGCGCGTCTTTATCGTCGCCTTCTTTTTTCAACGCCTCGCGCTCGATCTCGAGTTGAATTATCCTGCGCTCGATGACGTCTATTTCGTATGGCATGCTGTCTATCTGGATTCGCAGGCGCGACGCGGCCGGGCCGTCATGTTTTAAAAGCGCTATCAGCATAAGCATAAGTCGTGCCTTTATCTAAATCCTTTATTTATAATTGTTTTACCTTCACTTTAATTTTCGTGTGGAAAAAACGGCCATTACCTTGAAGAAATATCGCTGAAAAATGAAACCCCCTCGCCGCCGTCGAAACCTTAGTTTGAATTTCGTATTGTGAACATGTTATGTTTATATTAGTTTCTTCAGGTTTCTATTGACAAAGGGTTGACTTTATTGTTATTATAGTCATAATTTTATTAAGCATATCTGTGGTTAATCTCCCGATCTGGATTTTTTTATAAAGTTATTTTTGAAATATAAAATTTTGCGTTAAATATGTGCGTTTAATAAAAAGCATTTTAGAATAAATAAAGTTATAATTTTCAGGAGGTCTGTTATGAACAAGATAGTATTTTTAACCGCTTTATTACTCACGGTATCGGCTTGCGGATTATTGACGAGGTGCTCGATCGCCCACGCGGCCGGCACCAGCGAGATCGAAATATTGATCGAGAAGGCCGATACTCTTTTTGAAAAAAAAGATCTGGCGGAAGCTAAAAGGGTTTATCTGAAGGCGCTTTCCATTAACGCCAAAAACTTAAGAGCGCGCAACAACCTCGGCGCTGTTTACATGGCTCTCGGCGATTACTCAAAGGCTTTCGAACAGTTTGAAGAGATACTCAAACTCGATCCCGACTACGCCAACGCCTATGAAAATATCGGCATAATCATGTGCCGCAAGGGCGATTTCGAAAGGGCCGTAACGACGCTCAAGCAGGCGCTCTTTTTAAATTCGGAATCGTCCACGGCCTACTACAACCTTGGCCTGTCTTTCATCGGCCTCGAAAACTATCAGGACGGAATAAAAGCCCTGAAGGTCGCCGTCAAATTGAATCCTTCGTTCTCCGAGGCTTATTCGACGCTCGGCGAGCTTCATTACAGGCTCGACAATATCAAAGAGGCCGAGGAATGCCTGAAAAAGGCCATTACCGCGAACCCCGGCAATTATACGGCCTATAACACGATGGGTCTTCTCAACCTCAGACAGGCCAATTACGAAGATGCGTCGCTGAATTTCGGCAAGGCCCTGAAAGGCCCCCGCGGCGTTCAGGTTATCGCCTTATATAACATGGGCCTTATATACCTTACGAAAAACGACGCCGCCAAATCCATCGAATACTTCAAAAAAGCCACCGAGCTGGAGCCCGGTTTCGCGGCCGCTTTCAACGATTGGGCAATGATACTCATCAAGCAGGGCAATTTCGCCGAAGCCGAAAAACTTCTGGTAAAGGCCATAATGGTCGAGCCCAAAAACCTCACGTTCAACATCAACCTTATAGACTGCTATAAAAAAACTTCCAAGTTCAAAGAAGCGCTCGATGTCTGCGACTACCTGATAAAACTCGACGCGAAAAACGCCCAGGCCTATGACGAAAAGGGCCACATATATTATCTTTCCGGCGACGCGAAGAACGCGAAAGAAAACTATGAAAAGGCCATTGCCGCCAATCCTTCTTACGCCGAAGCGCATTACAAACTCGGCGTGCTTTACGATAAGGTGGGCGCGGGCGACAGGGCGCTCACCGAGTATCAGGCGGCCGTAAAACTCAATCCCGCTCATGTTTTTGCATACAACAACATAGGCTTTTCGCTTATGAACAGCCTCAAGTTCGACGACGCCGCGAAAAATCTCGAAGCCGCGGTAAACATCAATCCCAACTTCACTTTCGCGCTTTACAATCTCGGCATAGTTTATTTCAACCGCAATAAGGGCGCAGATCTGGCAAACGCCAGAAAAATGTTCGCCAAAATTCTCGAGATCGAGCCGAAAGAATCCAATTTTTATAAACTGGCGTCCGACGCTCTCACTCAGGTGGAAAGCAAAGGCAAATAGACGTTCCGCCTGCCGCCGCCGCGCCGGATTTATCGTCCGGCGCGCTTTGCTTAAAATCATAAATCGCACGGGGAGTAAAAGATGACATTTATAGATTTCGGAAAAAGAAAAAATAATGAAAAAGGCTTCATGGACGGTTTCGTCGGAAAAATTGTAACGGCCGGATTTATTTTCGGCGCGATAATCTGGGCCATACTTCGTTTCGCCGTTACCTACGACGCGGACATGATCAGGAAAAAATTGACGAAACTCGACGGCGAAGCCGTACTGCTGTCGGGCCAGGTCACCGAGTGGCGCTACTTCGAAGAATTGAAGATACAGGGCGTCGGCTACAACGTGATGAATCTGAAAACGCGCAAAGGCTCGATACTCATAGCCACTCTCAAAGACGCGCCGCAGATAAAATCGAAATATTTTATAGAAGCCGAGATCATAGGCTCGATAGATACCGTCAATAAAAGATTCAAGATGATACGCCCGCTGGATAAAAGCGCGCCCATCAACAGAAACATTCCGTTCCTGCTCGAAAAGACCCGGATAAGCCTTCCGTTCACGATCTAGGTTTTGTCCTGGCGGATTTCATCGCGTGGATATGGCTTTTTTGAGTTTTTCTATCATTGTCTTCACCCGCGTGTTCTGCGGATCGAGCCGCGTTGCCCGCTGGAATTCGATATAGGCCAGGTCGTAGCTCTCGACCTTCGCCAGAAACAGGCCGTAGTTATAGTGATAGGTGAAAGAGTCGGGAACGAGCTCTATCGCTTTTTTAAATTTTTCGATGGCGTTGTCCGCCTCGCCGCGCCTCGCGTGTTCGATGGCCTCGTTGTGGTAATCGCGCGCGCCCTTTCCGATATTCGAATTTTCTTTAACGGTTATCTGCTCTTCGCCTGAAGAGGGGCCTTCATCATCGTCTTCTTCGTCGTCAGGGTCCTCTCCGTCGCCGTCCGCACCCGGTACGGTTTTGAATGGGTCCGCTTCCGCCGCCGCGGCCTGTTTCGGAATTCCGGTCTCGCCGGTATCTGAAAGAGCGACGGCTGAACTTTCAGCCGGTCCGGCGCTTTTCTGAGGATTATTCAAAAACTCGATATCTTCTATGTCCAGGTATTTGTTTATCTTCGATTCTAAAGTAGCGTCCACGCGCGGTTTGGCGGATGCCGTCACCTCCGTCGTCGTCTGAGCGCCTTCATTTTTTTCGGGAGCGTCGCACTTCGAGCATTCCAGTTTCATTTCAGGCGTGAATGAATATTTTCCGCCTTTAGGGCAGGCGAGTTCGTATTTGAGATATCTGGCTGAAACAATGTCGTGCACGCTCACTCTGGCTCCGGCGGGAAGCTTGTTGTCGACCGCGTAAAGCTCGAGCGCGGCCAGGACTCTTTTTTTCACGCGCGCGCAGTCGAGCGGCGGGTTGATCTTATCCAGAAGTTCTCCGGCGGCGAGACTTCCGGGACCGGATAGCGAAAAAATCACCGCGGTCGAGGCCGAAATGAAAAAAAAGATGATAATTTTAAATATTAGTTTGTAATCGGTGTTTACATTCATGGCTGATTTATGCTATTATTAATATAGTGGATTTTAATCTTTTAAAAAAAAATTATTGAACGCTTAAAAATTTTATAGATTTTAGTTTATTGTTTATCATTTTATCATTTTTTTTAAAGATGTCAATTAAAAAAAAGATAAATTTATTGAACGTTTGAATTTTTCCATACTATAAAACCGAGGTTCGCTTATATGAAAAACGTTTCGGATTACCTTGTGGATCTGTCTTCCGAAGATGAAAAAATAAGGCTTAACGCCGTCATAGAACTCGGTGACGCCGCCGACGAGTCGGCGCTTTCCGTGCTCGCCAAATTCAAAGCCGACAAGAATTCGGCCGTAAGATTTTACGTAAAAAAATCCATTCTCAAACTTAAAACTAAATTTCAAAATTCCAGGGAAGACGAACTCATTAGTGCTATCAGCGACGAAGTCAGAGAAAAAATATTAAAGATCAAGGTAATTGAAAAAATAAAAGACCGCTCCAAGATCGATAAATTATTCTCCGATTTCGACCAGGAAACCGACGAACTGATACGTTCTACCATCGTTTCCGTCCTGGGCAAACTATGCGACGAGTCCCATCTGGATAAGTTATTCAAATTTACCGAAAACGTCGACAGCCGTATCGTCGCGAACGCCGTCGAGGCGATCGAATCGATTAACTCCGAAAAGTCGATCGATCGTTTGACCCCGCTTCTGTTCCACGACGATTCGCGCGTTAAGGCTAACGTTTGCAAGGCTCTGTGGAATTTCACGCCGTCTAAAAAGGAAATCGCCGTCATGGTCATGGCCCGCCTGCGTGAACTGATAGCGTCTGATAAGCCGTGGATAAGAAGTTCCGCGATCTTCGTGCTTTCGACCATAAAAACTGACGAGGCCGTCGAACTTATCAAATCATGCAAAAACGATACCGAAAAAATAATAAAAGACCAGGTGAACGACACTCTTAAAAAGATCGGTTTCGTCGAGGCGCCTCCGCCCATTGCTGAAGAAAAAAAGGCTGCCATCGAAGAACTTCCGCCCGACGATATCTGGCCCAAAGTTGTATTTTATTCAAAAAAAATTTATAAGTTCTCTTCCGAAAAATACCGGGTACTGGCCGAGAAACTTAAAGAGGCCGACCGCGATAAATTAAAACTCCGCCTGAAACAGGCCGGGATAGCCGTTGTCGCCCTGGGCTGCTTCATCGTCGTTTTTAACGCCATATGGGAGCTGATCTACCCGCCGCCCCAAAAGCCTTCAGCCGTCAAAAATGTCGTCAAAAAGAGCGTTTCAAACAGCGTTCTCGAGGCCGCCGGCTATCTTAAAGAACTGAAATTCACCGAAAGCATATCGCGCCTTGAAAAAGAGCTCGAAAAAAACCCGAACGATCCCGTCGCCAGAAAACTTCTGAGCGTCGCCTATAATCAGCAGGCCGGAGTGCTCATAAAGTCCGGCAAAAACGAAGAGGCGTTGCGGCTTCTTGACAAGGCCCTTGAAATTTCGCCCGAACTTTCCGACGTTTACCTTAAATACGCGAAAATACTTATGGTAAAAAACGACAAAGCCAAGGCGCATGAAATGATGAAAAAAGGCCTCGAGCGTGAGCCCAGGAATTCGGAATTGAATCTGGAATACGCGAAGTTCCTGATAGCCAGTTCGAGTTTCGCCGATGCGCGCGACAGCCTTCAGATCGTCATCGAAAACGAGCCGGCGAACGCTCTGGCTTATTATCATCTCGCCGACTGCCTGCTCAGCCTCAACGATAAAGCGCTCGCCCGCGACGCTTATAACAAGGCGCTCACGCTCGATCCGAAGCAGTACGATCTGCGGCTTCGCACCGCCGACCGCTTTCTCGAAAGCGACCTGATATCCGACGCGATCAGCGAGCTTTCCGACATCACCTTTAAAAACCCTAAAAAGATAAAGCTTCGCGAGAAACTTGGCAACATCTATTTTCAGATCAGTAATTTCCGCGGCGCCGCCGATGAATTCAAAGCGGTTTTAAAGGACAACCCGAACGACTACGAGGTCAACTTCAAGATCGCGCTCTGCTATCAGGCGCTCGATAATATCGATGAAATGTTCCGCTATGTTTATAATGCGGTCAAGCTCAACTCGAATTTCTTTCCCGCCTATTACACTCTTGGCAGCGTTTACGAGTATAAAAAAATGCAGGCGGCCGCTAAAACCTGTTACGACCGCGTTATTAAACTTAAGCCCGACCTTCCCAAAGGCTACGTGGCGCTTGCCCAGCTCTACATCAACAGCAACCAGCACGCCAATGCCATTACCGTTCTGAGTAACGCCCTGAAGGCGATGCCCGATCAGCCCGAGATCCTTTATAACCTGGGAATGACCTATCTCTCGGTAAAAGACTCTAAAAACGCGAAGGACACGCTGTCAAAACTGCTGAGCGTGGTCGAAAAAGACAGGGAAACGCCCGAGTATAAGCGCGTGGCTGAAATAGTTTCAAGGCTCCGGTAGCGCAAGTCATACGACAAAGTTTATAAGTTATATAAATCAAAACTGGCCGTCCGGTAAAGACCATGGACGGCCAGTTTTATTGTTTTATAAAGTTAAATATGACAATATAATAAATAAAATGTGATGTGTTATTTATTTTTCATCATTTTACTATTTTTATTCCCAGCGACTCTATGACGGCGAATTTTTCTTTAACGGCGGCGTTATCGATCTTAAGCGTTACCTCGCTGCTTGTGGTTATGAGCAGCTCGCAGCCGTTTCCGGCGTTGTTTTTCAGCCCGAGCCCATCCGTCAGCCTGGGAATGAGACTTTCCACCGCGATTCCGTCGCCTTTGATCGTCAATATCAGGCTGACCTCGCCGCTCGTAGCGTAGGCCGTCAACATTGAAAATGGTGAATTTATGGCCGTTTCGGTTGTAGACGCCGCCGCGGCCTGTGGAAGCGAGTTTTCAGCCGTCGCCGGAGCGGAAGACGTTTGTGTAACCGCGACGGCCGAGGTGTCATTCGCGGAAGCTGCTTCTTCGTTTATAAGAGCGGCGGCCACGTCCATTGTGGCGGGCGGCGCCGCCGAGGCGGCGTTGTTGTCGCAGGAGAGCACTTCGACCCCGGCGGTCGTATCGCTGCATAGCTCCTGCAGTGGACAGCCGTCGCAAAGGCCCGACGCGAGCGCCGCAGGCAAAGGAAATGCGGCACAGGCGAGTATTATGAACAAAAAAAACGAATTTAATTTAATTATATGTTTCATGCGTGGTTCCTCCGGTTTCTGCTAATGGTTTATTTTATTTATTTTTGTTTTCAGGGCTTTTCGTCTTATGGAGCGACAGCAGGCGGACCACCTCGATATGCCCTTTGGCGGCGGCCGCTTTTAAAGGGGTCAGGCCCGCGGCGTTAGCCGCGCTGATGTCCGCGCCTTTGTCTATGAGCAGTTTTACGGCGTCGGCGTATCCCTTTTCGGCCGCGGCGAAGAGCGGCGATTTGCCTTTGAGCGTTCTGACGTTAACGTCCGCGCCGTTTTCTATAAGCAGCGTGATCAGCTCGGCATAGCCGAAACCGGCCGCCAGATAAAGCGGCCTTACGTTTCCGCCCGCCGCCGCGTTAACATCGGCGCCATTTTCTATGAGCAGCTTCATGCCCTTGATATCGCCGTTAGCCGCCGCCACATGGACCGGAAGCATTTTACCCCGGACCCTGATGCAGGTGCTGTAAACGCTGTTCACGTCAGCGCCCTTGGTTATAAGGTATTTCACTGCTTCGATGTGATTGTTGTAACTTTTCTGGTCCTCCTGCATAAGTTTGTCGAGGGTTTTTTTATCGACGTCGCCGCCCTGGAAGTAGTCGATCCCCTTGAGCTTGCCGAGGCAGGAGGCGAACAGATCGTTCAGATGGACCAGCTTTACGTCCGCGCCGTTTTCTATGAGCAGTTTTAAGAGCTTTACATGCCCCGCGTCGGCGGCGGAGTGAAGCGCCGTCTGTTGGTGAGCGCTTTTTTCGTTCAGTTTAGCCCCTCTTTTTATAAGCATCTTCGCCACATCGTAGGATCCGCTCTCCGCGCAGTATTGCAGCGGCGTTTTGCCCGCGAAATCCTTCGCGTTAACATCGGCGCCGTGTGCTATCAATAATTCGGCCATTTTTATAAAATTTTTCCAGGCCGCGAAATGCAGGGGCGTTGAACCCTGAAAATCTTTGTGGTTTACATTGGCTCCTTTTTCGATCAGAAAAACGGCGGCCTTAAAAAAATTATTGTCGACCGCCTCGATGAGCGCGGTCCGTTCGCCTATTGCCCTGTCGTCGGGCGCGGCGCCTTTGTCGATAAGGTATTTTATCAATTCGAGGTGATTTTTGGTTGCGGCCCAATGCAGCGGGGTGCGTTTGTAGCAGCCGTCCTTCGAATTTACGTCGGCTCCTTTTTCCACGAGCAGTTTGACGGTTTTAAGATCGCCTTTATCGGCCGCCATGTGGATCGGCCGGGCGGAATTGAAGCCTGTCGCTTTTACGTCCGCGCCGTGTTCTATAAGAATCTGTGCTATTTTAGCGTTGCCGTTTCTCGCTGCGAAGTGCAGCGGCATGTCGTCGAAACGGTCCGTTTCGTTTACGCTGGCACCGCTCTGAAGCAGTTTCTTTACCGCAGCCGCGTCGTTTTTTTTCACGGCATCGGATAATTGCTGCGCGTGAACAGCGCCCGCGGACGTCAGCGCCGCTAAAATAAAAACCGCTGCCAGAGCGGCGACGAGCTTTACTATTTTTTTACTTTGATTGATATCCATAAATTTATTCCGCCTTTCGGAAATCATTGACCGGTTTAATCAGCGAGGGCCGGCGCCGGAGAAGGCTCTTTCGAGACGCTCCTGAACGCCAGCCCCCGCTGTCAGGTATGTTAACGGTTAAAAAGCTGTGCAGCCTTTTTATTCAGATCTTCTGGTTTCTACGTTGATGACATTGGGTCTGAATAAAGTGTGAAGGATAACCAGCGGTATTTTTACCGCGGTGGCGTTTCCGCTGTTGTCTTTGATAACTATAAACATCGAGGGCGCGTTGGCTCCGGTCGGCGACGGATCTCTGAATATGCCGTAGGTTTCTACCAGAGAGCCTTTCGTTTTCCAGTTGCCCATAACTTCGCCCAGCATTATCGGATCGCCCAGGTTGAGAGTGTCGACGTAGCAGTTGCCGGCCATCATCGCGCCGTTGTTCGTGGGTACGGGCTGCACGACGCTGATGGTGTTGTCGATATTGTCGACGGCGGCGATCTCGAATTTATTGCGCGCGTCTTCGATGAGTTCGAGCATGTCGCCGGCGTTAGCGGGAAGTATTTTGTCGAACTCGTAGTAGGCGAGGTTGGTGGGCGCGAAACTATTGTAGGTTTCGGCTATGCCGACGCTCTTGCCGCCGTATTTTATTACATAGCATGATTTAGTGCCTATGGTTGCCACGCCGAGGTCGGCGATATTGCTGGTGGGTCTCAACTGAGTGCACTTGCCGGTGTTGTTGGGCATCGAGGCTTTCGGGTGCACGGGATTGTTCTGGTTCGCGAGGGTGGCTACGCTGCCGTCGAGGTTGCAGTCTTTAACGTTGACCTCGGTCTCGCCCCAGGTCGTGAATTTGAGTTTATTGGCCGCCGTGGGGTCCCAGTCCATATCGTCGTGATTGGAAGCGTGGTCGAGGGGTTTATTGCTGTCTGTGGCGTCGAGAGTGCCGGCCGTCGTGACTATATACTCGCGGTAGACGTTGTCGCGTGAACGCAACGCGTAGAAGCGTATCGAGGGGGCGTCGTTATCGACTATGGTTATGAACGCGGGAGCGCCCGGGAATTTCTTTTCGGAGACCGCGGTAGTGGCGCCGGCGTTCACCCTGGCTTCGAGTTCGTTGTACTGCCCGTTCCTGTCGAAGTCGGACATCTTATTGCCTGAGCCGTCGGCGCCGGTGGCGTGCATCGGAAGGCTGCCCGTCATGTCGTAGGGCACCTTGGCCGCCGTGAAGCTGTTGGCGGGGTTGTTCATCTGGTATTTAGCCCTGCGGAAAGGCGCGTCGACGCCGTATCCGAAATAGGTGTTGATGCCTTTGTTAGTTCCGCTGGTGACTATCGTCGCCGTGTCGATGATGGTGACCTCGGTGGTTACGTCCTGTACGACGCCGGGGGCCTTGAGCCCGACTGGCGGATGGATGGTTTTTTCGAGGGCCATTTTAAGGCGGCCTATGTTGAATTCGTGATATTTCTCTTCGGTTTTGGTGATCGTGTTGAAATCAGCCCATGCGAGAGCTTTTTTGCGCGCGCCGACCATCGCCCTTAACGCGGCTGCGCTGAAAGGCTTGTTCGGGTTGTTGTCGCAGACGTTGAACTTGATCGTGCCCTTGAAAGCATCGCCCGTGGTGCCTCCCTTGTATTCGACGCCGCAGAGGGGAACGGTCGCGTTGGGAAGTTTGGTATCTTCTTTCGGAGTGTCGGCTGCTGGAAATGTATCGCTCGAGAAGAACGCCTGGGGCGCCTGGAGATCTTTTACCGTTATTGCAAGGCCTGCGGGCGAGGGAGTGCTGTCTACGACAGACCAGTTATCTACGGTGTAGTACGATTCGCCAACGCCATCGCTGACCAGGTCGTGGTATGCGTATATCTGGTTGTTCTGAGCGTCTTTAACGAGAGCGCCGTCCTTGTCTTTTTTGGGTGAGCGGCCTTCCCATTTGAGTTTTGGATATTTGAATTTGATGTAAAGATAGTATTTGCCCGGATCGAGAGGAACGTCGAAAGCGTAGCGCAGCGTGACGCGCACGTCGAAGCGCCTGTCGTTGTTGGCGTAATTGCTCCATAAGACGCCCGCCTGGCCGGACGGTCTTTCGTCGGAGAGCCTGCCTTTGGCGAGCAGAAAGTCTGGAATGGGCTTGGTAGCCGACGCGGCATCGAGCTTCGTGGTGTGATAAACCTTCGAGCCGTCATCTTTGATCTCTTCGGCCGCGAGCCGCCATTCGTATTCGACGCATCCGCGGTCGGCTTTGCTCAGCTGCATTGCAGGATTGGCGGAAGTGCCCGCGCCGACTACCCATGAGGGGAATGAAGGCGGCGTGCCGAATATGATATTAGGAGGAACGCCCGGCAATTCGGGGGTAGTAGCGCTGAATGGATTCGAACCGGGGGCCTTTTCGCCGAAGTTGCGGAGTTTGGTGTTCATGACAGATGTCGCCCCGGTCTTCACGCCGTTGGAAGGACCTGCGGGGGCGCCGGTGACGTAATTTTCGCCAATGCCGTCGAACGGAGGCAGGCCCCAGTCGGCGACTGCCGTGTCAGGATAATCCCACGCGCCTATGCCGTTATATGTTTCCATCAATATTTTGGCGCTCGGGGTGCCGACTTCGTGGTTGAATGATTTTACATATCTTAAATTGGCTTTAACGGTCCATGTGCCGATGTGGTTTTCGTTTATGGTAGTGGTCGGGTTTTCGAACTGGATGCCGGTGATGTATTTATCGGGAACGGGCTGTTTCGCCGTCACTACGATATATCTTTCGGCGATGTAATCTTCGCCGCCGTCTTTAACGCCGTTTTTGGCAATTCCGCCGCCTTCGCCGTTATCGAAGAACAGATAATGCGTCGTGCCGTCTTTGCAGCCGGCTATTGTTTCGCGGTCGGTTATGTAGGAAGGATAGCCGAGAACGCCGTAATTCCATTTTTTGGCGGAAGCTACCATGCTGACCTTGTAAACGCCGGGTTCTTTAGGGGTGAACGCGAAATCGGGCGGGGCTTCGGCCGCCGCCGCGTTTTCCTGGTTGGGAAGTTTGTCGGCGTTAGAGCCGCGAGAGCTGTACCAGGAGCCGTCGGCGAGGTTGACGTTGGTCGAGCGGGCGCCCTTGCCGGCGAGCGCGCCCCATGACGCGGGCGCCACGGTAACTTTCGTCAGCGTGACGTTAGTGGCCGGCGTGGTGCGCGTAGAAGCGAAACCGGTGTCGGGGGTTATCGTCTTTTTCATCGGTTCGACCATTTCGACGCGCCAGTAATAGCAAGCCGTGGCGGGACGAAGCGCGTAGTCGAAACCGCCTATAGTGCCGTTGCCGTTCTCGTCTTTAAGCACGAGACCGGATATGGTGTTTTTCTTGATAAGATCCTGTGAGAATACCGGCGGCGCGTTTTCCATGTAGCAGCGGTACTGCGTGTCTTCGGCTATTGAGTCGCCTTCCATTTTAGCTTCGGCGAGCGGGCCGGCATCGCGGTTGGTGGATGTGATATCTTTGCTCTTCATGTTGCCCAGGTTGACCGTAGACACGTTGGATGAAACAATATCGACGCACATTTTTTCGTTGTTGCCGACCGGGGGGCCGGCGAGATTGATCGTCGCGAGCGCGAGTTTTATGTCGGCTACCTTAGGCGGGATAACGTCGGGGACCGCCTGGCGGTACATGAGGTTCTGGCCGTTCGCGTCGGCGAAGGTTTCCAGCATCAGGGCTTCTTCCTGACCGACCGTGAAGTCGTTGAGTTTGGTTTCGGTCTTGGTGTAATAATCTATCTGGAAAAGTTCTGTGGCGGCGCGTGCCGTGAATTTGCGCTTCCACTGCCATACGTTTCCGTTGGTGGTGGCGCGCGGGCCGTCAGGCTTTCCGGGCGTAGCGAGAGGTATCAGGTTGGAAACGGACGAATTGTCGCTCCACAGAGTGTCGCCGCCGGCGGCCACGTCGAATACGGCGCGCGGCGAGGTAAGGTAGTAAACGCTGCCGCTGCCATCGCCGGCTACGACTTTGACGTCTTTATTAAGGTCGATAAGGCCCGATTTAACGCCGGCCGCCGTGGACGGAACGTAACCGCCGCCTTCCATTTTATTCCATCTTAACTTTTTAGCTTTGTTTTCATCGAATTTTCTGGCGGGAGCCCCGGGGGCCTGAAGAAGCATATAGCGCACGCCGCCCGTTCCGTCCCACTGATCGGCGACCGCGAAGCCGATGATATCCCAGCCGCTGGGGTCGCTCTGGGGACAGGTGTATACGTAATCGACCGTCGGGTCTTTGGTTGCCGCGCCCATGCTCAGCGTGTTAGAGTTGAGAACCTGAGTGCCGTTGAGGGCGGTGAAATCGGCGCTGTCCATCTGAGGAATGCCGAAGGTGTTGCCGGCAGTGAGCCTGATGGTGCCTTTCTTTATTTTAGGGGTAGGAAGCGACGAGTAAACGTAGCGCCTGCCCGCGCCTGTTGTAGTGAAACCGATCTTATAATCGGTGTTGATGTTGCCGGCGACGGGGTTGGAGCCGCCCGGGTGGAATGATTCGCCGCACATGGTAGCGCGGGCATATGTGTATTGCATGTTGACCGTGTCGAAAACCGCTTCGAACATGTCGTTGACCACGTTAGGCGTGATCGCCGGATCGGTGGGAAGCCCCGGAAGGGCGCCGGCCGGAACGAACGCCGCGTCGACGAAGTGGCTTATCCAGAGATTGACGCGCTGTATTTTAACATTGTATTTGACCTGCCAGGTGACCGTGCTGGCGCTGCAGGAGATTGACGCGCCGCTGCCGGCGGTCCAGTTCAGAAAGCCGCAATACCAGTAGTTGAGCGGAATTCTCTTTAAACTGCGGCCGGCTCCCTTGGCGTATTTGGCGTCGTAAACGGCTTTCTGAGCCGCGGGCGGATCGACGGGCGCTATTTTGTTGCCGGTGTTATGAGCGCTTCCGCCCGGCGTCGTGAGGTATGACCAGCCCGCATGGCCGCTGTATTTTTCGGGGGCTCTATCCGATTTGCCATTGCCGCCGTGCGGCTGGCCGGGTATGCTGTCGCAGTGGTTCAATATGTCGTGATAATCGTTCGCGCCGTCGTTGCCGACGCCGCATATGCCTTCTTCTTTAGGAGGGTCGACCCAGAAATGCTGGCCCGCGGGGAGATTTATGAGACCCGGGTCCATTTTGGCCGCGAGAACATAAATATTTCGGAACTGGTCGACCGCGAGCGCCTGGTAGTTACTCATTTTGGTCGGGTCGCCGAAAAGCTTGACGCCGTCGGGCCTCACGGTGATACGGTTTCCGTTTCCGTCGAGCTTCTGGCTCGCGTAAACGCCGAGGCGGGCGCCTTCGCCTATCATGACGTAGACCTCGCCGTTACGGGCATAAACCGTGTCTGCCGCGTTCACTTCGATCGGGGAGCTGAAAATGAATGATAAAATAAAAACGGGCAATAATAGTGTTAATAATGAGAATTTTCGTAACATAATACGCACCATCCCTTCGTTTTAACCGATAAAAACAATATCGGTGATAATAATAATAAACCACCTACTTCAATTATATAAAACCGTGAGGAAATTATCAACCTTTTGGTCAAAAAAAATTAATTATTAAGTACGGCGTCGCAAAGGGCGCCCGCTTTTTCCTTTGTAACTCCTTTAGCGGTCAAGATTTTGATCAGCGCGCCGCGCGTGAGGTCGGTTCCGCCGTATACTATAGGGCTCGCAGTTATTTTTTTCACGGGCGCAAGGCGCATGATATAATCTTTGGTGAAAAAACTGTTCGAGGCCATTTCCATTTCCTGGTCCTTCTGCATCTTGCGAAGCATATTAAGGTATTCGCTTTCGCTGAATTCCGGGTTTCTGGTGGAGACGAGGTCTTTGGTCACGGCGCCTTCAAAAGTCCTTAAAGCGCCGAGGATTTTGGTATAGTCGGGTCCGCTCGCAGCGATCCCTTCGAGCGTCGAATTGAACGCGGCCTTGTCTTCGATGTTTTTATACAGCGGCTGAGCGGCTTTTTCTGATTTCGGCATCAGAAGATTAAGATTTATTATTGATTTGACGCCGTTTTCTTTAGCCTCTTTCAGAATAGCCTGTCTGATCTCGGAGTTGATCTCCTCGAACTTTTTCGCCGTTTCTTCGGGTGTCAGGTAATAGATCTTTAAAAGAGAGCGCTGGATCTTTTCGAAAGCGTCGAGCAGCTCCGAAAGTTTTTTGTTTTTGTTATCCAGCTCGGCTTTAAATTTATTTTCTATTTTATTCATTTCTTCGTTTTTCGCGCCTGAGCCGTTATTTTGTTCGCCTTCGCCGGCGGCCGCAAATTTCTGATTGGCCGCTTCGATTTCCGAGGCCTTAAGCGAGTCGAGTCTCTCTATCTCTTTTTTCAGGGTCTCTATCTCGAATTTCAACCGCTTTATTTCGGGCGCGTTCGCTTCAGCCCCCTGCGTGAAATCTTTGCTTCTGTTTTTAATGACCGTTAAAAAATCCTGATAGCCTGCCGCCTGCCTGGAAGGTTTTATAAAAAGTCCGACATTCTGGTCGTAGTACTGCATATCGGGATGCAGTGCGAAAATCACCGCGATATCGACCGTGGCAAGGTAAGAGCCGCCGTCGTCGCTTTCGGCCGCGCCTAGTCTCTGCGGTGCGGATAGTAAGATCATAAAAAGTGCTATAAGGGAGATTGAAACCGATAAAAAAGCCGAACGGAAAAGATAGTTGATTTTCATTATTAAACGACCTCCAGTTAAAATAAAGAAAAAAGCAGGCCCGGATCGCCAGGCGATAATTTTAATTTGCGCTTTTTGTTTTAAAACGCGCTTTTTTTGTTGATTTTAATCCTATTTTGGCATTATATCAGATATTATATTATTTTGCAAGAAATTTAGCCTGGCGCACCCATATAAAAACTCATTAAAAACATATTGTTTTTGACTGGCTAATTTGATATAATGATCCTGCTAGAAGTTAACTGTTAATGGCGCTTTTTTTATGCGCCGCTTTGCGCCGATTATTAAATTATGTTATGGAGGCTCGCTCAGATGAAAACAATTATTGCCCGGTTTATCATGGTAACGATGTTTTGCTGTTTATGCCTGATATTTTTGGCAGTTCCCGGCGGGCCGTGCCTCGCCGTCGATTCCGAAAAAGACTCAACGGCTGGCGATCCTGAAGAAGCGGCTGTGGCGACGGTCGACATCGCGACCGTGTACGCGCTGCATCCGGCCATGATCTATTTTGATCCGGTCCTTAATCTTTTCATTAAGCCGGCTCCGAAGGGCGTGACGCCGGACGATTTTATGAAACTTACGACAGAACGCCGCGACGAATATAAAAAGAGTGAAGCGGCCAGGGCGGCCGAGATCCAGCGCGTCAAAAACGAAATAGATTCGGTGAAAGAAGAAATTAAAGCGCATGAAATAAAAAAAATTACGGAATGCGCCCCGGTGAACGAGAAATTCGACCCGCTCATCCAGAACGCCACCAGTGAAGCTGAGGTTAAAAAGTATCTGGTGGAGCGCACTGCTGCGTTAAAAGGCGTCGAAGTGAAATATGATCTGGAAATTAAAAACAAAAATAAAAAACTGTCCGACGCCCTCGATAAGTATCAAAAGATACAGATGTCTCTTTTAAGTTCATTTTATCTCACCGCCGAAGAGACGGCCGCGAAGTTCGAAGAGATCAACGCGGACATAAAAGACGCGGTAAAGATCGCCGCGAAAAAAAATAAAGCCATAGCCGTCGTCAATTTTAATCTTGACAATTATAAAGACCGGAATAAAACTTCGGGCGAAGACACGCAGAGCCTCGAAGCAAAAGAAAAAGTTAATTCCGAACTTGAAAGTCTTCTTAAACAAGGCCCCGATTATTCCCCGCTGCTCGATTCTTTAAAGACTTACGAAGCGGGCGCCTCGGCCAAGGCCGGCCAGGCCCTCAAACGCCGGTTCGCGCTGACGCCGAATGAAAGCGATATGGCTTCGAGGCCTTTTATCGCTAAAGGCAAAGACCTTACCTGGTTCACCGTCATAACTTTAATGGTGAAAAACGGCGTGCCGAAAGAAAAAGCGGAGGCGATCAGCGAAGTGCTTGCGGAAGTTTACGGCCGCCCGGCCGGAAGCGAATAAAACCGCTTCAATAATTAAGCTGAAAGGTATTTTTATGGACCCGGTCAATCTTATTTTTAATAACGCCCGAAAATTTTACTCTTGCTTTATCGCGTCCGCCTTAATTTTAGCCGCGTGCCTGTTACCGGCTCCAGCTCTTGCCTGCAGCTCGTCCGATTATAATTATCAAACATTTTTCGAGACTGAAAGGGTCGACTGCGACGTGGCGAATTACAATCCCATTTCCGATTCCGCGGTCAAGTTCGTCAATCTTTCGGTCAATACGGTGCTCGCCGGAAATAAATCTCCCGACGGCAGCGGCGAAGTTAAAGTGATGATCAAAAAGCCGGTTTTCTTCGAGCCGTCTCTTAAATTCAGCGCCGATACTATCAATAAAACCGCCGACTCGCTCGAAACCGAAATAAGCGGAAACTATAAAACTTATAATGTTCGCGCCTGCGGCTCGTCCGAGGTGGAAAGCGTCTATAAAAGTCTCGGGTTTGCCGGCGCGAGCGACGAGGTCGTCATTTTCACGCCCGAAATATTGAAAAGATTGTATTCCGAAAACGGAATATACGCCGTTATAGATATTTCATTTTACAGCATGAGCGTCGCCAAACATTACCAGATAAACATCAAAACGCCCGTCAGCGACCGTCGCGATCTCGCCCGCACGGATAAGTTCGAGGCGCGCATCCGCTACAAGATAACAAAATGCGAGACGGGCGATATTTTATGGATAGACGAGGTCTGCGGCCTGTCTGACGATTCCTTCTATTATTCGCTTTTCGAAAAAGGGCTCATGTATAATCTGAAGCAGGTCTGCATAAACGAGTCGGCGCTTCAGTAAAGGCGCGCCGGAGCGCGAATTAAAGCCATGATAAACAAATTCAGCGTTAAAAGTGAATTCGATTCAAAAATCCTGCTGCACGCTTGTTGTGCTCCGTGCGCGCTGTCGCCCGTTCCGGAATTCGCGGCCGCAGGCTTAGCTTTCGACGCTTTTTTCTACAACCCGAATATCTACGATGCCGCCGAACACGACAAAAGGCTCGCCGAAGTGAAAAAAATCGCCGGCATTTTCGGGTTCGAGCTGTTTATTCGAAATGACGAATATTCGAAATTTCTGGAATTCGTATCGGGTCTCGAGAACGAGCCTGAAGGCGCGGCGCGCTGCGCTAAATGCATCGAAATGCGGCTGGCGGCCGCTTTCGAGTTCGCTTCCGCCGGAGGCTATAAATATGTCGCCACGACGCTTTCTACAAGCCCTCACAAAAACGTTAAATTAATAAATTCACTGGGCGCGGCGCTTTCTGAAAAGCACGGCGGGCTGGTCAAACTTATCGAGTTCGATTTCAAGAAGAACGACGGCTATAAAAACAGCGTCGATTATTGCAAAAAATATTCGATATACCGCCAGACTTATTGCGGATGCCACTTTTCAAAAAGATAAACGCCCCCGCTCATCGCGAAAGGGCGTTTTTTTTATAGTTGAGAGTTTAGAGTGGAGAGTTGAGAACTAAAGGACTTTTTGACATTTAAAACAAATCGATTAAACTCTAATATTCTATTCAAATATATCAAAATTCCTTAACTCTCCACTCTCCGTTCTCCACTTTCCACTCTTAATTCGGATTATTATTTATTATTCATTATCTGCTGAACCCGCCTTATCTGCTCGTCGTTTTTGAGCGCGTCCTGCTCGTTGGCGTTAAGCACCGACGATATCTGGTAGTCGAAATCCTTGAACGCGCTGTTGAGATAATCTTTGGCGCCGGAGGTCACGAACGATTTCGAGGCCTCGTCGTATTTGTTGCCGAGAAGCAGGTTCTTGGAGACCGTGATCAGCACGGCGCTGAACATATCGTTGACCGCGCCGCCGATGTCGTCGGAGAGCGCCCGGTCGCGCTGCTGCTTCACGATGTCGTCCTGGCTCTGGCCGCCGGACGCTCCGTCCGTAAGGCTCTTTGTGACCGTGTCAAGAAGTTGCGTCGTGAACTCGGAAAGTTTTTGCGTTATCTGGCCTTTGAGCCAGCTTTTGAACGAATCGACGGCCGATTGAACTGCGGCCTGGGCGACGCTGCCGAGCTCGCTTTTTCCGATCTCGTCCACCATCGCCTTTACGCCGAGGACATTCAGCAGTTCGTCTATGGCGGGGTCAACGAGTTCGCCGATCTTTTTCTGCACGTAGGCGTTGATATTGATCGCGGCGCAGATCTGCTTTTTAATGTCGTTGGCGAAGGCCATGGCGAGAGTTTCCACAAATTTGAACACCAGTTTGGGCGTTTCCGGACCAGCCGCGTATATCAGGCGTGAAACCCTTGAAACGATCTCGACGCTGGATGTCGCATCGTCGATCGCGCGGACGTCTTCGTCTGAGATTATGCGGTATTTTTTTAATTTTTCAGTGTTGTTTTTTACGAAAGATTTTACTTCGGCCTCTTCGAGCGCGCCGGTCATGATTCGGTTCTTCAGCGCGCGGCAGTCGGCGGCAGATCTGCTCAATACGTAATCTTTTAAAAGCAGCGCCGCGGCGACCTTTTCTTTGGAGTTCGCGTAATCCTGGGCGATCTTGTCGGCGAAGATGTCCTTCGCCTGTTTTTTCACTTCGTTTTCGAGCTTTGACATGAAGTTGGAATAAAGAGGGGTCACCCTGGAAAGCGCTTCGTTGGCAAGGCTCGTCATCAGGCTGTTATTGATATTTTCAAAAGCGAGCCTGACGTTGCTCGCCTTTTTAAGAGAGTTGATCCAGTTGAGAAATTCGATCTGCGAAAGGTTGATGGTCAGCGGGTCGGTGAATTTCAGCGAGAACGGTCCGACCTTCGAGTATTTAGGATTCTGGTTCCAGAAAGGCTGATTTTTGAAGGCGATCTCGTCGCGGATATAAATCTTGTCTTCCTTGAAGGATTTCTGCGAAACATGAGTCAGTACGTTAGCCGCTTCTGCGCTGAGTTTTACATCCACGCCCAGCATGTGTTTGCTCATATCGTCCACGCCGACAATATTCGGCATTTCGATCTTCGTCAGGTCGAAAGCGGTTATTTTATCGAAAGTTTTAGTCTCGGCGAGCTTTGGCGGAGTGCTGAAAGTGCCTGCCGATTCGTTGTAGGAGGCCGGGTCGTATTTGCTGGCGTTCCTTACCAGCTGCCGTTTCGAGGCGTCGAAGAGATATTCGACGCGCATGAGCGCTAGCTGGGCGGATTGTTTCGTGTCTTTTTCCTCCTCGATGAACCGGTCGAGGGTGAGCGAAGCGGGGGTGATGACTACCGACGCGCGCCTGGCTGATTTAATGTCGTTGGCTAGATACTGCATGGCGAAATTAGTCAGCTCCTCCACCTCGTTTTTCTGAACTATCGTGAGGATCTGTCGGTTCTGCGACTGCATGTAAACGTAGAAAATGTTGAAAACCATCATTAAAATGGTCACCGCGAGAAGAGTTTCGATGAGAGTGAAGGCTTTTTTAGCCCGGTGTCCGAAAGCGCTGTTGGTATTCATTTTCCGGCTCCTTATTTATAAAATAATTACTTTTTTTGTTTCAATTTCATTTTGTCCGGTTTTAACGGGTCGTTAATTATTTTGCCGCCCGCTCTCACAGAACGAAGTCGCGGTGGATGACCGAAGAAAGGGTCACGAAGCGCTGATCACGTTTGGATTTCGAAAAATCGCCGTCATACCACCATACGCTGACCTCTATCAGGAGCATATCGTCGCTGCCTTCCAGCTTTGAAAGCGTGGCTTTTCTTTTGAACTTGTCGAATTCATGGTTGATATTGCGGTGCCCCTGTTCGAACTGGGTCGTGACGACGGCCGTCTGGCCGGATTCGGGCAGAAGGCTGAAATCGGGATTTCCGCCGAGCACCGAACGCAGCTCGGCGAAGGAACTCGCCGAATAATTCTCCACGGCGTCCTGCGCCAGACGCATGCCGACCTGGATGTCATGTATGTTGATAGTGTATTTTACGGTCGTGCCGAATAAATTGACCGAAGGAATTATAGTTATGGCGAGTATCACCAGAGCTATCATCACTTCCAGAACTGAAAATCCCCTTTTGAATTTCATTACTTTGTATTTTTGCGATTTGTTTATTTTCATTTTATCCCCCTGTTTTTATTAACCGCTCCTGCAGTGCAATTTCACTTGCACTATTCACTGTACACTATGAATTATTGCCCCACCCTGTTGATTTTGAAAGTGCTGAACTGCTCGGCGAGCACCGCGCGGTAACGGTCGGGAGCGAACCTGCCGACGTGCGGTATCAGGCTCAAAAACGAGCACGTCGTAACTTCGGGCGTGTACCAGATGGTAAGGTCGGCGTTGATCTTTTTCGGGTCGAACTTGTCGCAGACGAGATTGCCGATTATATGCGAGGCGGCGCCGCTGGTCTCGATGCCTTCTTTAGCGTATACGGGCGCCATTATGCGCGCCTTCGACGAGGGAGATATCGTCACTTTTTTAAAGCAGACTATGACGAAGGGAACCATCCGCCCGCCCGTGCCGTGGACTATTTTGCTGCCGTCGAAGCTGTCTTTTGACATCGGAAGGTGCAGCAGCTCGCCTTTGATAGTGAGGTTGCCGTTGACGACCAGTTGTCCGGCGCCGTAGAAACTGCTCGCGTTAATGCTCAGATCGCCGTCGACGTAGATGACGCCGTTGATCTTTATGACGCGGTTCGCGTCGCGGATGGCCGAGTCGTTGTTGAACGCCTCGCCCGTCTTATAGACAAGGCTCGCTTTTTTCTTGTACTGGTCGGCTTCGTAAATGTTTTCGATCATTCCATCGACCTTGGCCTCGGCCGGCTTCTGGTAGAACGCGTAAGAATATCCGTAGGACTCGGTGTTGTAATAATAGCCGCCGAATTTGAGCGTGCATGGCGGAAACGGCACGGGCACCGTAAATATTACGCCTTTCATGCTGCGGATGAGCTTGGTGACGTTTCCGTCGATGCGCAGTTTCATGGTCGGAAAGAGGCACCAGTCGCCGAAAAGGCGAATTTTAGGTTTTTTGAGCATGCCGTCTATGGCGCTTACGACAAGATGGCCTATCGCGTAAAACCCGATCGAAGGGGACGGGAGGAACGAGGGCATGACCGAAACGTCGACCGGGAAATCGGGTATGAAAGTGGTCGGCATGTAAGTGCGCACGGTACCGACCGGCCCGAATATCAGTTTGAATATCGGAAGATATTTCGGGTAGATCAGCAGTATGTCGTTCAATCCGGTGGGCATCTGCTGCTGCTCGGGGCCGCCGATGTAGCACAGGCCGGGGAAGCGCACTATCTGCGAAGTGAAAGTGCCTTTGAAAAAGTTGACTATGTCGTCCGGAAAGTTGAACTGCCCAGTATATCCGTAGTCGAGGCTAATATTATTAAGTTTGAATATTCCGCTGTGGTTGAAGCCCCAGTCGTCCGACGAATATTTCGTTTTGTCGGTATTAAGCCAGTAAAAGCTGTAAAGCGGGTTGGCGGCGGCCATGTCGACTATTTTGATGTCGCGCGACGCTTCGAGGTCGGTGCTGAAAGTTATATTGCTTCCGGCCGGGACGAAATCGACGCGGCACCTGAAAAAGAGAGTAGCCATTTTTTCGATGACGATATTTCCGGTGATGGGCTTGATGTCCGGCACGTGGATCTGGTCGGTGACCGAACGAAGCGCCGCTTTAAGCATGGCGCTTATGTCGATGTGTATGTCGAGAACTTTGAGCGAGTCTTTGAGCGAATCGGTGACGAAGGATATGAGAATGTCGACCGGAGGAGGGACGGAGCTGGCCACGAGCTGGCCTATCATGCTGCCGACGGGAATGTCGATCACGAGCTTGTTCAGGCCGAGGAAGTCGAAAAGCTGATCCCCCAGCTTATTCACGTAATTGTGAAGGGATTCGTCGAATTTCGCGCCCTTCCACAGAACGCATCCTTTGTCGGAAACGATGGGTTTCATTTCGCGCAGCTCTATCACGCAGCTTACCTTCGTTTTTTTCGCGTCGCCGCCCATGCTTTTTACGAGCGATTCGACGCCGGGGAGTTTAGATATATCGAGGGTCTGGCGGTACCAGTCTTTCGGAAGAAGCATATCAGGCGAAACCGTGAGCGAAAGGTCGGCGCCCGGAATGTATGAGCCGGCTGAGGTTCCGGCGCTCGCGATAAGGGTCGGGATCCTGAGTCGGGCGAACCATGAGGCGTCGGCGTTGGTGAATATCTTTATGATGTCTTTGATGAACTGGAAAGGATTGACGTTGTTGAAATCGTTCATCTGCTGACCGATATGAAAAATCGCCGCGCTGATGGCGCCTTCGGAAACGAGTTTTGATTTTTCTATGTTGACGATATGGAACGTTTTAGCGTCCTGGTTGCTCTGATAGCTGATGAAAAAGTACGCCATGACGCTCATAATAAAAACGGCAGTGAGCGCGAGCGGAATTGCCATGCCTTTATTGCCGCCCTGCCGGAGCTCGCCGCGGCGCTCATATTTTACGCGTCTTAACTTGAATAAAATTTCATTCATAATTTATCAATCCTTTGGCTTAAAAATCTTTGTTGGGCAGTTTGAAATTGAGGTTGGGCTTATCCGTTTCGAACCGCCCGATCGCGCCTTTGGCTATGGCTGATACGCTTTTAAGCGCGTTCGCCTTGTCCGGGAACATCTTCAGGTAATACTGCGTGTTCACCACCGCGAGGGAACCCCACGCGCGCTTTTCCTGGACGTTGTCGCCGGTGAGCCTGTAAACGTTGACGATGTGACTGAGCGCGAGAGATCTTACGCAAATATTGTCGGTAGTCTGTACGGTCGTGCGCAGCAGCGTTAGCGCCTCGTCGTACCGGCCGTTCTTTATCATATCCGCGGCGTTCTTAATGGAAGTATTGTTCTGTGCCTGGCGCATGAGGGAAAGCATTTCATGGTTGAAATCGATATCGTCGAGTTTGGTCATCAGTTTTTCTTCGACGAACGTGTCGAAACCGGAGCGAGCCATAGGGCCCAGACTCGCGGTATGCGCCTTGTAGTAGGGAGAATCGTCCCAGGTGAAATGCGAGTTGCGCACCGCCGCTATGTGCGAGAATTTATTTTTGGGAAGGACCACCGCTATTGTTTCGAAATGGTTATATAAGTAGCCGTCCTTAGGGACCTCAACGGTAGAGTGGGTCGCGGGTCCGGGCGTCACGGACGGGGGCGCCGAAGCGGTGGTGAACACCGATTGCTCGACCTTGCCGTCTTTTTCGGTTTTTTTGATATAGGTGAAGCCTTCGAAGGGTTTATTCTCGTGATGGTAGCTGTGCCGTCCGAACATGAGAATGTAAGTGAAAACCAGCACTAATACGAAGATTAGAACCAGCAGGGCGGTTAAAAAGGGATTCAGCTCCTGTTTGTCGTTCATAAAAGATCACCGTTTTATTAAAATTTTCGCCGCATCCGGCATTTTTGTAAGAGTAATCCTGGATAAAAATAAGCAGAAAAAAACATTAATTTTTTTGAAATATTAAAATTATTTTGAGATGGATTATATTACAATATTCTAATTATTTCAAGAAAAAAATATAATGTTGACTTTTTCACGGCTGCGGTGATAAAATTCAATCGGCCGGAAAAATTGTCCGGCCAAAGCCGATCGTAAAGGAGGGGCGCGTTGCCGGAAAGTCTGAAATACGCCATTATAACCAGCCTTGCGGATCCAGCCAGCCTCAACATAAAAGAAAAACTTATCGCGTCCGGCGAGTTCGAACCGCGCGGCGGGAGTTTCGACGGCGAGCCGGTATTTTTTCATAAAGGCGGTGCTGCCGCGCTTTATACTATCGCGCGGGATACCGTTTTTGCTGAAAATCTCGACAGGTCGATCGGCGCCGAAGTATTCATATTCGCCACGCGCCACGAAGCGGCCGCCGCCGTGCCGACTCTTTCGGCGCACGCTCCGGGCAATTTCGGCGCGGCCGATTTCGGAGGACTCGGCGGCATGCTTTGCCCGGCGCCCGCGTTTTTAATTAAAAACGCCCTTATGGGGCTCGATGCCCGTAAACCCGCCGGCTATACCGTCACGATGGAGGCTACCCACCACGGTCCTTATCTCGAAAAACCCGCGATGTTCATAGAGATCGGCTCGGCGGCGAACCAGTGGCGCGACGGCGCCGCGGGCCTTGCCGTAGCTTCAGTTATACTGGAGCTCGTCAAAGATCGAAACGCCGGCAGTTATCAGTCCGCCGCGGCCGTCGGGGGCCCGCACTACTGCACCGCGTTCAATAAGCTCATCTTCGATTCCGGTTACGCCATAGGCCACCTCTGCCCTAAATATCACTGCGACAAGCTCGACGAGGCGCTTATCACGCAGATGGCCGGGAAGGCGAGCCCGCCCGCGCGGATGTTTTTTATTGACTGGAAGGGCGTTAATTCGGGGACGCGCTCGAAAATAATTGGAATTATAGAAAAACTCGGATATGAATATGAACGGGCGTGACCGGGATGCGGCTGCGCCCGATTTATTATTTTCTTTACAAAGCCGTTTGGTTGTGATATAATATAGAGTATTTTAAGACCTGTCGCGTTATTTGAAAATGCGAATCAATCCAGAATTATCTTTTAAGATGCAGAATCCAGTATCAAAAAGTCCAACTAAAAATAAAGAGGTGTTGTTTTAATGATCGAAATCAGGATTCACGGCCGCGGCGGACAGGGTTCCGTTACGGCAGCCGAACTGTTAGGGTTCGCGGCGTTCAACGCCGGCAAATTCGTTCAGGCGTTTCCGGCGTTCGGTTCCGAACGTATGGGCGCTCCGGTTAAAGCGTTTTTAAGGATCGCGGAAAAAGAGATCCGCGTCCACTCGCAGATCTATACTCCCGATTACGTTATAGTGCAGGACCCGACGCTGCTGGCGACGGTTCCGGTGCTCCAGGGTTTGAAACCGGACGGCGTGGTCATCGTCAATACGAAAAAGACCCCCGAAGAATTGAACCTTGACACCAAATGCAAAGTCATAACCTTCGACGCGTGGGAGATCGCTACCCGCGTTATCGGACGCCCCATCGCTAACACGATATTAATGGGCGCGTTCGCGGCCGCTTCCGGCCAGATACCCTTCGAGGGCATCGAAAAAGCCATCAACGCCAGATTTAAAGGCGACGTAGCCAAAAAGAACGTAGCGGCGGCTAAAGAAGCTTATGAATTAATTAAAGGAGGCAAAAATGAGTCTAAATCACGGAGCAATTCTTAAACCGGGTTCGTCGAGAAATAATAAAACGGGTAACTGGCGCAATACAAAGCCGGTTTACAAACACGATAAATGCACGGGCTGCACCACGTGTGAAAGAATATGCCCTGAGGGCGTTATTTACCAGGAAGACAAGAAGAAATTCGACGTCGATCTCGATTATTGCAAGGGCTGCGGCATCTGCGCCGAAGAATGCCCGGTTAAAGACATCGACATGGTCCCCGAAGAAAAATAACGCGGCACGGCCGTTTCTGACTTTCTCACGGAAAGATAATTGCTATTAGGAGGCATTTTTAAGATGAAAAAATATATAGAAGGTTCAATGGCTGTCGCGGAAGCCGTTGTTTTGTGCAAACCTAACGTAATATCCGCTTATCCTATCACGCCGCAGACGCACATCGTCGAAGACCTTTCGCAGATGTACGCCAACGCCGAATTCAAAGGCCAGTTCGTAAACGTCGAATCAGAATTTTCGGCGGCTTCGGTCTGCCTCGGCGCGGTAGTCACGGGCGCGCGCGCCTATACCGCAACGACCTCCCAGGGCCTGCTTTTAATGTCCGAAGTGCTTTTCAACATGGCCGGCATGAGGCTTCCTCTGGTTCTCACATGCGCCAACCGCGCGATATCGGCCCCGATCAACATCTGGACCGATCACTCCGACGCCATGGCCTTGCGCGACAGCGGCTTCATCCAGCTTTACGCCGAAAACAACCAGGAAGCGGCCGACCTGCACTATCAGGCTTATAAAATATCCGAAGACGATTCGGTACGCCTTCCCGTCATGGTCAATATGGACGGATTCCTGCTCACCCATTCGTTCGAGCCCGTCGATATGCCTACTCAGCAGGAAGTCGACGATTTCCTTCCGTCTTACAAACCCCGCCATTACCTCGACGTCAAACACCCCATCACATTCGGTTCGATGGTCGGCGAAGACGGCTATATGGAAGTCCGCTACAACCTCGAAGAGGCCATGAAGAACGCATTCGGGGTTATCGAAAAAGTCACAAAAGAATTCGAGCAAAAATTCGGACGCAAGTTCGGCATTTTCATCGACACATATAAAATGGAAGACGCCGAAACGGTTATCGTAGCCTTGGGCTCGGTCGTCGGCACCATTAAAGAATCCATCGATTTGATGAGAGCTAACGGAATAAAAGTCGGTTTAATGAAGGTCCGCACCTTCAGGCCTTTCCCGAAACAGGCCATAGTAGACTGCCTTAAAAACATCAAAAACGTTATCGTTATCGACCGCGCTTCGTCGGTAGGCTCCGGCGGCATCCTCGCCACCGAGATCAGGTCCGCTTTCTACGGCAACACGAGCGTTCCCAAAGTGAACAGCTACATCGTGGGCCTCGGCGGACGCGACATCACCATCAAAACGATAACCGATATCGTCGGCAACTTCGCTAACGTGAAGGTTCAGGACTCCCAGTTCGTCGAACTCGACCACAAATACATGCAGGCCGGCGACGAGTATTTAAAGACGATATAACCGTTTGTTCCGCTATAATTTAAATCGAATTTTTTAATGGAGGAAATGATACACATGGATAAAAAGAAACACTTATTAGCCCCCGGCCATACCGCGTGCGCGGGATGCGGCCTTTCGATGGGCGCCAGAATGGTCGTAGACGCGGCCGGCCCGAACACAATGATCGCCAACTGCACAGGCTGCCTCGAAGTTTTCACGACCAGATATCCGCAGTCGGCGTGGGAAGTACCGTGGGTCCACTCGCTGTTCGAAAACAGCTCGGCCGTAGGTTCCGGCATCGAAGCCGCGCTTAAAGCCATGGGCCGCGACCAGGAAATACGCGTCATCGCCCAGGGCGGCGACGGCGGCACCGCCGATATCGGCCTGCAGTCGCTTTCAGGAATGTTCGAACGCGGACACGACGTGCTTTACATCTGCTACGACAACGAAGCTTACATGAACACCGGCGTTCAGAGAAGCTCGCAGACCCCGTTCGCCACCGCTACCTCCACTTCGCCGTTCGGCAAAGCCTCCTACGGCAATCCCACGCGCAAGAAAAACATGGCTAAAATAGCCGTAGCGCACGAAATTCCTTATGTCGCCACCGCCACCGTCGGCTTCGACATGGACCTTAAAAACAAGGTTAAAAAAGCGCTCAGTATCAGAGGGCCGAAATATCTGCACGTGCTCGTTCCCTGCCCGCTCGGCTGGAAGGTCGAAAGCCGCCTCACGATAAAGATCGCTAAAAAAGCCGTAAACTCCGGTATATTCCCGCTCGTAGAATGGGAGAACGGCAAAGTGACCAACGTACGCAAGATCACGCCCGAGCCCGTCACCGAATATCTTAAACTGCAGGGCCGCTTCAAACACCTCTTCGCCGACAACGACGAAGCCCGCGCGCACCTGGCAAGCATCCAGAAGTTCGCCGACGAAAATATCGAAACCTACGGTTTAAAGTCGTAGTCCGGTAGCAGACGGCAAAAAAACAAAAATAAAGAATTATATTAAAAAATAAATAAGATCGATCCCGGCGGAGGCTTCAGGGCCCGGCCGGGATTTTTTTATTTTGTCCGTACGGTCGGAAGCCTCTGTCTGTATATGTTTTGCATATTTTTAAATAATATATAAACGAGCCGATCTTTTTACCGATAATATCAGTGTGAAAAAGCATATTATAAAATTCGATTATAAATATTTATTTTATTTAGTTCTGCTGATGTTCATCGCGGCGTCGAGCGGCTGTAAACCTGGCGGCGGCGGGGGTGTCGGAAGTCCGATCGTCGAGATCAGCGGCGGCGAGATACCTCACGACCAGGAGCTTATTATCGACGAAAGCTCCATAAGCGTCGATAGAATAACGGATAAAAGCTGCAGGATCTACTGGAAAACCAACGTTCCGGCGAGCTCGTGCGTCGAATACGGGCAGTCGATGAATTACGACAAGACCTCGATCGAAGACAAGAACATGGTCCTGGATCACTATGTTGAGCTTTACAGCCTGCTGCCGCACACGCGGTTCTACTTCAAGGTCATTTCCTCCGACGCGTTCAAGCATCTTGCGCAATCGAGAAAAGAGATATATTTCGACACCTGGGATCAGAACTTCGCGCCGTCAGCCGTTACGCTCAACGCCGCGGAAAACATAACATCGAATTCAATGTCGCTTTCGTGGTCGCAGTCTTACGACGACGATTTTTTGCGCTATGAACTTTATCGCGACACGACGAGCGCCGTTTCGTTCATGTCTTCAAAGATAAGCACGATAACGACTAAAATGCAGACCGCTTACGATGACTCGAATCTGAACCCGAACACTGTTTATTATTACGTTTTATACGTTATCGATACTGCCGAACTCACTACGCCGTCGAATATCGTCTCCGGCACTACTTCGGTTCAGTACAACGCTCTGACGAAGATCAATTTAAAGGAACCGACCAGAAAGACCACGGACTCGATGGTTCTGACATGGGACCGCTGCAATGAGGCGGATTTCGCGTCTTACAGGATCTACCGCGGCGCAAAACCGGGCGTCGACACTCTCGCCACGCTCGAAATCGAAATCAACGATCCGAACACGACCAGCGTTGAAATAAGCAACCTGACAGAAGACACCACATATTACTTCAAACTTTATCTGAAGAACAAAGGAACGGTTTTTACGGCTTCCGACGAGGCCGCGTTCAAGACGTGCAGGAACGGCGAGCTGAAAAAGAGCGTCAGCGGCGTATATTATGGAAACGACATAAAGATCGCGAACAATAAAGCTTATATTTCGGCGTATGACGCACTTTATATAATGGACCTTTCGACTTATGCGCTCACTTCTCTGGATATATACGGCCAGAACGACCGCATAAGGTTCGCCGAAGGCGCTTCGGCCTCTGCGAATAAACTATATATAGTCAACCGGACCGCTAAAGAGATAATCGTTTTTAATACTTCCACTGACTCTATCGAAAAAAGGCTTCCCGCGGGCGGTTCGCCCGTAGACGTCGCCGTCGATGAATCCGGCGGCTATTATTACACAGTCGATTTCCATGAGGGAAGGCTCAATAAATATTATCTTTCGACCGGCTCAGCGGCCGCTTCGAAATATCTGGGCCCGCAGCTCACTTCGGTCGTCAAGGGCCTGAATAATACAGACCTGTTCGTGTCAAAACAGCTCACGGTTTCAACGAGCGAAGTGTATATGATCCCTTCGACGCTCGGCGGGATCACCGCAACCGCCGTCGCCGGCGAGCAGCCCGTTTACCTTTACATGGACAGGGGCGGCCAGACCGTATACTGCGCCAATTATAAGAGCAAGAGCGTTACGAGAATTAACGCGCTGACCGGAGCCGTTCTCGATAGTTTTGACACCGGCACTGAACCTCACTCGATCGTGCAGACCTCCAATGGAAAATACACATTCATAGCGAATTTCGGCGGGGCGAGCGTCACGATGTACGAAAACGCGTCCGGCGGAGTAAAAGAGACATTCGCCGACGGCAAAATGCCCAGAGCGCTGGAACTGTCTTCCGACGGCCGCGAACTTTTCGTGATAGACTACGAGGATCACGCCGTCAATATTTACGCCATAAGAAAATAACGCGTGAATTTAGTTGCGGCGTTGCGCCGCGTCGATCCGGTTGTACATGAACGCGCCCGCTGTAATGCGGGCGTTTATATTTTAATTGGAGAATTTGCGGGTGTGGTTGAACGTTACGACGTGATCGCGTTTGGTGCGGTGGTTTTTCTGGTCGCGGTACTGCGATTCGAATGAGAACGTTATGATGTCGCCGATATACTCGGTGGTCGCGCCGCCTGATTGAGCAAGACCTATGTGGTCGCGCCGCACGTCGCGCAGGTTGACCATGACGTTGTATTTGGCGAGGACGTCTTTGAAATGAACTTTGAACGCAGCGTTATCCTTGAAATCATGGCCGGCGGCGTTCGGCGCGCTAGCGTCGGTCAAAAGATATTGCAGCATGTGGTTCCAGTGCGCCTCCCAGGCGTCGGAAGGGTTACCGCCCACGAGCGCGTCGGCGGCCCAGGCGTCGGAAGCGCCCGTGTTTAATGCGCTTTTTTTGACGACGAAGTCCTGGAAGAAATAAGTGTGCGGCCCTTCGTTCGCCGAGCCGCCGTATGCGAGATAAATATCGTCCCACGGCTTCTGATTCTGCTTTTCCATGAATTCTATCAGCTTCATGGTGTCGCGGAATTCTTCAGGAAATTCCTTCACCTTGAGTTTCAATATTTCCGCCATGCCGAAAGCCGTGTAGTCGGCGAACGCCGAACGGTCGAGGATATCGACGAGCGGCCTCTGGTTGAGATTGAAAAGATAGAAGATCGTGGCCATCGTGAAAAACGAGCCGAGAAAAACGATGACCATCGGCAGCGCGAAGCCGCTGTGCCGGCCTATAAAATTTTTGAAATATAATAACTTCATTTTCATTCCTTTTCATTTCATGCTTTTTGCGGACAAAAGAAGATCAGTGGTAGGTCGGCTGGCCCCACTGCCAGATGTCCGCCGTGGTGCCTTCGGTAAGGTCGGATTTGAACGTCACCAGCGAATAATCGAGCTGCTTGCCGACGCCCTGCCATTTAACGGTGACGGTTATGCCCTTTAATTTAGAACTGATGCAGTAATGGTTGGTGACCCCTCCGCCGGTGCGGTTGGAACGGTAGATCGAGCAGAGCGGAACCAGGTCGTGCACTTTGCAGGACACTATAAAATCTACGCCTTTTATCTTTTCGGTGTGCGGAAACATCGATGAAGAATTTTTATCGATTATGAGGTTATCGCCGCGGGCGATATTAGCGAAGGGCAGCGCGAGCACTATGTCTATATTGTTTTTGGCGACCTCGCGCGCCTGCGTCCAGCTCGATGAGTGCAGCGAATCTTTGATGCCCTGCTGGAACAGCTTAATTATCGGGAAAAAAGCCGTAGCGCCGATTATCAGCGCTATAAGTATCTCGACGAGACTCATCGCGCGGCAGCTGCGGGCTATATTTATTTTAACCCGAAAGTATTTAAAAGGTAACATCATGGCTCCCGTCAGCGCCGCGGGACCGGCGGCGCGGTTTATTTAAAATTATCCCTTCTACATATAATTTTACCAAATTTTCAGGCAAAATTAAAGCGAAATGAAAAAATGAGCGTTTTTTTATCGTCCGGACACGTATCGGACCTTATGTAATCTCTATGAAAGCATGGTATAAAGTAGAAATATAAACCTTGACATTGAATTTTTTATAATGTAAAATAAATAAAACTTAAAAATAATTTTCGAAGCAAACGAGGTCAAAATATAATGATATTCGAATATACTATCAAATACGCGGCGGCCGTTCTATTATTGTCCGCGGCGATTTCTTTTTTTCCGGCCGGCGTTTCCGCCCAGACCCAGGAAGGCTCCACGCTCGACGAATATTTCAAACTAGGCGTCGAATACGTGCAGAGCGCGAAATTCGAGGACGCTGAAAAGATGTTCAAAAAGGTCATAGAGTTCGATCCGTTTTATGTCGACGCATATAACAATCTCGGAAATATCTACATGCTCAGAAATAATTTCGACCTTGCGTTAGAGCAGTTCACCAGGGTCATCAATCTGGCGCCCTCTAACGACAGCGCCTACTCGAATATCGGCCTTATATACATGAAATCCGGCTCGCTGAGCAAGGCGATAGAAATGTTCCAGAAGGCTTCTGAACTCAATCCGAAATCCGTTGAGGCGTTCTATAACCTGGCCAGCTGCTATCTGCTCTTCAACTCGCCGCAGAACGCCGAAACCGCCATCAAAAAAGCCCTCGAAATAAAGCCCGACGATTACGAGTCTAAAAGCGTTCTCGCCAAAGCGTACTCGATGGGCAAAAAATACGACGAGGCCCGCAAACTGTTCGAAGAGGTCATCGGCGCCGACAGCTCTAATTTCGACGCGCTGAACGAGCTGGGGCTCATATGCCTTTATCAGAAGGAATATAAAAAAGCGAATGAATATTTCGAAAAAATAAAGGGCAACAAGAACATCGAAAAGTCTTCGAAGGTTTACTACAACATGGCGATCTGCCACGAAAAGCTCAAGAACGTCACCGAAGCGCGCGACGCCTACGCAGAATCGATCAAGCGCAATCCTAATTACGCCGCGGTCCGCAACGATTACGGCTCATTTCTGTTCAGCCAGAACAAGCTCGAAGAGGCCCAGTTCCAGTTCAAAGAGGCCGTCACCATCGATTCTGGATACGTCAACGCGGCCGTTAACCTCGCTAAAACCTATTACATACAGCAGCGTTTCGACGAAGCCGCCAACGTGCTCACCGTGTTTCTGGCGAAACGGCCCAAGGAGGCCCTTATCTACGATCAGCTCGGCCTCGTCTATTACGGCCGCAAAGAATTCGAAAAAGCAAAGACCGCTTTCGACCTTGCAATAGAATACGAGCCCACGCTCGCCTCCGCGCACTACAACCTCGGCGTGCTTTACGACGAAGTCAAAAAATATGACAACGCCATTTCAGAATATAAACTGGCTCTTCTTTTCGACAAAGAGCACATCCTGGCGATGAACAATCTCGGTTATCTGTACCTGAATCTTAGAAAGTTCAAAGAGGCCGTCGATATCCTTAAAAAAGCGATCGCCATAAACCCTGAGTTCACCTGGGCGCATTACAATCTGGCGCTGGCCTATTATAACAACGGCAGGCGCAACGACGCCCTCAACCATCTTGAAAAAGTCATAGAATTCGAAGAAAAAGATTCCGCCCTCACGGGGGCCGCCGAAAAGGCGATAAGTTCGATAAAGGGCCAGAAATAAGCCGGGCGGATTGAAAGCCGCCGGGAAACGGTAGCGATGATATGCAGGATAACAATAAACAGCAAAAGATCAAAGGCATCTTGAAAAAACTTGTCGATGCGTCCCCGGACGTGCGGCAGGAAGGGCTCAAAGAGGCCACATACTGCGCGGATATGAGCGTTCTGGAGGCCGTTAAAAACCTTCTGAACGATGTCAACCCGGCGGTCCGTTATTACGCGAAGAAGGCGTTCGGTTCGGTTTCGGCGCAGATATCCACAAGGGCTATGATCGAGGCCGAAGAGCAGAAGTCGCGCGAGGCCCTCGAGGCCTATAACGAGCCGATGTCCGAGGCGGGCGGAGGCGCGAAACAGGATTTCATATCATCCGACGTGCGCGAGAAAATAAAATCGATACAGGCCGTAGCCGATGTTCCGGACGAACTTCAGGCCAATTTTCTGGTTTCAGAACTCAATCTTACCGAAGACAAATATATCATGGCCACCATAATAAAAAAAATGGGAAAGGTCGGCTCTAAAAACCACGAAAGCTACCTGATCCCTTTTTTATCGCATAACGACGCTCGCGTCATAGCCAACGCCGTAGAGGCCCTCGACGAACTCGGAAGCGAGAACGGCATCTCCGAAATGCTCAAACTGCTTTCGCACGACGACAACCGCATCAAAGGCAATATCACGAAAGCTTTATATAAATATCTCGAAAAAGACACGGTGTCGAAGTCGCTCATACTCGACAAACTCAAAAACATGCTTAACTCGAAAGAGCCGTGGACACAGGATTCGGCGATATTCGCCCTTTCGTCCATAGCCAACGCCCAGGCCCTCGAAATACTCGAATCTTATTCGGGCGGCGGCGATTCGTCTATTAAATCCAAAATAGACGCGGCCGTGAACGAGTTGAAAAGAAAACTGGTTCCCGATTTCATCGAAAACGACAAAAAGGCGCGCGAAACGGCCGAAAAAACCATCAAAGGCATAGACGGCGCCATAAAAGACAATAAGAACATGGCGGCGCGCGCCGCAGTGGAAGACGCCGGCGGTTTTTTGAGAACGTTAAAGGGAAAAATATGGCGCGAAGGCGACGGCGCTGGCAGCAACGCGCTGAGGGTCTCGGCGGCGGCCGTAGGCGGGCTCAGCGTTCTATTCATTGCCGCGGTTTTTGTTAATATCTTATATTACCTAACTTTCGGGCGTCCCGGCGCGGGGCCGGAAGGTCAGTCAGGGCAGGCGTCTTCCGCGTCGTCCGGACAGTCGAAACCCGCTTCCGGCGACGTTTACTCTATCGTAAAAGGCCTCGCCGAAGCCGCTAAATACGATTCAGCCCTCGACGCGGTGCGCTCCCTGAAGAAAGACGGAGTGTATAACGCCGAGCAGATAGGCATGGTGGAACTCATCTACTCGAAAAAGGTCCACGGCCTTATATCTAAAGGCGGTTTCGACGAATCGCTGAGCGCGATCACCGCGTGGCAGTCCGAAAATTCGTCGTCTACGCTGGCATGCGTTTTGAAAGGACAGATAGAACTCAAGCATTTCAACCGCCCCGCCGAGGCGAAGGCGGCCTTCGCGATAGCGGCCACTCTTGAAAGCGACTGCATAGAAGCCATTCTCGGCCTCGGCGACTGTTCTTTTTACGAAGGCGATTTCACCGCCGCGCTCGCTAACTACAACAAGGCGCTGGAATTTGGCAACAGATCGTCCGAATCGAGATATTACGCCTTCTTCGGCACGGCCAACTCGAAAGCCGCCATGGGCGATTACGGCGCGGCGATCGCTTCCTACCGTGAGTCGCTGGCGCTCAATCCGGAACATTACATAAGCTACATCGGGCTCGCCCGGGCCTGCAGGCAGGTTAAAAAATATGACGATTCGCTCGCGGCGGCCGAAAAAGCGCTGGCTTTCGACCCGCAGCTTCCGAGGGCGAATTTTGAATACGCCGAAACCCTCCGTGAAACTGACAGGCGGCACGAGGCGCTGAAATATTACAAAACGGCTCTGGACGCCGAGCCCGACAACCTTTACTACGTGCTGCCGTATATCGACGTGCTCTTCGGTCTTCAAATCTACCAGGGCCTCGACGAGATCATCAGGACGGCCATCAGGAGCGCTTCTCAGCAGCAGGCCAAAGCGCTGTACGAAAAGCTCGGCATGGTCGAATATAACCTCCATTACTCTGATAATGCCCGCAAGACCTTCGAAAAGATCAACTCGCTCTATGGCGAAAACGACGTCGCGTGCTATTACCTGGCCATGCTGTACGAAGAAGGCGAAGAATTCGACCGCGCGATCGAATACTACCAGAAGGCCCTGAGCGTAAACAACAAGCACCTTCCCTCATATATGAACCTTTCGAATATTTATCTCAATGTTAAAAAGAATTACGCTCAACTCGACATTACGGTCGAAATGGGCATTACCAGCTGCGGCAACGATCCGGGCCTGCTTTACAACAAGGCGCTCGGCAAATATTTCGATAAAAAGCCGGCCGAGGCCCTTATTCTGCTTCGCGCCGTGATCAACTCGAACGACGCGTTCATCTCGTCGCTGGCGCGCAAGCTCGATTCCGACATACGCGAAAAACTAGCGCCGCCGAAAAAAGAGTCGGTTAAACAGGTGAATAAAAAATAAGATGAATTGCGGCTAGTCTTTTCCGCTTACCATGGGTACGAACATTACGTAGGTTATAAAATCCCTTATATACTTATCGCCGTTTCTCTTGATCAAAACCAGCTGCTGGGTTGAGCCCGCTTCGCCTACCGGTATTATCATCCGTCCGCCGTCCGGGTTGAGCTGCTCTAAAAGCGCCTGTGGAGCGTCTTCGGGCGCGCAGGTGACTATTATCCTGTCGAAAGGGGCTTTTTCGGGCCAGCCTTTATACCCGTCGCCGATTTTCACGAATATGTTTTTATAGCCGAGCTCTTTAAGCAGCGTTTCGGCTTGTTTGCCAAGGGATTCTATTATTTCAATCGTGTAAACCTCATACGAGAGCTCGCCGAGGATGGCGGCCTGGTATCCCGACCCGGTGCCGATCTCGAGGATCTTGAGTTTATCCGGCGCGGCGGGCTCCGCCGTTTTTAAATGCGTTTCGCCGCTTATGTTCGAGCTGGTGATCAGTTCGGTCATGAGGGCCACGATATAGGGTTGTGATATCGTTTGTCCGGAGCCGATCGGCAGAGGATGGTCGGTATAACTCAGATGCCTCATCACGGCCGGCACGAACTTATGCCGCTCGATCTTGAGCATCGCGTCTATAACGCTTTTATCGCTGATGCCGCGCTCCCTGATCTGCCCGGTCACCATTTCGCGTCTCGCCGCCGCGTAATCATTTGAAAGGCACATAAAACCCTCCTGATAGGCAAACAATATAAAAAAAAGCGATAATACTATTAAAAACAAAGCCGATTTGAAGTTTTTCATGGCGACCGCCTCCGGCTTATTATTTGTTCCCTACTATATTTTATCAGATAAACGATTAAAAATCAAACCGCGGTAACCGAGCTAATAAAATTATAAATAAGATGACTGATAAATAAGATGAGTTGATTATAAAATTAAAATATGATAAAATAATTAAAAAATAAAAACTTAAACATGCAGAGGGGAAAAAAATGCAAAAATCCAGACTTTTAAGCGTTTTGTTGATCGTATTTTATTTTATGGCTATCGCGGGCGTTTCTCACGTAAGCGCTGCGCCGGATTCTTTCAAACTGTGTCCCGCCGGCTGCGATGCCGTAATGTATTTCGACGTTAAAGCCTTGAGCGGTTTCATCACAAAAAACAATATGGCGGCCCAATTCAAAGATCAGGTCGAAAAGATAAAAGCGGCCGCTTCGGTCGATATTTTTAAGGATATTAACTCGTTCACCGCGGTTCTTACGAATATAGCGAATTATAAAATGGGCAAAAATCCCGAGGGCGCATTTTTATTCGAAGGCTATTTCAGGAGTGAAGAGATCGCCAAAAAACTTACGGAAGCAGGCCTCAAATTTGAAACCATAGAGAATACGAAGATGTTCAAGCTCGACGAGGACGTATATCTGGCCATGCCGTCGGAAAAATACCTCGTTTACGGCAATCTTTCAGAAATAAAGGCTATATGCCTGCTTATAGCGGCAAAAGAAAAAAACAACATCGAAACCGATGAATTTTTCAAAAAAGAGATCAATATGGCCGATGTCGCCGGAAAAAATTTTACGCTGACCGTAAAACTGCCCAAAATTTTATCCGATCTCGCCACTTCGATAGCCAAAATTAATAAGGACCAGGCGGTTTTTTCTAGCCTCGAAGGTTTCGTGGCGGCCGCTTCCGGCACCGACCTTTTTTTCAAATATATGTATCTGAGCAAAGAAGACGCAGATAAGGGCGTTGCAAGCGCCAAAGAATTCATGGAAAACGGCTTCAAACAGATATCTTCCAACGCGAAAAAAATGACGGAAGGCGCCGCCGACACGACAAAAGTCGCCGTAGAACGCTTCAATTTCGTCAAAAGCGGCCTCGTTCTGATGCTCAAACTCCAGCAGACCATGAAGATCGAGCAGAAGGAAAAAAGCGTATATATCAATTTCAGCCTGGCCCAGGCCGAAAAGGAAACCGCCGATTTCATACATTCGCTTTTCGAGGCCTTCATCGCCACGCTCGCTAAAAGCGACGCGAAAGCGCCCGCGGCCGCGACGGGAAATTAATTCAGAGAACAGAGAAAAGAGAATAGAGAATAGATAAGGAATTCTGACGGAGTTAAAGAAGGGTTAATTTAAATTTTAAAATAATAAAAAAGTCCACAACTATTCACTGTTCACTATTCACTATACACTGAAAAAACTATCCGGCGGAACCGCCGGATAGTTTTTTATTAAAAGCGCTTTATCTTTTCAAAGTTATTCCGATATTTTATACAAGTTGAAATTTGTTTTCATAAAGACATTAATTTTAGAATTTATTATATATTATCGGAGGGAAATATGTATCAAAGCTCCAGGACCTATGTTTTAAGCGTGGCTGCGCTGCTTCTTATCGGAGGCGCGCTGATGTTCGCGAGCGTCGGCTGCGGCAATTCCTACGGCACGCCCTACAGTTACTCGAACCTCGTGCCCAACGACGGCGCTATCGTCATCAAAATGATCAATACCACATCGATCGCGGGCGGCCTTCACAGCCCGAAATCGCTCGCGCCCGACCGCGCCACGGCGACGACCGTAACGACTACCACGTCGAATACGACCGCTTCCGGCACGCTTATTAAGATCAGGCCCGACGACGTTTACGTGAGCATCTCCGACATGTCGATCTACTCTACCGACGGCAAGGAATACGTTCTTTTCACCGAGCCCAAGGAAATTAACCTTTTAAACCTTATCAAGGACGGCGAGGTCGTGGCGATGGCCTCCGACGTGCCGGTCGGCTCCTATAACAGAATGAAATTCAACATCAACTATATGAGGATATTGTACGAAGGCGAAAAACAGAGGATCGCGCTCGATCAGACGGTTTATCTTTCTACGAGCGACGCCAACCTCACGCAGTTCGCTCTCGAATCGTCAAACCGCGCGAGCGTAAAACTCAATTTCGACATCAACGACAAGGTTTTCAAGGACAGGAACGGCAACTATCAGGTTTTCCCGTCGCTTTTCCTTATCTACGACGGCTCCGAAGCGATCCAGCAGTATAATTAATACTTCCGGCGCGCGGCCGTTAACGAAGGCCGGCCCGCCGTGAAAAGATAAATCAATAAAGATCCCGAAACGCCCCGCTCGAAAAAAGCGCGGCGTTTCTTTTTTTACAGTTCGGATTTTTTGGGACGAAGTTGACAAACCGTCGAAAATATGTTAAAATGAAGATATATAATATATTAGAATAATATAGAATACTTAAATATAAAATACTTATATTGACGAAAGGAAGGCGGATACTATGAATTACAAAGTCGTACTTGCGATGCTTGCCGGCGGAGCAGCCGGATATATCATGAGCCTGCTGTCGCAGCAGGCGGGAGGCGGCTGAGCCATGACATGCAATCCGTACGTATCGGTCGTTATGGGCGTGATATTCGGGTTGCTGATGGTCTTAGGTTAAGGCCTCCACTTATAATTTTGATTGACTGGCGCGGCGGCTTGTGTTATAATTTTGGCGATGTTTCTGAAGAGTTTAAAACCCATCCACAAATACTTGAACCAGTACAAGTACCGCATTTTAGCCGGCGCGCTGGCCCTCATAGTCACCGACGCCTTCGGGCTCGCGATACCATGGATAATTAAGGACGCCATCGACGCGATCCCCGCGTATAAGACCGCCGGGAGCGAAAAAACGCTGGCCGTAGTTTTGAATTATTCGCTTCTCATCATCGGCGCCGCCGTTTTTCAGGGCGTTTTCCGCTATTTCTGGCGCGTCAATCTCTTCGCGGTCGCCCGCCGCATCGAATATCACCTAAGAAACGATTACTTTTCGCACCTTCTGAAACTCGAACCCGGCTTTTACTTTAAAAATCAGACCGGCGACATCATATCGCGCGGCACCAACGACCTCAACGCAGTGCGCGATCTGGTCGGGCCCGGCGCCCTCATCTTCGTCGATACCATAACGCTGATTTCGATAAGCCTTTCGCTTATGCTTTACATCGACTGGAAGCTCACGCTGTACTGCCTTATACCCATGCCGCTTCTGACCGTAGTCATCTACTTCGTCGGCGACATGATCGAGCGCACCTACGAACGAATGCAGCAGAAACTTTCCGAACTCACGACGCGCGTGCAGGAAAACATCACCGGCATCAGGACCATACAGGCGTTCCGCCAGGAAGACAACGAGATACGCCGCTTTTCGAAGATGGCCCGCGACTACGTAAAATACAACGTTCTTATGGCGAAGGTCAACGGCGTCGAGGAGCCCATAATATTCTTCATTTCTGGAACGTCGATGAACGTGCTGCTTTATTTCGGCGGCCTTGGCGTCATGAAAGGCACGAATTCCCTTGGCGAGCTGGTCGCGCTTTCCGGATACCTTATGCTGCTGGCCTGGCCGCTTTTCGGCCTGGGCTGGCTCGTGAACATGTACAAGCGCGGCATAGCCTCCATGGGGCGCATAAACGAAATTCTCGAAGTGCAGCCCGAAATACGCGACGGCGAAAACGCATCTCCCGACCAGCGTCCGCTCAAGGGCGATATCGAGTTCCGCAACGTGTCTTTCACCTTCGCGAAGAAGAACATTCCCGCGCTCAGCGATATATCCTTCAAGGTCGGCGCCGGAAAGACCCTGGCGATAACCGGCCCGCTTGGCTCCGGCAAGAGCACCATCTGCAACCTCATTCCGCGCTTTTTAGACGCGACGGCCGGCGAGGTTTTGATCGACGGCGTGAACGTGCGCGACCTGCCGCTCGCATTCCTCAGGCGGTCCATCGGATATATCAGGCAGGAGCCGTTCCTGTTTTCCGACACGATCGTAGAAAACCTTAAATTCGGCGACGCCTCCGCTTCCGATAAGACCATACGCGATTTCTGCGATATATCCAGGATATCCGACGACATAGACGATTTTCCCGCGAAGTACGAAACGCTCCTCGGGGAGCGTGGAATTACGGTTTCGGGCGGCCAGAAGCAGAGGCTCGCCATATCCCGTGCTTTATTAAAAAAACCTAATATACTGATATTCGACGACACGCTGTCGGCGGTCGATAACCGCACCGAAGAGGCCATAATGGCCGGCCTCGAAAATTTCATGAAAAATTCGACGACCATAATCGTGTCGCACCGCATCTCGTCGATAATGAACGCCGACGAAATAATAGTGGTCGACGGCGGCTCGATAGTCGAGCGCGGCAGCCACCAGAGCCTGATCGTAGGCGACGGAATTTACGCCAGGACCTATCAGAAACAGAAACTGAAATTCGAATTAGAAAGCATGCAGGACGAAATATGAGCCAGTTCCACGACGAATTGATAACCGGCAAAGCGTACGACGGGAAGCTCGTTAAAAGGCTTTTCGGGTTCGTGACGCCGTATATGCGCTATATGCTTCTTGCGATAGTCTTCCTTTTCATCGTCACCGTGCTCGACATACTTCCGCCGTTCATAACCAAGATAGCCATAGACGACTATATAGCCAAAAACAGGGTGGGCGAGTTATACAAGATAATCATAGCCTATCAGGCGGTGCTGATAACCCATTTCCTTTTCCAGTTCCTGCACACATACACGATCAATTTAATGGCGCAGAGCGCGATGTACGACCTGCGCGTAAAACTGTTCACCCATATGCAGTCGCTGCCGTTCTCGTTCTACGATAAAAATCCCGTCGGGCGGCTTATAACGCGCGTCATCGGCGATATAGAAACGCTCAACGATCTTCTGAGCGCGGGTTTTGTCACTATCGTCGGCGATTTCTTCTCGCTGTTCGGAATAGCCGCCATGCTTTTATTTCTTGATCTAAGGCTCGGATTGATAACGCTTTCGATACTTCCGGTGATATGCGTAATAACGGTGATATACAGAAAATACGCCCGCGACGCCTACCGCGAGGTCCGCGTCAATCAGGCCGCCCTGAACGCGTATTTTCAGGAGAACGTTTCCGGCGTATGCGAAGTACAGAACTTCACCCGCGAAGAAGCTAATTTTAAAAAATTCGACGCGATAAACGCCAAAAACCGCGACACTTTTATCCGCTCGATAAAGCAGAACGCCATGTTTTTTCCCGCGGTAGAACTTATCAACGCCACGGCGATAGCCGCCGTCATATATTTCGGCGGGCGCGAGGTCATGGGCGAGACGATCGGCTTCGGAGTGCTGGTGGCGTTCACGCAGTATATCAACCGCTTCTTCAAGCCCATACGCGATATAGCCGAAAAATACAATATATTCCAGATGGCGATGGCGTCGTGCGAAAAGACGTTTTCTCTGCTCGATCTGAAACCGGCCATAGCGGGACCTGAAAATCCGACTGTCTTAGAAGGCTTTAAAGGCAATATAAAATTCGACAACGTGGTCTTCGAGTATAACGAGGGCGACGAGATACTGCACGGCGTTTCATTCGAAGTGAAATCGGGCGAATCGGTCGCAATTGTCGGCAGGACCGGCTCGGGAAAAACCACGATAATAAATCTGCTGGCGCGTTTCTACGATATCAAGTCGGGCACGATCACTATAGACGGGCACGACATCAAAACGCTCTCGCTCGAGGCGCTGCGTTCTTATATCGCTATCATGCAGCAGGACGTTTTCCTATTCTCGGCGAGCGTCGATAAGAACATAAGAATGAATAACCCGAAAATATCTTTCCCGCAGGTCGTAGCGGCCGCGCGGTTCGTCAACGCCGAAAAATTCATCGAAAAACTCCCCCAGAAATACAACCAGCCGGTCGGCGAGCGCGGCGTGACACTTTCGGTCGGCCAGCGTCAGCTTCTTGCCCTCGCGCGCGCGATAGCGTTCGATCCCGGCATCATAATCATGGACGAAGCGACGTCTTCGGTGGACACCGAAACGGAATTCCTGATACGCGATGCCATGAAGAAAGTGCTGAAGGGGCGCACGTCTATAATTATAGCCCACAGGCTTTCGACGATCAAAAACGTCGACAGGATAATCGTTCTGCACAAGGGCCGCGTCAGGGAAACTGGCAGCCACGAAGAACTTCTGAAGATGCGCGGAATGTATTACAAGTTATACGAATTGCAGTACCGCGAACAGGAAGAGAACGAAAAGACCGCTAGCGTATAAAATCCGGCTTCGACTCCAGCACTATTACCTTTTTTGAATATGGATGGATGAATCTGACGAAAGACGAGTGCAGCGCGAATTCGCGCCCGCGGAAGCCCGCGCTTTTCGCGCCGTAAAGCCTGTCGCCGGCCAGGGGATGGCCGATGTGCGAAAAATGCACTCTTATCTGGTGGGTGCGGCCCGTCTCGAGTTCGGCTTCAACCGCGCTTATATTTTCACTCTTCGACGCGCTTATTAATTTATAGCGCGTGACGGCCTGTTTTCCTGTTTTGGAAACGCGGAACTTATTTGAAACGTGCCTGTCGCGGCCGATCGCGAGATCGATAACTCCGGCGCGGCTTTTGAGCACGCCTTCCACTATGGCCGTATAGCGGCGCGAAACGGCGTTTTCGACTAGCGCCCGGTCGAGCAGCGCGCAGGTCATATTATCTTTAGCGAATATTATGAGCCCAGAAGTGCCTATGTCGAGGCGGTGTATGGGATAGGCTTTCGCAGTGCGCTCGCCGCGCCGCGCGAAATGATCGTCGAGAGCGGAGCACAGCGTTTCCGCTGCGCCGGTGCCGTCGGAATGGATAATCATTCCGGCAGGTTTTTCGACCACGGCGATGAAATCGTCTTCGTAAGGGACGCTCAATCTGATTTCTTTTCTTTTATTTGGAGCGGCCGGGCATTCTGACGCAAGCGATGAAATCGTTCCGGCCGGAGTGAAAAAACCGGGAAGTTCGAATTCGCCGCCGCTTTCGACCACCGTATTCGCGGCGATCTCCCGTCCGTCAAATATTATCTTCGAGTTTCCGGCTTTCGCCGAAATTTTATCGGGCGCTCCCGCGAAAATGAATTCGACGATTTCAGCCGGACGAAATTTCCCGTCTTGAGCGGTTTTAACCGATATGACAAGGCTTTCGTCCCTGCGCGAGGCGGCGATCGAAAACCCGGTTTTTTTAAAATGCGATGTTTCAGGCATGGTGATGAAGTGAATTATAATACAATAATTTGATTTTTCTTCCGCTGTAAAGGTTTTCTGATTCTATTTATTCTTGCTCAAAAGCTCGCGCGCGTGGGAAATTCCGATCTCGGAGTCGTTGCCGAGCATGCGGGCTATCTCGCCTTCGATCTCGACGCCTTTGAGCTTAACGAAGCTGATGGCCGTTTTTTCGCCGTTGATTATATCTTTTTTCACCAGGAAATGATGGGCGCCGAATGACGCGATTATCGGCGAATGAGTGACGCAGATGACCTGCTTGGTAGCCGATATCGAGCGCAGTTTGGATCCGACGGCGTTGAGGGTGAAGCCGCCTATTCCGGTGTCAATTTCGTCGAATATGACCGAAGGCACGTTCGAATAGGACGAAAGGATATTTTTAACGGCGAGCATGATACGCGACATTTCGCCGCCCGAGGCGATCTTCGCGATTGGGGCGTAAGGCGTTCCGGGGTTGGTGCATATATGGAATTCAACGGTTTCAAGGCCGTTAGCGTTGACGCTGGCTTCGCTGAAATTTTCGATGCCGTTGATAGCGAGCCTGAAACTCGCGTTTTTCATGTCGAGCGTCGCCAGTTCTTCGTTTATCGCGTTTTCGATCTTTTCCTTGTTTTCTTTCCTGATTTTAGAGGCGCGCTCCGCGGTTTTCATGTATTTAGAGAACTTTTCGGTTATTTTAGCGTTTATCGCGGTGTAATTCTGCTCGAAGTTTTCGAGAAGTGCGAGTTTTTTCTCGCAATCGGCGAGGTATTCGAAAATTTCAGGAATCGTCGCGCCGTATTTGCGCTTTAACTGTGAAATAGCCTGAAGCCTTTCGATCTTTTCGTTGAGTTCTTCCTCTGAATAATCGAGCCTGTCGGAAAGTCCGGAAATTCCATCCGATACGTCTTCCAGCATATAATACGCGTCGTTTATCGCGGCCGCGGTGTTTTCAAATGAACGGTCGAACTGCGCGAGCTTCGAAACAAGTCCGCCCAATCTTGATAAAGAGGCGGATACCGAGGGCGAATCGTCGCCGCCGTCGAGCAGTGCGCTTATTTCGTCTTTGATCTGGGAAATTTTTTCGGCGTTCTTGAGAAAATCGACCCGCTCCGTAAGCTCGGCGTCTTCGTTTTCGTAAAGGTTCGCGTTTTTGATCTCGTTTATCTGGTATGAATAAAGGTCGATCTGCCTGCCGCGGTCGCTCTCGGAGCGTTTTAGTTCTTCGCGTTCGGCCGTGAGCGACTTGAGTTCGTGGCAGAGCGCCGCGATCTCGCGCTTAACTTCGGCGAGCGCGCTCCCGCAATAGCGGTCGGAGAGTTCGAACTGGGCTTTCGGCTCCAGCAGGAGAAGTTCGTCGTTCTGCCCGGAAATCTCGACGACCGCGCGCCCGATTTTGTTAAGAAGCATTACGGGAGCTTTCACTCCGTTGACGCTGTTCTTCGTTTTTGAATCAGGCGTTATGGACCGGTTTATGATTATTTCGTCGTCTTCGACCTCGATGGCGCTCTCGTCGAGTATGGCCGAAAGCGTTTCACGGATGCCCGGCGTAAGAGCGATGGTGACTCCGACCTGGGCCGTCTCGCCTTCTTTTTTGAGCCTGGCGAAATCGGAGTTCATGCCGAAAGCGAAAGCTATGGCTGCTATGACGAGCGACTTTCCCGCGCCCGTCTCGCCGGTGAAAACGTTGAAACCTTCGTTGAGATTGAATTCTATTTTATCGGCGAGCGATATGTTTTTTATGGATACTTCGGTGATCACTTTGTATATCAGTCCTGTCCGTAATTATCGTGGCCGGTTTCGCCGCTAAGCTTTATTGATGCGCGCGAAAACCGAATAAACGAGGTTGTTGTAAAGCTCGCGTCCGAGCCTGAGCGTTTCGGTATCGCCGAGCGACGCGGAGGCCGTTTCGAGCGTGTCGAGCAGCAGATAAGCGCCCCTGTAGATCTGCGACGGGTCGAAGTTATTGAGCGACGCCCACCAGTTCTGGCATGAATAAAGTGCCTTGTCCATAAGCAGGCGTGATTTTTCGTCGCCGCTCCTGATGACCGCGCGCAGCACATGGTGCGTGAGCTGCCACTGATTGTGGTGTATCGGGTTGAATTTGCTCTGCCAGAGAGGATATGGATCGTCGGAGTAAAGGTCTTGCATCGACGCGCTCCAGGTGGAGGGCGGGACGAAAGCCTTTTTCATCTTGAATTTTTCGAAAATTTCGGATATGGTGGCGAGCTTTATATTGGTTTTGCCGCGCACCGCGTGCATCAGCGAATGGATGAATTTTTCATGATAATATTTATGATGGTGGCCGAAAGTTTCGGCGTCCATGGCGATTATGATGTACGCGTCGCGCTCGCCCGCCGTCACCGCCATTTCCTCTTCCATTTTATCGATGAATTCGCTTCCCTTCCACTGGTGGAAGGATATGTCGTTCGACCATTTGTTCGAGCGCAGGAACACTCCGCAGCCCTCGGCTTCGGCTATATGGTCGAAATGGATCTCGGAGTCGTAGTAAGCGTAAGGAAGGTCGTCGGTTATGATCCAGTCGTAGCCGATCTTTTTGACTATTTTAGCGATGCGCGAGCTGTAGCACATTTCGGGCGGAAATATTCCACGCGGCTTGTATTTATCGCCAAAAACGGCGCGATTGCCTTCGAGGTTTATCTTAAGCTGCCTTATTACCTCGCTTTCGGGGATAAGCGGGAATATCGGATGGTAAGCGCCCGAATCGACGAATTCAAGGTTGCCCGAGTTGAGCGCCGATTTCAGGTTCTCTAAAACGTCATGGTGCGAACGCTGGAGCAGAAGCTCAGTCAGCGAATAATTTATATTGACGGTGAAACGCGGGGCCAGCGAGCTTGTAAAAAGGTCGGTCAGCGGCCGGTAACATTCTTCGGTGATCCTGTCCACCACGAAACCCAGCTGCGTCGGCGGCTGATAAAGGTGGAATAAAAATGAGAGGTAATACATGAACGTTCACTCCGTAATTATTATAATCTTATTTAGTTTAATTTATCAAAAAAACGCTTCGTTGTCAATAAATTTCACGCGAATTTCACGCGAAACAGGCCGTCGCGGTATTATTTATTCACTCTCCGTTTAAAATGAGACCCGCGAGTTCTCCGACCGTTTTGATCTCGTAATCGGGCGCAAGCGAGCCGAATCCGTCGGGTCGCGGCCCGCGTCCGGGATTCACCCAGGCGGTTTTCATGCCTATCTGCGAAGGGCCGTATATGTCGTTTCTGAAAGAGTCGCCCACGTAAAGCGAACGCTCCGCTTCGGTTCCGAGCAGTTCGAGCATGCGATAGAACGTCGAAGCGTGTGGCTTTCTGAACCCCCAGTCGGCCGTGAACAGGCACTGTCTGAAATATTTGGCCATGCCGATCTCCGCGAGGTCGTTAGCGAAATAGACGCCCGGTATTGTCGTGTTGGAAACCAGTCCCAGTGGATATTTCGCGCTCAGTTTTTCGAGCGCCTCCATGGAATCGGCGTACACGACCAGGTTTTCCTTTAAAATGCGGTGTACCAGGCCGATTATCCAAAGCGTGTAGTCTTCGGCCACTTTCAACTGCAGCAGGCCTTTTTTGACGCAGGCGCAGAGATCGACCTCGCGAAGGGTCTTTTCGCACTCGACCATGTTCTGGTGGTGATAGGGGGCGATGAGGTGCTCGTCGACCGCGGCCGCGCTGAGTTTGTAACCCTTTGCGTTGAGGAACGCGGCAATTCTTTCCGCCCTGATGAGGCGCATCTCGCCGGCCGGGACGGGGTCGTAATCGAGCAGAGTGCCGCCCATGTCGAATATGATCGCGTCGATATCGGTGGATTTCATTGTCTGGCCTCCGCGTTTTTATTAAAATGTTCAAAGTGAATTATACCAGAATTCGCCGGTAAAAACAATATTAATATTCATGATCGCGCCTTCCATATTAATGTTGACATTGATTAGGCGCTGTGGTAAAATTTTAAAGCCGGTCCCGAGGCCGCCCGGTATAATTTAAGTAATTTAAAATTACAATAACGAATTTTTTGTGGAGTCTGAAACCGTTAATCAGCATGAGTTTTAAAAATCTAGCGGTCATGGCCGCGTTTTCACTGTTCATATTTTACTTCATACTCCTCGCCTCGCTTTTCACTATGGTCGACGCGTCGAAATTCTTGTCCATCCTTAAAAGCGAACGCTTTTATTTCTCTATCAAGATCAGTTTTATCACCGCGTTTATCACTACGGTGATATCGGTAATCGTGGCCGTGCCGGCCGCTTACGCCCTCTCACGGACGAATTTCCGCTTCAAGCCCGCGGTCGACCTTTTCCTCGAGCTTCCGCTGATCATATCTCCCATAGCGCTAGGCGCGCTGCTGCTGCTGTTTTTCAACACCGGCGCCGGAAAGCTCATCCAGAACAATTTTATTTCATTCGTCTATGAAGTGCCGGGCATCATTATAGCGCAGTTCGTCACCAGCGCCGGCATCGCGACGCGTCTGATAAAAGCCGCCATCGACGAGATATCGCCCCGCTACGAATTCGTCGCCCGTACCCTCGGCGCAAGCGATTTCAAGGCTTTTTCCACTATAACGCTTCCGCTGGCCAAAAACGGCATCATCGCGGCGGCCGTTCTTACCTTCGCCAAATCGATCGGCGAATTCGGGGCCACGGTAACTCTTGCCGGCGCGATGCCCATGAAGACCGAGACGCTTCCTATAGCCATTTACCTCAGGCTTTCGAACGCCGATATAGAGGGCGCCGCAGTCTTCATCCTCACGCTGCTCGCGCTCGGGTTTACCGTTACGCTTCTTACGAGGGCGTTTGCGAAGGTGCGCCATGGTTAAGATAGAAAATTTATGCATGGATATAGGCGTTTTCAGTCTTAAAAACATAGCGTTCGAAATAGCGAAGGGCGCCTGCCACGCCGTCCTCGGCCCCACGGGTTCAGGAAAGACGGTTCTTTTAGAGACCGTCATCGGCATACAGAGCGTTAAAAGCGGGCGAGTGATCATCGACGGCCGCGATGTCTCCGCGCTTTCCCCGGCCACGCGCGATATCGCTTACGTGCCTCAGGACATATGCCTTTTTCCGCATATGAGCGTGATGGACAACATTATGTACGGCGTGCGCGTCAGAAAGCTCGATACTGCTCCGCTTATGCCCATGATCGACGAGCTGATAGACTTTCTCGGCATCCGCCCCATACTCGGGCGCCATCCTTCCGGCCTCAGCGGCGGCGAGCGGCAGAGGGCGGCCATCGTGCGCGCCCTGGCGGCCAAACCGCGCCTGCTGATACTAGATGAGCCGTTTTCGGCCATAGACAGCGCACTTCGCGAGGACGCCCGGAGGCTTCTGAAGGAACTTTATGCCAGGCACGACATAACCTCCCTCATCGTTACCCACGATATCGACGAGGCTTACTTTCTGGCCGACCAGATATCGGTGCTTATCGCTGGCGCGGTCGTGCAGAGCGGCGAGCGCGACGACATATATAATTATCCTAAAAATATCGCGGCTGCAGAGTTTCTGGGCGTACGCAACATTTACGATTCCGCGGTGGAAAGTGTTCAGGAACGGTCTCTGGCCGCATCTTTCTGCGGCGGGTATAAAATAAATATAACCTGCGGCTGCGCTCAGAGAAAATTCAGCGCCGGCCAGAAGATCAAATGGGCCATCCGCTCAGAGGCAGTTTATATATTGAAGGAAGATTCCGACCCGGCCGGTAAGAGCAACTGCTTCGACGCCGAAATAAACACGATCTACACCCGCGGCAAGATGCATACGGTGCTATGCGCCGTTTCGGGCGGAGCCGTCATTGAAATAGATATCCACGACGCGGCGTTCAACAAACTGAAGCTGGCCCGCGGTAAAAAGATCAAAATAAGCCTCAATCCCGACAGTGTTTTCATAATCAACTGACGGGTGAAAAAACTTTAATTCGAAAAACATTAAGATTATTGAATATACGGAGAATGTGATATGAATAAGATCAAGGCCCTGCTCGACGCCGATAAGATAAGATCGTTCGAACGCGAAATAAACGCCTTCCGCCTCGCGGCCGGTTTCGCGCAAAACGACGTTTATTTCAGGAACCTCGATATGCAGTCGAGCATTTCGAAGCACACGCTGCGCGTCCGCCACCACAACGACGGCGAAAACGGCACGCCCGGCGGGTCCTACAAGATCACATTCACATGCCTTTCAGAAAGCGGCGACGAATGGGCGAAGTTTTCCGAAATTTGCTCGGCCTGTGACGAAAACATCTACAAAATACTTTCCGCGACGGGTTTCAAAAGGCTCGCCACGCTTGCCAAATACCGCCGCCTCTACGAAGGCGGCTTCAAGATGAGCCGTGACGACATATTCGGCCTCGGAACGGTCATCAAGGCCTATTTTAACAACGACGCCGAAAAAGATCTTATAATCGCGTTCATGGAAAAAATAGGCGTGCGAGGCTTCGAAACGCGGACCAATCTGCAGATGGTCCTGGAATGCCTGAATAAAAAAACCGCGACCAACAAGGACGAAGGTATAAAGGTCGTTAAATCGGAGATTTTCAGGATGCTGAACTCCCGCGAGCGGCTGATTATAGCCGTGGCGGGCGGCTCCGGCTCCGGCAAGACCTTCATTGCCAACGAACTTATGTCGTGGCTTCCCGACGTTACCGTGTTCACGCTCGACGATTACTATAAGGACAGGAGCTGGATCACGGAGAACCTCAATTCGAACTTCGACGACCCGAACGCCATAAACCTGGACCTTGCGCGCGAACACCTTCTCGGCCTCAAGAAAGGCGAAACCGTGATGCGCCCCGAGCGCTCGCTCGAAAAAGGCTATGTGGTGGGATATAACGAGGTTAAACCGCACAAGATGATAGTCGTCGAAGGCATATTCACGCTTCACGAAAAACTAGCCGACCTTTTCGATTATTCGATATTCATCGAGGCGAACCTGCACGGAAAACTCCTGCGCCGTCTGATGCGCGATATCGGCAAGACCGGCCAGGATTTTGAAGGAATACTTCTGCAGTACGTAAGTACCGTTCAGCCCATGTATGAAAAGCACATAGAGGTCACCAAGAACGCGGCCGACCTGATCATCAACAACGAGTTCGCGCCTTACTGCGAAACCTACGACCGGCTGAACCGCTTCGAGTTCAAGATCCGCTGCCCGTTCGACATTCCGCTCGAAAAACTCAAGGAGCACGGCGCGGTCCTCGCAAGCGAGCAGAAGCAGATCGACAAGTATTACGTGGCGCCCGGCCTTAATTTCATGGAAAGCGACGAGCTTCTGAGGATCAGGGAGGAGAACTCGCGCCTGACGCTTACCTACAAAGGGCCGCGCAAGGGCACTTTCCAGAGGCCGCGAATCGATTTTCCCATCAATATGAAATTCGCTGAAGTGCTCATCTATCTTGGGTATTCAAACGCGATAACCACCGAGAAGACCCGCTATAAATTCAGCCTGGAATCCGAACCCGAGCTCGACATCGTCGTCGACGACGTCAAAAACCTGGGCTTATTTATCGAGGTCAGGGTCGGATCGCCCGCGGGCGAAAAAAAGGCCGAGGCCTTCCTTAAAAACCTCGGGCTGAGCGTTCGAACTGAACACATCAAGGGCTATTTCGAGGACATACTTAAAAAGACATTCGTGATGTAGCGGGCAATTGCTTCTGCCATGCAGACCGGCTTCCCGCCGCTTACTACTTCGACGCGGGCGTTGAAGCAGATTGCTGCTGCGGGATGTTTTCGATGTTGTTTATCGGCTCTGCCGTGAGTGACCCCGGCGAATTCTGCGACGTCAGCGATTTGGCGTCCATTCTCTTGAGCATATTCACGAATATTTCTGCGAGCTTCGGGTCGAACTGTCCGCCCGCGCATTTTATGAATTCGGAGTAAACCTTTTCCATAGCCATGGCGTCGCGGTAAGGCCTGTTGGATGTCATGGCGTCGAACGCGTCGGCGAGCGCGATAATTCTTGCGGAAAACGGTATCTTTTCGCCGGCGAGGCCGTCGGGATAGCCGCGGCCGTCCCATCTTTCATGGTGGTTCCTTATGCCCGCGCGCACGGCGGGATTAAGCGCCATAGGCTCGACTATCGAATCACCTATGGACGGATGGAGCTTGATGGTGGCGAATTCTTCGTCGGTCAGCCTTCCCTTTTTGGTGAGTATGGTCTCGGAAATGCCTATCTTTCCGATATCGTGCAGTATTGAAGCCTGCCTTATGTTTTCGATGTCTTCCTGGGCGAGGTTCATTTCCTTGGATAAAAGCACCGCGAATTCGGTGACGCGTTCGGAATGGCCGGAAGTGTATGCATCCTTGAATTCGAGCGCGTTGGTCGCGACTCGTATGGTCGACAGGAACTGGTCTTTCATGCTCTCGTAAAGTTTCGCGTTCTCGATGACGACCGCGGCCTGGGTCGAAAGTGCCGAGAGTATGCTCAGATCGCTGGATACGAAATTGTTCTGGGATGAGTCGGATATGACGAGCATCATGCCGGTCACTTTCTGCTTGGTATGCAGCGGAACGCAGATTATTTCTTTGACCTTGAATTTAAGATAGTTCGTAAGATCGGCCAGGTCGATATTTTCGTCGATATTGCCTATCAGAACGGCGTTGAGCTCGCTCGCGAGCCTCTCGCACAACTCCGAATCGCTGTCTATCCTGAATTCGTATGCGCAGCGCATATCGATCGGGCCGTGACAGGTTTTGATCTCGAACTGCATCGAGTCGGGATTGAAGAGCATTATCATGCCCGCCTTGGAAAACACTATATGGATGCAGGTTTCAAGTACCTGGCGCAGCAGAATGTTCACGTCGAGGATGGAACTCATGACCTTCGACGCGCTGAAAAGCATTTCGAGCTCTTCGACCTTTTTTTCGGCCTGCTGATAAAGCCTCGAATTTTCTATGGTTATGGCCGCCTGATTGGCCAGAATCGTCAGCAGGTGGAGATCTTCGTCGTTGAATATTTCGTGGTTCTTCTTGTCGTTGATATTTAAAACGCCGATGACCTTGTCGCCGAGTTTTACGGGAACGCATATAAAGGATTTGGTTTCGAATTTCGGGTTCGAATTTTTTTTGAATCGCGGGTCGTTTTCGATATCGGTCGAAAGATAAGGTTTTCCCTCGTAGGCGACGGTGCCGGCGATGCCGCTTCCGACCTTGATTCTGACTTTTTTCATTATCTCGGGGCTCAGGCCGTTCGAAACCCTTATTGTGAGTTCGTTCGATTCTTCTTCTATCAGCATGAGCGAAGCGTATTTCGCGTCGAGAACGCTCGTGGCCAGATCTATTATCATGCGCAGTACTTCTTCGAGGCTGAGGCGGGCGCTCATGGCTTTAGATATCTGATGAACGGTGTCCATTTCGATGATCTTGCGCTGGTTGATCTTTTGATTGGCCCTGTTGTTGCGCTCGATGATATTGGAAATCGCGGCGGCGATATCGAACATTTCCGAATTTTTATCGAAGGCCCGGATCTCAAGGTCTTTATTCACGGCGTTGTTTTCTATTGCTTTGATAATATCAAATATAGGAAGGGAAAAGCTGTTTTTTATGATATAAGAGACCATGACCATGAACATCGCGAATATGATCAGCACGCAGACGGTGAAAGGGATGCCGAAAGGCGTGACCATCTGGCCGAGGCCGATGATCAAAAGCGCCGTGACGGCGAACAGAATGCCTATTTTATAGGCTACCTTCATCCCGATTTTTGTTTCTTTCATAAAAATTACCGCCATGCTTACTTTATCCGCGATAAATTATAGTTCACTTTAATTATAACACAAAGGTTAAACGCTTGACAAGTATGCGGATATTGTTTATAATTCACTTATATGTATGGAGTTAAAATTTACACCGTAAGAATAATAGGGTTATTGGCGCTTTCAGCCTTTCTCATATACCTGGGCCTGGTGATAACCTTTCAGTACGTCAGAGAGACCGCTTCAGAAAACCGGAGCGAGTCCATACAGTTCGTCGCCTCCGAGATCCACGACCAGATCATCGAGCTGAAACTGATGAGTAATCTTATCAAACTCCAGCAGCATCTTCAGAATTACGTCCAGTCCGGCGAGGTCGAAGTTTATAAACTGCACGTGCTCAATAAGAACCTCGAAGTAATAGCCTCCTCCGATATCAGCTACATAAAAAAGAAATTCACTGACATGAGTTATAAACAGGTGAAAGAGCGCTCCAGATCTTATGTTATAAACCAGGTCGCGGAAGGCGAAAAGATAGTCGAATGCGCTTATCCAATTAAAGCAAGCATTTTCAGCGACAGCCGCGCGCCCGTCAACCACGCCGAGGGCGAGGTGCTCGGCATTCTTCTCGTCTGGCGTAAACTTTCGCCTTTAAACGAGATGATACATTCCAATTATTCAAGCTGGGGCATCGTTTTCGTCCTTCTTGGAATCCTTCTGGTCGTAATTCTCATTGGCGTTTACGTGAACAAGTTTTTCGTCAACCTGGGCTCGATCTCCGGTACCGCAAAAAAACTCGCGGCCGGCAATCTCAACGAGCGGCTCGAATTCGATAAAAATTCAGAATTCGGCCTTCTGGCAGACTCTTTCAATCAGATCGCCGACAACCTTGAAAACAGGATAAAAGAAACCACCTTCGTCAATAAAAAACTCGAGGAGTCCAACGTCGAAAAGGAAAAGCAGGTCAGCATTCTGTCGCAGATGGCCGGCGGCGTGGCCCACGAAATAAGAAATCCGCTCGGAGGCATAAGAGGGTTCGCCGAACTTCTTAAAAACGAGATCGAAGCGGGCGACGAAAAGAAGAACCGCTATATAAACTATATACTCGACGAAGTCAAGACGCTCGAATGCCTGGTCCAGAACGTTCTTGATTTCGCGCGGCCCAAGCCGCCCAATAAATCGAAGATCTTCACTGAAATACTTATGGAGGCCCTCGCCAACATAGTCGAAAACAAGATCGAAGCGATACTCAAAAACAATAATAAAAAGATCGAATACACATTCAAAATAAACGAAGGCGCGGGCGAGTTTTCCGCCGACCCCGGCCAGATGCGCCAGGTCATACTTAATCTCGCGCTGAACGCATGCGAGGCCATGAGCGAAACGGGAGGCCGCCTTGACGTCGATTTCAGTCCGGCCCCGCTGGAAACGCTTAAAAAAGAATACGGCGCAACCGCCGACGAAAATATAAAAAAAACAATCGATTCTGCCGCTTCAGGCACGGCTTACGTAAAACTGTCGGTGAGCGACACCGGCTGCGGCATGGATAAAAAGATCCTCGACAACCTTTTCGCGCCGTTCTTTACTACGCGCGCTTCGGGCACAGGTCTCGGGCTTTCGATCTGCAAGAAAATAGTCGAAAATCACAGGGGTTTCATGTGCGTTAAGAGTGAACCCGGAAAGGGGACCGCTTTTTTAGTCGTCCTGCCGGCCGCGTGACGGCCTCGTTCAGGCTTATCCGTTCCATTCGTTCATCATATATTCCTTCGATTTTAAAAACGGCGCAATATGCCGCGAAATGCTTATTTCTTCAAGCGAATTTATTCCAGCCCTCTTCACTACGGGCATTCTGACGGTTCTGTTCCCGCGGGTCTTTTTGTCGTGGAAAATAAAATTTTGGAGTTCTTCGAATATTTTATCCCTTTTTATAAGCCTGTCCAGCTTTTTATACGCAGAGCAGTCCCTGATAAATTTCAGCAGCTCCGACGCCAGGCTTTTATTACCTGCGTTTTCACCGTAAATAAATTTCGCCAGCGCGAGCTCCGCGAACATTCCCAGGCCGACGGCCGCGCCGTGAGCGATACGGCCGCCGGATGCACTTTCGAACGCGTGGGCGAATGTATGGCCGAAGTTCAGAGCCAGTCTTTCACCGTCGTCGAAGGGGTCAATGGAAACGATTTTATTTTTATAGCCGATGCATTTTTTTATGATCTTTAAAAACAGTCCGCTGCTTCGTGAGTTGTAACTTTTAAGGGCGGCTCGGTTTTCGACGATCAGTTTCAGCATGGAGCCGGAGAAGAGCGCCGCGTATTTAAGCGCCTCGAAAAGTCCGTTTTCTATTTCGCTTTCGGGAAGCGTCGTTAAAAAATCAGGGCAGATTAAGATCTCGCCGGCGGCGTAAAAAGAACCCGCGCAGTTTTTAACGCCGCCCTCGTTGACGGCGGTTTTTCCGCCGTGGGCGGCGTCGATCATGGCCAGAAGCGTGGTCGGCACGAGCGAGAGCCCGGCCCCGCGCTTATAGATCGAAGCGCAGAACGCGCCGACATCGGTGAGCGAGCCGCCGCCGGCCACCGTTATAACATCGCCTTTAGAGCCTTTGAGGCTCAGCAGAGAGCGGATAATTTCGGAGGCGGCCGAAAAAGATTTGCATTTTTCACCGTCGGAGGCGACGAGGATCCTGCGGCTTATTCCCGCCGGGCCCGAGGTCAGCCGTGACAGATTCAAAAGCCGGTAAAGTTTTTCGCTCGAAAACAATATCCGGCCGGCCGGGCCCGTCTTTCGAATAAAGCCGGCCAGGGCCGTCATGTTTTGGCAATAGTGAACTTTTGATTTTAACTCGAATTTTGTCATATAATAATTTTAGCATAAACCAGGGCCGTAATGCAAAAAGCATGAATAAGCGAAGGGGAGGCGTCTCTATTTCGTATTGACATATGGTTATAGTTATGATATATTTGTCATATCTTGTATATAACAAAGACATTTAGAAAAAAATGTTAATTGTTTTTTTGAATAAAATGGGAGGCTTTTAATGCGTACATATAATTTGTTTATTCGTTTTTCTATTTTGATATTCGTCACGTTTTTTATTTTGTCGGCCGCGGCCGGCTATTCTTTTGCCGCGGACCCCGATAAGGTCGTGATCGGCGCTGATGATAAAGCGCCCGCGGAAAAAAAATCAGAAACGGCGGCGGAAACTAAAACGGCCGAAGTAAAGGTAACTGAAAGCGCCGAAAAAAAGGTTGAAACCGAAAAAAAAGCCGAAGAGGCCGCCGATAAAGACGATACCGGAAAAAAATCCGAAAAAAAAAGAAAAGAAGATACTAAAAAAATAGAGCCCCCGTCGGCCTTAACGGCTTCAGCGGCCGGCGGCAGGGTCAAACTTAGCTGGGAAGAATCCGCCGGGGCGCATCATTACAATATCTACCGCGACCGTTCCGAAAAGATCTCTAAAAAGTCTTCCAGATACAACACCAATCAGAACGAGTTCGAGGACGAGGATGTGAAGGAAGGCGAAACTTATTATTATTTCGTGACCGCCGCCGCTAAAAATCCGGGCGGGAAATCGAAATATATCGAATCCGAGCCGGCCGGCCCGGTCAAAGTCGAAACCATCGATAAAACTCCTCCCGAAGCGATAGTATCGCTAAAAGCGGACCACGCCGAAAACGGCAGGGTCAGGCTTGCATGGTCCAAACCCGCCGGCGGGCCCGAGGTCATGCAATATGTAGTTTTAAGGGGCGAGTCCGAATCGGTTTCCGCGCTCAAAGAAATAAAAACTCTCGCCGCTGAATTTTTCGAAGAAGACGGCCTGGAAAATGAAAAACCTTATTTTTATGCCGTGGCCGCCGTTTCTAAAAACGGTGTAAAGGGCGCCTTATCTTCGATCATCAACGTCAGACTCAAAGACACTCTCGCGCCTGAAGCCCCTAAAAATATAGTAGCGGCCGCGCACGCCGGCAGGATAGAGCTCAGCTGGGAAAAGCCGAAGGATGCGGACACCGCTTATTACACGATCTATAAAAGCGAGGGCGACGGAAACGATTTTAAAAAGATACCTGCGCCGTCTCTGATCACCGAAGGACGCTTCACCGATAAATCGGTAAGGGGCGGAAAAGAATACCAGTACAAAATAACCGCGAGCGACAAATGCGCCAACGAATCCAAACCTAGCGATCCGGCGGTCAGGATCAAAATTAAAGCGCCTCTTAACGTCCGTTTCGCCAGGTCGGGCGAAAAGTCATACTACGGCTTTTCATACAATCCCGAACAGCGTTCGCTTTACGTTACCGATTCCGCCGACGGAAAAACCTGGTCGTGGTGGAATGTGATGCTTCAAAATTTTCCTCTGCCGGACGATTTTTCCGACGACTGCCGGATATCGTTCGCCAAGGACGGCAAAAAAATAATGGCCTTCGTTTACGACACCGAAAAAATGTCCATCAGCGTCTCCGTTTCAGGCGATGAGGGAAAAAACTGGAAGTGGTGGGAAGTTTATTCGTCGAGCCTTCCGCTGCCCGACGGGTTCGACGAAAATACAAGGATAGATTTCAGCGTGAAAGGAAACCTGGTCTATTGCATCTGTTACAATCCTGCGGCGCAGACGCTTTCGGCCGCGAGTACCACTGACGGAAAATCCTGGAAATGGTGGAAAAAATTCGGTGAAAACCTTTCCGCGCTCCCGAACCAGTCGGTGAATTCCCTTAACAGCGCATGCTTTTACGGCGGGCAGTTCGAGGCTTTCTCATATAATCTCGACGATAAAACTCTCTATAAAGGCACACTGCCGGCCGATAAAACCAATTATGTAAGCTGGAACGAAGTTTCGAGCAAATTCCCCGCGCCGCCGCAATAATGACAATGGAGCATTAGCAGCCATGGCGCGATAAAAATAAAATTCATTTTTTAGATTGCGGACCCGTCGAATTTTTATTCGTCCCTTATGACGAAGGCGGCCGCGAAAGAGGTGTAAAGTGGGTAATCCGGACCAGAAAATTCTTATAGTGGACGACGACGCCGGCGTACGAATGAGCCTTTCACGGGCGCTGAACTCGAAGGGATACGATGTCTGTGAGATGGCTATCGGCTCCGATGCGCTCGCTTTCATTAAAAATGAAACGGTCGGCCTCGCGCTCATCGATATCAGGCTTCCCGACTTAAACGGCATCGAAATACTCAAAAAACTTCGTGAGATCAATGATAAAACTACGGTCATTATGATGACCGCTTACGCTTCGCTCGATTCCTGCATCGAAGCGCTCAACGTTGGAGCTTACGCTTATATTATTAAACCGATGAACGTCAATCAGGCCGTGATAATCGTCGAAAAAGCCTTCGAGAAGCAGCGCCTGTCTTTTGAAAATTCAAGGCTGATGGACGAGCTGCGTGAAAGCAATGAACGTCTCGAAGCGCGTGTCGGCGAGCTGCAGGCCCTGCAGGATGAAAAGGCGAAACTCATCGACGAACTGCAGAAAGCACTTGCCGAAGTGAAAACTCTGAGCGGAATATTATCCATCTGCTCGGGCTGCAAAAAGATCCGCGACGATAAAGGCGTGTGGGTGCAGATAGAAAGTTACGTTTCCAACCATGTCGATGTTATGTTCAGTCACGGGATGTGCCCTGAATGCGTCAAAAAATATTATCCGAAGAACAGCGTTTCTTAAAAATGCCGCGCCGCGCTGCGTTTCGGATGGTCTGCGCGTCTGCGGTTATTGGAGATTTATGGAGGCGGCAGGTGAAAAGATCCGGCGCTAAAATTCCTCGAATTATTTTGGCCGTGTTTCTGGCGGCTGTTTTTGCTGCGTTCGTCCCGTTGTCTGGCGGTCCGGCTTTGTGCCTGGCGCAGTCCGCGGGCGGCAGTCTCGAGCACGACGTCAAGGCCGCCTACGTATTAAATATACTTAAATTCGTCGACTGGGAAACTGAAAAACTGCCGGCGGGCGCTCCGATCAAAATTGTCATCGCCGGTTCCGACCCGATAAGCGACTCGCTTGAAAAGCACGCTGACGTCAAGATCGGCGGGCGCTCCCTCTCGGTAGTTAAGGTCGCGGGCGACATCGTGACTTTTCCTGATTGTCAGCTTCTTTATATAGCCCGTTCCGAAAAAACCAGGCTGGCGGATTTGCTTAAGAATCTGAAAGGGTCGCATGTCCTGACGGTGAGCGATATCCCTGATTTTTCAAGGCAGGGCGGCGTCGTCGGCTTCGCGATCGAAAACGGCAGGGTCAAAATAGAGATCAACGTCAACGAATCGAAAAGGGCCGGGCTGAAGTTCGGCGCGAAACTTCTTGAAGTGGCAAGACTTATCAAATAGGGGTCTTTTTTATGAAAAACTGGCTGGCACGGCTTCCGATCAAGTCGAAACTGACGCTTATCGTCATGCTGACCAATATCGCGGGACTCATTCTTGCAGGATCCATAATAGTGGCTTATGACAGTCATCGCGGCAGGACGGAGATGCTCGAAGATGTTTCGACCATAGCGCTTCTGATCGCCGATAGAAGCACTGCCGCTCTCGCTTTCGACGATCCTAGGCTCGCGGAAGAAAATCTGGCGGCGCTGCGCGTAAAACCGGCCGTTACCGAGGCGTGCATATATAACGAAAACGGTTCTACTTTCGCGCGTTATCCAGCCGGCATTATAATCAAAGGCGTCGGCGCGAGCATTACCGGCGTTAAAAACCAGGGCGCAGCAGGCGCACTGGGCGCGGCTGTAACTTTTCCGATGATGTTCACAGGAAGACGGCACGAGTTTAAAAGCGATTACCTGACGCTGATCGAGCCGATCATGCTGAATTCAAAGCGCGTCGGAGCGGTCTATATAAAGGCCAGCCTGGCCGAGCTTCTGGTCCGGCGGCAGAACACGATGATCTTTATTGCGTCGCTTATCCTGCTGTCTTCGCTGGTAGCGTTCTTCCTTTCATTATGGCTGCAGCGGATGATATCCGGACCTCTCGCCCACCTTACCGGCGTGGCGCGCAACATCGCGCTCGAAAAAGACTATTCGGTGCGC
>Ga0209212_1000711_pt1 | contig 61580 bp, 57 predicted proteins | sample RifGroC2_FD_183996 | JGI IMG/M metagenome (GOLD analysis project Ga0209212, IMG submission 183996) | Groundwater microbial communities from Rifle, Colorado, USA - Groundwater C2 (SPAdes) (version 2) | ecosystem: Environmental > Aquatic > Deep subsurface > Groundwater | place: Rifle, Colorado...
AAGCTACAAGAGAGGATACTCTGTACAGTCTCAAGAGCCCGTTGCAGTGATAATTCATTTGTCGCAATATTTTCGCTTGGGATAGAGCGTATTCTCGGATCATAAAGCGGGGTTTTTCAGCGGAATCACTATTGACTTATTGGTGACGCTCCATAGCGATTCGCGAGGAATTAGGGGTCGCGTCCGGCAATCCAACGGGGTCAGTTTTCCGCGTATTTGCTGCGGGTAGCATCGACTAGACCCTCCGCTTCGTTTCCCTGGCTAAAATGTCCTGCTTTGAATCCAGCCTGATCGCTCAAATAGAAGGTTTAAGAGTGATTTGACAATACAGATTTAGGGTGGTAACAATCTGTATCATCGTTGGAGAGGATCGGAGATGAAACAAAACCTTCTGAGGAAGAACTATCGGTTGGATGTGGCTAAACTGCGTAGGGCGCAAAAGCGCCTCCACACCAGGACTGAGACTGAGACCATCCATAGAGCCCTGGATTTGGCGGCTGATGAGGTGGAATTGGCAGAGGCCTTGAAGGAGCTCCTGGATAAGGGAAGAGGACATATCACCGATGCCACCTCAGGCCGGTCGTAAGATTGTTTTCGATAGCAACATCTACATCCATGCCATTCGCAGAGGCCCTGCCAGCAGGGAATACGAGCTTCTAGTCAACTCTTTACCCTTTACCTATCTTTCCTCTGTTGTTTCAGCAGAACTCTATCTTGGGGCTTTAGATTCTTGGGGAGTCCGGCTGGTCCAAGGCTTTGTCTCGCGGTCCGAAAGGGTCAGGCGAATCGTTACACCGACCCATGCTACCTGGAATGACGCGGGAGGCATTCTGGCGAAGATTGGCCGGGAAGAGCCTGAGTTTAAATCCAAGTTTCCTATCTTATTCAACGATATTTTAATTGCTCTCTGTGCCTTACAGATCGGCGCGAGCGTATGCACGAAGGACGAAGAGGATTTTCGGCTCATTCGTCGTTATAAACGATTTAACCTGGAGATTGTCAGCTCGTAAAGACGGCAGCAGGCGACGGGCAATAGGCAACAGAAACCCCTAGCTGACCGATCACTCCTTACCAGAAACAGAGGCTTTCAGAGTAGCCTCCAAGTCGGGCGGGATCTTCGTCACCTCTCCCTTCTCATCCACGCAGGCATGCTTGGTCCAGCCTGAGGCGATGAGAGCACCGTCTTCTTTCCTCAAAAGCCGGTAGCTGAAGGTCAGAGTGACCCGGCCCAGAGAAGTGAGGGCGGTCTCGATGGTAATCACGTCGTCATAACGGGAGGACCTAAAGTAACGGCAGGAGACCTCCGTGACCGGGAAGCGCAGCCCCTTTTCTTCAATAGATGCGTAGGGGACGCCGATCTGCCGGAGGAGTTCCGTCCTGCCGATCTCGAACCACTTCAGATAATTGGCGTAATAGACCACTCCCATTTGGTCCGTGTCGCCGTAGATAATGCGGTATGACGTTAGATTTTTTTTCATTTTTTCGTGCACAGGCCGGCTTTTTCTCTTTTATCCTTTTCCCCACCGGGGAGCAACGACCTTTCATTCCTGCCGACTCGGCCTTGACACTATCCCGATTCTTGGCTATTTTGCGATAACTGCCATAGGCAAGAGCGACCAGTTGAAGAAGGAGGATCCGATGAAAGGAATAAGAGCAGCCGTCGTCGTCGCCTTTGTTCTAATTACTTTCCTGGGAACCGGCTTGGCCCAGGAGGAGAAAAAGGCGAAACAAAAGGAAAAAGCTAAGAAAACAGCGGAGGTAGAGGCCGTTATCAGCAATGTTGGCCAGCGCACCATTACCTACCAGTTTGAGCGGAAAGGAAAGATCCGTGAGGAGGTCGTTGGAATTGACGACCAGACTTATATCGAAAGAATATCGAGAGAAAACATCAAGCTGAAAGATTTGCAGGCGGGAGATAAGGTTTATCTGAGATACGAACCGGATGCCTATACTCCCGCGCTTTCTGTCCAGGTGATCGGAAAGGGTAAGTTGAAAAAGTCTGGTGGGGAAGATTAAGAGCGGTAAAAATCCCAGCGGTCTGCGCTCACCACTTCCAGGTTGAGAGATTCCTCTTCTCTCAGAATGCGCAAGGAGATCCGTTCTCCCGGTTTCTTCTTCCAGATTTCACGGTAGAGCTCGGGACGGGAGCGGACCTCCTTTTTTTCGACGCCGAGGATGATATCCCCTTCGCGAATGCCGCTCCTCTCGGCAGGTCCCCCGGGCACCAACCCGGCAATCACGATATGCCCTGCGAGGGGCTGGGGATAGAAACCCAGCCACGGCCGCTGCGGCCGGCTTCGTGCCCGTCCGTACTGCTTCAGCTCCTGCGCGTTTTGCAGATAGCATCCGATCGGAATGGCGAGAGAGAACTTTCCGATCTCATTCAGGTTCAGTGAAACCACGCCCATCATTTGTCCCTTGAAATCCGCCAGGGTGCCGCCCCCGAAGCCGGGGTTAAAAGCCGTGAGTCGGATGGTTTTCTCCAACATATACTCCCAGTGACCGTCGTAGCTCTCCGTGGAGGTAACGTAACCACCGCTCACTCTCCTTCCTGCCTCTCCACTGCTGGCGACGATCAGGGCGGCTTGGCCCAGCGACGGACCCTCGGCCGGCGCTGGCCGCATGAAGGGGAAGTTCTGACCCGGGATCTTGACCAGCGCGAGACCCGTTTCGAAGTCCTGGGCCGCCAGCTCGCCCGGGAGCTGTTCCCCGTCAGTTAGGGTGACCGTGATCGAATCAGCTCCCAGAGTCACGTAATGAACGGTGAGGATATATCCATCGGGATCGACAATGGTTCCGGAGCCCATCCGCTCCGATCCCAGGTTGCGGGTCGAGGGGTGGTTCCCGGGGATGGTCACCCGTAGATCCACGACGGCGGGGAGAATGGAATGGATCAAACCAAGATGGGCATTCAAGGCGCTATCCCTCTTTGTTCGCCGGCCACGATTGGCCGCGGTTCGCTAACGAATCCATTGCGGCATGTTTTTCCCTGCCAGCTGTTTCTCTCCTCGAGCTCTTTGTAGATGGCGTTCAGGGTAGCTATCTTGTTCAGGCTCCAATCCGGCGCCACGGTCAGCTCCGAAGTGGTCTCTCCGGTGAGACGGTGGATCACCATTTTATCCGAGAGGAGTTCGAGAAAATCCACGAGCAGGGCGATGTACGCTTCCCGGCTAAGGAGGGTGAAAGCGCCGGAGCGATATATTTTTTCGAGGACTGTGTTCTTGACGACATGAAGATTATGGAGTTTGACCCCGTCGATTCCCAGCCGGTTGAGCAGGAGGGGGGTTTGTAGGATCTCTTCCCGGCGCTCGTAAGGAAAACCGAGGATCAAGTGCGCGCAGAGACGAAGTCCGCGCGTCTTGCTCCGTTCGACCGCGTCCAAGAACTCTCTCAGGCCATGCCCGCGATTCACCCATTGGAGAGTCTTGTCATGCATCGACTCTAACCCCAACTCCAGCCAAACGTAGGTGTTGCGGGAGATGTCCGCTATAAGATCCAGCACATCGTTAGCCACGCAATCGGGACGGGTGGCGACGGAAAGACCTGCCACCCCTGGAAGATCCAGCGCCTCCCTATAGAGCCGCTCCAGTTTGCTTACCGGACCATAGGTGTTGGTATAACTCTGGAAGTAGGCGATGAATTTGTCCGCCTTATGGTGTTGTCTCATTGCCTCCATTCCCTGTTCCATCTGTTCTCTGACGGACATTCCTGGACGATATGCTTGGGGTGTGTGGCTTGCGTTGTTGCAGTAAGTGCATCCCCCGACGGCTACCGTGCCGTCGCGATTGGGACAGGTGAAATCCAGCCTCAGGCTAATTTTATGTACCCGGCAGCGAAAGGTCTCTTTGAGGACGTGACTGAAGGAGTTGTAGCGCCTGCCGCCCCATTTTTCTTTTAGCTCAACGGGGAAGTTCATAGCTCAACCATAAAAAATGGTTAACAGAAAGGAGGTCGATACTCAAGAGAGAGATTTAGTTTTTTGTTTTGCCGGGGGCCGGGCTCTCTTTCTTTTCTTGTTCAAGAAAGTCCGTTAGTTGCTTGTTCAGCTCGTTATAAGAGAATTCATCGATCGTGTACACGGTGGGGTTTCCCTCGCGCGCCGCGTAGTACTCAATTCCGGTTTTATTTCCCACCAGAAGGGTCTCCACGATTTTCCCGTCCTTGGCGGCGGCGGAGATTTTGACCGCGGGGGAATCGAGGCCATACTTCTTTAGATCTTTGGCCTCATCGTCGGCAAACCTCTTCGCCCTAAGGCGGCTAAGGAGCGTGAGGTAATCCGAGACTACCGGTTGTTTGGCCACCCCTTTTTTTGGCGCTTCCACCCTCCATTCATCCTTTTCTCCCTTGGCCAATACCAGCGTTTCCTTTGGGGTGGTGATCTGGAGCTTGGCAACTTGATCGCGGGGAACGGAGAGAATCTCTTTGTTTCTTAAATCGTTGAGTTTCTTCTCCAGATTGGATCGGATGGAAGCGTCGGTTAGAAGAACGCCGGGTTCGGCGCCGCGCCTGATATAAGCCGAGTTTCCCACGGGCGTCTTCGCGCCAACGAAAATTGGCGGCAGAGCGACTCCGTTTCTCAGGGTGATCAGAACTTTCACCTCCGGTCTATCAAGCCCGTAGTTCTTGAGATCCGCTTCACTCGGTTTTCCCTCGAAAGTCCTCTTGACTTCGCCCGTGTTGAGCGCGGCAAGGATCGCGCTAACCGTGGATTCGTCTGCTGCCGACTCCAGGGGGTGGGTGATCTTCCACCTCCCCAAAACCTCTTTCCGCAGGCGAATCTCCTGCTGGGGGTAATTGAGGAGGATGCCTGCTACTTCCTCTTCCCGGAAGTTAAGGAGTCTTTCAGTTTTTTCCTTTGCCCCTTTTTGCAGTTCGAAAAAATAGACGTAAGCGCCAAGAAGGATAAAGACGAGGGCTAATAAGAAGGTGTTACGGCGGCGCACCTTTTATCTCCTCCTCCACCATACGGCGAGGCCGATGATGAGGAGGATCTCCGGCAGGATAAGGAAGGAGAGGTAGAAGACCGTGGTTCCTTCTCTCTCCGTCAGCTGGACCCGTGAGGAGCGAACGGAGCGGGGACGGATAGAGATCATCTCCTCCTGCCCGGCAAGCCAGTTGATGGCGTTGAGAAAGAAATCCCGGTTAAAAAAGATATTGATAAATCGGTTGTTGGCAAATCCGGCGCTTCCCACCACTACGATCTTGGCATCGCCGTCCCTATCGAGACCGAGTTTTTTCAAATTGGCCGTTACCGCAACAGCGATCGAAACCGGTCCTTTTTTGTCCTCGGGGCCAAGCGAGGCCTTTCCTCTCTTAAACACGCCATCCAGGTCTTTTTCCGCCCAGCTGGTCGGGCTGGTCTTCGCCAGCGAGGTTGCCTCCAGCCCCCCCTTGGGCGAGTCGGCGCTCTCGATGGAGCGGACCAGGGGAAAGATGGTCCGTTCCTTAAACTCTCGCGTGATCGGGTGAAGAGGGCTGTAGGTTTCGGCGATCGGCTCGACTCCGAGAGAGGCGCCGGCGAAGAGGCGGATGACCTGATCTACAACGATATCATCCCCCACCACTACTCCCCATTCGCTAAGGATGTTTTTAAGGCTATCCCCTCCCGGTGAAGGGAGCATGGCCAAGAGTCTCCCGCCGCTTTTCAGGTAGTTTTCCAGCGCGCTGATTTCATGCTCTAAAAGAGGTTTTTGCGGGCCGGCAATAATCAGCAGGGAGGTCTCCGCCGGGACTTTTTCTTGGGTGGAAAGGAGGATCTCCTTGACCTGGTAGTTTTCGTTTTCCAGCGCCTCCTTGGCCCCGGCATACCCCTGGCTATTTTGACGGTCGTCCATGCCGGGTTCCCCGTGGCCTGTCAGAAAGTAGACATTTTTCTTGCTCACTTTAGTGAGTTTGACAATGGCATTGGTGACGGCCTCTTCGGTAGGCTCGGCGAGATTCGTGGACTCTTTGCCGTAAATGAGGTGGAGGGTGTTCACCTGTTGGATCTTGAACTGCTTTGCCATCTCGGGTCGGCGGTCCGGATCGATGGCATAGAATTTAATTCTGGGAGAATGGTACGTATAGCTCCTGATCAAGTCTGCGATCCTGGAATTCTCTCCTCTTTCAAAAAACCCATAAATCAGCAGGTCCTGGTTCAGTTGTCCCAGCACCTTGGTCGATTGCGGCGACAGGCTGAAGACCTTGGCCTCCGTGAGATCCCAACGGTAGTGATAGCGCGTATTGAGGAAATTCAGCAGAATGAGTATCCCTACGAAGAGCAGCGAATAGGAGACCGAATGCAGGCCGTAGCGGGTCGAGCGCAGACGCATGGAGCCGACCAGCGTGCCCCCCTGGGTCGTGAGGTAGGCCAGGAGACCCAGGATACCGAGCCCAAGGTGGATGAGAACGTAAGGATCCAGGATGTTGCGGGTGAAAAAGAAGGCCACTATGCCGAAAAGGGTGAGGATAGCGCCCGCAAGGCCGGAGATCTGTAGAACCTTACTCATTTAGCGCCAACGAGAGGCCTCCACCGAGCGATGGGTGAGAAAAAGGCTCAACAGGATTAGACTCAGGAAATAGACGAGGTTCCTGGTGTCGACCAGCCCTTTAACCATTTCGCTGAAGTGCTCGATGACCGAAAGATATTTAAGGACATCTCCCAGGGTGGCAGTAGTCTCTGACGGCCAGGAGAGGACATAGAGCAGTAAAAGGATGACAAAGCAGGTGACTGCCGCTACAATTTGATTCTCGGTCAGCGATGAGGTGAGCAGTCCTACCGAGACAAAGACGACTGCGAGAAGAAAAAGTCCCAAGTACCCTGACGCCAGCATCCCCAGCTCGGGATTCCCGTAGAAAAGGAGGATAGCGGGGTAGATGCCGGTTAGCAAGATCATGGTAAAGACGAAAAAGAGAGAGCCCAGGAATTTGCCCAGGACGATCTCGGTTACCGTAAGCGGGGAGGTGAGGAGCAGCTCATAGGTGCCGTTTTTCTTTTCCTCGGCGAAGCTGCGCATGGTGATTATCGGGACCATGATTACGAAAACGATGGTGAGATTGTGGAGCAGCGGGGCAACGACATGCTCGTTGAGGTTGAGCCCTTGAAGGCCCTGAGGGTTTTGAAAACTGGAGTAGAGAGTGAGCAGAGAGTTGAACCGAAAGAGGAGGTTGAAGAAGAACCACCCCCCCAGGAGCAGGAATCCCGTCAGCACCACATAGGCGATCGGGGAGACGAAAAAAGAACGAATTTCTTTCGCCGCAATGGTGAGGATGTTTTTCATAGGAGCAAAATCTCTTCCCCGCCCTTTTCCTCTTCGCCTTCCTTGGCGATATACCGGAGAAAGACTTCCTCCAGAGTTACCCCTTGGGTCAACTCCTCCAGGTTCTTCTCCACCACAACTCTGCCTTCGTTAATGATGACCACCTTGTTGCAGAGCTGCGAAACCTCGGGGAGTATGTGAGTCGAGAGTATAACGGTTCGATCGCCGGAGAGTTCTCTAATCAAATTCCGGATCTCGATAATCTGCCTGGGGTCCAACCCCAAGGTAGGTTCATCGAGAATCAGAACCGCCGGGCTATGAATCAGGGCCTGGGCCAGTCCTACCCTTTGACGATACCCTTTCGAGAGCCGTCCCACCAGTCGATCGGCTACCTCTGTCAGCGAGCACCTCTCCAGGACCGCATTCAAGGCGCTCGAGAGCTCTTTTCTGGAGACGCCCTTAATCCGTCCCACGAATTTCAGATAGGCGCTTACTGTCATGTCATTGTAGAGAGGGGGATTTTCCGGCAGGTAGCCTATGCGACGGCGCACCTCATGGGATTCCTTAAAGACGTCGAATCCTTCGACGCTGACAGTTCCTTCGGTGGACGGCATGAAGCCGGTTATGATCCGCATCGTCGTTGTTTTCCCTGCCCCATTGGGGCCGAGGAGACCGAGAATCTCTCCCCGTTGGGCGGTGAAAGAGACATTCTGGATGGCGCAGAAGTCGCCGTAGTATTTTGTTAGGCGGGAAACCTCTACCATGAGACTATCTCATGTAGCTGGTCCCCTTTTCTTTGTCAAGAATAACCGGCCAGTTTGTCCCGGGTGTTTCGGAAGTGGTTAAAAAATCGAAATTTTCTACCTTCTCCCGCCGTCTTTCATCTTGACAATAGAGGGAAAATCAATATACTTAGGACGAATTTTTTGGGGCACCCTGAGTTGCGCCATGAAGATATCGGTAGATAGCATCGCAGAATCCCCTAAAGAGATCAAATTTGCGGAAAGGATTGAAGAATTAAACCTGACCTGTGGTGAAGACGAGGTCGGAGATTTTCGTTTTCCTGCGTTTGTTGATGTGAACCTTGTCTATTACCGCTCCGGCCAGGAGCTGTTTTTTCGGGGTTCTTTGGGGGGGGACATCGAGGGCGTCTGTAGTCGCTGTCTCAAGAGATACTCTTTTCCCCTCGGAAAGCGATTCGAATTTATCTTGACGCCCGAACCTGGATCGGCCAAAAGCAGGGAGCTGAACCGGGACGAGCTGGGGCTGAGCTTCTATGCGGCGGAAGAGATCGATCTCTCCCGATATATCCGGGAGCAATTGTTGTTGGCCCTTCCGATGCGACCGTTGTGTGAGGACGACTGCCGCGGGCTGTGTGTGGGCTGTGGGGCGGACCTCAACGAGGAGTCTTGTCGCTGCGCCTCGTCGTCGGATGATCCGCGCCTGGCCTTTTTTCGCACCTTAAAGTTAGGCGAATAACCTTCCTTTGTTTGTTGCCGCTCCTCCTGTCATTCGCAAAGCGGGGAGGGAAAGTGTAGGATTAAAAAAGATGCCGGTACCTAAAAGAAGAACATCCAAAAGAAAAAAGAACCAGCGAAGATCCCACGACGCCCTGGCAATACCTCAATGGAGCAAGTGCCCGAAGTGTGGAGAGACCGTCTTCCCGCATCGTGCTTGCTCCAGTTGTGGCCATTATCGCGGCAGGGCCGTGCTGCCTGCCAAAGAGAGCTGAAGCCCTTTCTTTTGCCTATGCTGAAAATTGCCGTCGATGCCATGGGGGGCGACCGTGCCCCTGGCGCTGTTGTCGAGGGTGCATTGTTGGCCGCCAAGGAGCTTGGAGTTGAGGTCTTGCTGGTTGGGCAGAAGGCCGTGGTGGAACAGGCCCTCGCCCGCTGCGCATCCGGCTCCCCATCCCTTGAAATAGTCTCGGCCTCCGAGACCATCGGGATGGAGGAGTCCCCGAGCGCTGCGCTGAGAAAAAGAGATTCCTCCATGAAGGTGGCCTTTGAGCTGATGAAGCGGGGCGCGGTGCAAGCAGTGGTCAGCGCGGGAAACTCGGGGGCCATGATGGCCACAGGCATGCTTATCATGCGGAACCTTCCCCGGGTAGAGAGGCCGGCCATTTTGGTTGTGGTCCCGACGCCTGGGAAGGGGACAGTGATCATCGATGCCGGGGCCAATGTCGACTGTAAACCACGCCATCTGGTGCAGTTCGGTCTTATGGGTTCGATCTATGCCGAGAGAGTCCTCGGCATCCCCCAACCCCGTGTGGGGTTGCTGAGCAACGGCGAAGAGGAAGGGAAGGGGAATGATCTGACGCGGTCCGCGAGCGAACAGCTTTCTTCGACCTGTTTGAATTATATCGGTTATGTCGAGGGCAGAGATATCTTTGGCGGGGAGGTTGATGTGGTGGTGTGCGATGGCTTTACCGGCAATGTTACGCTCAAAACCATGGAAGGAGTGGCGGGCTTCATTATGGACGTGCTGAAGGATGCCTTTCGACGAAATCTCGTGAGTCGCCTTGGTTATCTCCTGAGTCGGAAGTCTCTGCGCAAGGCTTATGCTCGTCTGGATTATGCGGAGTATGGCGGGGCCCCTCTGCTGGGGTTGGATGGCGTGGCGATCATCGCCCACGGCGGCTCCGGCCCAAGGGCCATTAAGAATGCAATCCGCGTGGCGAAAGAGGCAGTCTCTCATGACGTCAACCGTCACATTATAGAAGTGCTGGGAGAACTGGGCGAGGCAGGCGGAGAGAAGAGCGAAAAGCTCCCGCGCAAGATCTGGCAGCGGATAAGATCGAAGATCGAAAGCTTTGGTGAAAAGCCCACCGCCGAAGGGGAAGGAAGAGAGGGCAAGAGTGGGGGAAAGGGCTAAGGTCGCCTTTGTTTTCCCCGGACAAGGATCCCAGTATGTGGGGATGGGGAAAGAACTCTATGAGCAGTTTGACGCCGCAAAGCAGCTCTTCATGGAGGCGGAAGAGGCTTTGGGGTTGCCCTTAAGGCGTCTCTGTTTTTCCGGTCCTGAAGCGGAACTGAAGCTTACCGAGTATACGCAGCCTGCCATCCTTACAGTATCGATTGCTGCGCTCCGCGTGCTGGAGTCGGAATCTTCTGTAAAGCCGGTGTGCGTTGCCGGTCACAGCCTGGGAGAGTATAGCGCTTTGGTCAGTGTCGGAGCGCTTGCCTTTAGGGATGCGGTCAAGGTAGTACGGGAGCGAGGGAGATTGATGCAGGAAGCGGTTCCTCCGGGTGAAGGTTTAATGGCGGTAGTGCTCGGCTTGACGTCCCAGGATGTACAAAGGGTTTGCGAGGAGGCCGGTCAGGGCGAGGTGGTAGCGCCGGCAAACTTTAACGGCGGCGGCCAGATTGTCATTTCCGGTGCTCGACCGGCAGTGGTTCGGGCCATGGCTATGGCGCGGGATAGTGGAGCAAAGAGGGTCCTCGAATTGCCTGTGAGCGCCCCCTTTCATTGTGCCCTGATGCTCCCAGCCGCTGAGGGTCTGAAAAAGGTATTAGCCGATGTCCCCGTAAGGCCCTTTTCCGTTGGCGTGATCACCAATGTCGAAGCTTTGATCAACCTGGACTGCGGCAGAGTCAAGTCCCTTTTGGTTGAACAGGCGGTGCGTCCGGTGCGCTGGGAGGAATCGGTAAAGCGGTTGGAAGAGATGGGCTGTGCCCATGCCCTGGAGATCGGACCGGGAAGAGTTCTGAGCGGTCTCATTAAGCGGATCAGCCCAAGGGTGGAGGTGGGTAACATCGAATCACCCCAGGACCTGAAGAAAATCGTTTGGAATTAGATCGAGCATTGGATTTAAAAGGTCAGATCGCTCTAGTGACCGGCGGCAGCCGGGGGATTGGCAGGGCGGTGGTCCTGGGGCTTGGACGCTTGGGGGCCGAGGTCGTAATCAACTATCGGGGCAATCAGCCGGCAGCTGAGGCGACGCTTCAACAGCTTCTAGCGGAGGGGGGTAGGGGCCGGATTTGTCCCTTTGACATCGCCCAAGAGGGTCAGGTGGAGGAAGCGGTGAAAAAAATCGTTGACCAGAACAAAAAAATTGATATTCTAGTCAACAACGCGGGTGTGACGTCCGACAATCTGTTGGTGCGGCTTAAGGGCGAAGATTGGGACCGTGTCCTTGGAGTCAATCTCCGGGGAACCGCTCATTGCACTAAGGCCGTTTGCCGAGTCATGATCCGGGAGCGGTATGGCCGGATTGTGAACATGACCTCGGTGGTGGGGCAAATAGGGAACGCGGGACAATCCGCTTATGCCGCATCGAAGGCCGGTATCATTGGTTTCACCAAGGCCATGGCACGGGAATTGGCCTCGCGCGGGATAACCGTGAATGCGGTGGCGCCGGGCTTTATTGATACGGAAATGACGGCTAAACTCCCCGCCAAACTTCAGGAAGAGTTTCTGCATTCCATACCCCTGGGTCGTTTTGGGACCTGCGAGGATGTGGCGGATGCGGTCTCTTTTCTCGTGGGTCGGGGGGCAGGCTACATAACCGGCCAGGTGATTAATGTGAATGGCGGACTCTTTATGTGATGTGAGGAAAAAGAAAAAGTAGGAGGTGAAAACGATGGCATCATCTGTAGAGGCCAGGGTTAAAGAGATTGTTTGCGAGCAACTGGGTGTCAGCGAAGACGAAGTGACCCCCGAGGCCTCTTTCATAGAGGATCTGGGGGCTGACTCCTTGGATATTGTGGAGTTGGTAATGGCCCTAGAAGAAGAGTACGAGATGGAGATCTCCGATGAGGATGCGGAGAAGATCAAGACAGTCCAGGACGTTATTAACTATATCGATAGCCACAGGTAGGTTTTTCTCGAATCAGGGAGAATAGAGGATAAGTCCCCGCTGGCTGATGTCGCGCGGGCGCTTACCTGCCATGCCAGCAGATCAATCGCAGGAGTCAGAGTGGCGCATGGGGCCATGCTCCTGCGATTTTTTTTATATTTATGACCATTGCCATCGGGAGTGATCACGGCGGAGTGGAGCTTAAGGACTTTCTGGTCCAGATCCTCCGCGCCAAGGGAATAGAGGTAGAAGACGTCGGCACCAATGGGAACGACTCCGTGGACTATCCGGATTTCGGTCGCCTGGTGGCCCTTAGGGTGTCGAAGGGGGAAGTGGAACGGGGCATTCTCATATGCACCAACGGCATCGGCATGTCCATACTGGCCAACAAGTTTCCCGGTATCCGGGCAGCCCTGGTCCATGATCTTCAAGTAGCCCGGATGAGTCGGGAGCACACTGATTCCAACATCCTGGTTCTGGGAGGCGGGGTGACCGAGAAGTCTCTGGCCGAGCAGATTCTGGAGGTTTGGCTTCAGACCCCCTTTGCGGGAGGCCGGCATCAGCGCCGTTTGGATAAGATCGCTCAAGTAGAGAAGGAACTCGGCACCCGCATCAAAGACGAGAGTTAAGGAGAAAAAGAGTTTTTGAATATGTCTTTTTTAAAGCAAACAGATCCGGAGGTTTTTTCGGCCATCCAGAAAGAGACCGAGAGGCTGGAATATAACCTGGAGCTGATCGCCTCGGAAAATGTCGTGAGCGAAGCGGTGCTGGAGGCCCAGGGCTCGGTCATGACCAATAAATACGCCGAGGGATATCCGGGGAAGCGGTATTATGGGGGTTGCGAGAATGTCGATGTGGTGGAGGAACTGGCCATTTCCCGCGCCAAACAGTTATTCGGCGCGGATCATGTCAACGTTCAGCCCCATTCCGGTTCACAAGCCAACATGGCCGTCTACTTTTCCCATCTGGCACCGGGCGACACGATCCTCAGCATGGATCTCACGCACGGCGGGCACCTCACGCATGGCAGCCCGGTGAATTTCTCCGGCAAGTTCTTCAAAGTGGTGCCGTACGGTGTCCGGCAGTCGGACGAACGGATCGACTACGAAGCCATGGCGTCGCTAGCCCGCCAGCATCGCCCAAAGATGATTGTCGCCGGCTACAGCGCTTATCCGCGTGAGATCGATTTTCGTCCTTTCCGCGAGGCTGCGGATGAGGTCGGCGCCGTGGTGATGGTGGACATCGCGCATTTCGCCGGTCTGGTGGCGGCGGGCATCCACCCTTCTCCCATCCCGCACGCCGAGTTCGTCACCACGACAACGCACAAAACGCTGCGCGGCCCGCGCGGCGGCATGATCATGTGCCGTGCGGCCTTCGCCAAAACGCTCAACTCCTCGGTGTTCCCGGGTAACCAGGGAGGGCCCCTCATGCACGTCATCGCGGCCAAGGCAGTGGCGTTGAAGGAGGCCTTGACTCCTGAATTCAAGCTCTATCAGCAGCAAATCGTCCGCAATGCCAAGGCGCTGGCCGGCGCTCTCATGGAGAAGGGGTTTCGGCTGATCTCGGGCGGTACGGACAATCATCTGATGCTGGTGGATCTGCGCAAGTCCGAGTTGACCGGTAAGGGTGCGCAAGAGACCCTGGATAAGGCGCGAATCACCGTTAATAGAAACACCGTACCCTTCGAAACCCGCTCCCCCTTTGTTACCAGCGGGATCCGGATCGGCACCCCGGCAGTTACGACCCGTGGGATGAAGGAAAAAGAGATGGGAACCATCGCCGGTTTCATTTCGCGGGCCTTAAACCACGTGGGGAACGAAGAGGTCCTTAAATCCGTTGCCGGCGATGTCCATGAGCTGTGCAAAAAGTTTCCGGTCTATCCGCACCGGCTGCGCGCGGAATAACGCGCGGCAAGGGCGAAAGTTATTAGTTTTTAGTTGTTAGTTTTAAGTTGGTTTAAAACTCGAAATTAAAAATTCAAAACTGAAAACTTAAATGAAGTGTCCTTTCTGCCACGAGGCTGACAATCGCGTTATTGATTCCCGGCTCAGCAAGGATGGCCATATGGTGCGGCGCCGGCGCGAATGTCTGAAATGCAGCCGCCGGTTCACTACCTATGAGCGGGTAGAAGAAACGATGCCCCTGGTGGTCAAAAAGGATGGCCGCCGGGAGAGTTACGATCGCATGAAGATCGTCAACGGGCTCAAGCGCGCGTGCGAAAAACGGCCGGTGAGCATCGATACGATTGAAGCAATCGCAGACCGGATCGAGCGGGGACTGCAAGAGCGGGGAGAGAAAGAGGTGCCCAGTTCCATCATCGGCGAATCCGCGATGCGAGAGCTGCATGATATCGATCAGGTGGCCTATGTCCGTTTCGCCTCCGTCTATCGCTCTTTTAAGGACATCAATGAGTTTATGGTGGAGTTGGAGGAGCTTCTGAAAGAGCGGAAGGGGGCGATTTCCAGGCAAGGCGGGCATAAGCAGAAAAAGGGTCCGGAGAACCGCTTGCCCTGATACAGGGTGTTGAAAGCCTTGTCTCAGGCCGGTCAAGAAAGGGTCGCTCGGGAGCCTGCTTCGCGCGCCCAAAGCAATGGGGTCGCGAGGGGACCTGACTCGCTCCCCGAAAGCAATAGGGGTCGCTCGGGGGCTCACCTCGCGCGGCCAAAGCAATAGTTCGGTGGGCTCTTTGAACCTGCACGACTGGTGCTTTGGCCTTGCTCAGCGAGCCCCCTCGCTTTACGGAGCGACCGAGGGGAGCGCGAGTGAGGCTGCGGACATGCCCTTCGGGATTACAAATGGCAAATTTCAAATCTCAAATCTGAGATGTGAGATCTGCAATCTGAGATTCCGAGCGGAGCGAGGACGATGCATCGGCCGCAGCCGAGAGCGCGTTCCCCGAGGGAGCTATTGCATCGATCTTGAGAGACGCCTCCGGCGGTAAGCGCGCCTCCGAGTCGATGTTGGCTTACGCGTGGGCGGGCCTTTTTCAATCTGATGGAAGATGATCACGACAAACGATACATGCGCCTGGCCTTACGCCTGGCACTCAAGGGGGCCGGGAGAACGAGCCCGAATCCGATGGTCGGGGCGGTGCTGGTACGGGGTGGAAGCCTCGTCGCTACCGGCTACCACCGGCGCGCCGGAAGCGACCATGCCGAGATCGTCGCCCTCAAGCGGGCCGGCGAACGGGCCCGCGGAGCCGCCTTATATCTCAACCTGGAGCCTTGCGACCATCAGGGAAGAACCCCGCCCTGCACCGCCGCGTTGATCCGGGCCGGGGTGAAGAAGGTCGTTGTCGGGATGGTGGACCCCAATCCGCTCGTTTCGGGCGGAGGGATCCGCAGGCTGAGACGAGCTGGAGTTCAGGTCCGTGTCGGGTTGCTTGAAGCGGAGTGCCGGCGGCTGAACGAGGCCTTCCGAAAATACATCACACGCCGCATCCCCTTTGTCATCTTAAAACTCGCCGCCTCTCTCGACGGTAGAATTGCCACCTCCACCGGTGAGTCCCGATGGGTTACAGGGGTTGATGCACGTCAATATGTCCATCACCTGCGCGATCAGGTGGACGCAGTTATTGTCGGGGCGGGAACGGTCCTTGCCGACGACCCCAGGCTTACCTGCCGCATCCCTGAAGGCAGTGACCCGTTGAGAGTCGTTCTTGATGGACGTTTGCGCATCCCGCTAAAAGCCCATCTATTGCATCAGCGCGAAGCTGAAAAGACCATTGTAGTTACCGGTTCTGGGGCGCCGGCGAGAAAGGTAAAGGCGATCCAGGACTACGGAGTGAGGGTCTGGAGATTTCCCCTGCGCCGCGGCCGGATTCCTTTTGCCTCGGTTTTAAAAAAGTTGGCGAAGATGGGAATGCTCAGCGTCATGATTGAAGGGGGAGCGATCACAGCCGGCTGGGCGTTAAAGGAAGGTGTTGTCGATAAGCTCCTGCTTTTCTATGCCCCCAAATTGATTGGTGGCGACGGGAAGGAGATGATCGCTGCTCTGGGGATAAAAAAGATGAGCCGCTGCAAGAGAATCAGGGATATGGCGGTCAAAAGGTTGGGAGAAGATTTTCTGGTCTCGGGATATCTTAAAAGGCATTGAGAAACTTCCGGCGATTCAGTGGAAACTGATGAACATTCAGAAAATCAGCGTAAAGAAGCGTGCCGAGCTTCTGGACAAGCTCAAAAGAACACTGGGATGGTAGGACCTCTTTCTCTCTTCGGGCGGTTCCCCGGGTTTCCCTAGCAACCGGCGCGGGCGTGCGGAAGCGGTAACCTATCCGTTGGCGGTCTGATTGGCTGAAAGACAAGCCGCACCTAAGTTGTGGCTTTCTAAGCCTGTTTTTGATATTGCGATCTCAGGATTTCGTAGTAAAATTGGCCGTTTCGCAACTTCGTCCGACCTAGCGGTATCTAACCCAGAGAATTTTGCACCGTGGAGATATGCCCAAGCCTCACTACTACGGTCACCGGCAACGACTTCGGGAGAGATTTCTAAAAAGCGGACTAGATTCCTTCCATGATTATGAGGCCGTCGAACTTCTACTTACACTAGCTATCCCTCAAAAGGACGTGAAAGTCCCCGCAAAGCTGGCTATCGAACGCTTTAAATCGCTACGGGGAGTGCTGGATGCGCCCCTAGAAGAGCTGCGAGAAATACCTGGTCTTGGGGAGGTCGCTCCTGTAGCTCTTCGGATAATTAAGGAAGCTGCCAACAGGTACCTCCAGCAAAAGAGCCAAGAAGCCTTTTCTTTGACCAACCAGCAAGTTCTCTTTGATTACTGCCGGAGCGCGCTTGGTTCTAATTCCGATGAAGTCTTCAAGGTTTTCTACCTGGATAGTGGTTATCGGATCCTCGGGGATGAGACGCTGGAGGAAGGCACTATCGACCGGGCGGCTGTCTATCCTAGACGCGTGATGGACGCGGCGCTTCGCAACCGCGCGGCAGCTCTCTTATTTGCGCACAACCATCCCAACGGCAACGTCAAACCATCCGAGCAGGATAAGACCCTCACCCGTGCCCTCGTGCTAGCGGCAGAGACGCTCCAGATCAAAGTGCTTGATCATGTGATCGTGTCCAAAGACGATGTTTTCAGCTTCCGCAAGGAAGGGCTCCTCTAATGCCGATCACAGACGCCATTTTAAAGGAGTTCCCGGAATTAAACGATTCACAACGGGAAGCTGTCTCCCATACCGATGGTCCGCTGCTCATCATCGCGGGACCGGGTTCGGGGAAAACCTTAGTGCTCGTAGTCAGGGCCTTGAATATCCTCCTCCAGGGACTGGCGCAGCCGGACAAAATCCTCCTTTGCACTTTCACCGAGAAGGCGGCTTTTGAAATGAGGGATAGGCTGTCGCTGGCCGCAAAGAAGCTTGCCTATCCAGGCGATTTGTCGGAGCTGATTATTGGAACCATCCATGGGGTCTGTAATGACTTTCTAATGCGCTACAGGCACAGGACACGGCTGGGTAACAGCTATGACGTTTTAGATGAGCTGACACAGCTTCTTTTCATCTTTGACCATTTTAGTGAGATCGTGGGAGCAGAGGAGAATGGGAAATACCTGGACAGGTGGAGCACACGTTGGACGGCCATCGAAGGCGCGAGAGACTACTTCAATAAAATAACTGAAGAACTTATCGACCCGAACGTCTTAGCTAAATCATCAGAACTATTCGTCCGTATCATTGGCCGGGCTTATCAGGCATACCAGGCTAAGCTGTTTGAGAAAAACTGCATAGACTTTGCCCACCAGCAAAAACTCTTCCTTGAACTGCTCAAAGATCCGGAGATAGGAGCCACTATTACAGGCCGTGTTCGGTATGTCCTAGTGGACGAGTACCAGGACACCAACTATGTCCAAGAACAGCTTCTCCTCCGGCTTGCGGGAACCCAAAGAAACATCTGCGTTGTCGGCGACGAGGACCAGTCTCTGTATCGTTTCCGCGGAGCCACGGTGAGAAACATCCTTGAGTTTCCCCGCCAGTTTAAAAACTCTCGCACCGTCACGCTCTTGGCGAACTACCGCTCTCATGGCGAGATCGTGAAAGCTTATGACAAATGGATGGCCTCTTGGGACTGGAGCAATCCAAAAGGCGGGCCATCTTTTCGCTACCACAAGAAGATTATTCCGGACCCCGAAGGAAAGTTTCCTGAATACCCCGCGATCTTTTCCATTTGGGGCCAAAACCGGCAGGACGAAGCCCGCCGGTTTGCCGACCTGGTTGCTTTCCTCAAGGAGAATCGCGTTATCGAAGACGAAAGCCAGGTAGCGCTACTTCTTCACAGCGTACGGCTTGAGCATAGCGAACCGTACCTTCAGGCGCTGGCCGAGCGCGGCATCCGGGCCTTCTGTCCGAGAGCCAGAGGCTACTTTGAGAACGAGGAAGTCCGTTTAATGGTAGGCTGCTTCGCTATCATGCTGGGCTACTACGGCGAGGGGCGAGGCCAGCTTTCGGGTAGCCTCCAGGAACTGGCCAACTATGTCGATGGATGCATTACGGAGCTGGGGCACCGCTGCGCAAGCCCGCATCCCTTGGCTCAATTGCTGCAAAAGTTTACAGGAGAGATCGCTGGTCTCGGCGCTGGTGAAAGCCTGGACCGTCGTCTCGCGGACTACTTCTATCAGTTTGTGGCCCGAGAGCCGTTCGCTTCATTTCTCAAGAACGAAAATAAAGCCCGCAACCTCGCTACTTTTTCCCAGCTTCTAAGCGTTTTTCAGAACTACTACCACTACACGGTCATCACCGAAAGAAACCGAGAGGTGCTCCGCCTTCATTTCTTCCACAGCTTTTTGCGTCTCCTCTACGAGGGCGGGATCAACGAGTACGAAGATCCTGACCAGCCTTTTCCAAAAGGCCATGTGCAAGTAATGACCGTCCACCAGGCCAAGGGGCTGGAGTTTCCGGTGGCTGTCGTAGGCTCGCTCTCCGTGCAGCTATCCTCGCCTAAAGATGTCGACCGAAACCTCGGACCATACTACCACCGGCCTCCCTTCGAACCGGAGAGCAGGATTACAGGATTCGACCGGATGCGGCTTCACTACGTAGCCTTCTCTCGCGCTGAGAAGATCCTGGCGCTCACCACAACCGAGCAGCCAAAGGACTACTTCGGTCCGATATGGCAGGGGCTACCTCAATGGCCGTATGTAAGGCAGGACCTCTTAAAGTCGCTGTTCTTCCGTCTCCGTCAGAGAATGGCTTTGAAGAAAACTTTCAGCTTCACCGGTGATCTGAAGGTCTATGAGACCTGTCCCAGACAGTACCAGTTCTTCCGGCACTACGATTTCACGCCATCCCGGTCTGCCGAAATCTTCTTTGGCGCCCTGGTGCACCAGACTATCGAAGATATCCACCGGAACGTGTTGGATGGAAAAGGGAACGGCCTCGGCGAAATCAAGATTCGGGAGATGTTCGATTTTAACTTCCGCCATTTGCTAAACCGTGGTATTCGTCCCATTGGCCCCAAGCAAAGGGAGCAGGCCTTCGAGCACGTGATGAACTACTTCAACCAGAACCAGGAGGAGATGAAACGGGTTATCGAGACCGAAGTGGATGTCTCTCTGGAGAAGGAAAGCTACATCTTGACAGGTAAAATCGACCTGCTCTTGGGCGGCGATGGGAAACTCGAGCTTCTAGACTTCAAGTCTCAGCCCCGTCCGTCTGAGGATGACCAACGTCTAGACACCTACTACAAACAGCTTTGCATCTATGCCCATATATTAGAGCAACGCTACAAAAAACACCCCGACCGTCTCCTCCTCTACTGGACCGGCGAGCCCAAAAAAGAAGACGCCCTGATGGTCTTCCCCTATAGGCCTGAGCTGGTAGATGGAGCCGGAGCCCACTTCGACCAGGTAGTCGCCAAGATCTTGGATAAAGACTTTGTCATCAAGAGACCGCCGGAAGCCAAAGTCTGCAAGGAATGCGACTTCCGGAATTACTGCTACCACGAGGGAGTGATAAAGCTGAGGGAAGAGGAGCTGTGAGGTGGGGAGCGTAAGCCAGAAAGATCTTGATATTCTCCTTCACGAAGGCGAAGGCTCCATGTTGGAGTATAAAGAGTCCCTTTCTTCCTCTTTGGCGCGGGAGCTGGTTGCCTTCGCCAACAGCACCGGGGGCAAGATCCTACTGGGCGTTCGTAACGACGGCAGAGTAGTCGGGGTGCGGGATAGCAATGACTTGCGAGCACAAGTCCAGGACATAGCGCGGAACTGCGATCCACCAGTTAACGTCATCGTGGAACCGGTGGGCAAGGTACTGGCTGTTACCGTAAGAGAGAGCGAAAGCAAACCGGTGCAATGCCGGGAGGGTTTTTTCTGGCGTCAGGGAGCAAGCACGCAGAAGCTTTCGCGAGATGAGATACGGGAGTTCTTTCGCAGCGAGGGTACCGTCCGCTTCGACCTGACTGTTTGCCCAAAGTTTCGTTACCCTGAGGATTTCGACCGCGACAAATTCGCTGCTTGGATGAGGGAAAGTCAGATCACCCGCAGAGGGCGTGTCGAGGACGTTCTTGTCAATATCGAGGTGGCCGAGCGCTCGGGCGGCAAGCTCATCTTCCGCAATGCCGGAGTCCTCTTCTTCGCAAAGAACGTGCGGCATTTCTTCCCCCAAGCCTATGTGACCTGCCTCTTGGCTAAGGGAACAGACAAGGCTAACATCTTGGACCGCAAGGACTTCGCCGGAGGCGCGATGAGCGATATCGAAGAGAGTCTCCGTTTTGTTGAGAGGAACACACGCACTGCCTATCGAATCGAGAAGCTACGCCGTGAGGAGGTACCTGAGTATCCGATGGGGGCCCTGCGCGAGGCGATTACGAATGCCGTCATGCACCGTGACTACTTTGACGCAGGCGCAAATGTGTTTGTTGAGATCTACGATGATCGGATCGAGATCAGCAACCCAGGCGGCCTGCCGAGGGGACTAACGCGTGCAGAGCTGGGTACTCGTAGCGTTCGCCGTAATCCGCTTATAGCTGATCTTCTCCACCGGGTAGGCTTTATTGAAAAGGCAGGTACGGGAATCCGGCGCATGCGGGAGGATGCCAAGAAACACGGATGTCCGGAGCCAAAGTTCACTGCCAACGGATTTTTTACGGCGACTTTCCGGCCGCGTGCGGAACAAGTACCGCACAAGTACCGCACAAGTACCGCACAGGTCACCGAGCAAGCGGGCACCAAGTTGGCACCAAGTCAGCGCCAAGTCCAGGCCCATGATGAGGCCCATGATGAGGCCCATGATGAGGCCCATGAGCCCTTGACGAAAGTCGAAAGAGAAATTCTGGCTGCATGCGCCGGCGAGCCTCAAAGAACCCCTGATCTCTTGCGGCTGATGGGCTATTCCACGCGCACGGGCAACTTCAAGAAGGCGCTTACGCGCCTTCTTGCACTCGGGAGGCTGGAGATGACTATCCCACGCAAGCCACGGAGCAGCAAGCAGCGCTACCGGATTACAGCGCTAGGGCGCAAAGTGCTGAGGAAACGCAAGGGAGAGAGATAGATGCCCAAGATTGACATCACCAAGACTGAGCTGGTTTGGCCGGGGAAATACAATGAGGATGGAACTCGGAACGAGGTAGCCCGAGTCAACCTACCGTTTCAGATTATCGAAACGATCAACGAGAGCCGAGCGACCCGGGAAGCGAGAAAAGCTCCGCAGAACCTCTCACTTTTTGACGTCTACGAGGGTAAAGAAGGCAATACTTTTGAAGAAGGGTGGAGGAATAAGCTCGTTTGGGGCGACAACCTTTTAATTATGGGTGCGCTTCTGGGGAACTTCGCGGGAAGAGTCGATCTCATCTATATAGATCCTCCGTTTGCGACGGGAGCAGATTTCTCTTTTACGACAGAAATAGGCGATTCCGGCGACGAGGTTTTCAAAGAGCAGTCGATTATTGAGGAAAAAGCGTATCGCGATACTTGGGGTACCAGAGGTGAAAAGTACTCGCAGTGGATCTATGACCGGCTCATTTTGATGCGCGACCTTTTAGCCGAGGATGGTAGTATCTACGTCCACTTAGATTGGCGTGTTAGCCATCATGTGAAGGTGCTGATGGACGAAGTATTTGGAATAAACAATTTTCGTAATGAAATAATATGGCACTATCCCGGAAGGGAAATGCATATAGAAAACAAATTCAATGCGAAGCACGACGCGCTTTTATTCTACGGCAGGTCAAAGGCGGCAAGAATCCGAATGGCAGCGATTACCATTCCGTACGACAGGCAAGAACGCCTTAAAGGCCTCCGCAGAAAGGTACACAAGGATCCGGATGGTCGCGAGTGGGTGTGGGAGACGCGCGGTCAAGCCGCAGGGCAGGAACCCTACAAACGCTACGTTGATGACATCATTGCACAAGGAAGACCGATAAGTGATGTATGGGATGATTTACAATTCCTGCGGGGCAATCATCCCGAACGTGTCGAATATGCAACTCAAAAGCCGTCATGGTTGCTGGAACGTGTGATTAATGCATCGTCGGATGTGGGCGACCTTGTACTGGACTGCTTCTGTGGGTCTGGTACAACTCTAGCTGTCGCGGAAAAACTTGGTCGACGCTGGATTGGCTGTGACCTTTCACGTTGGGCAGTTCACGTGACACGTAAAAGGCTGCTGAGCGCCCAGAATTGCAAGCCATTTGATGTGCTGAACCTGGGAAAGTACGAGCGGAAGTATTGGCAGGGAGTGACATTCGGAGAAGGGCAAAAGGAAAAAGGTAAAAGGCAAAATGAAGATCAGCAATGGGCGATCTTTCAGTACATCGCGTTTATTTTGAGGCTCTACGGGGCAGAACCGCTGGCTGGGATGCAGCACCTGCATGGAAAGAAAGGAAAAGCAGTGGTGCATATCGGGGCGGTAGATGCGCCGGTGACGATTGATGAGATCAACGCCTGCATCGAAGAATGTCTGGCAGTGAAGCAAGCCGAGCTGCATGTTCTTGGGTGGGAATGGGAGATGGGGCTGGCAAATTTAATGGTGGAGGAAGCAAAGCATCGGGGTGTGAAACTGCTTTTACTCAATATCCCCAGGGAAGTGATGGAGCAGCAGGCGGTTGACAAGGGCGATATCCGTTTCTTTGAGGTGGCTCACCTGGAGGTTGAGATTAAGCAGGATAAGGGGCGGAAGGTGACAGTTGCCCTGAAGGACTTTGCCTTCCCGTATGCGGACCTGATCTCTGAAGAGGTTCGGAGCAAGATCAAGAAGTGGTCTGACTACATTGATTATTGGGCCGTAGACTGGAACTTCCAGAACGACACTTTCATGAACGGCTGGGTCGCCTATCGGACTCGGAAGGAGCGGAAGCTTCCACTCGCCTCTGACGCCAATGTTTATGACAAACCGGGCAAATATACCATTATGGTCAAGGTGGTAGACATCTTCGGCAACGATACTTCTCAAATCTTTCAGACCGACGTCAAATAGCTATGGCAACTGCCGTCATCCCATACGATAAAGATCTGCCGGAAATACCGAATCGCCGGGCTTGGGAGAAGCCGACTTCTCATCTCCGTAAAAAGGAAGGTTCCAAGGACGAATTTGAGATCGAGCCGGGGCGCCGTCCAAGCAAGTTACTTTTGGTCAACAAGCTTCGGCAAGCGGTGGAGGAGTGGCGGGACGGTTATCCGGGGGCCTCACCTGTCACGGAGCGGCTCTTTAACTATTGGTTCGAAGAAGATCACCTCGTGGATGGCGACTGCTTCCGCTATCACTTCGGCCAGAGAGAAGCGGTCGAAACTCTGATTTACCTGGTCGAGATCAGAAAGATACGCGACGCCAAAGTTTTAGTCGATGCCTTCGCCGAGATTTTCTACCCTGAGGGAACTCAGCAGCAACTTCCAGGAGCCGGGATCGAGCACCAGACTACGGTTCAGGGCGGCAGACAGATCCGCCGCTACATCCCTGAAGTGAGCGGTTGGACTACCCAAGATCTACCTCCCGAAAATCTCCGCCGCCATGCCTTTAAGATGGCCACTGGCTCCGGGAAAACAATCGTGGCCGCCATGCTGATGGTCTGGTCTTATTTCCACAAGAGGATGGTCGCGGATTCAGACCTATCCACCAACTTTCTTCTTTTGGCTCCCAATGTGATCGTCTATCAGCGGTTAGAGAAAGACTTTGGCGACAACCGGATTTTCCGAGTGCTACCGCTTGTTCCGCGTGAATGGAAGTGGGACTTCAAAGTCATCCTCCGGGACCAGAGCACGGAACCGGATCCCACTGGTAATCTTTTCCTTACCAATATCCACCAGGTCTATGAATCAAGAGAAGAGAGTTGGACTCCGGCTAACGCCGTAGAAGCGCTCCTTGGTAAGAAGCCGGTAAAAGATCTTAGCTCTCATGAGCGCTCGATGCTGGAGCGGATCAAGGGGCTTAAAGACCTGGTGGTGCTGAACGACGAGGCCCACCACGTCCATGACGAAGAGCTTCAGTGGCACAAAACCCTGATCTCCATCCACGAGGTATTGCCCAAAGGACTCTCTTTGTGGCTCGATTTTTCGGCTACCCCGAAAGACCAGAACGGCACCTATTTCCCCTGGATCATCTGTGATTATCCTTTGGCCCAGGCAGTCGAAGACCGCATCGTCAAGGCTCCCTTAATTGTGAGTCAGGTCAAAAAGAAGGACCCGGACAAGGTCACTCGCAAAAACGTGATCGAGGCCTATGGAGAATGGCTCCTGGCGGCTCTATCTCGCTGGAAGGAACATTATAAGACTTACAAGGCATTGGGACCCAGGCCGGTCCTTTTCGTCATGGCTGAGAAGAACGACTATGCCGATGAGATAGGGAAGTGGCTTGCGGAAGAGAAGAAGAACGGCCTGAAAGAGAGCGAGGTCTTGGTCATCCATACGGACACGGAGGGAGAGATCACAAAGAAGGACTTGGTAAAGGCGCGCCAAGCGGCGCGAGATATCGATCTGCCGGAAAATAGAATTAAAGTGATCGTCAGCGTCCTGATGCTGCGGGAAGGATGGGATGTTAGAAACGTTTCTGTCGTGCTGGGGCTTCGCCCGATGACCGCGAAGGCTCAGATCCTTCCGGAGCAAGCGGTCGGCCGCGGCCTAAGGTTGATGGAAGGCATCAGTCCGGACCGGACTCAGACTCTTGAAGTAATGGGCACGCAGGAATTTGAAAAGTTTGTCCGTCAGCTTGAGACCGAGGGAGTGGGGATTAAAACGGTAGTTATCCCTCCACCTCCTCCCCTAAAAGTTGAGCCGGTCCTTGAGAAGATCAAATACGACATTAATATTCCTCTTACACGGCCCATTTACGCCCACAATTACAAGCGCCTTTCCGATCTTGCCCCGCTCTCGCTCGAGCCTATTTACGAACAGGAGGAATTGGACGAGCCATATCGCATCCGGCTCAAGATGGAGTTTGCAACGACAAAAACCGAGGTCCATCAAGAAGACATTACCCCCGGTATCAACCTTATAGCTCAAGATATTCTCGCATCGATCACGAATAAAGTCATAGATATAGCTAAGCTGGGAGGGGGGTTCTCAGAGCTTTATCCCATCGTGAGGGACTACGTGGTTTTGCGCTGCTTCGGCACGAAGATCGATCTGGATAAGGAAGAGATCCGCTCCCACCTCAGCTCGTACTTCCTTCAGCACGGCATCGCCAAGTACTTGGCCAAAAAAATAGGCGAGATAACCGCGGAAAAGCGCTCCATAGAATTTGAGAACATCGGCTTTAAATTATCCGACACGAAGCCGTTCACCTGGAGGCGGAACCTTCCTTTGCTGGATTGCAAGCACACGATCTTCAATTATGTGGCCACCTACAATAACTACGAGAAGGACTTCGCCAAGTTTCTGGAACGCTGCGAGGACGTCCTCCGCTTCGCTTCCCTTGGCACCACCGAGCAGGAAAGCGGCACCCGCTTTAAGGTGGACTACCTAAAGGGCAGCGGCGCTATCGGCTTTTATTATCCAGATTGGGTGGCCGTCCAGGAAGAGAACGAAAAGGAAGTGAACTGGATCATCGAGACCAAGGGCAGGGAATGGGAGGATACGCTCGCCAAGGACGCCGCCATCTCGGACTGGTGCAAGAAGGTTTCGGCCCAAACCGGCAACTCCTGGCGCTACATGCGCGTCAACCAGCCTGAGTTCGGCATCGGAAAAGAGTTCTCAGCCCTCCAAGAGTTGGTGGAGTTCCTCGAAACGAAAGTCCGCCGCACCCGGTTCGAGGGGAGGATTTTGTAGGATTTCCGCGGACGGTGTGCTGCAATTGAGGGATAGAGTATGGCTCCCAGATCTAATCTCAGGACACCAAGATATCTTAGCCTGATCTCGGCTTTCCCAGGAAGTAGCCGCGCCTCATTGGAATGACCCTTTCTCTTCCTGTCCTACCGGTTGGTCTTTGCCTTCCAGCCATGTCTGGGCCGCAGACCACTTGAATCGGGGACTGGGACTGGGACGGGGAAGGGGAACAGCAACGCCGTGCGGCCCGAGGGACAAGAGTCTCTAAAAATAGCTTGACGTGATGTTGGTAATTATGCCAACATGTAAGGTGAAAGGGAGAAGATGAATGAGACCAACCCGACCGATATCCTGGCTTACCCCGGCGCGCAAAGCCTTCGATGGATTTCCAGAGGGCGCCCGCGAAGTATTTATCGACGCGTTGAGCGTCGCCGCAGAGGGCGGTAAGGCAGGGATAGCCAAGCCGATGAAGGGGCTTGGCTCAGGGGTATTCGAGATTGCGTTGCCGTATCGGGGCAACGCGTTTCGGGTGGTCTATGCCGTTCAGCTTGGTGATGACCTGTGGGTGGTGCATGCGTTTCAGAAGAAATCGACGCAGGGCATCAAGACACCGAAACATGATATCGATTTGATAAAAGATCGATTAAAGCGACTGAAGGAGATGTTGCGATGAAAAAGGAACGGTTTGAGCTTATCCGCGGAAGCGGGAATATCTATCGGGACTTGGACATCCCGGATGCTGACGTTCGCCAGTTAAAGGCGATCCTGGCTGCAGAAATCATCAAAACGCTTGATAAAAAGGGGCTCAGTGTCCGGAAAGCGCAGAGCGTCACGGGAATTGATGCCGGCGACTTCTCGCGCGTCCGCAATGCTGATTTCCGGCGCATCAGCGTCGAGCGGCTTATGGCGATGATCAACCGGCTCGGTTCAAGAGTTGAGGTGGCGGTGAAAGTGTGGCGGTCGGAAGCCGGGCGTCACACAGCAGTGCTATAAGTAGCTAAAAGGTGGCCGGCACATCAGCGAGATGCTATAGCCAGCGGGGCTTCTACGTCTCGACTATCTTGGGATTTCTGGGGACAGTTTACTCCATTGGACGAATGAGCCTCACGGCAGGCCGGTTTGGTTGAGGGGTTGGGACATTGAAGGAAAGCTTGCAAATCAGGACTGGATAGAGTACCCTTTTTAGTGCTGAAAGGAGAGCTGGGATGAGAACCATAGCGGCCAGGGAGATCAAGCGGCGGGGCATAGGGGCGGTCGAAGAGGCGTTAAAGGAGGGACCTGTTCACATCATTAAGAACGACCGGCCGAGGTTTGTTGTCTTGGACGAAGAGGATTACCGCGAGTTACTAGAGGCCCAGGAGCAGGCCTACGTGGCTAGGGTCAAAGCCTCGCTCGAGGATGTCAAATCCGGACGAGTACGGCGCGTAACTGCCAAGAAGCTGATTGACGAGCTCGGCCTGGAAGACTGATGTATGCGCTGGTCACGACCCGTCACTTTGATCGCAGCATAGCCAAATTTAGCCGCGCCCACTCCGAACTCAGAAGACAACTAGCAAAAGTCTTAGGTGATCTTGAATCTGATCCTTTCCAACCCCACCTGCGGTTGCATGCGCTCAAGGGATCGCTGGAAGGTCTCCATGCAGTCAGTTTGACGCAGGCCTACCGTATCACCCTGATGGTCAGGACGAAAAAGAAGGAAATTATCCTGCTCGATATCGGGAGCCACGAGGAAGTTTATCGTTAGAGGGTAGAGGGGTCGAGCGTGATATTTGATATTTCGACATCCTTGCCCAGTAAATCGCCGACGACCTCGGAACCGCGCTCGAGCAATTCCGCGAAATTACGATGGACTTAGGTGGACAAAAGATCTTAAACTCTTCGCCCGACCTTCGGGCGTTAGACTCATAACAGCGCTATAGGAGAGATAAGCATGCAGCAAGAGAATAGCCAGAAAAAGTTGGCCGTACTAATCGACGCAGACAATACTCCGCCTTCAATCATTGATGCATTACTGGCAGAAATTGCCAAGTATGGTATTGCAAGTGTGAGGCGCATCTACGGTGATTGGACCACCCCTAATTTGAGGGGATGGAAGGATGTTCTTTTGGAACAGGCTATCCAGCCGATTCAACAATTCCGATATACAGTCGGAAAAAACGCGACCGATAGCGCGCTGATCATTGACGCGATGGATTTGCTCTATACGGAGAAGCTTGACGGCTTCTGCATCGTGTCGAGTGATAGTGACTTTACGCGTTTGGCATCGAGAATTCGAGAGGCCGGCCTTATTGTGTACGGCTTTGGCGAAAAAAAGACTCCCAAAGCATTTTTAGGCGCCTGCGACAAGTTCGTCTATACGGAAATACTGCGCGAGGATGAGCCGACCGGTCCACGGGGAAGGAAAACCACCGCTGACCTGAACCAGGATACAACGCTGATTAATCTGTTGAGAAATGCCGTTGAACACTCCGCGAGCGAAGACGGATGGGCCTATTTGGGCCAGATAGGCCAATACATTGCAAATCAGGCTCCTGAGTTTGATCCTCGCAACTACGGTTACAGGAAGCTTGGCGACCTGGTTAGAGCAACTCAGCTTTTCGATGGGGATGAACGACGTTCTCCCGATTCACCCGGGATATCGGTGTATGTGCGGGATAAACGAAAGAAACAATCAACAACTACAGTTTAGCGTTTTCATTACAGGAGAAAGAAACCATGGAACGGGAAGAAACGAAGAACGATCCCTCAAAGAGAGATCCCGTTAAGACAACAGCAGCAGGCGGCGGCGCGGCCGTCTTGGCCGGGCCGGGCGCAAAGGAAACCGAAGCGGCGCGACTTTCTCCGAGCTGGGACATGGTGGCGGATGTCGTCGTTGTTGGGTCAGGGGCCGCGGGGCTCCCCGCCGCCATTGCGGCAATCGACGAGGGAGCGTCCGTAATCGTGGTCGAGGCGAACTACGACGTTGGTGGACACGCAATAGTGAGCGGGGGAAATACGCCTCTTGGCGGCGGCACGAGCGCACAGAAGAAGTACGGAATAGCGGATTCGCCGGACCTCGTCTTCTCTGATCTGACAGACTGGTCTGTCGTACAACCCAACGGCTCCCCCGATTTCCGGTACAACGACAGAGCCGTTATCCGTGCCTTTGCCGATAATTGTGCTCCGACCTACGAATTTCTGGTAGCCAATGGCGTCAAATTCACGGATAAAGCCCCGGACAATTCCGGCGCGCATTCAACGGGCAACTCTGCTCCTAGAGAGAATCATGCGACCTGGACCGAGGGGGCGGGTCCAGCGAGTGCAAATGGTAGAAACGGAACCGGTCTCGTCAGGCCGTTAGAGGCAAGCGCGAGGGCAAAGGGCGTGCAATTCCTTCTGAACTATAAAATGACGGGCATTATCAGAGCGGCCCTCTCGGATACTGCCTCAGGCAGGGTTCTTGGAATTACGGCGCAGTATACACCGACGATACTGCCGGACACGACGACGCCCTTACAAAGCTACCTCTCCAACGGCAACATTAGCAGTACCAAGACGAGCGTGAACATCCGTGCGGCCAGGGGCGTCATCATCGCCACAGGCGGCAGTACCAGCAATGTGAACTTCCGCCGAATGTTCGACCCCAGGTTGACCGAGGTGTACCAAGTTGCCGGTGAACCCTATACCTTTCAAGACGCCAGCGGAGAGCTCGCAGCCATGGCAATCGGGGCATCGCTCTGGGGCACGGCGAACCAAACTCTCGAAAACGGCGATACTATTAGAACTCAGAGAGCGATTGGCTGTCAGTACAATTATTTCACGTGGGAGCTGGCCAGCCCCATATTCCCTCTCGTCCGCGCTACCGGCCTTGGTGTCAGGGATTGGCAAAACGTAATCCTCGTAAACCAGGTGGGTCAGAGATTCTATGATGAGACGAAAGGTGATTACCCGGCTGGAAACAGGTATAACGACATCAGCCCGTATACCCCATGCAGTTACCTCAATGCCGCCAATATCAAATATGATGCAAGCCGGTATAATTTCTTCAATGCCGCCTCGGCGATGAATGCGGCTTCGGCTCCTCCGGACTACTCGGCCGGTCCGGTATGGGCAATCTTCGACTCGGACGCAGTGACACGGGAGGGGTGGAAGGTCACGCCTCCGTACGTCGATCCCGACGGCTGGTTCTTCAGCGCGGACACGCTCACGGATCTCGCCGCCGCCATCAAGAACCGATATCAGGCAACTCCGATGGATGGCGCTACCCTGCAAGCGACGGTGACCGGATACAACTCCTTTGTGGATTCCGGCACGGACTCGGATTTCGGCAAACCCACACCCAAGTACAAGATACGGACTCCCCCATTCTACGCCGCCTGGGCTACGCCACTCGTCCACGATACGCGCGCCGGCCTCAGAATAAATGCGCAGTGCCAGGTGATAGACATGAATGGCCGGGTCATACCCGGCCTCTACTGTGGCGGCGAATCAGCAGCTGGATTCAATCAACATGGTCTGGGCAGATGCGCTTGCCAGGGCTACATCGCCGGCAAGAACGCTGCCTCACCCATCAGCTAAGCTCGACAATCATCAACAGGTTCGATTATACTTATTCTATGTTTACCGGTCTTATTGAAGACGTAGGCGAGGTTTACCGCTGGCAAATGCGGAAAAGGTCCGGCACCTTGACTTTAAGCACCAGGCTCCCCTTGGACGAGATGAGTTTAGGCGCCAGCATCGCGGTGAATGGCGCTTGTCTCACCATAGTCGGCAAAGCCAACGGTCGGTTTGCCGTGGATGTCTCTCCGGAGACCCTGGAGCAGACCAGTCTGAAGAAATTGCGCCGCGGTCACCTCGTCAATTTGGAGCGTCCCCTGCGCCTGAGCGATCGTCTGGGGGGTCATTTGGTAACGGGACATGTGGATGGGGTCGGAGTCGTTAAGGAGATTAAGAAGCGCGGCAAATTCACGTTTTTTTTATTTCAGGTGCCGGCCTCCATTGATCCCCTGCTTGTGCCCAAAGGCTCTGTCGCCGTGGACGGCATCAGCTTGACCGTGAATGAGTGTGAAAAACAGCGTTTTTCAGTGGCGATTATCCCCTACACTCTAAGACATACTAATTTGCTTGGCCGTAGGGTTGGTGATAAAGTCAATATCGAAGCGGATATCATTGGAAAATATGTTCAGCGCCTGCTTGCAAGCGGGAGACTGACCAAAGATAGCTCCTGCGCGGATTTTTAAGCGGAGCGGGCTTTCCAGGAGATTGGGACGGTAGGTATGGCAGTCTGCACCACCGAAGAAGCGATAGAGCAGATCCGTAATGGACGGACAATCATCCTCGTTGACGACGCGGGGGAGGATAGCGAGGGCTTTTTGTGCGCGGCCGCAGAGAAGATAACCCCCGAGGCCATTAACTTCATGCTGCTTTACGGCCGCGGTCTTGTCTGCTTGGGCTTGACAGAGGAGAGGATGAAGCGGCTGGGTATTCCTTTGATGGTGCAGGATAGCGGCTCTGCTGTTGGCAATCTCTTCGGGGCATCCATTTCGGTCCGAGGCGACGCGGGTTCCGGGGCGTCAGCGATGAGTCGCGCGCGAACCATCCAAACCGTGGTAGCCAAGGGAACCAAGCGCGGAGACCTGATGGTTCCGGGCCAAGTCTTCCCTGTTCAGGCGCGGAATGGCGGGGTTTTGGTCCGCTTTGGACACGTCGAGGCCACTGTGGATCTAGCCCGTCTCGCCGGATTGGAGCCGTCCGGCGTGCTGTGTCAAATCCTGCAAGATGACGGGTCAGTGGCTTTAATGCCTTATCTCGAAGAGCTTGCACGAAAACACAACCTGCGAATTGCCGCGATCAGCGATCTCATCGCCTGTCGCTTGCACACCGAATGTTTGGTGGAGCGGGTAGCCGAAGAGGAGTTCCCCACGATTGATGGAGGGATGTACAAGGCGATCGTCTATAGGAACAACGTGGATTCCCATGAGCACATGGCCTTAGTCAAAAGCGAGATCCGGGCAGATGAGAGCGTGTTGGTGCGGATGCATTCCGAGTGTCTAACCGGGGACGTCTTCGGCTCAGAGCGCTGTGACTGCGGAGATCAAATTCGTCAATCTTTAAAGATGATTGATGAGGAAGGAAAGGGGGTCCTGGTTTATATGCACCAGGAAGGGAGGGGGATTGGGCTGACCAACAAGATCAAGGCCTATGCCCTCCAGGACCGAGGGCTGGATACGGTCGAGGCTAATCTGGAATTAGGCTTCAAAGAGGACCTTAGGGATTATGGTATCGGCGCTCAGATTCTGCGCGATTTGGGAGTGCAAAAACTGCGTTTACTAACCAATAACCCGCGCAAGATTGTCGGCCTGCAAGGCTATGGCCTGACAGTGGTGGAGCGGGTCCCCTTGGAGGTGCCACCCCATGAGTCCAACATCGGTTATCTCCGCACCAAACAGGAAAAGCTAGGGCATCTCTTTTCCAAGCTGGAGACCCACCGCGAGAAGTAGGAGAACTCCAAATGCAAAATGCAAATTTAAAAATGCAAATTGCACTTTTCATTTTGCAATGAATTATGAGTAGGGTGATCGAAGGTAAGCTCAAGGCGCAGGGGATGAAGTTTGGTATCATCGTAAGTCGCTTCAACAATTTCGTCACGGATAGGCTCTTGGAAGGCGCCCTGGATGGCTTGAAGAGTCATGGGGGTGAAGAGCGGAACATCGATATCGTGCATGTGCCAGGCGCTTTTGAGATCCCCCTCTTAGCGGAAAAGATGGCCGCCGGCGGCAAGTATGATGCCCTGATTTGTTTGGGGGCGGTGATCCGCGGGGATACTCCCCATTTCGAATATATCTCCGACGCCGTTACCAGAGGGATCGGCCACATAGTATTGCAGCATCGGGTTCCGATCTCTTTTGGGGTTCTTACCACGAACAACGTGGAGCAGGCCATGGAGCGGGCCGGCACGAAAACGGAAAATAAAGGGTTTGAGGCGGCACTCACGGCCATCGAGATGGCTAATCTGAACCGGGAAATCCCGTAATTACCAGTAAGCAGTTGGCAGTCAGCAGTAAGCAGTTAGTCATCAGTTGTCAGAAGGCAAAATAGTGGGGCATAAGTCATCTGCCTACTGCTCTCCGCCTTCTGCCTACTGGTGGCTAAAAGCTTTGTTTTCAATTATGGGCATTAGACGAAAAGGCAGGGAACTTGCACTGCAGGCCCTTTATCAGATGGAGATGACCGGAGATGCCTCGCTCGCATCGTTGGAGCTTTTTTTGGGCCATTTCGAAGGGAACCCTAAGGCCAGAGATTTTGCCCGGCGCCTGGTCCAGGGGGTGGTCAACCAAAGGCAAGAGATTGACCGGATCATCGAACAGTGCGCAGAACATTGGCGGCTCAAGCGAATGGCCAAAGTGGATCTTACCATCCTGCGTATGGCTACGTACGAATTGCTTTTTTGCCCGGATATTCCGCTGAACGTGAGCCTGGATGAGGCCATTGAGATCGGCAAGCGTTACGGCTCGGGAGATTCGGCAACCTTTATTAATGGGGTGTTGGACCAGGTGGCGCAGGCGAGCGGCATGAAACAGTCGTCCGGTGGTTGATGATGGAAGAGCGATACCAACCGAAAAAGATCGAAGAAAAGTGGCAGCGGATCTGGGAGGAGGGAAAGAGCTTCCGGGTCAGCGAGAATTCTCGCCTGCCGAAGTACTACCTTTTAGAGATGTTCCCCTATCCCTCCGGCCAGATCCACATGGGACACGTGCGCAACTATTCCATTGGCGACGTGATCGCGCGCTACAAGAGGATGAGGGGCTATAACGTGCTTCACCCCATGGGGTGGGATGCCTTTGGGCTCCCGGCTGAAAACGCTGCCATCGAACGTGGGGTCCACCCTGCCAAGTGGACGATGGAGAACATCGCCTACATGCGGGACCAGCTCAAAAAAATGGGCTTCAGCTACGACTGGGAGCGTGAGTTCGCCACCTGCGATGAGAGCTACTATCGCTGGGAGCAGCTCTTCTTCATCGAGATGTTCCGGCGCGGGCTGGCCTATAAGAAGCTGTCGACGGTCAATTGGTGTGAAAAGTGTCGGACGGTCCTGGCCAACGAACAGGTGGAAGGGGGGAAGTGCTGGCGCTGCGAGCAAGAAGTGGGCGTGAGGGAGCTGGAGCAGTGGTTCTTCCGCACCACCGCCTACGCGGAAGAGCTGCTCGGAGAGCTGGACCACCTAACCGGATGGCCTGAAAAGGTTTTGGCGATGCAGCGGAACTGGATCGGGAAGTCCGTGGGCGCGGAGATCCTGTTCCCTCTGATGGGCCGGGAGGAGGCGTTGAACGTATTTACCACCCGTCAGGATACGGTTTACGGGGCCACCTTTGTCTCGCTTGCGGTGGAGCACCCGCTGGCCCTGGAACTCTCCCGGAGCACCCCACAGGAACGAACCGTTAGAGAGTTCGTAGAACGGATCCAAAGAATCAATCAAACTCGCAGAGGAGCGGATGAGGCCGAAAAGGAAGGGCTCTTTACCGGAGCGTATTGCATGAATCCCTTCACCGGGGAGAAGATTCCTATCTACCTTGCTAACTTTGTTCTCATGGAATACGGGACCGGCGCGGTCATGGCGGTTCCCGCCCATGATCAGAGGGACTTCGAGTTCGCGCGAAAATACGGTCTCCCCGTCCGCGTCGTGATCCAGCCTCAGGGTAAGCGGATCAAAGCTGAGGAGATGGCAGAGGCCTTCGTGGAGGACGGCGTGATGGTATCGAGCGGCCCCTTCACCGGTCTCCGCAGCAGTGAAGGAAGAGAAAAGCTCGCCGCCTATCTCGAAGAGAAGGGTTGGGGAAAAAATGACATCCGCTATCGTTTGAGAGACTGGGGCATCTCGCGCCAGCGCTACTGGGGCGCGCCGATTCCGATCCTCTATTGTGATTCCTGCGGCGCCTTGCCTGTCCCCGAAGCGGAGCTTCCGGTGGTTCTCCCCAAAGACGTGGAGTTTTCCGGCGAGGGCGGCTCCCCTCTGGCCAAGCTGCCGGAGTTTTTTAAGGCCTCCTGTCCCAAATGCGGCGGTCCGGCGAGAAGAGAAACCGATACGATGGATACCTTTGTGGAATCCTCATGGTATTTCGCCCGCTACGCTTGCCCGGATGAGCAGGACGCGCCTCTGGATAAAGCCCGGGTAGCCTACTGGATGCCAGTGGACCAGTACATCGGAGGGATCGAGCACGCGGTTCTTCACCTGCTCTATGCCCGTTTTTTCACCAAGGTGTTGAGGGATCTGGGATGGATCGCGTTAGGAGAGCCGTTCACCAACCTTTTGACTCAGGGAATGGTCATCAAAGACGGGGCGAAGATGTCCAAGTCGAAGGGGAACGTTGTGGACCCCGATTTTTTGATCGAGCGCTATGGCGCCGACACGGCCAGACTCTTCGCGCTCTTCGCTGCTCCGCCGGAAAAAGATCTGGATTGGAGCGACCAGGGAGTGGAGGGGGCTTACCGTTTTCTCACCCGTTTGTGGCGCTTCGTTTCTCACTATCGTGACGCCCTCGCTTCCGCAGCATCGGATCTTGACCCAAAGGAGCTTTCCCCGACCCTTCGAGAGTTGCGCCGCCAGATCCATCGCACCATCAAGAAGGTTACGGACGATATCGAGGGGAGGTTCCACTTCAATACGGCGATCGCGGCGGTTATGGAGCTGTTTAATGCCCTGAGTCTTGCGGGCAAAGATGAATCTATATGGAAAGACGGCACCCCCCTCATCAAGGGAGGGGTGGAGACCCTTGTGGTTCTCCTCTATCCGTTTGTCCCTCATATGGCGAGCGAGCTGTGGGAGAGCTTGGGTCATCGAAACAGTTTGGAAGAGATCCGCTGGCCGGGTTATTCTGAAGAGGCGTTGGAAGAGGAGCGGTGGCTGATCGTGGTTCAGGTTGATGGGAGAGTGCGGGGCAGGATTACGGTGCCGGCGGATGCCAGCAACGAATTTATCGAAGCGGAGGCGTTGGCGGACCCGAAGGTCAAGGGTTTTCTCCACGGGAAGGAGATCCAGCGGGTGATCCAGGTTCCGCGTCGGCTCGTGAACATCGTTCTGGAGGGAGCAAGGCAATGAAGACAGAAAGCGGAAGACGAAAGGCAACAGGACTTCGGCGAGCTCAGTCGAGCCGCAACAGGCAACAGGCAACAGGCGAAATTCAAAATTCAAAATTAAAAATTAAAAATTGCCTTCCGGTTCTCGGCCTATTCTTGGTGCTAACGGGAGGCGGTTGCGGTTATCAGTTTTCGAGCAAAGGGGCAGAGTTTCCCAAAGATGTCAAAACCGTTTTTGTCGAGACCTTTGCGAATCGAAGTCGGGATATGGGATTCGAAAGCGAGATCGCCTCGGCGTTGAAGAGCGAACTGCGCCAACGGGGCCAGCTCCGGGTTGTTGATCGACTGGAGCAGGCGGACGCCATATTGAGCGGCGTTGTCCGTTCCTTTGATAGCAGAGTTTTGTCGGTCAACCGTGAAGATGAGGTTCTTCAGTTCGAGATGGTGTTGGTGATCGACATGAGCCTAAGGCGGCGTGTTCCGGACGAACTCCTATGGCGCACCCAGGGAGCCAGGCTCTCAGAGCTCCATAGCGGCTCCAGAGGGGCTGTCGTTACGAGTTCGTCGTCTTTTAAGACCGGGACCTTAAATCCGGGAGATGTCCGTCAGTTTACCGATATCCAGCTTACAGAAACCCTGAGGCAAGAAACCAGGGAGCGGCTGGCGGAGAAATTTGCCCGCGAGCTGCATCAAAGACTGATGGAAATGTTTTAGGTAGCAGTCAGCAATCAGCAGTTAGCTCTCAGGCGAAAGCAGAAGCTGAAGGCTGATTCGCTGATGGCTGGTGGGGACGAGGCTTGGGTTATTGGGTAGCGGCTATTCTATGGGCGGATCGTGTTAAACGAGACATCCAGCGTGAGGCGGTGTTAGGCTTAAAGATTCCTCGACTCACCGCTTTACCCAGGGCCCTGTTGACCTCTTTCAGTTGAACGGAGGCGCCGTTTCGGTCCTGAAGCTCGATTGTCTGTCTGACCTTTTTGATTAGGGTTCTTATTTTGGATTTGATCTCCTGATTTTTTACCCTTCTCTTTAAGCTCTGACGGTGTCGTTTGATTACCGATGGATGAACAGCCAAGGATTACCTCCTGAGGATTAGTTTCTCTTTTTTACCATTTGCCATTTAAGGAGTCAATGCAATCGAAGAGGTTGGGAGGATTTCTATTTTACCACAGCCCGGTCCACCATATCAGGCGCGAAATAGGGCCCTTTATGGGCAGGCAGCTTTAAGTAAAATCTCCCTAAGTGGCTGATCTCGTGATGTTTTTTGTGCTGATAATTTGGGCAATCCGCTGGCCTAAGCGATTTTTAGGGCTATGATTTAGTCCCTCGGTGACTTATCAACAGCTTATACACAGTTTTTGTGAGTTTCGGGCTTTTATTTGTCTCAGAATGAATCGGTTATTAGGAAAAGATTTCTGTCGGAATTTTCCTCTCTTGAGTCTTTTTTTTCCAGTTTGTCATAAATTTGATCGGCAGTTGGGCTGCTTAGAAGTTTTTTCTTCCTTCTGATAGAATGACGATCGATCGTGGAAAAGATAATGAGAGAATCGAAAGGCCCGAGATTGGTTGTTTTTAAGCTGATCCTCTGGAGCATTGCCGGTTTTTTCGTTTTGGGTGTCATCGGGGCCGGTGGATTGTTTTATTATTACGGCCACGACCTTCCCGGTCGTTTGGATCTCACATCCGCATATCAACCACCGGTGGTCAGCACGGTTTATGATGTCCAAGGTCATCCCATCGGCGAATTCTATCACCAGAGGAGAGTGGTTGTTCCTTTAGATCAGGTTCCGGCTCAGGTCATCCGGGCATTTCTTGCCGCAGAGGATGCCCGCTTCTTTAAGCACAAAGGAGTGGACGGGTTTGCCATTCTGAGGGCGGTTTTCTCCAACCTCAAAAGGGGGGAGATTCGCGAAGGCGGAAGTACGTTGACCCAGCAGCTCGTGCGCGGTTTCTTTCTGACACCGGAGAGGACGCTGAAACGCAAGATCCGTGAGGCGATCCTGGCTTTTCGTGTGGAACGGAATCATACGAAAGAGGAGATTCTCTACCTCTATCTGAACCAAGTCTATTTCGGCCACGGCAATTACGGCGTAGAGGCGGCGAGTAGGGATTACTTCGGCAAGGGAGTGGATCAGCTCAGTTTGGGGGAAGCCGCGTTGCTTGCGGGCCTTCCCCGTTCGCCGAGCCGGGGCTCCCCTTACCGGGACTTCTTCGCGGCGATGGAAAGGCAGCGCTATGTTCTCAAGAGAATGTACCAGGAGAGTTTTATTACCGAGGCGACTTATCGCGAAGCTCTCGATACCTCTATCCGATTGACTCCGGCCCCGGTCCTCAATTCACAAATCGCTCCCCACTTCGTGGAATACGTCCGTCAGACCATCGGGGATAGATACGGCTTTGATCCTCTCCTTCAAGGCGGCCTGCACATTTATACTTCTCTGGATACCGCGCTTCAGATGGCGGCCATGAAGACCGTGCGCGAGGGGTTGGATGAGATCCGCCTGAGGATAAGGAAAAAAGCCGGCCCGGGTGACCCAGGCAAAGGTGAGGTTGAAGGCGCGCTGCTCGCGTTGGATCCCCAAACGGGGTCGGTCCGGGCGCTCGTAGGAGGGCACGATTTCTCCCTCAGCGAATACAATCGCGCGTTGCAGGCCAAACGTCAGCCGGGAAGCGCCTTTAAGCCGATTATCTATTCGGCCGCGCTGGAGAGTGGCTTATCGGAGCTATCGGTCGTTCGGGATGGGCCGCTTAGCTTCCGCATGGCGCCGGGCAAATACTGGCGGCCGCAGAATTATGGAAATCGATTTTTTGGACCCGTTACGCTCCGCAGCGCCTTGGCCCATTCTTTGAACAGCGTGGCGGTTCGTTTGGCGGATCGCATTGGATTGGAGCGGGTCATACGGCAGGCGCGGAAGCTGGGGATAGAGTCTCCTTTGGAGAAAAACCTATCCCTCGCCCTGGGCTCTTCTTCTGTCTCGGTTATCGAACTGGTTCGGGCTTATGCGGTGTTCGCCAACGGCGGTCTACTGGCGGAACCATTATTTATCACCAAGGTGGCGGACCGCGATGGGAGGGTGCTGGAGGAGAATGGTCCGAATCTGAAGCAGGTTCTCTCGCCGGAGGTCTCCTATGTGATGACGGATATGCTGAAGAATGTGATCCGGAGCGGGACGGGCAGGGCGGCGGGCAAGCTAGGCCGGTATGTCGCCGGCAAGACCGGGACGACAAGTGAATACCGTGACGGCTGGTTTATTGGTTATACCTCCGATCTCATCGCCGGGGTCTGGGTTGGATACGATGACCATCGACCCGTGGGAGACAAGGAGACGGGTGCAAGGACCGCATTGCCGATATGGCTCTCTTTTATGACCGAGGCGGGTCAAGGGACCGGATCTCCGGATTTTCCGGTCCCGGATGGAATCGACTGGCTAGAGGTCAATCTCGGAGACGGCGGCTATCCGCTCCCTGTTTTCGAGAGTTCCCCGCTGACAAAAATCCCGGTTGTCAGCGGATCCAAGATAACCCCTCCAGCAGCCGGAAAAGCGCGAGGATCAGATCCGGTTCTTACCCGGGGGAAAACGGATCCCGACCAGGATTCCCCTGGCGGGACGGCCGTGCCCGGATCGTGACCCCTACCCTCTTGCTCCCCCTTGCAAGTCCGATGCGGTTGTGTAATAAAAAATATGTTTTGTTGAAGAGTCTTCGATGTGCGAAAGGAGGTGAATCATGATTGGAAAGAGACTCGTTTTGTGGTCGGGTGTGGCCTTCTTTGCTTTGACTCTAGCGGTTGCCGGTTGCGGTAAGAAGGAAGAACCAGCTCCGCCTCCACCGGCCCCTGCGCCAGCGGCGCCAGCGGCTCCGGCGGGCGGCGCGCCTGGTGAGCCTGGTGCGGTAGCCCCTGCTCCTGCAGGTGGTGAGGCGGCGCCAGCGGCTCCGGCTGAGACCAAGCCGGCGGAGAAAAAAGCAGAGGGAGCAAAAACCAAGTAAGGGTGAAATCGCCTTACTCCGGTTTGAGCAGTCCGAAAAAGGGGAAGGGTAATCAACCTTCCCCTTTTTTTGCAATCAGGAAACTACTGGGTTTTTGTCAGCCGACAGGAGCGGTGCCATGTGGAGAGATCCCACCATGACCTTTACCGAGCACTTGGAAGAGTTCCGCTGGGGTCTCATCAAGTCCTTTGCGGCGGTCGTGTTAGCATCTTTCTCATGTTTCTTTTTTTCCGACCGTATTGTGGCCTTTATGATTGCGCCATTGAAGCGGGGCCTTCAGCCGGGAGAAAGTTTGATTGGCACCGGAGTAACAGAGGCGTTCTTTTTCGAGATGAAAGTCGCCCTGGTGGCGGGCGTCTTTCTCGCCAGCCCGGTTATTTTTTACCAGATCTGGCGTTTTATCGCGCCGGGTCTGAACGAGAGTGAAAAAAAACTTGTTATTCCCTTTGTGCTTTTCACCTCTTTTTTCTTTATCGCGGGGGCCTACTTTTGTTACTGGGGGGTCTTACCCGTTGCCTTCCAATACTTCATAGAACAATACCGTTCGCTGGATGTCTCTCCCGAGATTCGCATCGGCGAGTATTTTACCTTTTTTTCGCGAATGGTACTGGCCTTTGGAATCACCTTCGAGCTACCGCTGTTCACTTTGTTCCTGGTTCGCTTGGGGATATGGGATTACCGTTTTATGTGGCGCACGTTTCGCTATGCGATTATCGTGATCTTCATTGTGGCCGCCATCTTGACGCCTGGCCCGGACATTGCTTCCCAGCTTCTCCTCGCGGGGCCATTGACGATACTTTATCTATTGAGTATAGGAGTGGCCTACGTCTGGCGCAAAGCAGAATGAAAACAATCTCATAAAGGATGGAAAGGAATCGTAGATCGTCATGATTTTATTTGTCATAGCTATTAGTTTTTGTTCCTTATTATTTGCCGTCTATTTGGCGCGCTACGTCTTACGCCATGACAGCGGGACCAAAGAGATGCAGGAGATCTCCAACGCTATCAAAGAGGGGGCGGAGGCCTTTCTGGCGCGGCAGAACAAGACCATTCTGCTGTTGGCCGCGCTTTTGGCCCTATTGATCTTTGTGCTGTACGGCTTTGTGCGCTCGTCTAATCCGGCGGATCCGGCGCCGCCTTTAGAACTCGCTTTTTGGACGACATTCTCTTTTGTTTTGGGAGCTCTCTGTTCCGTCATCGCCGGGTATGTCGGTATGTGGGTGTCGATCCGCGCCAATATCCGCACCGCCTCGGCGGTCCGGACCAGCCTCAATCAAGGCTTGCGCATCGCCCTGCGAGGAGGGGCGGTCTCCGGGCTCTTTGTGGTGGCGATGAGCCTTTTGGGGGTGGGCGGGCTTTATGCCCTGCTGGAGACGATGGGATATGATCCGCAGAAGATCCCCTTCACCATTGTAGGATATGCTTTTGGCGCCTCGTTTGTCGCCCTCTTCGCCCAGCTCGGGGGAGGGATCTACACCAAGGCTGCGGACGTTGGGGCCGATCTCGTGGGCAAATTGGAAGCGGGGATTCCTGAGGACGACCCGCGCAACCCCGCGGTCATCGCCGATCTTGTCGGAGACAACGTAGGAGACTGCGCGGGCCGCGGCGCCGACTTGTTTGAGTCCACTGCCGCGGAAAATATCGGCGCCATGATCCTGGGGGTGGGCCTCTTCTCCTATTTCGGGCTGCAGGGAATTCTCTTTCCTTTGGTGGCCCGCGCCTTTGGATTGATCGCTTCCATCGTCGGGATCATGATCGTCAAGACCGAAGAAAAGGGAGATCCCATGACGGCTCTCAACCGGGGTTATTATGTGACCAGCATCCTTGCCATCCTGGGCTTTTTTGTTGCTACCCGATGGCTGCTTGCGGTCGATCCCGTGGTTCACCCCGAGGCCGCTTCCGCATGGTTCTACTTTTTTCTCTGCGGGGTAGTCGGAATCGCCATGGCTCAGGCGTTCGTGTACATTACTCAGTACTACACCGAATATAAATACCGTCCCGTCAGGTCGATTGCCGAGGCCTCACAAACCGGTCCGGCAACCAACATTATCGCCGGAATTGCTGTGGGTCTGGAATGCACCGCCATTCCGGTCATCGTCATCTCGGCCGCGATAATCGGCTCCTATTATCTCGGCAATATGAGCGGTGTCCCCCACGCCGGTCTATTCGGAACAGCGGTCGCTACGATGGGGATGTTGGGGACCGCGGCCTATATTCTGGCGATGGATACCTTCGGCCCGATCACGGACAACGCCGGCGGCATCGTCGAAATGAGCCAGCAGCCCGAGGATGTGCGTAAAAAAACCGACCGCCTCGACGCGGTGGGGAATACCACCAAGGCCCTCACCAAGGGTTACGCGATTGGCTCTGCGGCATTGGCTGCCTTTCTGCTCTTTTCCGCCTATCTGGATGAAGTGGCCCATTACGGGCTTAAGCTGGAATCCGTCAATATCGCCAGGCCGGAGGTTTTCGTCGGCGGGCTTTTGGGCGCGATGTTGGTCTTTCTCTTTTCCGGTCTGGCGATCCGCGCGGTAGGAAAGGCGGCTTTCTACGTGATCAATGAAGTCCGAAGACAGTTCCGGGAAAACCCCGGTATCCTCAAAGGCACGTCCAAACCGAATTACGCTCGCTGTGTGGACATCGTGACTGTGGGAGCTTTGAAAGAGATGATTCTCCCCGGTCTCATAGCCATAGGGATGCCTGTCGCCGTCGGCGTTATCTTCCGTCTCTTTGGCGTAGGGGCGGAGGCGGTTGCGGCGTTTCTAATGGTCGGTACCATCGCCGGAATCCTGGTCGCCACCTTTTTTAATAACGGCGGCGGCGCCTGGGACAACGCGAAGAAATTCATCGAGAGCGGGCAATACGGCGGCAAAGGGTCCGATGCGCACAAGGCAGCAGTGGTGGGGGACACGGTTGGTGATCCTTTTAAAGATACCGCCGGCCCCAGCCTTCACGTGCTGATCAAGCTCCTCAGCACGATCACGCTGGTGCTGGCGCCGCTGTTTGTTTAGCAGGCCGCTGAAAAAGGCCCATCTGCCCTTCGAGTTACCTCAGGGTGGTGAGCGTGTCGAACCACCATCAGCCGGCCTGAGAACCGACTTCTTGAATATCCTGGCCTGAGATTGACATCCTGGCTCATCCTCGGATAGTCTTGCGTCAAATTCGTCGGTAAGGAGCGGTTATGGAGTCACCCAATTACGAGTTCACCGACTCCCAGAATCAGACCGTCAGCCAGCTTGCCAGCCGGATGAAATGGGTCGGGATCTTTTTTGTTGCCTTGGGCCTGGCATTCGGGCTGCTTGGCGTTGCCGGCCTGGTCGCAACCGAGGGGGCCGTGGATCTTATCGTCAAGCCGATGATTCTTGTAATGGTCGCGGTCTTTTTTGTTGCCTTGGGCCTGGCATTCGGGCTGCTTGGCGTTGCCGGCCTGGTCGCAACCGAGGGGGCCGTGGATCTTATCGTCAAGCCGATGATTCTTGTAATGGTCGCGGTCATTTTTTTCTTGAGCGGAATCTGGACGGTCAATGCCGCCAGATTATTTACGTTAATTGTCCAAACGACAGGCAGCGACATTCTGAACCTTATGAATGCCCTGGGTACCTTACGGAAACTCTACTACATGCAATTTTGGCTTATCATCATTAGCCTGGTTGCCCTTCTCATTGCCTTTGCAATCTTCCTTGTTCTGGGCGTCCTCTAACCCCGGCTCCCGGTTTAATTTTCACCTCAAGTTGTGTAAGGTTAAATGTGCGCTTGTGCCCGGATGGTGAAATTGGTAGACACACGGGACTTAAAATCCCGAGGATCCGCAAGGGTCCGTGCCGGTTCAACTCCGGCTCCGGGCACCAAAATCAATCACTTAGCTGTTTGTTACGTTCCCTCCCGGATACACAAGACTGCCGACGAGACCGGCCGTAACAAGATCGCCGGCGCCCCCCACGACGATCGGGATCGCGCTGGTAGCGGTGGCGCCTTGAATCGGAGGGACTCCGCGCTATGGGGTAGGCTGGGATTTCTCCTTCAGCAACTTTTCGATGGCCGCCCCCAACTCCTTGTAAGTGAAAGGTTTGGATATGTAAGCGTCGCAGCCTGCCGCCAAACACTTTTCCTTGTCGCCGTGCAAGGCCTTCGCGGTAGCGGCTAGTATGGGAATGGCGTGGGTCTTTGGATTGTTTCGAATCCGAGCGGCCGCTTCAAATCCGTCCATCTTAGGCATGAGAATGTCCATGACAATTAAGCTGGGCAACTGAGAATCGGCCATCTCCACAGCCTCAGCGCCATTTCTAGCCAGCGTTACCTCATAACCAAGCAGTTCCAACTCTCGCTGCATAATATCTATCGACGGCGGGTCGTCTTCAACCAATAAAACATGCTTACCCATGAACACCTCCGTGAAATATTAGACCGCTAGGGGGAATCGAAGAGTAAAGGTTGAACCTTTGGATAGTTCGCTCTCCACTCCGACCTTCCCTCCCAGCAATTCAGTAAACTTCTTTACAATATAAAGCCCGAGGCCCACGCCCCCGTAGTTCCTGGTCTCCGAGCTGTCTGCCTGACGAAACATGTCAAAAATAATCGGCAGCGCGTCCTTCGGAATGCCTACGCCCGTGTCTGCCACCTTAAATTCTATAATCTTCGCCTCAGGATCATGCCGGACAGTGACGGTGACGTGACCCTTGTCGGTAAATTTGAGGGCGTTATTTACAAGATTCTGAATAATCTGCTTGAGCTTTGTACTGTCAGTTTTAAAAACCGGCAAGTCCGATGGAAAATCCCAGTTCAGTCTAATCTCCTTTCCGATAGGCACATCGCAGGTCGACTTAAGCTCATTGATGAACTCCTTGAGATTAGTCTCCTCGCTTTCCACCCTGGTCGCCTCGGCCTCGATACTGGTTGCATCCAGGATGCTACTGATCATATTCAATAAATCACTCGAGCGACCGAGAACCTTGCCTAAAGCCTCTTGTTGCTCGAGGTTAATCTCGCCGAGCATCCCGTCGAAGAGAATATCCGTATAACCCACGATAACATTGAGCGGCGTCCTAAGCTCATGCGACATAACGCTCAGAAATTCATCTTTTACCTTGTTTGCTTTTTCCAACTCAAGCGCCTGTTTTTTAGTCTGCTCAAAGAGGGTTGAATTATGAATGGCTATGGCCACCTGGCCCGCAAGTGTCGTAAGAAACTCAACCTCCTCGCTATCGAATTCGTTTCTCCCTCTTGTATAAAAGGATAGGACGCCCAGCACCTCCCCTTTAGCGATCATGGGAACCCCTAAATAGGAAACCAAGCCGCGTTTTCGGAAAAACTCGGGGTCCCGTATTCGCGAGTCCGTTTGGACGTCGCTAATAATCAGGGGGGCCTTATTTTCAAACACTATATTAGCGGGGCCTGACCCATTCCTCCGCTGATCCGCCTGCCAGTCCTTTTCATCAAGATTTCGAGAGGCGGCGGGTGCGAGTTCTCCCGTCTCTCTGTCCAATAAGCGAACCGTGGTGGCAGCGGAGGATAAAAGGAGGAGATCAATTTTTTCGAGCAGAAGCTCTAATACGGTGCGCAGATCTAATGTCGAGGTGATTGCCGAATTAACCTCGTGCAGGGCGGCCTGGCGCTGTTCCGTCCTCTTCTTCTCTGCCTTGACCTGTCCCGCGAGATAGCCATAAAGGATGAAGACACCGAAGAGGAAGGGAATTCTGAGCAGAACATCCGAATCGATCCGGACATGAGTCATTGTTGGAAACGGACCGATAACAATAGAGAGGATGCTGAGAATCAAACACCCCATAACAATTTGAATCAAGCTTTCTCCGATACCGGCGATGAAAAGACCGAAGAAGAAGATAAGAAAAAGATCCCACGGACTCTCTCGATTAAGGCTTATTCCCAAAGAGATAAAAATCGTGTCCGCAACTACAAGGGCATGGGGGAAAAACTTGTGACTAAAGACAGATTGAGGAAGCTTCTGAATCACCAGGGCTGACGCCAGGAATACCAATACGGTGAACAGGGCCCATGAGTCTTCCACGACTTGACCCTTGTTGAACAGCACGAGGTAAGAGGTTCCGATTACCACCACCCACTGGACGCTGATTATGGCTCTTCGCTTGTCGCGGTAGGAATGTGCAGATTGTCCTGGACCCATTGGAATATAAGGAATCGCCTTTTAGGGCAGCGACAGTGGAGGCTCTATCAACAGCATTGTTATACCCCTCTTGGGGTTTGCCTGACCTATCGGGTTGCGGTATTGCCCCGAGGGAGTCCTTTCATTCTTTGCCCCGGTGTGCCATAGAAAGCAAGGGGACACGGAAGGAAAAATGAGACGCGAGCAACTGACATTGCTTTCGCTGGAGCCTGAAATCCTGGACTGGCTTCAGCGCGGCCGCGGCTCCCTTAACGAGGAGCTTATCGCGGAGATGATGCAGGCCGTTCTCAAGCTGTCGCGGGACGAAACCAGCCGGGGGGATCTAAAGATTCTCAATAGGGCGCTTCGGGAGTTGCGTTATGCATTTAAGGTTTTCGCCCCTTATCGCGGGATTCGCAAAGTGAGCATTTTTGGTTCCACTAGGGTGCAAGAAGGGGATCCCTACTACCAGATGGCGGTTCGTCTCGGGCACCGGCTGGCCGAGGAAGGTTATATGGTCATCACGGGCGCGGGCACGGGTATTATGCAGGCCGGCCATGAAGGGGCGGGAAGAGATAAGAGCTTCGGCGTTAATATCCAACTTCCCTCCGCGCAGGAGCCGAACCGATTTATCCGCGGCGATTCCAAGCTCATGACCTTTCACTTTTTCTTTACGCGCAAGCTGATCTTTGTTAAAGAGGCGGATGCGGTGGTCTTTTTTCCCGGAGGATACGGGACGCATGACGAGGCCATCGAAGCTCTCACCTTGGCGCAAACCGGCAAGAGCCAGATTGTCCCGATTCTTTTGGTGGATCTCCCGGATCGAGGCTACTGGAAGGAATGGGAAGGTTTTGTCCGCGGCCGGATGTTAAATCAGGGATTCATCTCGAAAGAGGATCTGAATTTTTTTAAGATCGTGGAGGATATTGAAGGTGCGATTGAAGAGATCAAAAAGTTTTACCGCAATTACCACTCGTACCGCTTTGTAAGACAGGATTTGGTCCTTCGCTCGCTGCATCCCCCGTCGCCGGCCCTGATTGAGAGTTTGAACCGAAACTTTCGGGATATATTGACGGAGGGGGAGGTGAGAGCGACAGGGCCTCTTCCTGAAGAAGCGGATGATCCTGAAACCGTTTCCCTCCCTCGTCTCTTAGTGCCCTTCAACCGGAAAGGCTTTGGCCGCTTGCGAAAGATGATTGACGTAATCAACGACCAGCCATAACGCGGAGGAAAGGACAATGGCTTTTCAACGTGTGGGGATCTTAAGCATCGGCGAGATGGGCTACCATTGGGCCCGGCTCCTGGCCAGCCATGGGGTTGAGGTGCTCACCTACACCAAGGGGAGGAGCGAGGTTACCTGCAAGCGGGCGGAGAACGCCGGTGCCCGCTCCGTTCCTTCCATGGCCCGGCTCGTATCGCAGTCGGATCTCGTGGTTTCCGTCGTCGTTCCCTCGGGGGCAAAGCGGGTGGCCGCGAAGGTAGCCAAGGCCCTGGTCAAGGCGGGAAGGAAGGATCTTCTCTTTCTCGATGCCAATGCGACTTCCCCTATGACGGCCAGGGAAATCGAGCGGCTTCTCTCCCCGGCATCGGCGCACTTCGTCGATGGGTGCATTATCGGTTCTGCGGCGAAGGTGGGCAAGGGTACCGTTGTCTATGCCTCGGGTCCGCAGGCGGCTCGCATCCGGGCGTTGGAAGAATCGGGTTTCTCCATCAGGGTCCTTGGGCCCGAAATCGGTCAGGCCTCCGCCTTCAAGATCGTCTACGCGGGTTTGACCAAGGGGCTGCAGGGGCTGTTTGTCGAGCTCTTGATCGGCGCGCGAAAGTTTGGTTTGTTGGACGAAATTTTAAAACAGTATGAGGAGAGTTTCCCCGGTCTGGTGGGCAAGGTGGCTTCCAGCATTGCCGCCCTGCCGGTTCACGCGGGTAGAAGGGCGGAGGAGATGGATGAACTGAACCGGACCTTTCACCACCACGGGCTAGAGGCGATTATGGCCCCCGCCACCCAGAAGGTTCTAAAATCCATAGCCTCGCTGGATGCAGGGACGGCCTCGGAGACGGGAGAGAGAACGGGGAATCTACTGGAGACCCTGGAACTCTTTTTTCACAGAGGGCTTTTACAGAAAAAAGATTAGGAGTAGACATAACGGGAAGGATTACGTTCGGAGAAAGGAGATTTAAAGTGGCAAAGGCACCGGCGAGCAAAGTAGAGAAGAGACAGGCGGAATTTGGCTCCGACGTCGTTGTGGATTTGATGAAGGCATTCGATATCGAGTATGCGGCTTTCAATCCAGGGGCGACCTTTCGCGGCATTCATGACTCGATCGTCAACTTCGGGGGGAACTATAAACCCGAGGTGATCTTTTGCTGTCATGAGGAATTCTCGGTGGCCATCGCCCACGGCTATGCCAAGGCCAAGGGGAAGCCGATGGTCGCAATCGTTCATAACATCGTCGGCCTCCAGCACGCGAGCATGGCGATCTTCAATGCCTGGTGTGATCGGGTGCCGATTATCGTTCTTGGCGGCACCGGGCCGATGAACACTACGCGCCGGCGTCCCAGGATCGATTGGATCCACACCGCCCTGGTCCAGGGGAATCAGGTTCGAGATTACGTGAAGTGGGACGACCAGCCCTACAACCTCGCCAGTGTCCCGGAGTCCTTTGTCCGCGGCTACCGGATCGCTACCACGGAGCCGACAGCGCCGGTCTATATCAATTATGACGCGGACATCCAGGAGGACACGGTCAAAGAACCGATCGAGATTCCCGACCTCAGCCGTTTTGCGCCGCCTGCCCCTGTGCAGGCAAATCCCGAAGCACTGCGGCGCGCGGCCAAGCTTCTGGTCGAGGCGAAATCTCCCTTGATCATTGCCGATATGCTCGGGCGCAATCCGAAAACGGTTGACTCTTTGATAGAGCTGGCGGAGCTCCTGGCCATTCCCGTCATCGACAAGGGGAGCCGCTTCAATTTTCCCAATACGCATCCCCTGGATGTCACGGGCGGGGCGCGGGAACTCTTGCAACAGGCGGACGTGATCCTGGCCCTTGACGTCCCGGATCTCTACGGCTCCCTGACCACGGTCAGCAAGAGCACGCGCGCTTGTGAATATGTCACCAGCCCGTCCGTGAAATTCATCCACATCTCGATGAACGATATGCTGGTGCGCAGTTGGGCCGGTGATTATCAGGTTCTGCAAGCGCTTGATATCCCGATCTCAGCCGACACTTCGGTTGCCCTGCCGGAGCTCATCCAGATCTGTCGGCAGATGATGGGCAGCGACGGCAAGAGGAAAGCGGAGCTCCAAGGGCGCTTTAGCGCGATCAAAGAGAATCACGAAAGCCTCCGGGCGAAGTGGATGGCGGATGCCCGCGCCCAGGCCGGCCACAAGGAAATCTCGACGGCCTTTCTGGCCTACGAGTTGGGCGAGGTCATCAAGAAGGAAGACTGGGTCCTGGTCAACGGCAGCTCCAACGGTTGGGCGCGCCGGCTTTGGGACTGGACCAAACCCTACCAGTATCTCGGGACAAGCGGTGGGGCGGGGGTGGGTTACGGCATGAGCGCCGCGATCGGCGGCGCCCTGGCCCATCTCGGCAGCGGCAAGGTCTGTGTGGATATTCAAGCGGACGGGGATTTGCTCATGACCTCGAGTTCCCTTTGGACCGCGGCCAAACACAAAATTCCGCTTTTGATCGTTATGCACAATAACCAGTCTTTCTATAACTCCGAGGAGCATGGGATCGAAGTTGCCAAGTTCCGCAAGAGGCCGGTGGAGAATGCCGGGATTGGCACCCACGTGGACGATCCGGCGGTGAATTTCGCCAAGGTTGCGGAAGGCTTCGGTGTTCACTCCGAGGGGCCGATTCATAACCCGGCGGATCTGCGTCCGGCCCTTCAGCGCGCCCTCAAGGTGGTGAAAGAGAAAAAGCTGCCGGCACTGGTCGATGTAATAGCGGAGGTACGCTGAGATAGGATTCGGAGGCGATTCGCGCGCAGGTCGCCTCCCTGAGAAAGCTGGTCACCCAGATCCACTGAGGCCCCCGCTGCGGTAAAAACCAAATCCTTTCACAAGCGCGCAAAGAGATTGGTCTCGCAACTCAAAGAGGATTGTCTGGAAATCAAATCCAGAACCCCAGGCTCTTACAGGCTCAACACCCAAGCTTACCTGCGGCAATGGAGCGAAGCGGAATGGCGGTTAGGTGTATATTTTCTCTTTGTATTCCCTGAAGCCATCAATCAATTGCCTGAATGAGGTCGGCTTGTATTTCTCAAAGCTTTCCTCATCCACGTAAACGAAGTCGTATTCCACGTCTGCCTGAACGCGGTTGATGTCTTCGCACCATTGCCGCAGCCGTTCCAGCTTGAGCGGCACATCCAGGTCTTCCTGGCCCTTGGTCTCGACAATCACAATTCGCTTGGCGGAGAGCTTGACCAGAAAATCCGGGTAGTAGTTGGAAATGTCGCCGTCACCGTTCACGTAATCCAGCTTGAAATGCACCGCCAGATAGTTTTTGGCGTAGGAAGCCACATCATCGCAATCCTCCAGAAATCGGGCAAATAACAGTTCAAAATTGCTGTCCCCAATGATCCTGTTAAAGACGCTCTTTTTCGGGATGAGATAGCCCTGATCCTTTGCCACGAAGGGACGCGTTTGCCGCAGCTTGATACTGTCGCGGATTTCGGCGTCGCCTTTGTCCTGGACGGTGAGGGCGTTAATCGCCTTTTTGAAGGTCTCGATCAGGGTCTTGGTGGCGGCCAGTTCCGAGAGGTTGCGGAGCGTGTTGGGACTTTCCAGTTCCACTTGGCGGTCAAACAACTCATCCTGCACAAAGGATTTGACCTTGCCGTACAGCACATCGTAGCCGCTGACCAGCCGTAAATCCTTCATGATGGTCTGCGCGAAGTAGCCGATCACGCTGCTGTAATCGGCGACGCCCGCCGTGTCGAGGATGGTGGTATGCGTCACCTCGCCGGTGATGCTGTCCTTGAAGACGATCTCCCGCTGTTCCTCCTCGCTGAACTGCCGGTAGGCCACACGTTGATGGCCCAGCGCGCGGACGTCCAACTCGCCCAGGTTCCTGTATTCCCGGTAGACGCGAGGGGTCAGCAGCGGGATTTCAATATCCAGCGCGTCGATGTCTTTTTTGACGTTTTCCTTGTCGATCTCCACCACCAGAGGCGTCTTGGGCTGGGTGCCTTCGCCCATCGGTTTACGCTCCAGCACCACGCCCTCGGCCTGAATGGACTCGACAAATTCCATAAAGGCATTCGTGCCGACCACGCTGACGTATTCCTCCACGCCGCCGGGGTACATCTTGCGTAGGCCGCGCCCCAGAGTCTGTTCAGGCAGGATGTTGCTCTTGGCGGAATAGGCGCGCAGGCCCACAATGGTGGTGACGTTGCGCACGTCCCAGCCCTCTTTCAGAACCATCACAGAAATAATCGCCTTGTAGGGGCTGTCCAGCCCGTCAATCTCGTTGGCCTGCTTGCGCAGTTCGTCCAATTCCTCTTTGCCTTTGCCTGACGTCGATTCGGAAATCTCGCCGTTGCTCTTGGTGTGAATGACCAGCACCGCGTCTTTCAAATCGGGGTAGTGGCCTTCAAGGTATTCGGCCACGTCGTCGCAATTGCGGGTGTCGTCGGTCATCACGAACAGGATGGACTTCTTGCCCAGCTTTTCATGCTCGGTGAATGCCTTGCGCCACTCCAGCACACCAAGGTGAATATAGTCGGTGTATTCGATGTTAACCCCGCCTCTTGAGGCGGGGAACCTTTAAGGTGGGGTTGTGGGGTAGGGGTTTGAAGGTATGGTAATGTTTGTTGGAAGAGCTGTTGGTGTCGGCACTGCTTTCTTGTTATCCTGAGCAAAGCGAAGGATCTCGTTTTGCAGGAGATTCTTCGGCCTGCGGCCTCAGAATGACACGAGGGGTCGGCTCAACTTGAGCAGACTTTGTCTGACGGGTGGAATCTAGAGTTTTGCAAATTATTCTGAAAGAAACCCCGCCCCTTGGGGCGGGGAGCTTCATTTCTCGGTATACTTGGCGCTCTGGCGCTCCACCAGTTTGGCGCGGCTGGGAGCGTCGGGCAGGACAGGATGCTTAACCACGTTTTGCTTGATGGCCTCCACCAACGGGTAATCGGCCACGGTCTGCACGAAGATGGCGCCGTTGTTGTGCTTGGGCGTGGCGGTGGTATCTACTTGCAGGGAGAGGACCGCTCCTTTTTGCTTCAGGCGATTGTGGATGTCCTCGATGGATTTGAACCAGGCCATCTGCGGGTCGTGAATATGGTGCGCTTCGTCGTTAAGCACCATCAGTTCGTCGATGTCCCGCACGATCATGCCCAAATCCACCTTGGAGTCGGTGGTCGCGCCGCTGGGCCGCTTCCCCAGGAAGTAATCCATCGTGTTCTCGTCATCGGGCGAAGCTGGAATGTCTTCACCGGCATAGACGCGGTGGATGTTGGTTAAAAAGATATTGCCCGTAGGGCGGGTGATGCGCACCTCGTCCTGTACGTGCAGGGTCAGTTGAAAATCGTCGCGCCAGTTGCGCCCGTCCACGCCGTCGTCAGGCAAGACCGGGTCGTCTTTCAAAAAGATGCGGAGACCTTGAAAATCCTTGTAGATGCGGTCCAGCACGATGATGTTGGGGGCGATTACCAGAAAGTTGCGCGCCAGCCCCGAATCCGGCTCATACAATTTGTGGTAAAAGCTCCAGGCCAGGACCAGGCTCAACACTTTGGTCTTGCCTGTGCCGGTAGCCATCTTGACCACGAAGCGCCGCCAGCTTTCGTCAAACATGCCGGTGGAGACCGCGCCCGAACTGTCAAAGCGCATCAGGTCGTATTTGTCGTGCACGCCCACGACGTCGTACAGATAGATGATGGTCTCCAGCGCCTCGCGCTGCGCAAAGTAGTACTGGAACTCGGTCATTGTGCCATCGGCCTGGGGGAGAAGGTGCGGGGTTTTGAACCACCAGTTGAGCAAACTGCGGCTGGTGTCCGTCGCCCCGACGTAGCCGCTGTCCCGCCAATCCTTTACCTTTCTGCGCAGTTCCGACACCAGCGGCGGCATCAGCTTGTCCATGCTGCTCTCGCGGAGCGCTTCATCCGCCGGGAACCAGCGAATAGCCGGGTCGAGGATGGCGTAGGGCGATTCGGGGAAGTTGGGATGGAGCGCCATTATTTCTTCCTTGCTTCTAGCCGCATCATTCTTGAGTCGTCCGTGAGAAGTCTCATCTGCTGAATTGCGATCTGGTTCAACTTGCGGAGCCGCTCCGACTGCGGCGTTTTTTCCTGTATGAAAAGGGCATTGAGATTTTCCAGATTAGAGAGGCAAACGAGCTGCGACACATTCGCGTAGTCTCGGATATTGCCCTTCTCCCCCGGATGGCTGTCGCGCCACTCCTTGGCGGTCATGCCGAACAAGGCCATGTTCAGGACATCGGCCTCCGAGGCGTAGATGAGGTTTGTCTGGCGCGTAGTGAGTTCCGGTGGGATCAGGTTCTCTTTGATGGCGTCGGTATGAATCCGGTAGTTGATTTTGGTAAGATTTCGCCGGATATCCCAGCCGAGCCGCTTGTACTCTTCGTCCTTGAGTCGTTGGAACTCTTTGATCAGATATAACTTGAATTCGACAGATATCCAGGAGGCGAACTCGAAGGCGATGTCTTTGTGCGCGTAGGTGCCGCCGTAGCGCCCGGGCTTGGATATGATGCCGGTGGCGTTCGTTTCGATTGTCCATTGCTTCGGGGTCAAGACAAAACTATTGAGTCCTGCTTTTCTTCTAAACCCCTCGAATTCGAGGGGTTTAAAATTTGGGTTGTTCAATTGCTCCCATATCCCCAAAAATTCGACCGTATTGCGGTTTCTCATCCAATTTTGAATAACGTGATCCGTTCGGCCCGGTTCTTTGTAGTGGGCTATATCGGTCAAAGAGATGTAGTCACTCTCTTCTTTTGTCAGGATTCTTACATTCGTCCCTTTTACTTCGATGTTTTTAGCCATTTAAAACTTCCATTCTAATTGTGGCGAATTCGCCGCAATTTAATCCCGTCGAATTCGACGGGTCTAACATGATGAAAGTGTTCGCCACTATTTCTTCCCACCCACATTCACCTCGACGATGGTCATGGTGTCGTTGCCGAAGATATCCACCACTTTGACTGCCAGCTTGCGCCGCCCCGGCGCGCATTCGTGAAAGACGCTGGTCAGCTCCAGCGAACGATCTTTTTTGGTGCGAAAGGATTGCCACTCGTTCTCAAAAATATAATCCCCGGTCCAACGCTCTTCCCACTCGCCATTTTCTTCGTTCTTCACGCGGATAATCTCGCGCTTGCTCTCAAAGTTGAAATCCACCGCCCAATAATCGATCCAGTCCGTCCATTTTTTTGTCAGCACCTCGCGTTTCACTATGCCCTTGGCATCCTTGCTCACCTTCACGATCTGCCCCCGCTCCACGACGATCTTGCTAGCTTTGTCCTTGAGCGACGCCTCCGCGTTGGCAATCGAATCTTGCGAATAAAAGACCGAGAAGTCGGTCAACTCCACCGCCACGCTGTTCTTCTTGACGTGAGGCTTCAATTCGATGGCTGCCACGTCGTGAAAAACCACCTGGTTCTTTTCCACCGCCCGCTTGTCGAACACCTCCGCGGGGATGTACTTGGGTACGATATCGATGCCTTTGGCGCGGGCTTCGTCCAGCACGTTGGGGAACAGTCACATCTCGAACTCGAAGCCCAGAATGTCCACCTTGGTGACGTGCTTCTTCCGGCATTCGAGGATGATCTCTTCCACGAAAAGCCGCGTCACCGGCAAGTTGACCGGCCCGATCGCAACCAGCCGGCCGGCCTTCTTGCCGTGGAAGGCAGCAAAGCCCTCGGTCTTTTCGGCGCGGTAGGCGCGCAGGATCAGGTCGACGAAGGCGGCTTCCTTTTCTTCCAACTGTTTTTGCTGTTCCGCTTCGCGCAGGTTGGGGTTCACGCCGATATAGTGCTGTCGCTCGTACTTGCCAAGGTTGAGGATTTCAAAGGCGCGGTAGTTCTTGCCTTCGGCTTTCAACTGCCGTTGGACGCCGATCAGCCGCTTGCGGGTGGTGTGGATGGCGAACTTGCCCAGGTCACTGACGATCCACTTGCGGCCCAGCTTCTCCGCCACGGCGGCGGTAGTGCCGGAGCCACAGAAGAAGTCGGCCACCAGGTCGCCTTCGTTGGAGGAGGACTTGACGATGCGCTCTAGCAGAGCTTCGGGCTTTTGGGTGTTGTAGTTCTGATACTCGTCAGCCATTGAGTTGATGACATCAATATCGTCCCAGAAGTCAGAAATATAGACACCCTTAGCCTCCGATTCGTAATACTTAAGTCGTGGCGTTCCCCCTTCTTTGTCAGGCCAGTAAATCAGACCCTGTGCATCCAACTCATCAAGCACTTTGGGATTCTTTAGCCAGTGCATTCCATTCTTGCCGAGTCTGTTTGGATCAATGCCTCGCCAGACCGCCCCAGTTTCTCCATTAGAGCGACCACTTGCCAGAATAGGAACTGGCTGAAATATGCCGCGTTCATCTTTGTGGGAATAATGTTTTTTTGAGGACTCTGAGTATCCCCCAAATTGTGGGTTGAATGTGTGCTTGCCTGATTTTGAAAAATATAGAATAAAGTCTTGGCTATTGCGCCATTGAGTTTTCACTCCTGCGGCGAGTGCGGAGCGTTTCCATGAGATCACATTTTCAAAGTGCTGGAAAACTTCCTCCAGAATGGTGCGAAGTGCCCCGACCATTCGCCAATCGCAATGCACATAAATACTGCCATCCTCGGCCAGCAAATCGCGCATCAGCACCAGCCGCTCGTAGATCATGGCAATGAAGGAGTCGGCGCCCTTGCCCCAGGTGTCGCGGTAGGCGATCTCTTCCAGGATGTTCGGTTTCTTGGTGAAGGTATCGCCGCCGATCTCGATGTCCATTGAAAAATCCGCGCCCACGTCAAAGGGCGGGTCGATGTAGATCAGCTTGAGGCCGCCCTGCTTTTCTATCTCCTCGCGCAGCGGGCCGTTCTTCAGCGATGACAGGATAAGCTTGTTGTCGCCCCAGATGAGTTTGTTGGTCCACCCCTTGAGCTGGCGGCCGCGGGCGTCCAGGTCAAACATACTCATCTGCAACGCCGTGTCCGCAGGCTTCTCGGCACGCGGCTCGTCCACTTGCTCGATGACCTGGAAGGGCAGGACGATATTGCAGACCTCAGACGTCTTGCCGTTCCAAACCAGCTCCACCTCCCGCTTGTCCTCGAACAGCAGAAAGCGAAACTTATCCGGCAGCGGCTTGTCCGCTTCCAGATAGCGGATGATCTCTTGTTGTTCTTGTTCGGTCAGTCGTGGCATGGAATTTTTCTTCTATTTGCGGCTTTACAACTCCGAGTCAGACCGAAGGTGCGATGCAAAATATAAGGCATGGCGATAACCTGCGGCCCAGAAGCGATCAGGTTCATCGTCATGTTCGCCATCGTTCATTTTGCCTCCCACGCTAACTAAAGCGTTTCTCAAGAAAACTGACGACTTCCTTAACGCGGAGATAGTACTCTTGGATACGGGAATACGTGAGGCCAACAGACTCGCCATGTGCGATCTTGTTTCGAAGGCTCAGCACGCTATCCAGAGCATCCTTGCGTGGACCATCCAAGAACTTGATGAGCTCAGCCCTCCACTCCCGCTCGAAGGCACCGACCACTTGTGTCAGTCGTTCACTATTTAGGTTCTGAAGGCGACTAAGTTGAGCCCCAGCATAGTTTCCGACAGATTGCTGCGACCTTGCACGGCAATACGCTATCGCCAATACAGTCACCGTATTCTCAACGAATCCTGACACCAGGATGCACAAGTACCGAGCAAAGTCTGATCGCACTTCTAGGTCTTCGGTAGGAAGGCTGGCGACTCGCTGAAAGGTCGCATCTAGCCGCGCTTGCATTGTCGCTACCTCCCGATTCGAAGGCATGACGTGTCACCGAACGGAGTTCATGGCACGGATGGCTAAATCCAACCTTGTACGGACGTACTCCTCATCTGCCGTCGCGCTTCCAGTTGCATTCAGGAACTTCTCGTCCTTTAGGAGCGAGTCGTAAGCAGCCCGGAGCGAGTCAAGATCGGTGACCGGAACCGAACTTGATAGACGGCTGGAGACCCCCACCATGACTGCATCGAGGATTGCGGCGTTAATGGCGGTTTTTAATCGAAAGGCCTTCTGGCCGAGCTCCTTTCGTATCAAGCTGATAGTCTTCTCGAAAGTCCCCCTTAGGGTCGCTTCATCATGCAACTGCAAAGTACGGTTTATCGCGGTGTAGCGGTTCAGGAAGTCCTTCATGGGCCGCTCGTAGTGGTCGTGCCAGAATCGCAGGGCAAAAAAGCGAAGAATCAACTCTTGATCTTTCAAACGGTTCGATTTGTTACCGTAGAGCGCGCGCCAATCGGCGTTGTCGTTCAGGGCCCTGAGAAGCCTGATGAGAGGTCCGCGGTACAGGGCAACCCGAATCTCTTGGGGATGAAGTGTGGTGCCTCCTGTGTTAAGGCGCTCGAACACCAGATATACACTACTCTGGTCGTCGGAAGGCTCCTCTTGCCGCACGATCGTAGCGTGGATGATGCTGTCGTCAAGCCGGCGTCGATCTTCAACCGAAAGCTCTGTATAGATGAGTTTTTTATATCGGTCCTGAACGTTCTCAAGACGGAACTCGCGCCCGCGAAGGACGCAACTATAGAAGGCCGCCAAAGTGCGAAGCCTTTGCTGACCATCCAGCACAAGTAGCCGTCCATCGCTCTGCTTTACTAAAAAGATGCCGGGCACAGGCAAGCCGAGAAGCAGTGACTCGATGAATCGGTCACATTGAGGCTTGGTCCATACAAACTGCCGCTGGAATCCTTCAACGTCTATTGCCGGATCCACTTCTGGGTCAAAAGTGGGGATAGCAATGTCGCCCGCCTTGAGCCGCTTTACGAGCCCATCGACAGGGTAATCGGCACCGTAGGAAGTAACTGTGAAGCGATAGGGAGCTGTTGCTTCCTTTTCCTCGACATCCTCAACAAGTTCCTCGACGTCAGTGTCCTGAGCTTGGTCTTCCTTGGATTTTGTCATGACCCCTGACCTCCTAATGAATTATAATTCACGGGGTCGGGTCTTGCATTACGACAATGTGTGATTGCAAGACCGGTTCCCGTCTCCCACAAAGTGGGCGTGTTTGCTCATTATACACCAAGCAAAAAAATCCGACGAGTGCTTCGACGCCGACTGGGATAACACTTTGGGTGAGAGGCGCGTTTCGCGTCCTTCTCAACCCAATGGTGAGGTTCCCCGTTCCCTTACATTCCTCGATGGATCTCGACCACGGCCTCTCCACCCGCGATCAGCGATATTGCATCTCGTAAAGTCTTCAGGAGAAGTGATTTGAAGCGCGCGTTCGGCATGTTGCCGGAGGTGATCCAAATTACCTGCGGTGGAGGACCCTTTCGCTCAACGAGGCGTATGAAGTCCTCATCCTTCGTCATGACAACTGACAGGGCATCTCGTGCCTTTTGGAAGATCTCTGGATCTTCAGCATTACGAAGGCCGAGATCGCGAACATGGAGACATTCGACCTCGAAGGTCTCCTCAATCCACCGCGCCAGTCGCGGGGAAAGCTGAGCATCCAACCAGACGATCACGCGGCAAGAATTGGGTTGCTCACGCGTTGGCTCGCGAAGCGAAGGCAGGCGTGAATGTCCTCAAGCTCAAGGTCGGGGTGCTCGTCCAAGATCTGCTCCGGGGTCATCCCCTCGGCTAACAATTCCAGCACGTCGCTCACTCGGATTCGCATGCCCCTGACGCATGGACGCCCACCGCACTGCTGTGGCTTCACCGTGATCCGATCAAAGATTTGCGCCATACATGTACCTCGTCGCTATAGACTACCATAATCACGTCGCAGGGGGAAAAGGGGTCAAGTCCGCTCTTAGCTCTTTCGTAGCTTCCCTTCAATCCTACGCGCCCTAATGGCTATCCTCCTTCTCCGCCTTTTCCTTCCCCCGCTTATCTCTCCACTTGCTCTGTGGAGCCGCACCCTGACTGAAGCATTACCCTTACTGCCCCCTGGCGGCGACCGGGCTTCTTGAGCCTGTCCTCTACTCTACCCTTTTTGGTTCGCCGGGTCAGTAGATGCACGCATCCAGTATGGAAAGCACCTCGAATAACAACTGGTCAGATGCTTTCCCGAGGCACCTGGCATCACGTGTGCGGAAGTCAACAGACTTTACCTGCTCGACCATTACGAAACCAGTAACGTTTTTCTCTCTCGCAAGGGCAACGTGGAAGGGGAAGTTTCGGTGCGTCGTGGTGATTGGGCATACAATCGCCAGCCCTGTATGTCTATTGAAGAGATCATTGCTGACAACAAGGGCCGGACGACGCCCCTTCTGCTCGTGCCCGGATTGAGGATCGAAACTGACGGCAATGAAATCGCCTTTTCTCGGAACGTACTCCGGCATCTACCAGGCCTCTTTGCCCACCGGTTTCCCCCAATCCAGTTCCTTCACCCGATATTCCTTGGGGATACGCGCCACAAGTCGCCGCAGGCTGTATCTGCCTCGCACCCGTTTGACAGGAGCCACTACAATGGTGCCGTCTCGGACCACCACATCCACCTCCTCGCCAACAGAGATCTGCACATCCTCCAAGACTCGCCTACTTAAGCGAAGGCCCTGACTGTTACCCCATTTCTGCACTTTGGCGAGCATGTTCGTACCTCCTTTGGCTATCCGAAGTGTAGCCACCTGTCGTCACGGTGTCAAATCCAAATCGGGGAAAAAGGAGACATTGTACTTTTCGGATGTTCAGTCGAATTTAAGGGGATTTCCGGTGACAGTTTACTACAATTCGGGGATAGAATAGAAGCAGGCGAGGGTCGTTGCTTGACTTTGCGCATTGCTATGGTCTTTTGTTCTCGTTCATTAGCCGGAAGCGGGATAAGTCATCATTGGACAGGCCTGCCTGTGCGATCACGCAGACAGGCAAGCAGTGGCAAGGGGATTCAAAGACTTTGAGTGGATTAGAAAAGACCCTGACCTCGAATCCATCCGTGGCGACCGACGATTCAAGCACTTCACTGGCAGCTATACGAAAGTTGGGTTCATAGCGGAAGGAAAACGATCTTTCCCCCCCACTCTTCTGCTGAGGTGGTCTCACCGATGAGCACCAAGTCATCAATTGTCTCCCCTAATGGATCACCCTGACGGACCAGGATGAGACCAGCCATCGGCAATGCCGTCTTTACTCTCTCTTCCGCATGAGCCCGCATGGTTCTATGATCATGCGAAACTACTACCCGGCCTTCGGCTGCTGCCCATTCCAGAACCACAGAGTCTGAGGCATCAGACAAACCTGTTTCCTGTACAGTTATAGTATCGAGGGCGGATGTCCGCCGACGAACTCCACGCACAATCCGCCCGTTGAAGTCTTCGTCGAAAAGGTATCTGACCGGGCTCACGCAGATGCCGGCGATTGGCGGCCGGCAATAAGACGCTGCCGGAGGTCCTTAAGGAAGTCTCTGTGGCGAGTTTTCAGTTCCCGTCGGAGGTTTTCGGAGGCTCGCCGCTCTTCTTGAAGATAATCGTCCACCTGCTCCCTGTTGTGCAGGTAGAAGGCTATGGTCGCGTAGACCTGGGCAAGAGATAGAGCGGAGAAGTCCTGGCAAATCTCTTCCGGAGTTGCACCTTCCAGGAAGGCGTAGATCACGCTATCAAGAGATATGCGGGTGCCGGCAATACGCAAGCTTCCCTGCGGGGTGCGGACCAGAAAATCTGCAAGATCGATATTAGAACCCATGCGAAATATACTAATTTAACCGTCTCTAAAGAGCAACCCCAGGCCAGGGCGCTATAGTCCCTCGCGGTATTGCCGCTGAGGAAGCCATCGAGGGAGACGGTTTAACTTACTCGCCCCGGGAGGCGGAGCGGTAGGTGATGGCAAAATAGGTGGTGAGGAAGAAGTCCTTGATCAGGCTGGCGGTGAGTTTTCCAAGGTCGATGTTCCATATCCTCATACCCTTCACCTGTTCCAGCGTGTTGTCCCAGAACCTTTGGAGCGGCTCACGAGAGTAGAGGGCACGGTTGCTTAAGGCGTCGAATTTGGCGTGCAGCAGCCGGTATTTTGACGGCAGGCTATGGCGCAGGCGCGAATAGGCC
>Ga0209212_1000712_pt1 | contig 61546 bp, 56 predicted proteins | sample RifGroC2_FD_183996 | JGI IMG/M metagenome (GOLD analysis project Ga0209212, IMG submission 183996) | Groundwater microbial communities from Rifle, Colorado, USA - Groundwater C2 (SPAdes) (version 2) | ecosystem: Environmental > Aquatic > Deep subsurface > Groundwater | place: Rifle, Colorado...
ATTGACAGCGACAAATTCATCCTTACTCCAGCCGCTACCCACCCCTAAAATGAGACGGCCTTCCGACAGCAGATCCAGAGTCGCTACCATCTTGGCCACGACCACCGGGCTGCGGTAGGCTGCCACCAACACGCTCGTGCCTAGCCGAACTCGCTTGGTATGAGCGGCTACGTAGGTAAGAACAGTCAGGGGATCATAGGTATTCTGCATGACCCCCGGGAGATTCCCTTTGGGATTTCCGGGATATTTCGAAGTTGCCCGCAAAGGCCACAGGAGACGATCCAGGGCCCAGACAGAGTCGAACCGCAGGGCCTCGGCCTGCCGCGCTACGTCGAGGATGGCCTTGGGACTAGCCGCTGGCCCAAAGTGGGGAAGTGCTATACCTACTTGCATGCTAACTGAAAATGCCTGGATTAGAACCGATGACTCACGCGTCGCTGGATCGTCTACCTTTTTGCATGAGCCACGAGGTCTCGATAAAAGGAAGTTTTCTCCATGCGCTGCACCGGCGCTTCATCAATGACATCCTCGGACTTGACTCCCCTCACCTTGGAATTCGTCATCACAAGCAGCCGATGCATATTTTGTATTCCTTTCAAATTCGGTCTTATATCAAGGCTGTAGAGCCATTGGAGCGCCTGGTAACCATTCTCCCCCTCCTGAGCGCTTTTCAGCCTTAAGTTCTTGAGCAGCGACCTGGTCGCTACTTCTTTGTAAGACGGATTTTGTATAAAGGCAACAGATTCGAGAACCCCACAAAGTCCCTTAGAGGACTCTCAGACGCCCTTCAGAATCCCTTCTCCCCATTTTTTCAGCAGCTTCGCGCGAAACCCCAGACTGGTCTCAGCTACTGGATAGAACTTATCCTTCCACTCATAAGGCCTGCAAGCATCAATGATGCAGCGGGAATTGAAGAGCTTCTGTTCTACCGGCAGCGCCGGGTCGGCAGAGCTTGACCAGCACCGGCGCAGGATCTCAACGGAGCGTTCGGGATCTGATCGCGTAGCGATCGCCCAGAGGGTATCATAGGTATTCGATGGATCGATGTCCTCATCCACCACGACCACGTATCTCCCTACATAGGCTCCGGAGTGGACCTGCGAGGCAAGGACCCCTGCTTGTCGGGCATGACCCGGATAGCGCTGCTTAATGGAAACGACGGTGAAGAGACGGCTTCCCCCAGCTCCATGGCACCAGACACCCTTGATGTCAGGCACGCCGGCTTTTTCCAACTCCTCCCACAGAAGACCAGAGCGAACGATACTGCGGGGGAGAGAGTCCTCTTGGGGCGGCCTGGAAGGTTGAGCGCCTGTAAGAATGGGATCGGTACGGTACATAATTCGCTTAACACGGATGACTGGTTCAGGCACCTTCTCCAGACCTCGGTTGGCATAGTAGCCGGCCCACTCCCCGAATGGCCCTTCGTCCCTGAGCTCACTGGAGTAACACTCTCCTTCCACCACAATCTCCGCACTTGCCGGAATTGGGAAGCCGGTGTAGGGGCCCCGCATCACACGGATGGGTTCCCCCTTAAGTCCCCCTGCATAATCATACTCCGAGACGCCCCAGGGAATCTCCATGGATGCGGCGAGATAAAGAGCCGGATCCACGCCTGTGGCTACTACAACCTTCATCGGCTGGCCCCGTTCAAAGTAGATGTCTCGGTGGATCCGACCGTGCTTGCCGCTGGAGATATGCAGCCCTAAAGCGCTCTTATCGTGAACCATGCAACGGTAGGTCCCAAGGTTATACCATCCCTCATCCGGGTGCTGCGTGAGAACCACGTTGGCCGTGCCGAAGTATCTTCCGCCGTCCAGTTCGTGGTGAAAAGGGATAGGGAACCTGTAGAGATCGACCTGGTCCCCCTCCATCACATTCTCGGCCACAGGTCCGGTGCTCACCAGAACTGGAGGCACTCCTTCCAAGCTCCGTATTTTTCCATGAAAGGCCTTGACGAAATCCATCATGCTGTCGTATTCGAGCGGCAGATTAACGCTTAGGGCAAGCCGCTTCACCGAGCTAAGGAGTCCGAATAGAAGCTGCTTCCCCTTGGGGTATCCTTGGATCTCATCGAAGAGAATTAGCGGAACGTTCTTCTTTGACTCCCGGACGATGATCTCGCACAGCGCCCCTACCTCGAGATTCCAGTCCGCGCCGCTGAGCCGCAGGACCTCACCGATCCGGTCTACCTGGCTCAGCCAGTCCCTTAGATCCTCATATCCCATCGTTCTTCACCGCTCGAGCAGAAGAAAAAATATATAGCGCCTTATTTGCTGACCGACCAGAGAGCCTTAATAAAGCCTTCTCCTGATAGCTCCTGGAGAAGTGTCGGGTCGAGAAATTGACTGGCTCGTGCCTTGAGGGCTCGGGAATCGCTCTTTCCTAGCTCACCCAGGGTGACCTGAATCCCTTCCTCGACAAGAGCCCCTTCCTTTTCAATAACGTCGTAGCTCTCATCGTAACTGGCGGACAGGACTTGCGGGTCAGCAATGCGAGTATATTTGCCCAGGACCTGTGTAGCCACCTCTTTATTGCGATAAAATTCCCTAACTCCCTCAAGGTAAGCCATCAGAAAAGCCTTTATGATAGAGCGAGATTCGCGCAAGGATCTATCCGTAGCCGCAAGCGCTTGGTGCTGGATGGTAACGCCTAGCTTTTTCATGTCACTGACCGGGATAAGAACTTTCATCCCGGCGTTTTTGGCCATGATGCTTTCAGGGGCAGAAAGCGTTGTCCCCTGGATCATCCCCTTAGTCAAAGCCACAAGCCGATTTTGCGTGCTCCCAAGTTGAAGGATCGTGTAGTCCTTCCCTTCTTCTAAACCGAACTTTCTAAGTAGAATCATCGTCGCCATATAGGAAGATGAGCCAACGCGGGTAACCGCAACCCTCTTTCCACGGAGATCACGCGGCTCCCTTATTTCCGGAGCCGAGAAGAAAGCCAGCGGATAAAAATTCGCGTTACCGGCAATAATCTTGATCGGCGCCCCTTGCAGATTTGCATTGACGACAGAGCTTCCGGCTGCCAAGGCGACTTTGATGTCCCCGCTCAACAGTGCTTGAACGGCCATCGTCCCGCTAGGGATATAGATGTTTTCCACTTCCAGGCCGTGCTTGAGAAAAAAGCCTTTTTCTTTGGCCAGCCATAGAGGCACCGTTAAAATGTTGAGGGCACTGTGCGCAGATGTGAGCCGCTCCGCAGCCGGAAGCAGTCGAACACCAACTCCTAAAGTCAAAAGCAGCAGAGGGAGGAACACGAGAAAAACAGAGATCCAGTAGCTTCGTCGACGCCGAAGTTTGCCAATCATATCTTGCCTCGCGGGAATTTCGCCCGACAAAACGTCCAATACCATGAATAGCTGAGCGAAGGCATCTCTGAAAGCTGACAATACATGGATCGATTCTCGGCCTTGCTTACAGCCTTATAGAGGACAAACTTAAAATCGCCCCTCTTGCTCCAACTTTTTCACAAACCTGTCATCTACCAGATCTTCCGCCTTGAGGCGGCGAATCTTTTCGTTGACCGTGGCCAGAAGCCGGATGGTATTCCGTATCCCATCTACATTCGGGTAGATCCGCCTCTCGTACAGCGTGATCGCTCTTTCATACCCTTCTGCCGCATCCTCGACGCGCGGCAGACGAAGCCCCTTGGCCAAACTCCTCATGACCGCCGCCTTGTTGTTAGGCTCCAAAATGAAAGCAATGGCCTCAACCAGGGCGCTGAGAACTCTCTCGGCGACGTCGGGCGAAGCATTGACGAAGCTCCGTCTGGCTATGATGCCAGTTCCCTGGTACGGAATGCCGAGCTTGGCGAGATCGGCCAGCACACGAAACCCTTGGCGCTCGAGGATCGAAGCAAAAGTGTAGCCCAAGTAGGACCCGTCAATAACCTGGGTGGCAAGCGCCTGGGCAATCACTGCCTCATCCCCTATGACCCTGAATCTGATATTGTCTCGCTTTGGGTCTAGCCCCCAATGATCAAAGGCCAGCATGGTAAACATCCAGATTCCCCCGCCCATGCTCTGGACACCGATATTTTTCCCCTTCAGATCCGCTGGGGTTTTGATCACGGGGTTAACGACGAAAGCACCCGTGAGTTTATTGATCAGGCCCGCGATGAAAACAGCATCAAGCCCGCCGGCGATGGCGCCAAGCGTCGAGCCGGTGGCCGAGCCATTATAAAAGTGGGACTCGCCGGCTGAAAGAGCTGAGAGGGCCACAGGGCCACTGCGAACGTGGATCAGCTTCGCATCCAAATCATACTTGCGGAAGAAGCCTTGGTCCTGTGCGACAAAAAGAGCACTCTCCCGTTCGCTAAAACTCCCGAATGTGATGACTACCCTGGTAGGGGCAGACGCGGCTTTCGAGCTTGCCGGGACGGAAGAAAAAAGCAAGAAAAAGCCGAAGACTAGCGTGATCGTCTGGTCTCTCATCATGTCAACCTCCGATTCGGTTGCCGCTCATTTATAAAGCCTTACCTCGACGCAATGGTCCAGGGCTGTGGAGATCTTGTCGATGTGGTCCAAGTCAGTAGGCAGAAGGGAGTTGAAGTTCACTCCCTTTCCCTGAGCAATGGGCATGCCCGGCGCCCAGTGGCCAAAGTGCCCACCTACACCCACCACCTGGGGATGTATGCACTGAGTCAACTTGGCCCTGGCTCTAACCTTACACACGGGGGACTCCAACCACACCTCATCGCCATCTTGAATCCCCTTCGCCTTAGCCACATCTTCGTTAAGAATGATGTCATAGGCATTGGTCTGCTCACAGATCTCGTTGATCCAGGGGTTCTCGTTGCCAAACCCGCCATATACGTAGGGAAACTTGTAATGGACCGCTATGAGGTCGTATTTGCCTTTCTGGACGGCCTCATAGGAAGGACAAGGCATCCATTCGGAGAGAGGCTTGTAATCTGAAAAATCCCACTTTATTCCCGTCTGGGAAACCACCTTTTTCAACTCCTCGCCCCGGTCCAGGAGGTGCTCCAGGTAAATAGGCAATCTGGCTTCGAGGGAGGGGCCTATATAAGCTTCCTCTACATCTCTTGGGATGCGGACCACTCCATTCTCCCGGAACCACGGGAGCCCTTTTTCTTCTCCAAACCAAGAGCGGGCCATCCGGTCTATTACCTCGGTGACCGGGTAGTGATTACCAGGCTCCAAGGCATAAGGCTCCTTAAGGCGGTAGGTGTGGTTAAGGAGCCGGTAAAAGTCACCGAGAATGCCCACCCTGTCGGCGATCTCCATGAGGATTTCCTGGGGCGGCCTGATGCTATTTGGCGCATCTACCACGGGCTGCCTTACCTGCCAGAACCAATCGTCTTGGCCGCACGGAGGGATACTGCGCGAGGTTATCCCGGAGTTAAAATCGTACCGTTCCAGATAACTCGGGAAAGGAAGAACGATGTCGTCAAAGAGATTGGTCTCGTTGAGTTCTACCGCGAAGCCGGCCATGAAAGGTATAGAGCGGTAAAAGCTCTCCACCATCTTTAAGTCACCAAAGGTGCCGAGAACAGAGTTGGTCGGAGTATGAAGCAAGACCTCGATTTGGTAAGAGAGACCGTAACGCTCAGGGTCCTGGGAAGTGATAGGAAGAAGGGTCTGAAAATGGGGAGCCAGAGGAAAAAGCTCTGCCAGATCCATCCGCACGGGCTTAGTCGGTGTGCGTCCGGGAAAGGTCTTCGCATGGGGAAGATCCAATACGTTTCCTCCCTTCTCTAATAAGCCGTCGAGGCCTCCCTCGGGCCACCAGTGGTGCGGCCTCTTGCCCGCAGCCGCAGTGCTCATGATGCCACCAGGCACATTAACGGCTCCCATCACGATGTTGAGGAGCTTGAGAGGCCAAGACTGATGAAAACCGTGCTTGTGACCCTGCGGCCCTTTGGCCCAATCCACACAGACCGGCCGGTAGGGCAACTCCACCCCATCGATCGTTATGCTCGATCCCACACGAGCGGCCTCACCAAACTCCCTGGCAATACGCCTAAGAGTCTTGGCCGGAATCGTAGTGATTTCCTCCACCTTCTCGGGCGGATACTTCGCTACATGCTCCCGCATAAGCTCGAAGGCCGGCCGTCCTCCTTCACCTCCCCCGGTAATCACCGGATCACTCAACGTCGGATCATCGTAAGTCTTATTCTTCTGGTCCGCCGCATCGTAGATCATGGGCTTGCCGGATTTGGGATCTCGAACATAACGCCCATCAGAACCTACCAGGTAAGGCGCATTGGTTTTGTGCTGCAAAAACTTTGCATCGTAAATCCCCAACTCATTCAACAGCACATGGAGCAGGCTTAGGGCAAAGGCAGTGTCGGTACCAGGCCGTATTGGAACCCACTCGTCAGCCTTGCTCGCCGCAAACCCCCCTACCGGATCAACCGCCACCAACTTCATCCCCCGAGACCTGGCCTCCGCCATGTCCAGGGCAATATGGTTAAATGAGCCGCGTGTGGCTATGGCGAACTGGGTTCCTACAAGGATGCAATAGTTGCAGTAATGGAGATCGGGCTGCTGGTGAAAGCCGCCGCCGGAGAAGAACTCCACCGGATGAATCACTTTGCCGCAAGTGGGAGATGCAGCGCGCATAATGTGAGGAGTACCGAAGGCGCTGCCCAAGGCCGATAGCCAGTGCATGATATCCCCGGTTATCTCCCAAGCCTGGATGTGGAGCTTCTTTGGGTCGTCACGGATCTCTTCGAGCTTGGCCACTATCGTGCCCATCGCTTCCTCCCATGAAATCTCCTGCCAGCCAGGATCCTCATAGGCCCCTTTCTTCGGGTTCGTCCGCTTCAGAGGAGCCTTGACCCGATTCGGGTTATAGAGATTCATGATGCCCGCCTTGCCCTTGGCGCACATATTGCCCCGGTTTTGCGGATTGTCGGGATCACCTTCGATGTTCACCACCACACCATCTTCCACCAGAACCCGAATGCCGCACCTCACATAGCACATGCCACAGGCCGTCTGTATCCACTTCGACGCCATAGCTATCTTCCTTTTTAAGGACTTTGGAGCCCAAGATTTGTTTGGTGGCGTGCCACCTCCACTCTGCTTTTCCTCAACTCATCGAAGGGCCTTTTCGATAAAGGTAAAATCGAATACCTGCTCCGCAGGGATCTCTTTACTAACGGCCAGGCTCTTCTTGGTAAATTCGATCGCCCCCTTCATCCAGGATTCGTCTTCCATCCCGTTGCGCGAGAGCCTCCCCGCATGCAGGTCATAAACCTGCGCGGTCAAGACGGGGTCGTTGATCCTGAGCTCTTTAGAGATCATTTTAATCGACTCGTTGCGGTTCTTCTTGTAAAACTCCACGCCTTTCAAAGATCCCTTTACAAACGCCAGCACCTCATCAGGGCTCCTCGTGATTTTTTCATTCGTCACCCCGATGCCGCCTGTCATGTAAGTCGGCAGGTAGTCGCCAGAAAAGCCGAGGTTGCTGAAGCCCTCGCGATAGAGCATGAGTTGCCGAGGGGGGCTGAGCAGAGCGGCCGAAATCCTTCCAGCCTTGAGGGCTATCATCATCTCTTCCGGCGTGCCCACTACGAGCAAGGTGACGTCTTTGTCAGGATTCAGCCCGTTTTTCTCCAGCATCAAGCGAGTCAAAAGGTCCACGGAGCCTCCTCGCGATGAGATCCCGATGGTTTTTCCTCGCACTTGACCGATGGACCGAATGCGCGGCTCCGCGACCAAATCGAAGGCAGGCTTGGATGAAATGAGATAAACCAACTTGACTCCGATACCCCGCGCCGCAGCCACTATGATGGAACCGGAGGCGGTAGAATAATCGACCGAGCCAGCGACCAGAGCCGTTACCCCTATAGCGCCCCGGATAACGACAATCTCAACGTCCAATCCCTGCTCACGATAGAATCCTTGAAGCTGCGCGATCTTGAAGGGGACCTCTGTGATGGCAAGCGTGGGAGCCGAAAGCCGGATTTTCTTAAGCTGGGGCCAACCCGGGCTGGCGCCGAGAAATAAAAAAGAGCACATGACAAACGCCAGCAGTTTATATCGCATAGACCCTCCTATGGAAGTTCATCTTCCGGGGCCTCCTCCAACTGCTCAAAGCCGCTTCCCCGGTCAACCCCGACGGTCGCCACCAGATTGGGCTCCGCAGCGATCAGCAAGGCCGGCTCATTCTCGCTGGTATTAAAGTGCTGGAAGACGACGCCCTCCAGCTTGATGGGAAGCTGCAAGAGATCCCCTTCCTTCCAGTCATAACGTACCTCATCCAGGAGCGAATAACCCTTTCCTTCGACGACGACAAAGACCACTCCCCCCGGGCATTTCTGCTTGCCGCTCCTGCCTGCCGGTGGAATTTTCTGGGCATAAAAGATGAGGAACTTATGGGCGGTCAGATCAATATTGGGATGCATATACCATTTCATCAACCCTTGAGGATTCATCTCCCAGGATAACTCTTGCCCTTTAACGCACACCGTGGAGCCGGCAACACGGTTGCGCTCCTCATCTCTGAGCTGGATCAGCTCCTGATATCGAGTCTTGGCTTTTCGTTCACGGGATTGCTCAGCCATGGGTACCTCACTTTTTCGGCGCGTATAGGGGAGAAACCTCCATCTGCTCGAGATGGAGAGCCACATGGTTTGCGATCGGGAGATAGACAAAGGCCATCCAGCGGCTCGGCCCATCCGGTTTGGTATTAAAATGCTGGTGCTCGACGCCCCCGGGCTTCACCGGCAGCGTGAGCAGGTCTCCCTTCTTCCAGTCATACCTTTTCCCGTCTGCAATCGTATAACCCTGCCCGTCCAGGATATAGATCGCCACCCCCCCCTGATGGCGATGCTTGCCGGATTTCGTCCGGATCTCCTGGGAGAACACCCTCCACTCCTGCAAGGCCGTATCGGGATACATGTCGGGGTGGAGAAAATAGCGCAGTCTCCCCTGGCGAGTAGTCTCCCACGGCCTTTCCTCATCGCGCACCACGATCCTTCCCTTCCTGCCCCGGTCGATCAGCCTCTGCTGGGCCGAAATAGCCGCCTCGTAGGCATTTTCCGGGCTGACCTGGTTTATTTTATCGGCCATAAAGTCCTCCTACGAAGCCGGAGCGTTCGAGCTTCTGAAGAAAAGAATCGTCCAGGAACTGCTCCGGTCTTGCTTTGAGAGCCGCCGGTTGGGATTCCCCGACAATCTGCAGAACCGTCTGGATCGCTTTTGGATCGGCATACGGAACTCTCGGGATCTGTCTTATGTATTCGTCATAGGCATCCTGCAGCGCTTCCATGTCATCGGTTGCGAAAAATTTCTGGAAGATTTTTAAAGTCTCTTTAGGTTTTGTCTTTATAAAGTGGATTCCCTCCACCACCGCCTTCGAGAAGCTCTCCAGAAGATCAGGGCTGTTTTTAATCGCATCCTCCCTGGCGATAACGGAAGAGTGCAAGAAGGGGATGTCGAGCTGGCTCACGTCGGCGATAATATTGAATCCCCGCTTCTTTGCCAAAAGCTCTTGGGGAGAGGTAAGGAGAGTGGCATGAACCGAGCCTGCCTGCATGGCTGCAAGACGCTCGGCCCCTCCTCCTACTTGAATCAGCGCCACATCCCGGCCGGGCTCCAGGTTGAATTTGCGCAGGACGTAGACTGCCGCGGCATGTCCGGAAGAGCCGAAACGGCTGATGGCGACTTTCTTCCCTCTGAGTTGCTCGATGCGGCTAAATTCCTTGGCGCCCACCACATAGTAAGGGAAAACATTGAGCAGGCCCATAATGATCTTGATCTTCGCCCCGCCCAAGGAAGCGCTGACAGCGGGGCTTCCCGCAGAGAAAAGGACAGGTGTCTCCCCGGCGATAAGCGCGCTTATGGCCCGGGATCCTGAGGAAACAAAGACGAGCTGAACATCCAACCCATGCTTCCGGTAGATCCCGGTTTCCCGAGCCACCCAAACGACCGATTGGCTCGCCGTGATCGAGGAGTAAACGACTCGGATATCCCTGGCCAGAGCGACCTGGCTAAGAAGTCCCAAACTCAAGGCTAAAAAGAGGCCGGCACCGGACAAAAACCGAGCCGGCAATTTGCTGTCGTGGTTTGGGCTTGTTCCATCAACTGCTAATTTTTGGCGAGTCATAATGGTCTCCTAGCCTAGGACGGCCTTACCCCACTTTTCCTTGACGCTGCGGGCCAGATCGTCGGGGACTTTTACCGATGGAGGAAAATCTTTCAACCACTCATAGGGGCGGCAGGCATCAATGATCGCCCGTGAGTTAAATCCCTTCTGGCCCTTTGGAATAATCGGGTCCAGCGGGCCGCTCCAGCAGCGCCTGAAAATCTCAATGTCCTCGGCAGGATCGCAACGGGTCGTGAGGGCCCAGAGGACATCTTTCATGTCCGCGGGATCGATATCCTCATCGACGACGATGGTGAAACGCCCGAGGTAGGCGGCGGCATGGCACTGGGAAGCGATCACTCCTGCCTGACGGGCATGACCCGGGTACCGTTGCCGGATAGCCACTGCGGTGAGCAGCCGGGTGTTGCCCTCCGGAGGGCACCAAACTCCCGCCACATCGGGCACTCCGGCGCGCTCCAACTCATCCCAAATCATCGCCGAGCGCCAAAAACATTTATAAAATGAGGCCTCGGTGGGCGGCCGGCTTGGCGGAGCCCCGGTCATGATCGGGTTGTTACGGAAATAGACTCGACGAATGCGAATAACGGGTTCGTCGCGGACTCCGCTTGCGTAGTAACCCGTCCACTCACCCAAAGGCCCTTCCGGCATCCGATCCGATGGGTAACACTCGCCCTCTATCACCATTTCCGCCGCGGCCGGCACGGGAAGCCCGCTTTGCTCCAACCTCATGACCTTTAACGGCGCTCCTTTGAGTCCCCCTGCAAAGTCGTATTCAGAGACGCCATAGGGAACTTCGAAGGCCGAGGCCATGAAAAGCAAGGGATCATTCCCAAGAGAGATAGCCACGGGAAAGGGCCGGTTATTGGCAAAAGATTTCTCCATCTGGATGCGGCCATGTTTGCCCGGAGACATATACAGACCGAGTCTCTTGCCGTCATGGACCATGACCCGATAAGTTCCGATATTGACCCATCCCTCTTCGCTATCTCTGGTGATCGTAATGTGCCCCGTGCCGATATATCGGCCTCCGTCCCCGACGTTGTAGCGAGGTATTGGAAAACGCAGTATGTCGACGTCTTTCTCTTCCCACACATTCTCCAACAGCGCCCCTGCTTTGACCTCCTCAGGTGGGATTGGCTTGAATTCTTTGACCCTTTGACGCCAGAGGCGGACAAACTCCATGGTGGGAAGATCGACAGGCATACCGGTAGTAAAAGCCAATCGCTTGATAGAATTGAGCAGACCCAAAGCCAGGCGGTATCCTTTGGGGTATCCCTTGATGGCGTCGAAGAGGATGCAGGGCGCTGTTTTCGATTCCTTGCGGGCCATGTCTGCAACGGCCCCGATCTCCAGGTCCCAATCGGCCCCTTCAACGCGCCGGAGCTCGCCCAAATTTTCTACCTGTTCAAGCCACTCCCGGAGATCCCGGTAACTCATGAACGACTCCTTCTTTAAGGATATTTTTGCTGAAAGCCTTTAAGGGCTCTTACCATCAGAAAATCTGATCTCCCCATTTCTTCAGCGTTTGCTTCTTTATCTCGTCGCTGACGCTAACCGTCAGAGGAAAGTCCGCCATCCACTCGAAGGGCCGGCACGCATCCATGATCGCCCGGGAATTAAATCCCTTTTTTCCCTTGGGAATGATGGGATCCAAAGGGCCGCTCCAGCAACGACGGATGACATCCATGCCCGTCTCGGGATCGCACCTCGTAGAAAGCGCCCAGATGACATCGTGGAGATTCGTGATATCGATGTCGTCATCCACGACGACGGTAAATCTTCCCAAATAGGCGCCGACATGACTCGTGGTGGCGATCAGGCCGGCCTGACGGGAATGACCTGGATAGCGTTGACGGATCGATACCACCGTAAACATGCGCACTGCCCCGGCGCCATGCGCCCAGACTCCGCGGATGTCGGGCACCCCGGCCTTTTCCAGCTCGTCCCAGATCATCGCCGAACGATAATAGGAAAGCACGAACGAGCTCTCGTTGGGAGGCTTGGACGGAGGATAGCCCAGGATGATGGGGTCATGGCGGTGATAGATCGCCTTGATTTTTACCACGGGCTCTGCGCGCACCGAGCTTGCATAGTAACCGGTAAATTCGCCGAACGGCCCTTCATCCATGCGGATATCCGGATGGCATTCTCCTTCAAGAACAATCTCCGCATGCGCCGGAATGGGCAAGCCGCTGAATTCCCCTTCCACTACCTCCACCGGCTCTCCCCTCCAGCCCCCGACATAATCGTACTCGCTCATCCCGTAAGGGAGCTCCATGCAGGAGCCAAGAAAGAGCAGCGGCTCCTGGCCCAAAGAAATGGCAACTTTCAGCGGCAGGCCCCGGCTAAAACATTTGTCCCGGTGAATCCTGCCGTGCTTCCCCGGGGAAATATACAGCCCTACGGCATCCCTATCATGGACCATCACACGGTATGTTCCCAGATTCACCCAGCCATCGTCGGGGTCCTGAGTCACCGCAATGCATCCTGTGCCTATATATCTGCCCCCATCCTGCTCGTGCCATTTGGGGGCCGGGAACTGAAAAATATCGATCGCCTTTCCCGTTAGAACATTTTCCAGGACGGAGCCACTGGCCGTTCTCTTTGGCGGAATAGGAGTTATGGAGCTGAGCTTCTTTCTGAGATGGGCGACAAAATCCAAATCCGGCAAATCTGCCGGAAGCCCCATCGCCAGGGCCAACCGCTGCCGCGAATGAAGCGCATTCACAAGAACGCGGCGACCCGGCTGGCAATCCTGAATGTCGTCGAACACCACCGCGGGACTTGGCTGGGCGTGATGGAGAAGATCGGTAATAGAGCCAATTTCAAGATTCCAATGGGCCCCCCTTAAAGTTCTCAGTTGCCCCATCCGTTCGACAACTGCGAGCCAGTCCCTGAGATCGGTGTAATTCATGAGTTGCTAACCGGCCTGGACATGCCCCCGTATCTCCCGGCAGGCTTCTCCGGTAAGATCCTTGTCTTTCGATTTCAAATCCTGCCATCCATAAAGATTTGCCTGCATTCTACTATGCAATTCACTAAGCCCTGTCAAGCACGATGGAAACTCCCGCGCCTCAGCGCAAATGTCCCGTGCCGGGGCGGCAATATGACACCCTTCAATGCGCTAGTGTAGTGTCCCATAAATCCCTTGACTTTGGTTGTCATTCTGAGCGAAGCGAAGAATCTCGCCTTTTCAAATACATGAGACCCTTCACTTCGTTCAGGGTGACACGTAAAACCTTTTTCAGCATCCTGCTAATGTAAAGAAGCGTTAGGGACACTACACTAGAATTCTCTCCTGGAATCTGTTATCGCACAAGCTCTGAATGACGGAAAAACAGCCCATAAGGAGACCTTCAGTGGAAACCACGGCCCAGGCCTATCTGGAGCTTCTCCGCGCTCTGGGCGTTAAATATCTTTTCGGCAATCCCGGGACCGACTTCGCGCCGATCATCGATGCCTTTGCCAAGTACGCCGCCGAAGGCCGGACTTGCCCACGACCGATCACCGTGCCGCACGAGTTCTGCGCCGTGAGCATGGCGCATGGCTGCCCTCAGCTCACAAACCCAATCCCAAGGCCCGCGTCGTGCACATCGGAATAGACCCTCTGTATAGTCGTTACCCCATTTGGGGATTTCCCGCGGATGTGGCCATTACCGCTGAACCGGAGATAGCCTTGAAGCTTTTAACCGCCGCGCTGGCGAAGCACCGGTCCGCTTGTAAGGCGAAGATCGCCGGGCGCTTCGAGCGGGCGCGGGCCGAACACAACAAGCAGCGCGAGAGCTGGAGCGAAGAAGCGTTGAGGAAGAGCCAGTTGCCGGGAATTAACTTGGAGTGGCTCTCACACTGTCTCCATCAACTTGCGGACCGGGAAACGATTATGGTCAACGAGTATGACCTCAGGCTGCAGCATTTCACCATCCGGACCCCGGGGAGTTACTTCGGCCATTCGCCTGCCGGATGTCTGGGCTGGGGAGTGGGGGCCGCGCTCGGCGTCAAGCTTGCAGCGCCGGACAAGACGGTCGTTGCCGTGGTAGGAGACGGGAGCTATATCTTCAGCGGCCCCAGCGCTTGCCATATGGTTTCCGCCATGCACGATCTGCCCATCCTGGTCATAGTCTGTGACAATGGCGGCTGGAATGCGCCTCAGAACGCAACGCGCGCGCTCCACCCGAAGGGTTGGGCTGTGCGCACGGAGAATTTTCCCTTTACCCGCTTCACCGTTCAGCCCGCTTACGAAATGTTCGTGCAGGCCTATGGCGGTTACGGGGTCCAGGTAAGAAAACCAGGCGAACTTCCCTCCGCCCTGGCGCAAGCCCTCAAGGTAGTCAAAGAGGAAAGGCGTCAGGCGGTCGTCCATGTCGTGTGTGAAAGCATCATTCCGTCGAGCTGACAAGGAGGATTATCATGCCTCTCCATGTCAGAGGAGTCTGGACAAATCCTCATTCGTTCACGCGAGCACGAACCACCATTCGACAAGCTCATGGCCCTGAGCATAGTCGAAGGGCGATCACGATCCACGCTTTCCGAGCCGGCTGACAAAGTACTCCCAGCCGCGAGCGGGAAAGCGCTCATCCGCGCTGAAAGTTTCCAGCTCATCGGCGCTCAAGTAACGCGGTTCGCCATGAAGCAGCGCCAGGTGGGCAAGCTCGGCAACCCGGGCAAGACGGACTGTCCGCTGCACAGCCTGTTCGATACTGTTGCCGACCACCGTGTCGCCATGGGCGCGCATCAAGACCGCTGAGCCATCTCCCAATACGGCAGCCAGACTATCACCGCGCTCCAGCGTGCGCACCAGTCCCACGCCCTCATAGACCGGCGGGCCATCAGCCGGGAGAAACCTGCCGTAATGGTGCAGTGGCCGGAGCTTGACGGGAAGAACGCTGAAGAGCGTGCTCCACACCGAGTGGGTATGGCAGACGCTCATCACGTCGGGGCGGGCTTTTAGCACACATGCGTGGATGGGCCATTCGTTCGGCGCGGTCTCAGCCCCGCCCAGATAGTTCCCGTCACAGTCCAACATGATCAGCTGGTCTAAGGTAGCACAGCCCGGACTCACGTTGGCGATCGTCAGGAAGGCCGTCGTGCCCGGCACACGCACGCTGACATGGCCGTAGCCGTCGGTGATGCCCTCTCGATCCAGGATGTGGCAGGCAGTGACCAGAGTGCGCTTCGCTGCGCCGAGTTCAGGAGCATCAAAAGCGGGCGCGCCCGCTCGACTTGAGGATGCCATAACTTTGGAGCCTCCACTACCGAGATTCAGACCTCAGCTCTTCGATAAGGGAAAGGTCAAAATACTTGAACGGCGGAATCGAGAGGAACGCGGGGTCCTCGTAGCTCATGGTCTTGAGGACATTGACAATCGCTTCCTCCGTGGGAAAGAGATCCGGGCGGGCCTCTGCCCTCATGGTCCAGTAGGAATACTCCAGGCTCTCGAGGTCGTCGATTCTTAAAGCCCGCGACATGACAGCGATCGTCGTCTCTTTGTCGGCTATCAACGCCCGCACCGATTCCGCGAGAGCCCGGAGGTAGGCCTTGACCGTGCCCCGGTTTTTCTCAAGAAAAGACTTGCGGGTCAAATTGATTCCCCAGATGTACTCGAGCGGAATCGGAATCACCGTGAGCCCCAGCTTCTCAGCGTGCTTTCCTTGAAGCGGTGAGATCAAGGTCGCATCGATGTTCCCCGAGACCACCGCCGCAAGCCGGATTCCGGACCCCCCGGAGAGAGGAATGATCTGAGCATCTTTCTTGAAGTCCAATCCGGCCTTGGCCAGCATGAATCGTATAAAGGCATCCGCCCTACCGCCGGCGCCGCTCGAAGCTATTTTTTTCCCTTTCAGTTCCTTGAGATCCTTGATCTTAAACCTGGCCCCCAGGCTGTAGGGGGACGAATTATTCCACGAGCAAAGGCCGACAACGTCCAGACCCTGCCTGCCGAGGTAAAAAAGCCCGGTGGAGCTGGAGGTCAAAAACTGCACGCTGTCGGAGATCAGCGCCTGCATGTTCATCTGCTCGTTGCGCGTGGCGATGACTTCCACGTTCAAGCCGTACTTTTGAAAGATCCCCTTTTTCGTTCCCAGGAAAATCGGGATCGCGCCGGTGACGGCTCCCGGGGTCGCGACCCGAATCAGCGTCTGAGCAGAGGCGGGAATTACGTGCACCGAGAGCGACAGGATGACGACGGCAACTACTTTTATCCACTGATCCATAACCCAATCCTTTCCGCGGCGACTAAAACCTCGCTACCGCCCCCAGAGCTGCTTGGTGGCGAGGCGCGCGCCTTCAGCCATCGCCTCGAACTTGGCCCAAGCGATCTTGGGATGGCCGACTCTCGTGCCCAGGCCGCAGTCCGTACCCGCCATGACATTTTCGCGACCCACCAGCTTGGCGTACTTTACCAGGCGCTCTGCGATCGCCTCCGGGTGTTCAATGAAGTCGCTATAGTGGCCGGCAACTCCCGGAACGAGCACCTTCCCCTCCGGCAGCTTGACCTCTTCCCACACCCGCCACTCATGCTCATGGCGGGGATTTGAAGCCTCAATGGAGTAGCTCTCCGCACGCACCTTCAGGATAAGATCCACGATGTCTCTGAGGGGGATATCGTATTTATGAGGACCATGGTAGCTGCCCCAGCACATATGGAAGCGCACCCTTTCCTGCGGGATGTCGCTCAGGGCGTGGTTGAGCGCGTCGATGCGCAGCTCGGCGAATTTCCGATATTCCGAAACGTTCATATGGGAGTTGAGTTGCCACCCATCCGCCAGATCCGGATCGTCGATCTGGAGGATGAACCCGGCGTCGACGATGGCCTTATATTCCTCATGCATAGCGTCAGCCAGCGCATAGACGTAGGCCTCGTCGTTCGGGTAATACTCGTTCTTCAGCCGATGCTCGATGGTGCCGGGCGCAACCGCGGGCAAAAAGGCCTCCTCAACCTTCACACCTTGGAGCGCCGCGGTGAAATTCTCGATATCCGTTTTCACGGCGGCGTGGCCGATATACTTGATGGGCACGTTGCAAAAAAACCGCATCGCGTGCCGGCCAACGACCGCGCCCCCCCCCTTGCTGTTAAAGTACTCCGGGAAGTCCGCCAGGTCGCGGCCGAATATTGCCGGCGGACGCTCATCGGGGTCGGGCGCTCGCTCTACGTAACCGCCGAGACGCTCCCTGGCATAGTCCGAAAAACTATGCTTCCCGAACTCGCCGTCGTTGACGATGTCGATGCCGCAGTCGATCTGTTTCTTGACGACCTCCGCGACGGCGCTCCGCAGATGCCTGGCGAAAATCTCCCGGTCGTAGGGTTGATCGTTACTCTTTGCGATGAGCATCTCCCATAGGTCCTCCGGCCGCGGCAGGCTGCCGGCATGCGTGACCAGGATCCGTTCGGTGCTTCGCTTCATCTCCTTCTTCCTTCAGTTATGAAGCTTCTCAGGAAATCCGGTGCAGCCCGTATTCCCGCCAGCGCTTCTCCACTTCGAGCACGTGCTCCCTGGGCGGAAAGGCGATCGGAGGAAAATCATGTTTTCTGGTGGCGTCGATGCCGACCTTGGAGCCGAGGGCGCGGCGCTCGTCGGACACGGGGCCTGTTATCGGAACCGAGGGGTCGAGGGGAACGCTCAGCGTATTGGGCTCGATGAAGATATCTCGGGCCGGCTGGACGCGAAAGCTCATGGCCCAATCGACTGCGAACGAGTCCCGCACGTCGATATCGTCATCCACCACGACGGTGAATTTTGCAAAGCGCGGCAGCACCGCCCAGGCGCCCCAGATAGCCTGCTTGGGCTGGCCTTCATTTTCCTTTTTGATCGAGATCACGAGATAGGCGGTGCTCCCTCCCGCGGTCTTAAAGTGCAGGTCCGTGATGGGAAGGCCAAGATCGTATTTGAGCTTCTTGTAGATGGGAACGCCAAAGCCGAAGCCCCGGATGCAGCTGCTTTCGCTCGGCGGCATCTGGCTCACGAAGGCCTGGAAGATGGGATTCCGGCGCGTGGTCATGCATTTTACTTCGATGACGAAGGAAGGACCGCCCTGGCTCATGTAGCCGGGATATTCTCCGAAAGGCCCTTCCTCTTCCCGGATTCCCGGTGGGATCTCTCCCTCGAGGACGATCTCCGCCGTGGCGGGCACCTCCAGATCGGAGCTCTTGCACTTCACGACCTCCACCGCCTTTCCCCGCAGTCCCCCGGCGACGGCAAGCTCGTCAAGGCCGAAGGGGACTTTGGAGACCGAGGTAAGACCGATCACAGGATCGGTCCCGAGCACCACGGCAACGGGAGTCGGGCGGTTTTGCTTCTCGTTCTTGTCGATGATGCGCCGCAGGTCCTGGAGGTTGTTGCCGAAGTAGATCCCGGTCTTGCGTTTCCCCTTGAGCTGGAGGCGATAGGTTCCTACGTTTCTCGCGCCGGTCTGAGGGTCCTTGCCGATCACATAAGGAGAAGTGAAGTAGGGGGCCGGATCGTGGGGAACGGTCCAGACGGGAACAGGCAGCTTAAAGAGATCGACCTCATCTCCCTGATAGACAACCTCCTGGCATGGACCGCTTTGCACAACAACCGGCTGAACAGGATTCGCCTGGGCCCTGCTCCAGCGCCGGAAAATTTCTTCGAAATTCAACTCGGTCTCGAGGGCAATCGCATAAACCTGGCGCGAAGCTCCCAGAACGCCGGTCACCACGGGAAGCGAAAATCCCTTCACGTTCTCGAACAGAAGAGCGGGCCTGCGCTCGTCCGGAATTTTGCGGAACACCAACTTGGCGACGGCGGAAAGCTCCCAGTCCTTGTCCACCTCCTTGGAAATGCGGAAGAGTTTTCCCTTTTCTTCCAGCACCCGCAAATAATGTCTTAAGTCCTCGTACGGCATCCGGGTGTCTCCTTGGTGCTACAAGAACTCGCGCGGGTCGGTGATGACGCCTCTCACGGCAGTCGCCGCGGCCACGGCGGGACTCCCGAGATAGATCTCGGCGTTATAGCTCCCCATGCGCCCCTGGAAGTTTCGGTTGGCGGTTGAAAGGGTCACTTCGCCGTCTGCCATCACGCCGCCGTCCCCGGCACAGGCGCTGCAGCCGGGGTTCGTCAGCAGCGCGCCGGCCTCCAGAAAGATGGAGTAGGTCCCGTCCTCGACAATCCGCGCCACGATGTTCTTGGAAGCCGGACTCACTATTAATCTGACGCCGGGCGCGACCTTGCGCCCTTTTAGAATACGGGCGGCCTCAACCAGGTCTTCGTACTTGGCGTTGGCGCAGGAGCCGATGAAGACCTGGTTCACCCGGGTTCCTGCAACCTGATCGATCGGTTTGACGTTGTCCACCATGTGAGGGCAGGCGATCTGAGGGACCAGCTCGCGGCCATTGATCGTCACAGTTTTTATGTAGTTCGCATCAGGGTCGGCGTGGATCTCCGTATAATCGGCCGGTCGCACCCCGCGCTCGGCAAGATAGCTTCGAGTGACCTCATCGGGACGGACACAGGCGTTTTTGGCGCCCAATTCCATCGCCAGATTGCAAAGCGTCATGCGATCGGAGATGGAGAGCCCGTTGACATAGCTCCCCCCGAACTCGACGGAGCAGTACGTGGCGCCGTCGGCCGTCAGATCGCCGATCAGCTTGAGCATGACATCTTTCGAGCTTATGCCGCGCGCCAGCGGCCCCTCGATCACGACCTTGATAGACTCCGGCACCTTCATCCAGAGCTTTCCCGTGACCCAGACGGCGGTGATCTCGCTGAATCCGACGCCCGTGCCGAGGGCACCAAGGGCACCGTAGATCGTCGAGTGCGAGTCGGTCCCGATTACGACCTGCCCCGGGCGAACATGGCCTTCTTCCATCAGGACAACGTGGGCGATTCCGGCTTCAACGTCGTAAAACTTCTTGATCCCTTTGCGCTCGGCAAATTCCCGGCACAGGCGCTGGTCCACCGCATTCTTGACCTCCCGCGCCGGCGAGATGTGATCCATGACCATGGCGATGCGATCAAGATCATAGAGCTTCTCGGTCCCCATCTTTTCCAGCGTGCGAATGCAGCGCCAGCTTGCGGTATTGCTCATGTACAGATCGGGATAGACATCGACGATCTGGCCGGGTAACACTTCGGGCAGCCTGGCCCCGCGCGCAAGCGCCTTTTCGGCAAATGTCTTGCCCCCGGATTTCACCGAGATTTCTCCTGTGCAGGCAATACGCGCCTTGTTATATAGGGGATCAGGCCGCCGCTCTCAAGAATTTGTCTGAGGCTTTCGGGGTATGGCGTAAAACCAAAACTCTGCCCCTCCGCCTGCACCATGCCGCCCTTATAATCGATCCAGAGTTCGCCGCCATCGGTGGCGACATCTGCGGCCGCCGGGCACTCAACCACAAGAAGTCCCGTATTGATGCAGTTGCGGAAGAATACCCTGGAGAAGGAGCGCGCAACGACCGCCTTGATCCCGGCGCCGAGCAGGCAACTGGCGGCCTGTTCACGAGCGCTGCCGCAGCCGAAGTTGTTCCCCGCAACCACGACCTGTGAGGACAAGAGCCGCTGTTGCACCTCGGGCCCGAGCGGCTCGAAGGCGTGCTTGGCCAGCTCTTGCGGGTCGATGCTCGTAAGGTAACGACCCGGAATAATCACATCGGTGTTTACGCTGTGACCAAACTTGATGACCTTGCCGCCGATTTTTGTTTCCATGGTTGTTTTTTGTTTTAAGGGGTCGTGTCTTCCAAAAACCACTCGGTCGGCGCTTCGTGCCCCAGCCCCTTAGCCTCTGCCAGAGCCAGCGCCCGCGCCCCCACCGCGGCAAATTGCAAGCCCATTCCCGTGTTGTTGGCAAAGATCGTGATCTGATCCCGACGGGTGCGGCCGATGAACCGCTCCACCAGCAGAGCGCCAAGCTCGCCGATCTGATCCCAAGACTTCAACCCCCTGTCCACGGGCCCCATGATGTCGACCTGGTTGTCGTGGGCAATCTGCTCTTTAGAGAGGACGACGATCACGTCGGCCCGATCGAAAGTCGTGTCATCCAATTCCCGCCGCAAAGGCAGAGTGCCATCGGGAGAAGTGATCGCCGTGACGTGTGTTCCCGGCTCCAACCAGTTTCCGTCAAAGCACGGGTCCACCGCTGCGGTGGCGCAGATCACGATCTGGCAGCCTTGAACGGCTTTTCGCGCATGATCCACCGCGATGATGCGCTTGCCGGTTCTAGCGCTCCATTCCTCTGCGAAGGCCTGAGAATGGCGCGGGGTTGGGCTGTAGACGCGCACCTCTTCGATCTCGGGCCGCATAAGAAAAAGGTAGCTCAAGTGGGCCTGCGCCTGCCAGCCCGATCCGAAGAGCCCCGCCACTTTGACGTCAGGGTTGGCGAGCTCCCGGATGCCGATAGCGGACGTCGCTCCAACCCTCAACTTCTGCATGTAGCTGTCGTGCATGACGGCGAGGGGCTCGAGAGTCGTCATGCTGTAGAGAGTGACCAGCCCGACAAAGCGTCCTCCCGGAGCTGCGGGGATCAGCCGGCGGCGTCTGACGCCATTTGCGAGAGTCTCAAAACCCGCCATATCGGAGGTGATGCGCACGGCCCAGACGCCCGCCGAGAGGTTTCCCCCCTCCTGGGTCTTGAACCTGAAGCGAAAGCCGGGATAGCGCTTGTCTTCGACCGGGAAGGGGGTGTGGTTGCGCGGGCGGTTGGCCGCAAGGCCGCTCGCGTGTTCCCGGTAGGCCACCTCCAGCGCGTCGAGACACTCCTCGAGCGTGAGAACCTGTTCGATATCGGCATTGCTCAAGATGCGCATGGAGCCTCTGAAGATTATGGCTCGCCGGCCAGCCGGCCAGCCATGGGAATGAGCCCGCCGGCCTGCAGCATCTCCATGAGAAACGGCGGGGTCGGCTTCGCCTGGAAGCGCTGGTTGGTGGTTTCGTTCACAATGGTGCCATTGTCCACATCTATCATGAGGAGATCGCCATCGTTGACATGGGCCGTGATGCCGGGGCATTCAAGGAGCGGCATCCCGATCTCGAAGCCATTGCGGTAAAAAGTTCGCGCGAAGGTCTCGGCAATGACGCAGCTCACCCCCGTGGCCTTGACCGCCTTGGTGGCTATGGCGCGCCCCGAAGACTGGCCGAAATGCTTGCCCGCCACGATGACATCACCCGGTTTGACCTTGAGCGGAAAGTCGGGATTGCAGGTCTCGAGCACGTGCTTAACGATCTCCGCCATCGGACGGAAAACCAGTTCCGACTTGACGATCCGATCCGTCGGAATATTATCACCGAACTTCCAGCAGCGTCCCCGTATCTCCATGTTGTGCTCCCGGCTATAACAAAAACTCGCGCGGGTCTGCCACGCCCCCTTTGACCGCCGAGGCGGCGACCGTCAGCGCCGATGCCAGATACATTTTGGCCTCCGGGCTGCCGTTGCGGCCGGGAAAGTTGCGGGCGTGCGTCGAGATCATCGCCTCGTCGGCCGCCATGGCGCCCATGTTGATCGCCTGATTCGATCCCGTGCTGGCCGGAAACCACGTCGCCCCGGCTTCATGAAGGAGCTCCACCAGCCCTTCGCGGACAGCCTGAGTAAAGACGGCGCGGCTCGACGGAACGATGTTGAACTTCACCCCTGGAGCGACCTTGCGGCCGCGCATAATTTGCGCCGCCAACCTCATGTCCTCGATCCGTCCGCCGCCGTGTCCTCCCAACTCGGCCCACTGAATCGGGGCGCCCGCGACAGCGCCGACAGGTTTGACGTTACCAACTGTAGGCGGGCAGGTGACCTGAGGCTCAAGGTCGCTGATCTCCCAATCCCAAACGGCCTCGTACGTGCTGTCTCGATCACCCGTGACGGCATCGAAGGGCCGGTCGGTGAGAGATCGGACCAATGCGATAGTCTTCTCGTCCGGCTCGATGTAGCCGCATTTCGCGCCGACATCGACGGTAATCATCGGAAAGAGCCAACGATCCCAGACTCCAAGCTCACGGATGTAGGGTCCCGTGAACTCGAGCGCCTTATAGATCGCGCCGCCCTCACCGATGGTGCTGATCAGCCACTGCACCGCATCGCGCGGCGTGACCCCCGGCTTGTGCCGGCCGGCGAGCCTGACCTGAATCGCCTCGGGAACACGAAACCAGGCTTTGCCGAACGGCATCACTGTCCCCGCATGGGAGTCGTTTCCGAGTCCGGTCGCAAAGCAGCCCAGCGTCCCGTGGATGGGAGTGTGGCTGTCCGAACCGACCACCACGGTGCCCGGCCTGATGAAGCCGTTCTGAACGCCGACGTGGTGCGTGTTGCCGTTGCCGCAGTCGAAGAGATGGATGCCGTGACGGCGGGCGAAACCTCGGTTCTTCTGCAGCAGGACGGCCTGCTCTTCGTTGGGAGGAGAGAAATGGTGATCGAAGATCATTACCACGCGCTCGGGATAGCGCATCGGGCGCTTCACCTGCTCCTCAAAAACCTTCCCGGTGAGATAACCGCTCAGATCGTGAAGCAACAGGCAATCGACGTTTGCCACGACGACATCGCCGGGGGCGACGGCCGCGCGCCCGCTCGCGCGGGCGAGGATCTTTTCGATCATGTTCATGGTCGAATCTCAGAAAAAGGATCGGAGGCTACTTCGGATCGCCATTTCGGGCGGAGCGTATCCGATAAAATACCTTGATGTCAACCGAGAGGCGATCCCAAGCAGAGATCGACGTTCACTCCGGCCTGGGGCAGGAATTTCTCCGCGCGCGCAGACTACTTTTCCAAGGACGCGGTTAGTTTTTTCCCGTCAGTCTTTTAAAGAATCCCTCTCTCTCCAACTCATCGATCGTGCTTTCGTCGAGATACCTGTCGAGGTTGGTTTCCGCCTTGGCTCCGGGGGTTCGCTGCGCAATCATCTCCAGGGTATTGCGCAAGCCCTGATGAGCCACCCGCGTCGGGAAGGAGAAACTCGCGGCAAAATATTGATAGGTTTCTTCAATCGCCTGCGGGTTTTTCTGCTTCAGCCTCTGAGCCAACACCGCAACGCCTTTCTCCTTGCTGCTCCTGAACAGGTAGGTGCCTTCGGCGTAGGCCTGCTGGAAACGTTTTACCGCGTCCCGGTTCTTATCAAGGAAGGAGCGGCGCACGGCAATGACGTTCATGGGAAACGCCGCCGTTTTCAGATCGCTCATGTGAGCGAGCACATTCATGCCCATCCGGACGGCTTCGCTGATCTCAGGATACGATAGGACGGTGGCGTCGAGGGCCTTCGCGGAAAGGGCCACGAGCCGGTTGGCCGCGCTCCCGCTCTGCAGAATCGTGACCGATTGACGCGGAACGTTCCACTCTTTGAGCGCGAGGACCACGGCAAGCTCGTTGGCCCCGCCGAAGCCCACGATGCCGATTTTTTTCCCCGCGAGATCCTCAGGCTTGCGAATCTCTTTCTGAGCCACGAAGCTAAACGGAAACGTGTTCAGGGATCCGGATATCATGACGAGGTCCGCCCCCTGATGGATCGCGTTGATTGTCGTGACGGCGTCCACCTGGGCGAAGTGCAAGCTGCCGCCCAGCAGCGCCTGGATCTCGCGCGTGGACCCTGGAACCATCACCACGTCGCCGGCAAGTCCGTATTTTGTTAGAAGCCCCAGATCCTTGACGGCCCAGACGGGCACCTGGAAGCCGGCAAAGCCGCCATAAGCGATGATATAGCGCTCCTGGGCGAGAGCCCATCCCGGCAGTGTGATCCAGAGGAGAAAAACCAGACACGCTTTTCGAAACATTTTGATTTCCTTCCTTCCCGTCCTTATTCTGATTCTGCTGAAAAACCCCCTATCAAGCCGGTCTGTCATTCTGAGCAAAGCGAAGAATCTCGTGTTTTCCAAGACTTGAGACCCTTCACTTCGTTCAGGGTGACATTCAGGGGCCATTCTTCAGCAGAATCTTATTCTGAGACCCTGGGAGATTTAACAATTAGGCGCCCCTACTTGTCAAGCACCGTCCTCAAATCGTTCCGGCCCGGTCTCCCGCCGCTGTGAGCAAATTAAATACCTGACACCGGCTCCCGTCAAGAAGCGGATGGCGTCCCTCTGCCAAGATTGTCTAGAAAGGAAAGCCTGACTAATGTAGGATCTAACCCTGCTTGTTGCATCGGCGAGCAGAAAATTCTCCTGTTAGCGGAGGAGTCATTACGGTGGTTCCAGAAATAGAAACGAGAGCAATTTGTATTAGCAATAATCCAGAACTGAGCGCTGTTATATCAGCCTACTTCAACAAACCAAAATCCTATTTCGCGATTTTCAAGTTTCCAGAGGTCAAACCTTTCAGGGAAGACGCTGACTCGAAGACCGACGAATATGTTTCAAACATCATGGGTAATCAAGCTGCAACCTTAATAAATAACGCCATAGCAAGGCTAAAGCCGGCAAAGATCATTTTGGCGGGCCTTACGGATGCCCAAAAGACCTTTTGCCGATTTATACCTGCAGATAGAAAAATAGACATACATAACCGGGAAGAAATCGATTCGAAACTGACGCTTCTCGGGACAGAGTTCGATGGGGCCTTGATGTGTAGAAAACGAGATGTAGCACGCGCACTTCTGGAGGCCAAGCGCAGAAAAAAGAGACTGGTAATTGGCGATAGCACGTCGGATTTCTCCTCGGAACTCGATTCGGAACCGCTTGATGGAGTTGTCGTCATCGAGTATGAGAAAGACATTTCGTCCGTAATAGCAATCAATTATGCATTCTCGATTGATGCAAGAGCTGTTCTTGTAGAATCGATTGACAAGTCAAAAATATACGATGTCCAAAAGAACATCCGTGCTTGGAAAGAGCGTGGAGCTGCTACAAACTGGGCCGAGCTGGAGAGACTAATAACAGAAAGAATCGGCGATATTGATTTTACCCGGTTCAAATTTGCGACTTTCTTCACTGAAGGTCTTCCGTACAGTCTTTATCTAAAAAACGTGTTGCCTATTTCATATGTCAGGCGCTCGTTGAAGGAGGACTTGTTCATATTCAACAGCATTATTTACGAACATCTTGATTCCTTTGAAGCTGCAGTTGTGTTTTCCCCGGAGGAGTTCGAGGAAGAAGAAACTGAAGAAGTGATCAAAGCCCTAGAGTCCGGCGGGTTTCTTGTTAAATCCTTAGTCAATGCGGATGCAACAGTTAGAAACTTTGGCTATTATGCCGAGCATTATCCGTACGACCTGTTGCATATCTGCAGTCATGGCGGAGAAACGGATGGCTACCACGTTACTGAACATTTCAAGGACAGAGACAGCAACGAACACACGGTTGAATATGATGAAGTAGTAGGATTTGCCCCCTCGCCGGGCTCGAAAATGGTCCATGTCGTGAGGAAAGCTATTTTTCGCCGTTTCGACGGCTACGCCTGGATGAGCCCTGAGCTGAAAGCTCAAAATATACCACAATACGTGTTTGAGGATATGAGGAAAGCTCTGTTTGACGGCAGTTTAGGAAGAAATACTGTGATTAGAAGTCGAGTAGAGGAGCCAATTGCTAGCTCGTGTCACATTAAATGCTATGACAAGCATCCACCAGGGAATGTTTTGGACATTGGCGTCTCACAGTTCGCCACTGATTTTTAATAATACGTGTTCTTCGTGGAACGAAATTTCCGTTTTCTTTATTTCGGTCGGCTGCAGAGGATACGTGGGCACGCTTTGGAGCATAAGTAACGCGGTTGCTAAAGAATCTGGGGAGCGGTTTTATAAGAAGCTTCTGGCAGGGACTATTTTAGAAGCAGTTTCCGAAATGATCGGTGGCATTCGACAATCGCCGAACGCCGACATCTATGTCTACTGGGGCCTCCATTTTTCAACTATTAGAAAGCCATCCGGAACAGGAAAAGTCAAAGTGCGCAGGGAATTAGTTAGGGCGGCTATGACTTGGTGTGAAAAGATCGTTACGAGCAAGATACTAGAAGTGAAGCAAAACTCGGCAGACATTCTTAGATTTGTCTATACCGAACTTAAAAATTGTTTCGGTAGTGAAGATATCGCAATGATCCAAGAAAAACTTGCAAAGCGTCCTGAGATCAAGGAAGCCCTGTCCAGCAAGGAACGGGCGTTGGAATGGTTAGAAAAGGGGGTAATTGATTATTCTTCAGAGGGAAAGAAATAAGTTGTACGAGCCTTTTCGGTCGATGTGGAGCCAGCAGTAGTTCCTAGATTGGACACGACGATCTAGACGAGACAAGTATTCTCGTCGACCGGCGGTCGCGGCAACAATGGAACTATTGAATCCCGGCAGCTATGCAGCAAGAAAAAAGTAAAAAGGTAAAAGGAAAAAGAGGCGGATAGGTAGGGTGAAAACTCACCTTGCTTCTTGAGTTGTAGTAACGTATGTGTTACCATTAGTCGTGATTGACGTTCGTGAGTATTTAGCCGCTGACGGCAGCAGCCCCTACCGAAAATGGTTTAACAGCCTGAACGCTCAGGCCGCTGCCAAGGTGGCGATAACCAGCACGCGGATCGAGCAGGGGAATCTATCCAATGCAAAAAGCGTCGGAGCCGGGCTGCACGAGTACTGTATCGATTTCGGACCTGGTTATAGAATTTACTTCGGCAGGGACGGTGACCGTCTTGTGATTTTGCTCGGTGGCGGGACGAAAAAGCGACAACAAGAAGACATACGGCGCGCCCAGGCTCTGTGGGCCGATTACAAACGACGCAGGAAAGAGGAGAATTGAGATGCCGCTAACTAGAGACTTTAAAGAAACAATCCAGGAGCGTGCTCGCCGCGACGCGGCGTTCCGTGAAGCCCTTTTGAAGGAGGCTATCGAAGCCTTACTCTCAGGAGACGTGGAAACCGGCAAGACCGTGCTGCGCGACTATATCAATGCCACCGTGGGTTTTGACGCGTTGGCCACCGTCACCAAAAAATCACCGAAGAGCCTTATGCGCATGCTTGGTCCTAAAGGCAACCCTCAGGCGCGCAACTTTTTTGAGATTGTCGCCTACCTTCAGAAAAAAGAGGGCCTTCACCTAAAAGTGCGCTCGGCCTAGGATTTGCCGGGGTGCTCGTCAAAGGGGTCAAGTCCGCTCTTGGCTCTTTAAGTGGAGAGCTTGATCTCGAGTTCTTGAAGAAACCTGAGATCGACGAACTGCTCCGGCTTGGCGTTCTTCGCCGCCCGAAGCACCATTACCCTTTTCCGCTGATCCTTTTAAATAATCCCTCCCTTTCCAACTCGTCGAGCAGCCGTTCGTCGACATACTTGTCCACGTTCGTCTCCAGCTTGGCTCCGGGGGTTCGCTGGGCGATCATCTCTATGACGATGCGCATGCCGTCGTGCGCCACTCGCGGAGGAAAAGAGAAAGTCGCAGCAAAATACTGATAGGTCTCTTCCACGACGCCGGGGTTTTTCTGCTTCAGCCGCTGGTTGAACATCGTCAGGCTTTTCTCCTTATTCGTCATGAACTGGTAGGTGGCCTCGCTGTAGGCCTGCAAGAAGCGCTTGACAAGGTCACGGTTCTTCTCCAGGAAGGAGCGGCGAGTGGCAATGACGTTCATCGGGAAGGCGGCCGCTTTGAGGTCGGTCATGTGGGCCAGGGTGTGCAATCCCATGCGAGCGGCCTCGCCGGTCTCAGGGGGAGCGAGCAACGTTGCGTCAAGCGCCCCGGCGGAAAGGGCGATGAGCCGATTGGCCGCCGGACCGCTGGCGAGCAAAGTGACGGATTGCCGGGGGATGTTCCATTCTTTGAGCGCCAGCACCAGGGAGACCTCGTGGGCGCCGCCAAAAGATACGATGCCGACCTTCTTTCCTATGAGATCTGCCGGCTTGCGGATATTATTTTGCGCTACGAGACTAAAAGGAAACTTGTTGAGGGAGGCGGAGATAATCACGAGATCCGCCCCCTGATTGATGGCCGAGATCAGCGCGGTCCCGTCTATCTGGCCGAAGTGAGTGCTTCCCGCCAGCAAGGCCTGCGTCCCCCTGGCCGATCCGGGAATCATGACAAGGTCGGTGCTCAAACCATATTTCGCAAAGAGACCGAAGTCCTTAGCCGCCCATACCGGCGCCTGGAATCCGGCAAAGCCGGCATAGCTGACCATGATGCGCTCTTGCGCGACGAGAGTTGCCGGCGCGGCGCTCCAAACGGTTCCGAACCCTGCAACTGTCAAAATGAGTATCGCCAAGAGTCGGCCCTTAGTTACGCTACGGCGCTTCATGATTCCCCCTTTTTGGGTTCCGATCATATAATGAAAACGGCCCGCCGCGCCAGTTCCGCCTGCCGCTCTGTCTCCTGCTATTCTCTGCAGCACAATTTCACCTATAAGGCCGCCGGTTCGTTGACACCTTCGGCGGAGCAGTGATAATTTCACAACGCCCGAGACAGCCAATAGGAAGGAGAGCAAAATGTCTCTTCATGTAAAGAGCGAGAGCGTGCCGGAGCGCGTGGAGGTTTACGGGCCTCTATTCAAGCCCGTGCCCTACGTGCCCGACAAGGGCTTGGATCTCGTCTTGAAAGAGCTCTCCCGCAGGCGCTCCGTGCCGAAGGAATTCCGGGAAAATCCCAACCAGTTCAGAGATCACGGACCGCTGGAAAAGTTGGTCAAAGAAGGCTGGGTCGACCGGCTTTATAAGTCCTTTTAGTTGTGAAGCTTGCTGTAGACATCGGCGGCACCTTTACCGATCTGGTGGCTGAAGACGATGACGGGCGTGCCGCCGTCTCGAAAGTCCTGACCACTCCCCGGGATCATGCCGAAGGGGTCATGAGCGCCGTAGCCAAGGCGGCGGCCGATCTTCGACGGACAGCGCTCTTTCTTCACGGCTCCACCATCGCCATCAATACTGTGGTCGAGCGCAAAGGGGTGAAGACCGCCCTGATCACGACGCGCGGCTTTCGCGACGTTTACGAAATCGGCCGCAGCAACCGGCCCGACGCCTACAACCTGTTTTTTGAGCGGCCCGTGCCGCTGGTGCCGCGCAGCCTGCGCCGCGAGGTGACCGAGCGGATGACGGCGCGCGGAGAGATCCATACACCGCTAAACCAAGCAGAGGCGTCTCGGGTTGGGGCGGAGTTGAAGAAAGCGGGAGTGGCGTCGATCGCCGTTTGCCTGCTGCACAGCTATGCCAACCCGGCCCATGAAGAGGCGCTCGGCGAGATCATCGCCTCTGTTCATCCAGACGCGTATGTCACGCTATCCCATCGCATTCTACGCGAGTACCGGGAGTACGAGCGGACTTCGACGACGGCGGTCAATGCCTATGTCGGACCGGTCGTGGCGCGCTATCTCGGCTCGCTCCGGGAGCGTTTGCGCCGCCAGGGCTTCAGAGGAGAGGTGCTCGTGATGCAGTCGGGCGGCGGGGTGATGTCGTTGGATACGGCGATCCAGATGCCGGTCAGGATGATGGAGTCCGGCCCGGTGGCCGGCGTTATCGGCGCCGCAAGAGTGGCCCACGCGCTCGGCTATTCTCAGGCGATCTCATTTGACATGGGCGGAACCACGGCCAAGACGAGTCTTACCAGAAACGGCAACGCGGAGATCGCCAACCACTACTTCATCGGCGGCTACAACAGCGGCCATCCGGTGATGCTGCCGGTCGTGGATATCGTCGAGGTCGGCTCGGGCGGGGGAAGCATTGCCTGGCTCGATGCCGCGGGAGGTTTAAAGGTGGGGCCCATCAGCGCCGGCGCAGATCCCGGACCTGCGAGCTACGGCCGGGGCGGAACGAAACCGACGGTAACCGATGCCAACCTGATACTCGGCCGCCTCGGAGAGAAATCTTTTCTTGGCGGCGAGATGGCGCTCGACCGGGAGGCGGCGGTGGCCGCCGTGCGCAGGCATGTCGCCGGGCCACTGGAACTCGATGTCAACCAGGCCTCGGTGGCGATTTTGAGAATAGCCAACGCCCACATGGCGCTTGCCCTGCGGGCGGTCTCCGTGCAAAGAGGTCAGGACCCGCGCGACTTCGCCCTGGTCGCTTTCGGCGGCGCCGGACCGCTGCATGGCTGCACGCTGGCGCGCGAGCTGAAAATTCCCACTGTCATCATCCCGCGGCTGCCGGGACAATTTTCCGCCTGGGGGATGCTCACCTGCGATCTACGCCAGGATTACGTTCAAACGCTGATGCGCGATTTCGCTACCGTCGGTCCTGAGGAGATTCACTCAACCTTGAGCGCGCTGGTGAACGACGGACTGGCTACGCTCACAAGCGAGCGCGCAGCGGGCGGCGCGCAGCCCGGGATCGATTGCCGCCTTGACCTGCGCTACCGCGGCCAGGAGTATACGGTGACTGTTCCGCTGCCCGGCGCGGGCTTTGCCGCAGAGGATCGGGGCGGTGTCGCCGCGCGGTTCCACGAGCTGCATCGTTTGCTTTACGGCCATTCGGCCCCGGAAGAGGCGCTGGAACTTGTCGCTGTCAGGGTTACGGTTCATAGATCAGTCGAAAAGGGCCAATCGTTTGCTGCGGCCCATGCCTCTCCGTCTGAGAGCGGCCGATCCGCATCGGCCTATACTAAGCGCCGGGTGCACATGGGAGAAGGCTACGGCTTCATGGATACGCCGGTCTATCGCCGTGATGAGCTGGCTTTAGGGGCGAGGCTGGAAGGAGCCGCCATCGTCGAAGAAGCCGCCTCGACAACGGTGCTGTTGCCCCACGATCGTCTCCAGGTCGTTTCCACGGGAGAATTGGTGATTCGAATCTCAAATGAAGAAAGTTAAAAGGTAAAAGTAAAAAGGAAAAAATGGGAAAGATTGACCCTGCCACATTGGAGATCGTGCGCGGGGCGTTCATCGCCTGCTCCAACGAGATGGGGACGGTGCTGAGCAAGACCGCCTACAACCCCATGGTCTTCGAAGTCCAGGACTACTGCATCGGGGTCATCGACCCCCAGGGACAGTTGATTGCGCAGAATTCCGGCGGGCTGCCCATCTTCCTGGCAGACATGGGCGTTGCCGTCCAAGACGGCATCAAGAAGTTCGGGATTGCAGGATTCGAGCCGGGCGACGCCGTCATCATGAACGCTCCCTACGTCTGCGGACAGCATTTGAACAACGTCGTCGTTTACACTCCCTGCTTCGTGAACGGCGAGCTGGCGGCCTTTCCGGCGGTGCGGGCCCACTGGCTCGACGTCGGCGGGCGGCGCGTCGGTTTCGGCTCCGTGGAGACGACTGAAATCTATGAAGAGGGGCTCCAGCTTCGCTCGATCAAAGTTTACCGCGCGGGACAATTGGACCGGAACATCTGGCAGATCATCGCCGACAACGTGCGCTTCCCGGAATCCTGCCTCGGGGATCTGCGCGCTCAGTTGGCCGCCTGCCGCCTGGGCGAGCGGAGGTTGGAGGAGCTTTTCCGCCGCTACGGCGCCGACACTCTAAGGGCCTGCATCCAGGAGATGTGGAACCAGTCGGAGAAGCTCGCCCGCCTCGCAGTGAAAGCGATTCCGGACGGCGAGTACAGAGCGGAATCGTTTCTGGATAATGACGGCCAGGAGCTGGACAAGCCGGTGATGGTCCGGGTGGCCGTTCGGGTTCACGGGGACGAGATGACCGTGGATTTCTCGGAGGTCGCGGAGCAGGTAAAGGGACCGATCAACTGCGGCGCCTCCGGCGGGATCGCCGCGGCCCGCGTCGCCTTCAAGGCTCTGACCTTGCCGTCTCATCCTGTCGATGAAGGTTGCTTTCGACCTTTGCAGGTAATTCTGCCGCCGGGAAAATTTTTGAGCGCTCAGCCGCCCGCAGCCCTTGGCCTCTGGTCCATTCCGCTCCCCACGGTTATCGATACCGTGCTGGCGGCTTTTGCCTCCGCGGTGGCTGATAAGATTCCGGCCGCCCATAAAGGAGAGATGGGAGGTTTTGCTCTCTATGGCACGGATGAGTCGACCGGCCGGCGCTTCGTCTGCCTCAACATGATGGGCGGGGGCTGGGGCGGCAGGCCTACGGGCGACGGCCCGAGCGCGGCGGTCTCTATCTGCCAGGGGGACGTGCGCAATACGCCGATCGAGCTTCTGGAATCGCGCTACCCGTTATTCTTCGAACGCTTCTCTCTTCGAATGAACAGCGGTGGCGCGGGCCGCTTCCGTGGCGGTCTCGGTATCGAGCTTTCCGTGCGTCCTAAGTATCCGGCGCTCGTCAACTTCAACATAGAACGGACCCTGTGCGCGCCGTGGGGCCTTTGGGGTGGACGGTCTGGAACCGTCGCCGAGGCCCTGGTTCGGAGTTCTCCCGATTCGGCGTGGGTGTCTGTGAAGAAACAGACCAGATATCCGATCTCTCCCGAGAGCCGCGTCGTGTTTCTCACCGCCGGAGGCGGCGGCTGGGGCGACCCTTTGGAGCGCGATCCGGAAGCCGTCGCCGCGGATGTCCGCGAAGGTTATATCTCGCCGGAAAAGGCGGCTGACTACGGGGTGGTATTAGATCCGGCCAGCGGAGAAGTGGATTTGAAGGCAACGGAGATGCTAAGGGTTCGGATGCGAGGGGAAAGACAAAGTCAGCAACAAATTAAATAAGGGAGGTGCCTCATGAAACGTATGCGCCGCATCATGCATGCAACCGATTTTTCCAGCGCGTCGAGCCGCGCGCTGGCAAAGGCCGTGGAACTTGCCAAGCAGAATAAGGCCGAGTTGCTCCTGGTCCATGTGCTGGCCGCTATTATTCCCTACGATCCCGGCGACGGCTACGCGGATCCTTATTTGTACGTTGAGCTGGAGAAGAGTACGCGGCGCCAGGCCCAGTCGTCACTGGAGGCGTTGGTGCAGAAAGTCAAAAGGGCGAGGGTAAAGGTGAGCAGCCTTCTGCTCAAAGGGACGGCGCACGATCAGATCGTTCGGGCCGCGAAGAATCGCCGCGCCGACTTGATCGTCATCGGAACCCACGGGCGCACCGGCATTACCAAGTTATTCATGGGCAGTGTCGCGGGGCGAGTGGTGTCCACGGCTTCTTGCCCGGTGATGACGGTTCGGGGAAAGTGACAATGCTAAATTGTTGAGACGTAGACCCTCAGAGGTTCCCGGCCTCAAGCCTCAGCGAAGCGGACTAGCGGTGGATGTCGCCCTCGGCTCCCGGGGCCTTGATATACTTGGGCATGGTCTTGCCGCGCAGCTCGTAGATGTATTCAACGATTTGCTCGTTGGACATGAGCTTGCTCCGTTCGTACTTGTTGTAATGGACGATCTCCGCCAGGGGACGGCGCACCCCTTCCTTGGGCGCGACATTGGGATAGCCGATGGGGATGATCAGATAGAGCGTCATGACATTTGGAATATCCAGTATCTTTTTGAAGCCTTCCTCAATGTGAATGGTCACCCACTGAGTGCCCAGACCCATGGAGGCCGCGGCGAGGTGCATCAGTGTGCAGGTGTTGGCGAGGGCGTCGGTGAAGTGAGTCTGGTGGCGGCCGAAGGTGTGCCCGCCCATGACTGTCGCCCACTGCCGCCTGCCGTCGCCGACAACGACGATCAGCGCGGGCGCGTCCGTCCAGCCGGGCCGGGCCCTGAGCTTGCGCAGCTGTTCCTTGGGGTCGCCGGCGACGTGAAAGGCCGGATGGCGCAGCTCCGGCGCTCTCATCTGCTCCATCCAGAAATTGTATTCGTCCATATCGTTTCGGTAGTGTTCGAAGAGGGCCTTTTTTACCGCGCGATCGGTGACCACGATATATTCCCACGGCTGGGCGTTGGCGCCCGACATCGCCCACCGGCCCGCCTCCAAAATCTTATCGAGCGCGCCTTCGGGAAGCGGATCGGGCTTTAAGCTGCGCGCGCTCATCCGCCGTTGCAGCAAATCCATCAACATCTCGTAATGTGGCGTCATTTCCATTCCTCCTTTACATAGAGCCGGCACACCGATTTATAATGCCACACCCGCACTGTCAAGAATAAGGATAAATCCTAATTTATCCCGCTTGCAAGCGGGAAAGGTTCGGCTTAAAATCCGCCCAACTGAACTCAGGAGGCACGACCATGAAAAAGCTGAATGTGGGCATCGATCTGCGAGCGTTGAGCCGGCGCGAATTTCTGGGCACAGCCCTCAAGGGGGGAATCGCGACGGCGGGGGTCCTGATGCTGCCGTGGGATTTAGCCCTGGCAGAGGCGAAGCTCAATGTGGGCACGATGAAGATCGGCGACCTCTCGCCTTTTTTCCTGGCCCTGGAGCGCGGCTTCTTCAAAGATTCGGGACTTGACATCAACATAACCGCAATGGTCGGCGGCGCAGCCATCGCGCCGGCCCTTGCCTCGGGGGCTCTTAATGTCGGCTGGTCCAACGTGGTCTCCGTCTATCAGGCCCATCTGGAGCGGTTCGACTATCGTTTCGTCGCCAACGGCGCCATCAATAAGCGCGCGACCAACGATGTCTTCGGCTTCCAGGTAGCCGCAGACTCGCCCATCAAGTCGGCTAAAGATCTTAACGGCAAGACTATCGCCTCAAACACCCTCAACAACATCATCCACGCTTCCGGCCAGCATTGGATTGACAGCAACGGCGGCGACTCCTCCAAGGTCAAGTGGGTGGAGGTGCCCTTCCCGCAAATGGAGCCGGCGCTGGTCCAGAAGCACATCGATGCCTGCGTTGCGGTGGAACCATTCGTAACGGTTCCTTCAAAGGTGAATAAGAAGACGAGAGTTCTCGGCCACCCGTTGGGAGCCATCGCCCCGAGGCTGCTGATCGCCTCCTATTTCTGCCGCGAGGTATGGATTCAGAAAAATGTCGATGCGGTGAAAGGGTTCATCACGGCCTTGAACCGTGGGATCGACACCCATAATGCCAACCCTGAAGAGGCGAAAGTCACTATCGCCAAACATACCGGGCTTAAGCCCGAGTTCCTAAAGCTGATGGCGCTGCCCGCCTTTGAGAAGAAGATCCTGGAATCCGATCTCCAGCCGATGATCGACGTTGCCTTCAAGTACAAACTCATTAACAAAAAATTTCCCCCCGGCGAGGTGATATCCAAACTCGCGCCGGTGTAATCCCCGGCTGGCTCACTGCAGAGTCAGCAGCACGAGGATCTCGCCCTCGCCTTCTTTCAGCGGCTCCAGGGCCTTGCCAACAATGGTACCAGGACGGTGGAGGGAAATCCCGTTCATCTCAATCGGCGTCGAGCGCATGGCATAGCCGGTAGTCGCGCTGCTCACCAGCAGATCTCCCACCGAAATCGGCCCGAACTGCGCGTCAACTTTCACCTTGACCCGTCCGCTGTGGGCCACCTTGGCTTTATCTTCCCCTGCTTCGCCAAGAATGATTCCAGGCTGTGAAGAAACGACTCCCGCTATCCTGGTATCGTAGGATTGAGAGGAGGGGAGAACCCGATTGCTTTCCAATGGATCAATAACCACAACTGTCCCGGCAGCTAAGGGGGTTGGAGTCCGAACCCACTCGGCCACGTCCTGATATTTGGCGGCGATGTTGCCGTCCACCGTGAGGTCACCCGTTATCTTGGCATCGCCTGCTACATGGAGTTTGGACGTTGGATTTGTCGCCCCGATACCGACATTGCCATTACTCTTTATTCTCATTACTTCATCAGTGGTTGCTATCCCAGTGCCATCTGCGGCAGGATTGAGCAAAAATACGAAGTCATTTACACCGAAGTCGCCAGTTCTTACGGCGCCGAACCAACTCCTTCCTCGATTTCCAGGTACACTCCGACTACCAAATAAAATACCGCTGTAATCACCGTCCGTTTCGTGACTGTTGTACAAAACCAGATGGCTAGTAGAACTAAAACCGATTACGTTTTTCGCTATTTCCGTTGTCCCGTTCGGATTCGTCGTCCCAATTCCGACGTTGCCATTACTCTTTATTCTCATTACTTCATCAGTGGTTGCTATCCCAGCATCATCTGCGGCTGAGTCCTGCAAGAATACAAAATCGCCAACTCCGTTGTCGCCAGTTCTTGCGGTGCCGAACCAACTCTTTCCTCGATTTCCAGGTACACTCCGATTACCAAATAAAATACCGCTGTAATCACCGTCCGTTTCGTGACTGTTGTACAAAACCAGATGGCTAGTAGAACTAAAACCGGTTACGCTTTTCGCTATTTCCGTTGTAGCGTTCGGATTCGTCGTCCCGATGCCGACGTTGCCACTGTCTGGAAATGTGTTCGTTTGGGCATAGGCAATTGATCCTCTGCTCAACACCATAAGGCCGATGAGTAGCCATACTTTAAAGAGCCGAATAGTTCCCATATTTCTCTCCTCCCTCACTTCTTAGTTGGGCTAACTTTAAACCAGTCTTTTTGCACGGTTTAACCTGTATTGGCATTACTCCACAGCTTTAATGTTACTCCGGATCTCCGCAATGTGGGCCTTTTTGATCGCTGTCTGCCCGGCCGTGATGGTTGAATCCGTATAGGTCGGGCGTGTCTTGCTCTGAGCATCATAGACCCCGTCCAAGGCGGTTCGAGCCTCAGCTATATGCACCACCTTCACCTGTGTCGCGCCAGCAGTGAGAGTCGGGTCGGTATAGGAGAAGGTCGAAAGTCCGTTGTTTGATCTTAGCGTGTTTACACCTTCGCGTAGTTCCGTAATATGCACGACCTTCACCGGGGTGACTTGTGCAGTCAGGGGATCGTCAGTGAATGTTTTGGAAAAAGTAGCCTTGACCGTTGTGTTAGCACTCATGGTCACCGTGCAGGTCCCAGTACCTGTGCAGCCTCCACCACTCCAGCCGGAAAATGTGGAGCCGCTGTCCGCGCTGGCCGTCAGCGTCACAGACGTACCGTGGTTATACTTCTCAGAGCAGTCCACGCCGCAGTTAATGCCAGCCGGACTACTCGTTACCGTGCCAGTGCCTGATCCTGCCTTGGTCACTGTCAAGTCGTGTCTGAGAGTAATGGAGATCGGCACTGGAGGGTTGGCGGCGGCACCCGCTTCGCCGGTACCCGGTGCACGGGCACAGTTATTAGATTCTACTGATTCAGCGACCGCTCCTCCAATGTCCAAACACACGCCGATAAAATAATTGCCCGTCGGGGTATTAGCGGGAATGGTCACTGCCCGTGTAAAAGTCCCCCGACTGTGCGCCGGGGCAGACGCGCCGACATTTAGCCCGATAAGAGTGTCGGAAGTCGAGATAATGCTGTCAGTTGACAGGTAAAAACCAATATTGAAACTCCCGGAGCCCACGTTACCAGCATTCTCAAAACTATACTCAATGGTCACTGAGTCGCCGGAATTTGCGGTTGCAGGGATGGGGGTTACAGGCTGAGAGGAGGTGGAGATCTTCTTCCACATATAAGGGATAAGATCGATCTCGCCACCCAACCCTGGATAGAGAAAGCGAACCCCTGCTCGATCGTCCCAATGAGGGTTGGCTGGTCTCACTCCCCCGGCAGTGTATATAGAGTTCATTAGGACGACGTTATTCAGTCCGTCTTCATGGAGGAGACCCAATGCGTGGCCAAACTCATGCCGAGCTACTCCCCGGAAGGAATACGGAGGACCAATGGTAAAGTCGCCGACGTCAAGACCTGGGACCCACGAGACATTAACATTAAACCAGACATCGCGATCAGTGATGTTAGTGCCAGATGAAGTAAGAAAGGTTACACCTAAGGTGCTCCCTCCTAAACCGGAGGCGAAGATTACACAATTGATACCATCGGAATGATTGCCCCAGTTGCAAGGGAACGAATTGACAAAAAACAAAAAGTTCGACCCAATCACTGCATTCCAATCCGACATGGCAAACTGGGCGTTGTTGTTAAAGACGTTTCCTACAGGAAAGCTGTCGGGATGAAGAGTCAGGACGGCCTGCTGACTTGGCCATCTGATGGGTGTGCCAAAATATGTTTCATAGGAGAAGGCGAAGGCCAACGACGGGAGACAGGCAACAAGCGCTGGAAAAAGCAAAATTGTGAATGTTCTTTTCAAGATACCCTATCGCTTAAGGCCAGTGCGGATTTCGCGAATGAATTCCTCCACAGATAATCGCCTGCCGGGATCTTCGGTACGATCCAGGAAGATCGAGGCCGGTTTCCTACGAGGGACCACCATGGCCGGATCGACCGACACCGGCGGTGGCGAAGCCGCCGTAGGTCCTTGCGTCGGCACAGGGAGAGGTAACGTAGGCGCGGGAGCAATGGGAGGCAGCTTCTCTATCGGCTCTGGGGCTTCGTTTTTCTTCCGGTCTCCTGCCCCCTCGCGGTATAAAAAGATCTCTTTTGAGGGAGCGCCAGGCGACACTACCCCGCCTGGCGGTCCCTGCCCAGACCCACTTTGAGTCCTCGGCTGATTGACGACCTTCACAAAGGCACCGTCCCGGATCTCAACAATGGGGTTCCCTGCATCGTCATGGATTTGTCCATTGATAACTCGGAAGCGTCCCTGGAAAAAGCCAACCGCGGGCGAGATGGCGCGACCATTTCCTCGGATGAAAAGGAACTCTCGCTCTCCTCGGACAAACGAGGGCATACCCACAACCGTGATCCGTTGGTCGCCCACTTGTCCCCCTTCAAGCCGAAGGGTCAAGGTTGACCCATCGCTCTGGCCGTGGACTACCCGAAGGTCGGTCAGAGTCACGTAGGTGTAAATGGTTCTTTGGTCCCCTGAATATCGACTCTGCACATCCACGACTGTCCCCTCGACTATCAGCTCCGCCTCTTTGATCATCTCATCAAGACTCATTTCGACAACGACAGTTGCCTGAGCAATTGCAACAGCTAAGGCCAAGGCATAGATCGGAAGCAGGGAACGAATTGGTTTCATAAGAAAACCTCGCTGGCAGAATAGCGTACAAAAGCGATGCGGATCAACGCCCCTTAGAATTTATAAATTAGTTTGACTCCTACGTCCTGACTTAGAATTGAAGAGTTTATTATTTTTGAGGCATCCCCTCCATCAGCCAAGGAATTATCGTTAAAAATATGCGCTGCTTTGTGAATCCAATTAAACCCATACCCGCCACCTAGTGACCAGTTTTTATTTATAGAATAGACTAAATCTAAGCCGACACTCGAAATTGCTGTACCCTTCGTTGAATGATCATTTGCTGCAAACGACCCAGAGCCGTTAGTGATTTCCATAGCGCGGAAATCGGCACTTTTAAACAGGTAGCCGAAGTTTGCACTCAGATTTATGTTCACGCTGGAATTTAGTCCCGGCCTGAATGATAGCTTCAGTCCGGCGGTGGGTCCATAGAGATGCTCTTTTAGTTTTTCGTCAACGTTGTCAATTGGAGAGCCACTAAGAGAAGAAGCATTAGCTTTAAATTTTTGCGCTTCATAGCGATATTTAAACCCCAAAAGGCCTAAAATTCCTGCCAGATCATCCGACCAGAGTTTACGTTGATACTCCAATTCCAAGCTGTATACGTTAGACTTCCAGTCTAAATCTACCCTTCTTCCAGCGTCAGAGAGCGGAATAGCCGCAGAACCGTCAACAAGGATGGCCTGAAACACTGGAGCAACAAATGACCGGCTAAGGGAATAATGGGCCTCACCTCCTTTTAAACTAACCGAATCGCTATTGTTGAATTTATATCCTATGCTAACGGCTGGCGAAGCTGCCACATCTCTTACAGTTGTCGGACTTAATGGGACATCTGAGGCAGCCAGACCGTAATTTATCTTCTTCTGTCTACTCATGAAAGTCGCATTCGGACCCAAGCCCATGTAGAAGCCATTTTCTAAAAATAGTTCCTGCGCCAATACGGGACTCGCTAACCAAACCGAAAGCATGGCGATTGCAAATAGGAGCTTCTTCATACGACCCCCTGTCATCTTCGCTGGATATCTTGCTAAAAAGTATACACGAGGTTATTGATAGCCTACGCCGTCCTCCCATATGGCGCAAGATATTCCAAAAAGGTTAATCATTGCAACGTTATGGACGGTTTTAACGCTTGCAGCCAGCATGATTTATGCTGGTCAATTCGGCCCGCCAGAGCCTATTACCAACGAAGGAAAGGTATCAATCGGAGTTGGTTACTTCCATTCCTCAGGAAAATTGAATGCAGAAAACTCCAGCGACCTTTTTATCGCTCAACATAAGATTCAGCAAAATCAACCATATCTTCAAGCAGGCTACGGATTCATAAAGAACTGGGAGGCATATCTGAGAGTTGGCGGCGCAGATCTTGAGGTAGAAAATGCTTTTTCTTTTGATTCCTCCCTTTCTAGATCCAATACTTCTAGAAAAGGCTTGAGACCCTTTGGCACCTTAGGGGTCAAAGGGCTTCTATATGATGGTTTCTACTTCGGCCTGGGGCCCTTCTTTCAAGGGAGCATATTTTCAAGCTATGAGGATAAAAAAACTAGGGTCCGCCCTTCCGGTCTTTGCTGTAACTCTGACGAGGTAAAAATAAAAAACCCGTGGGATGTCAACTTTGGAATAGGAGTTCAGACGAAGCTCTACGGGGTGACTCTCTACGGTGGTCCCTTTGCTTATTGGACAGGCTATAAAGCAGATAAGCTTTTTTTATCCCCAATCTTGAACCTGAGGGTTGTTTGGGCGGTGCGGTCGGTTGTCCGGCTCGAACTCTGGTGGATAAAACCCACTACAGGGAGAAAAACAATTTTGGCGGATTTGTTGGATTGAGATCGCCCTTGCCTTGGGTTGAAAGGGTACATGCTGAGGTTGAGGGACAATTTAAAAACAAAGCTTCTCTCGGAATATCACTCCATTATTCGTTCTAGGGCTTAATCCTCGCAGACCATCACTCCACATCTTTCACGGCCTGTCGTATCTCCGCAACATGGGCCTTTTTGATCGTTGTCTGCCCGGCGGTGAGGGTTGGATCGGTATAGGTGGGATGAGCCTTGCTCTGAGCATCATAGACCCCATCCAAAGCCGTACGCAACTCGGTGATATCGCCCACTCGGACCTGCGAGCTTCCCGCTGTGAGAGTAGAGTTGGTAAAAGAAGCGCTCGATAGCCCGTTGTTGGATCTCAACGTGTTGATCGCCTGGCGCAGATCCGTGATATGCACGGCTTTAATCGCTGTGGACTGAGAGTTTATCGGATCATCGGTGTAGGTCTTGGAAAAAGTGGCCGTGACCGATTTCGCTGCGCTCATAAAGACGGAGCAGGTGGTCGAGCTCCCGCTGCAGCCGCCACCGCTCCAGCCCTTGAAGCTTCCACCCGATCCGGCGGCTGCCGTAAGAGTTACATTAGTATTGACCGCGTATATCTCCGAGCAGTCCGATCCGCAGTTGATCCCAGCGGGACTGCTCGTGACCATGCCGCTGGCCGACCCTGTCACAGTTGTATTTAGTGTAAACGTGTCGCTGCTGAGATTAAAGGTGGCCGTAACCGTCGCGTCCGCGCTCATGGTGACTGTGCAGTTTCCTGTTCCGCTGCAGCCACCGCCGCTCCAGCCGGAGAAAACCGAGCCGCCGGAGGCGCTGGCCGTCAAAGTTACAGAGCTTCCACTGCTATAGGCCTGCTTGCAGTCACTCCCGCAGTTGATGCCCGTAGCTGTTACAGTGCCACTGCCAGATCCCGCTTTAGTCACGGTGAGGATGAAATTAGCCGTAACGCCTGTCCCTCTTACTATTTTGGTCGTTCCCCCTCCCCCACCAAATGTGACATTCACGTTGCCTGATGACCCTGCCGCTGTGGGGCTGAAGCGAACTGTGACCGTATGGCTATCCCCGGCAGCGATGTTATAAGAGCCGCCTGAGACAATGCTGAAAGGGGAGCTGACACTCGCGCTTCCACTAAGTGTTCCACTACCGACGTTTTTCACCGTGAAGGTTCTATCTTCGGTTTGACCCACGATCACGTTACCAAAGTTCCGCTCGCTGGGAGTCACGTCGATCTTCGCGGTCGGCAGGGAACCCGAGACCGTAACGGTCACGTTGTCTCCGCCGGGAAATGCTAGGGTGAAGGTACCGGCGCTGGTAGGGGTCCAATCATTGGAATAGATGCCGTCTCCAGACGCTTGATCGGGAGCGACGCCATCATCGAATAGTGTCACTGTCGCAACTGTCTGGCCGCCCGAAGTGACTGTAACGGTCACGTCGCCGTTGGGATTGGCGCAATTGATATGCAGCGCCGCAAGATCAATCGGGGTGCCGACGGTCCCCGTAGTGGAGGTGGGGACCGGCTTCAGCCGGCTGCGGACAACCGAGTTGGAGCAGGTCATGGCCCCGTGGGCGTTCAGCCGCTTCTGCGTGACCGTGTTGGATAAGTTGGAGTTATTATCCCCACCGGCGAGGATCAGATTTTTGATAGCCTTCCAGTCGCGGCTCGAGTCTTGAGCTTTTAACAGCGCAGCGACGCCTGTGACATGGGGAGTGGCCATAGAAGTACCGCTGCCTGTACCATACGAGTTCCCAGGCAACGTGCTGACGATTTCACTCCCAGGCGCTCCCAGATGAACGGTCCGTCGGCCAAAATTCGAGAACGAGGAGAGGTCATCGGTCCGAGTCGTGGAGGCGACACAGATGACGTTCGGGAGATAAAATTCGCAGGGATAGGACTGCTGGTCAAATCCGGTACCGTCGTTGTTGTCACCGACGCCGTCAATCCCGCCGTTCCCCGCCGCGACGATAAAAAGGATGCCGCGTTGAAGATGAGCCTCGACGGCGTCAAACAAGGCCTGCGAAAAGCTTCCCCCACCCCAGCTATTGTTGGTGGCGACGATGTTTACCCCCCGGTCCTTCATGAGCTTTACATACTCCAGGCACGAGATCGCATCAGCGGTACTGCCGGAGCCGCCAGCGTCGAGGAACTTGCAGGCCATGAGCTTTACAGTCCAGTTGACCCCGACGACGCCAACGCCGTTATTGCCGACCGCGCCGATAGTGCCGGCCACGTGAGTTCCGTGGTCATTGTCGTCCATGGGATCAGAATCGTCATTCACTTTGTCGATGCCGTGACAATCATCCACGAAGCCGTTGCCATCATCGTCCAATCCGTTGCTGTTACAATCGTCGCTGTTCTGGAACATATTCGCCGAGAGATCCTCGTGGTTGTAGTCGATGCCGGAATCGATCACGGCGACAACAACATCACTGCTTCCCGTGGTGATGTCCCACGCCTCAGGCGCATCGATGTCCGCATCCTCGGTGCCGCTGGACTGTCCCGTATTGTGGAGACCCCAGAGAGAACCGAAGTCCGGGTCATTCGGCGTAACGAGCCGCTGGACTATATAGTTCGGCTCCGCGTAGAGCACGTCCAGATGGTTCAAGTAGCGCGCGATCGCCTCCTCAATGGTCATCCAGTCGGGGAATCTCACGAGCTGGAGACCCTCGACGATTTGAAACTCCCTGACCGCCGTTGACAGCGCTGTTGCATGAGCTGATGCTTTCCCTAGCGGGCTTGTCCCCTGCTGAAATCTAACGAGCAACTCTCCTGGAACATGAGGCGGAGTTTGGGCTAAAGAGATGTCGGCGGCCAAACAGAAAAGGGCGGAAAGAGAAACGGCCAGAAGCAAGATGCGCCGTCTGACTGCAAACCTTTCTTCCAGGCTTCTCAGCATATGAAGCACCTTGTGGTGGCCAATCTTAGGGACTTTGTTTGACAAAGACAGGAGTGGATTCGGACCTGGAGAGCCTGACCAGATGGTAGGGCTGAGTTAAGGCCTGCGTGACCATAGCCCCTGGGGTAGGACTTCGCTCCCGATAATAAAAGCGCAGATTCGATCCATCCAGCCCGGCCCTGGTTATCTCCACGCTGTAACCGCCCGTGCTCTTCTGACCGAGGAAAAGGGCTACAACCATTTCAGCCGAGAAATCTATTTCCTGAGCTGGCGGAGATTTATCACGAATAGAGGTATGCCGAGCCCATAAAGCAACCCACTCCTGCTGGTCTCGGATCACGATCTGCAGCGGTTCACGGACTCCGCTATAAGAACCTTTCTGAATGGTTGTGAGCGAGACGGCGGTTTGAGCCAAGGAAACCGGGGGCGAGCAACCGGGCGCGAAGATCGCCAACATAAGGCCTGCGATCAGGACAACACTAAGTTTCCTCACCATGCCTCTCTTCAACGCTCCTTCTCAATAGCACTCTTAAGATACTTCCGCTCCAGCTTCTCCCACTCCTCCAACCCCACGATCCGGTCTCGTTCTTTGAACGTTGCCAGGCGATCATCCATCGCCTCTGTGGAGCCATCCCGTTTGAGCATGGCGAGGGCCTCCCTCATGGCATAGATCGCCGCGCGCTGGCTCTCGGAAGGGAAGATGGCGATGCGAAAACCCATCTCCTCTAATCGAGAAGCGGGCAAGAGGGGAGTTTTGCCCCCCTTGAACATATTAACCATAAGCGGGACTTCGGGAATCGAGCGGGCGATGGTCTCCATCTCAGCTTCTGATTGGGGCGCCTCGACGAAAACCGCGTCCACGCCCAGCCTGGCAAACGATTTGCCCCGTTGAATGGCGTCGTCGAGACCGTGCACCGCCCGGGAATCGGTCCGGCCGATAATTATAAAGTCCGGATCGCTCCGGCTCTGCAGGGCGGCCTCCAATTTTTTCTCCATCTCCGCCAGAGAGATAACTTCTTTCCCCTCCAGGTGGCCGCACCGTTTCGGGGTAATCTGGTCTTCGATGTGGATAGCGGCTACGCCGGCACGCTCGAACTCGCGCACAGCCCGCACTAGATTCAGCGCATTTCCATATCCCGTGTCCGCATCGGCAATCACCGGGATTTTAACAGCGGCGACAACCTGCGCCGCCCGCTCGATCACCTCGGACATCGTGAGAAGACCGATATCCGGTACTCCCATGCTCCGCGCCACCGCCCCACCGCTCAGATAAATCGCCTCGAAACCCGCCTCCTCCACCAGACGGGCGGAGAGTCCGTCAAAGACACCTGGGGCAATCAAGAGCTGCCTACGTGCGAGAAGTCGTTTCAGCTTTCTTCGGGAGGTCATACCCTTATTTCCTGAAAGAATAGACGGCGACCAACTTACTCTCGCGCTTTTCTACTGTCAAACCGCTTAAGCGTTTCCCTTTTGAGCGAATTTTATGCTATTCTAGAGCCTAGTAGAGATGGGGCAATTCTCAGAGAATTGGGATTTTTCTACGGAATTTCAAGCCGTTACGATGCTCCCCCTGAAGCGATAGCCGCCCGATGCAGGAAAAACTCGCTGCTCTTGTTGCCAATGTCGGCCAGATCATCCGTGGCAAGGATGAAGCCATTCGGCTGGCTACGATCTGTCTGCTCGCCCGCGGACATCTCCTTATAGAAGACGTTCCCGGAGTGGGGAAAACCAGTCTAGCCTCCGCATTGGCAAGCTCGCTTAACTGCTCCTTCCAGCGCATCCAGCTTACCAGCGACCTGCTCCCCTCCGATCTCCTCGGAACCATGATTTATGACGCTGTGGAGCAAAAATTTCACCTCAAGGCGGGTCCGCTCTTTCACCACATCGTGCTGGCGGATGAGATCAACCGGACTACTCCGCGCACCCAGAGCGCCCTTTTAGAGGCCATGAATGAAGGGCAGGTCACTCTCGATAGCCGCACCTATCCTCTCCCCCATCCTTTCATGGTGCTGGCAACGCAGAATCCCTCGGAATTCTCCGGGACCTTTCCGCTGCCGGAATCCCAGCTGGACCGCTTTCTAATGCGCATCTCTTTAGGCTATCCGGATCGCGAAGCCGAAAGGCAGGTGATCACCGACGCCCCTTTCCCCCGCCAGCTCAAGCCGGTCATGCACGCAGAAGAGATAGTAGAAATGCAGGCGTTTACGGACAAGGTCCGAGTGGAGGCCAGTCTCGTGGACTATATTTTGGACATCATTGCCGCCACTCGCAGTTCCGAGGCCATCTCCTTGGGAGGGAGCCCGCGCGCGGCAAAATCGCTCTATCGCGCGGCCCAGGCGTTTGCCCTGTTGGAAGGATACGACTATGTGCTGCCGCGCCACATCAAGGAGCTGGCCGTGCCCGTGCTGGCCCACCGTCTGCTTCTCAAAGGAGTAGAGAGCGGCCCGGCAACCTCGCACCGGTCTGAGGAGATTCTTCGGGCCCTCCTCGAAGAGGTGACCGTTCCTCTGTGAGCACGTTCACGCAAACCTTCAGTCACTATCTCAACCCCCGCCGCCGTCTCCATTTTACCCGGGAGGGATGGATCTTCTCCGCTCTGACCCTGAGTATCGGTCTGGTTGCGGTCAATACGGGCCATAATCTCTTTTATCTTGTCTTTGCCCTTCTATTGAGCGTCGTCATCGTCTCGGGGCTCCTCTCGGAAAGGGTGCTGCGGGGGATCGAGGTTTGCCGCCGTCTGCCTCCTGAGATCACCGCCCGCGTGCCCTTTGCCGTCATCCTGGAAGTGCGCAATCCTCATCGCCGTAAAATCTCCTATGCCCTGACGGTCAGCGATGGGGGTGATTTCCTCCCCCGCCGCACACTCGGCTACCTCTCATCGCTGGGACTCGGAGAGTCCAGAAGCTTTCCCTATCTTGCTCAGGTAGAAACCAGAGGGCTACACCGGTTCGGTCCCGCGCACCTCGTAACCCGATTCCCCTTTGGGCTCTTCGAGAAAGTGCGCATCATTCCCCTGGAGGCAACCCTCATCGCCTATCCGGGCCTTAGAGAGACCTCGCGCTTGCGCGCCCTGGCTTCGGGAAGGGATCGCATAGGGACTAAAAAATGGCGCTGGGGAGAAGAGGTGCTCGGTCTTCGGCCCGCGCTTCATGAGGACGATCACCGGTTTATCCACTGGCGCACCTCGGCCCGGACTGGGCAACTGATGGTCAAAGAGTTTGTCGAGGAGGTTGAGTATCCACGGCCGATTTTCTTCGATAACAGAGGAAACGAAGGGGAAAGGTTCGAGCAGGCAGTAGAAACGGCTGCGAGTCTCTTGCGGCTTATGATCAATAATGGGGTGGCCGTAACCTTCGCCACCTGGGAGGGCCATTTTCAACCGACGGCCGGCAGCGAAGAAATGATCTCTGCCCTTCGTCACCTGGCTCTTATCTCCCCATCCGCAAAGGCGATCGGGGACGGATTTGATAGCTGGCGGTCCAGGACAATGAGGGAGGGAGGGGGGATCTTTCTTCAGGGGGAGCTTCCCCCACCGCCGTCTCTACCCCAATGTGAAGTGGTTCGGGTATGAATTTTTATTTGGTCTTTTTCCTCTCCTCTTATCTGCTGGTCTTTCTCGGTCTTGCCGGCCTCTTTCTAACGGAGGAGCTTTCCTCGCCTTACCTGTTGCTTGCCGCGGCCTGCCTGGCGCTCGGAGCCCTAGGCGAGACAAGAACCCGAAAGGGGTTTTTGCCCGAAATCGCCGCGAACATTGCCATGCTCGCGGTTTTTGTGCTCACCCTTTTCCCCATCTTCGTCCTACAGGCCCCTCCGCTCCAGGAGCTGGTCCACTTCCTCCTGGCCCTACAGGCGGTAAAACTCCTTGCGCCCAAAAAAGGGCGCGACTGGCTTCAGCTCTACCTCTTGTCCTTTTTTAGCCTGCTCGCGGCCGCCGCGCTAAGCGTTGAGGTATCCTTTGCCGCGATCTTTGTCTGCTATCTCTTTGCGGCGCCTTGGGTGCTGGTGCTCTTCCATCTTAAGACCGCGACCGAGAGCGCAGGCAAGATCCCTGATCTGGAATCTCGTCTGCTTAGCTGGTCCCTCTTTCGTCTGGTGGGAGGCCTCAATGTGATCCTGCTGCTCCTCACCCTATTTTTCTTTGTATCCTTTCCCCGCCTGGGCACGGGTTTTTTCGGCAATTCGTGGGCCACCGGTTCGGCGGTAACCGGCTTCTCCGATCATCTGGCCTTGGGAGAGGTCGCGGAAATCCAGAAAAACAACGCGGTGGCTATGCGCGTAAGCATAGAACCGCGGGTGCCCCAGCGCGGAGAGTTTTACTGGCGGGGGGTTGCGTTGGACTTTTTTGACGGGCGCAAATGGCGGAAAAGCAGCAGCGACACCACTCCATTGAAGCGGCGAGGGGAATCCTATCTAGTGGGTGAGCCGGTATCGAATACGGCATTGCTCGTGCGCCAACGGATTACGCTGGAACCTTCGGGATCGGCCGCCTTTTTCACCCTGAGCGGGCCCGTCGCCGTCTCAGGGAGGATTCCCTACGTTTTTCAGGATTCCCTGGGAAATCTTCAATCTGCCTTCCCTTTACCCTTTCAAATATCTTACGAGGTCCTCTCTCACCCCGAAGCCGGCCGCCAGGGGGGAATCCCCACGAGCGACGCGCTCCAGCTTCCCGCCACTGATTCCCGCATTATTCAGCTCTCGCATCGCGTCACCGATGGGACCAACGACGAGGTTAAAAAGGCCCGCGCACTGGAGCGCTATCTAAGAGAAACCTATCGCTACTCCCTAACGGACCTTCCGGTCGGGGAGGGAGACCCGTTAGCGGTCTTTCTCTTTGATATCCGCCAGGGCAACTGCGAGTATTTCGCCTCATCCCTTGCGGTCATGCTGCGCAGCCTGGGGATTCCGTCGCGCGTGGTGAACGGTTACCTCGGAGGAGAATGGAACCCTTATGGAGAATACTACCTGATCCGCCAGAGCAACGCCCATAGCTGGGTTGAGGCCTACTTCGCCGATAGAGGTTGGGTGACGCTGGATCCCACGCCGCCTGTTCTCCGTCCGTCGGGCAGCGATCTTCTCAGCTCGTTCACCCACCTTGTCGACTTCCTGCGAATGCGCTGGTACCGCCACGTCATCAATTTTAGCTTCGGCGACCAGTACCAGATCTTCACCGCGATCAAGCGGCCGGACATCTGGTTCGGCTCCGGCTTGCGGCACTTCTCTCTCACGGAGCTGCGAAAATGGTTGCCCGCTTTTACCAGTTCGTGGATAGGCTTGCCGCTCCTTCTTGGATGCCTGGCGCTCGGATGGCATTGGCTGAAGAAAATAAAGAACGGAAAAAAAGCTTACGCCCGGAATCTAACCTTTCAGGCAACGGAACGTTACCAGCGTCTGCTTGCTCTGCTCAGAAAGAAAAATCTCATCAAGAAGGCCGGGGAAACAGCGGACGAGTTCAGCCGGAGAGCAGAGGGAGGCGGCATCGGGCTGGTGAAAGAGTTTACCGGGCTTTACCAACAGGCGCGCTTTTCCGGCCGGAGAGATTTTTCCGACGGGCTAAACAAAATGGATCAGATCTTATTGCAGCTACGGCAATGAAACCCTTGATTTTTCCTCTTCTACTTTCCCTTGACGCCGACTGGCTGGCTCTGGTAGCGTTCAACTTGCGGTGCGAGACAGTGTGCTGGACCTTTCTGGGTGTCAGGTCAAAACTTAACTCTTTCCTTCGGTGTAACAAATGCCAGAGCTGCTATCGCCCTCTTCTCTGAATCTCAATAAAAAGGTGCGAGCGAACTCCTTCAATCTTTACGAAATTCCCGTTCCTTTTTGGCAAAAAGTTCTCGGAAACGACCTCCACTTTCATCTCGGTTACTTTCCGAAACCTGGCACTTCCCTAGAAGATTCGATGCGCATTGCCGTGAGAGAGCTGGGAACTCAAATTCCACGGCGGCTTGTAAAACGGGTCTTAGATGTGGGATGTGGGTGGGGCGGTCCGGCTTTTGAGCTGGCGAGGATATGGAAGACGGAAGTCTTGGGCTTAACATCTAGCAACGAACAAACGCATTTCATAAACGGCCAGGCTAGTCTTCGGAAGCTTCCTGTACGAGCAATGACGGTTGACGTAGAGAGGTACGGGTTTGACGAGATAGGTACGTTTGATGTTTTATGGCTCTACGAGGTTCTTGAGCATATTGCCGACCGTCGCTCTCTCTTCGTTAAACTTTGCAGTGCGTCTCGCGTGGACACCAATCTTGCAATCGCCATGTCTTGTCGATCTCCCTACGTTAGCCGGGAACAACTCTATAACGAGTTCTTGGGGATTCAACCACTCGAAACGCTACCCGAATTAGTCAAGATGCTAGGAGAAACCGGATGGAAGGTTTTAACAATGGTAGATTGCACTGCATTAACGCTCCCTGTCTGGAGACTGTGGCTAGCAAATCTAAACAAAATTGCAGATAAGAAGTATCGCGAGCAAACTAATAAATTAACTGTCGCCCTTTCCAATACCAAAGAATTGTACCGAATAGGCAAACTACAATCGGTGCAAATAGTGGCAAGAAGATGCCCCTAACGAACAAATGATGAGCACCGCGGATTCAAGGTCTGAGATTTTGTTACGCAGTGACATATCTTTTTGGGAGATTGTTAAAGGCGTTTGCCTTTTGACGCGTGGGAGCAATGATGCCTAACAACCAACTAAAAATGATTTTAGAAGTTAATGGCGATGAGGTTAGGCGAAAGTTTGACAAATCAATGAAGAAGACCACATTTGGAAAAGCAATTTCCAAACTTCGGGACAAAAAAGATCTAGTAACCAAAATCATCCCAATATCAGAGACGATCTTCAAAAAAATCTTCCAAGATGATTTCGATAAACTCTTTTTCTCATTCCAGGATGTACCATGGCATCTCGACTTAATAGGAAAAGAAGTCATTAAAACAAAAGGTGACTACTGGATCACAATAAAGGCTTGCAAGAGCCATCAATTCTTCGACATCTACCGCATTGCAACTAACGGTAGGCGGGACCTTTTGTTAGCCCCTTTCTTCCACAAAGCTCCCCATCCAAAACCTCAGGAAGAGAATGACGAAATAATTCGTGGAGTTGCTGATACAATACTCTTCCTCGCACCGGCAATCCTTGATCATAAAGGCGCAAAAGGAATTGACGATCTTTTTGATTGGTTTGAGATCGTGTTACAGATAGTTCAAGTAAAAAAGTCGGGTAAGAATTTATTTGACCTTCAAATCGCACCCAAAGTACCTTCGATTCCCTCGCCTACTGACGAAAGAAAACATTGTGTGTATATATACTCGGAGGTTCGCCAGAAAATAAAACCAATCTTAGTGGCAAGCCCAAACGTCAGAACTGCAATACAAGAGCTATCAGAGGTTTGGCATAACCCTCTCGCTAAAACCGTTCTGCTCTCAGCTTATAGCGGTTCCGGAAAAGAAGAACTTAAAGAACTTCTAATCTATGGGTTGCGTGTCAAAAAGAACCAAATAATTGAACTTTCTGCGCCACAAGTTGCGTCTTCTCAGAAACCATTGCATGATATATATGACAATCTTAATACGCAAAAGCTGATCAACAAGAAAACCAAGCGAATTAAAAAACCTGTTGTTCTTTACCTCGATGAAATACATCACGGCGATGTGGAGAAACTTAGAACAACCCTTCTTAGATTTATAGAGACTGCAGAGCTAACTATAGATAGTAAAAAAATTGATTGCGAAGGAGTTCTATTCTTATTTGCTGCGAGCAAACCTCCAGAAGAGCTCCGAACGCTTCAACCTCCAGATTTCTGGACGCGAGTAGAATATACTGTGACAATGAAACATCCGCTTCTCTTGGATGATCCGATAGACAGAAATAATATCCTTAAGCAATATTTTTGCCTATTCTGGCGTCTAGCGGCACATCAACGTCAGCGAGCGGATAAGTCTCAAATCATCCCTCTTTTGATGCAACATGTGTATCTTGAAGAACTATCTGGAGCTTTTGCTGAAGCGCTTGACTCTCCTCTAATTCCCGTTATCAGCATAAGAACGATACGATCTATCGTGAACAGGTTGTTTAGCCGGGCAATCTATTACGTTCGGACGGATAAAGTTAAAAAAGCAGATATAATTCGAGGAATAAAATCAAACATGGAGACGTGGATCATCAAGATTTTCAATGAGATAGTGCCCGAAATTAGACCACAAGGAGTATTCTAAAATCGTTTTCTATGTGCTCAATAGCCCTCTATAAGGCGTGAGAAATTAAGGCAGTTTTCTTTCCAGCACTGAAATATGTTGTAATTGGTATCTGCCTGTATCCTTTTGGCCCTACTGTGGACAATATTTCTTATCTACGATGCTAAGTCCCTCGTCTCAATTGCTGGTCGGAGGGCAGCTTGTTGGCCATCGCTAAAAAAATTGCTGCGCCCATTAAAAACGCAGGAACTGAACTAAACATCGCAGCGGTGATGCCAAAAGTCTTTAAAGCAACCAGATAAATTAGGGGTCCCAGAATGGCTCCGACACGGCTGGCAAGGGCGGCGAAACCAAACAGTTCCGCTCTAGTCTCAGGTGGTACGAGTTGACCCAGTATCGCTCTTAGTAGTGACGGTGTCGCCCCGACAACAAGTCCACCACCAAAGGATATCAATAACATACCAGAGTAACCAGGCCCCGCAGCAAAAAAAGCGGCGAGAACCATCCAACCTAGGCAGGTTATCACAACAAGATACACCTCTCTTATATAGCGAACTGCCAACGCAAAAAGCCAGGTGCTTGGAATAGCCACGCCCTGCACGATCACAAAAACCAGCGTGATTTGCGCGACACTAAATTTAAGTTTCTCACTTGCGTAAATCGACATGAAGTAAAGAACAGTAGTCATGCCATCGACAATTAAAATGCTACCGATTATGTAAGAGAAGAATAAACGCCGCTCTCTCCATCTGCGAAGAGTATTAATGACAGCCGCCATGGTCCCCAGGCGCATTGGCGGCACTTCTCTTTCCGGTGGAAGTTTAGAGAATACATAGGCGGAGAAACCCCCGTACATCACGGCGCAAACTACAAATACCACCCAGTAATCGTTTTTAGATGAAGGAATCCGAAATCCCAAGAGCGCGAGAATCACCGCCAAGCAAATCAGCCCTCCCAGATATCCAAGCGCCCAACCCAAACCAGAGCGACGCGTGTAATTTTTGTCCTGCGCCCCATACAAGCTGAGATAGCTGTCATACAGATTGGTGGCAAGGTTGAAAGTAGTGTGCACGAATACAAAATATGCAACGGCGATCCAGGTGGATACGCCTGAAGTCAATGGCAGTAAGGCAGTGCCTATAACGGATATCCAGCCTGTGATCATAAAGACAGCATTTCTTTTTAGCTTGTGGTCAGCGTATGCCCCCAATATAGGAGAGGCAATGCCGATAAGCAGTGTCGAAAGTAGAATTGCCACGGCCCAATGAGAACTCTCAGCTTTGCCGTGTCCTACGAATTCATTGAAGTACAGAGGGTAATAGAGCGTGCCCACTGATAAGGCATAGGCTGAGCTTCCCATATCATAGAGCAACCACGCACGTGCATTTTTCGGATCGTACACGCTTCCTCCTTCAAAATTAGGAACAATATTGCCTAACTCGGTCTAATCTGGATACACTAAATCAACAACGCGATTCGCGGTTAACTCTTCTTGAATGTAATTTATTCGAGGAGATATTCTTTCGCGCCACTAACAATCCTTTCAGCGATTTCCTCAGCTCCTGAAGATGGGATTGTGAGAGTTGAACTCGTACAATTATGCATCTTTTGTATCGCCAATATAAGTTCCTCATCAGTGAAATCAGGAAGCTGGCGACCTAGGCGGGATCTCTTTACAAACGACTCGAGGCCTACATATTTTGCTATTCCAGCGCGGGAAGAGTAAATTGCCATGGCCGCTTGAGTAAGCTCAGTCGGAATTATAAGTTGAGGTGTTCCCCATTCCGCAAAAGTACCGATTGTTCCCACTCCACCGTGAGAGACAACTGCAGCCACGTGTCCAGCCAGACTTGAACTAGCTATAAATGACCGGGTTATTACTCCACTTGGGAATGGACCAAGATTTAATCTCCCGGTATTCGCAACTACCCTCGGGAAGACTTCGCGCGCAAGAAGAATAACACGAGTTATATCGCATGGATTCCCAGACCCGAAAGTAACATAACAGGAACCTTCGAGTTGAGTTTGATCGCCGTCAAATTGTGGGCCAAGGGATGCCCGAATAAACTGTGTGATAAACATATTATCGAGCTTTTGAAACGGAAGGTTAGGCTGTGGAATAAAGATCGTCTCCGAAGTAATAAACGTTCCATAATCTAACGAGGGCAGACCAACAGTCCGGTTTAAAACTTGAAAGGCATCGTTCAGGGCACCCAAGCAAATCTTTCTGCACATGTCGAGAACAGCAAGCTCAGTGACCGTTGTATCTTTCCACTCAATAAGAGGGGCAAGATGCACCCCGTGAAGTATCGATATGTGGGGGACTCCGTAATGTCGTGCTACTTGAGTGGAAGCAAATCCTGGAAGACCTAAAATAAGGTCTGGTGAACTTTGCTTAACAACACTCATCAGATCTTCGGTCGTTTCAAGGATACGAGTTACAAACTCGGAAGAGAGACCGTCTAACTCGCAGGAGTTATGGGACCAGTTCCAGCGGATGGGATGAAAATCGCATTGTAACCCGGAGGAAATCGGAGCACTCGCAACACGAGGTGTTGAGGCAATTTCAATAGTGCATCCACGAAGGGCTAATTCTCGGGCGATCGACAGAGCATCGGCATAATGACCAAATGTTTCACCAACATGGGGAATAATCAGGATACGCATTGCCAAATGCCTCTTTTTGGCATCCCATTTTTTCACATTCCAGTGAACGAAGCAATGTCAAATATGATTTTTCCCCCAGCTTTATGTCCTGGATTAGAAGCGATAGGTTCAGAAGTGTGCGCAGAGAAGGTCGGTTAATTTTCAGAACGGGTTTATGGAACCCGATTCCTGCCGGATGGCGCTGATGCGCTCGGCCGGAGTCGGATGGGAGTAGTGGTAGGCGGAGTACCATGGATGGGGCGTAAGGTTGGAGAGGTTCTTAACGGTCAATTTGAAGAGGGCTTCTTCCATCGGTTTTCCGTCCTTCAAGGTCCTGACAGCGAAGCGATCCGCCTCGTATTCGTGCCTGCGGGAGAGAAAATTCATCAGGGGAGTGAGATAGAACGTGGCCGGGCCTGATATGAGGCTAAAAAGCACCAGGGCCCCGTGGCTCGATGGTCGCTCCAGTCCGAAGGCGCGAAACAGCGGCTGGTAATCCACGAGCAGACTGAAAAGATAGAGGGCCGCCAAAAGGCAAATGGTCCTGATGACCAGCATCCTGCGGACATGTTTCATCTTGTAATGACCTATCTCATGCGCCAGAACCGCCAATCCCTGCTCCTCGGTCATCTGCTCTACGAGAGTATCGAAAAGAACGATCCGCTTGCTCTTTCCAATCCCGGTAAAGTAGGCGTTGGAATGGGTCGAACGCTTTGAGCCATCCATGGTGTAAATCCCGCTGGTCCTAAAACCTGCCTGATCCGCCAAGGCCAAAATTCGCCGGCGAAACTCCCCTTCTTTCAGGGGCTCGAATTTGTTAAACAGCGGCGCGATCAGCGTGGGATAAACAATGACCATCAGGATTTGAAAGGCAAAGATAAAGAGAAAAGCCCAGAGCCACCAGTAGGGGCCGGTCTCCCCTATGAACCAGAGCAGACCGAAGAGGAAGGGGATGCCGATCAGCGCTGCGAGAAAAAGCCCCTTGAGCTTATCGACGAGATAGAGCTTGAGCGTGGTCTGGTTAAAACCGAACCGCTCCTCGAGCGCAAAGGTGGAATAAAGGTCCGTGGGCAGACTCAAAATAGAAAAACTCAAGCCAATACTAAGGCAGAATAAGATCCCCGCGGCCTGCGTGCTCACTGGAAAATGGCTCGCTAAACTGCGCGCCAAACGATCCAGGTAGGGGAGCGCTCCGCCAAAGAGGACATACAGGGCAACCAGAGCCCCATAGGTTTCGGCCCAGCGCTGAAACCGCCCCTTGGCGACGGTGTACTCAACAGACTTGTCATAATCCGCCTGGTTTACTTTGCCCAGAAAAACATCAGAAATTTTCCGTTCGGCGAATCTTGCCTGGACATAGCTCATGTTCATCTCGTTGAGGATGAACTCAACGAGAAACTCCAAAACGAAAAAAAAGACAAATAAACTAACGATAAACTGTTCCATCCTCACTAAAACACCTTATCTTCACGATGAGTTACTCGCTGGGGAGAGTAAAGTTGAGACCTCAGCGGTATTGAGATCTGCTTGAGTGATCGTTATAGGCCGAGGGAGCGTCGGAGTTCCCGGTCAATCGCCTCCATGTCGGATTTCAGCATGGAGCCGAGCTTTCGCTCGATCATCATCTGCTTAACGGTTCGCATAACCCCTGTAACTACGGAAGGGAAGAGTAGTCCGGCTCTTTTCCAATCGGCAATTAGAAAATCACCGAAGAGACGCCGTCTGATATTACTTGTAATAGCCGCTATGACCACCTCCTGCCGGGAACGATTATAAACGGTAGAGCTGATGACAAGAGCCGGCCGAAGCTTCTTGCCTGACTCATCCGCGAACACGAATCCTACTAACACGACATCGCCCCGGTTATAGGCGGTCATAATTAGCGTCCCGTGGGTTGTCCCACAACTCTGCCAACACCGGGTCTGTCTTCGCTGTTAGGGCTGTGAACTCCTCATCCTCGCCGCCGAGATCTTCCCGAAGGCGCTCCGCAATTGCCTCCAGCACATAGTGTCGGATTGTTACGTCTCGTCTTGCTGCGGCCAACCGCAGACGACGGCGCATTTCGGGCATCACGTCAATGCTGATCCGCGGTCGTTTTGTCGAAGTTTCCATAGGGCGAGCCATGTTTCTCTACCTCCACAAGAAAAATCGCATAATTACTCCATGGTGTCAATGACACCAAACGGTTGCCTCACAACGGTAGATCGGCCAAGGAATCCAATGGTATTTTGCACCTTGGATATCCTGCGGGCTGATATCTGGTTGGACTTCACGCTTACCAAGACCTCCATTCCTACCCAATCCATTGCCCCCCTCTCCATCGCCTCGGAAATGCTTGACAAGGGGTTGGAAACCGAGGAGAATTTGTCCGTTCTATGAACTTTAAAAACCGTCATTCGCAGACCTGTATACTCACTAGTTAGGCGTCAAGGAGACACCTTGGCAAAACCGTTCCGTAGATTCGTTGCCGTGGCAGCCGTATGGATGTTTCTCGTTATACTACAGACCGGGGCGTCGACTATGGCTGCGACCTACTCGAGATCTGCGCAATTAACTCCCGTTCGGATGTCGCAGTCGGAGCTTCTCTCCATAGTTGGGCGAATCCGTGCGTTCGTCGATTCTGCAAATCGTGATATCGAGCCGGAGCGGCGCTCCGAGAAATTCGAGCTCGAGGGGGGTCCATCCAAACTTGTTTTGACAGGACGTTTTGGCGCGTCAGAGTTAGCGGGTGCCCCGGAATTCGCTACACGCGTCCTTTACTGGTACCGGGTCAATCGCGATGCTCCGATATCCGACGTTAGCATTTGGCTCTCTGATTACTCTCGCGAACTCGCGGTTGAAGGCACCTCGCGGGAGCAAGTGGAGGCTCTTGTAAGCCTCATGTCACAAGATCTAGGCGCAAGAAGTATTCCGTTCGGCGGAAGGATGCAGCGGCTTTTTGGCGGTCTCGTTTTGATGCTCGTTGGTTGGGGTGTCGTCGCCCTTTCTAACCTCGCCCGCAATCGACGGATTCAGATTGCTCTTATGGTCTCCGGGCTTCTGCTTGTGCTTTGTACAATAGTCCTGCCGTGGTCAGACTGGTTACCCGGAACGGCTGTCTATCCCGGCGACGCATCGTGGCTAGTTCGCAATTCACCGTTTTTGTCTCTACTCGGTGTGGTTCTAACTCTAGTCACGTTTGTTCTCAGCACTGCGTATTCCGCTTACAAGGGAAAAAGAGGATAAGTCCAATTGTTGAACGCGGTTGCCTAACCACCGGCTTGAGACCGATGCGCGAGGCACGGCTCAGCCAATACGTTAACCGGTGCCGTTCCCCGAGGCAAAAAGTTGAACGAAGTAGCAGAAGAATGGGCCGATGTTTTAGGAATGGCGATAAAGGAGTTTAAGCGGATTGCAAACGTGAAGTAGAACCTTTACGCTTTTCAAACTCACCAAGAAGCTCAGCTAGTCTCAGATTTTTGATCGCTGGTTTTCTTTAGTAAAGCGTTAGCTTGCTGGCTGGGTCTGTTTGCGGACGGCTTCCTCGTAATGAAACGTGAGCTTGCCTTCGCTCTCGTCGATCTCCACCTTGCCGCCGTTTTCCAGTTTCCCGAACAGGATCTCGTTGGCCAGCACCCGTTTGATCTCCGTCTGGATCAAGCGCGCCATCGGTCTGGCGCCAAAGACCGGGTCGTAGCCCCTTTGCGCCAGCCACTTGCGTGCTTTCGGGGAGAGGTTGAGAAAAACCCTTTTCTCGTTCAGTTGCAGATCCAGCTCCACGATGAACTTATCCACCACGCGCTCAATAATCTCAGGGGTCAAGGAATTAAAAACGACCATGGCGTCGAGGCGGTTGCGAAATTCCGGGCTGAACATCTTTTCGATCGCCTCCTTGCCCTTTCCCACATTGGAGCGCTCGCCAAATCCCAGCGGGGCGCCGCTCATTTCCCGGGCGCCGGCGTTGGTGGTCATGATCAGGATGATGTTGCGGAAGTCCGCCTTCTTCCCGTTGTTATCCGTCAGCGCGGCGTGGTCCATGACCTGAAGCAGGATGTTGAAGAGATCGGGATGGGCCTTTTCGACCTCATCCAGCAGCAACACAGCGTAGGGATTTTTGTTCACGCCATCCGTAAGGAGGCCTCCCTGATCGAATCCCACATATCCCGGCGGGGCGCCGATAAGGCGGGATACGGTGTGCTTCTCCATGTACTCGCTCATGTCGAAGCGGATGAATTCTACCCCAAGGATGCGCGCGAGCTGCTTTGCCGCTTCGGTCTTGCCCACACCCGTAGGGCCTGAAAAGAGAAAACAGCCGATCGGCTTTTCCGGATGGGCGAGACCCGAACGGGAGAGTTTAATCGCGCCGGCTAGGGTTTCGATAGCTACGTCCTGACCGAAAACCATCAACTTAAGATCCCGCTCCAGGTTCTGCAGCTGCTCTTTATCCGAAGCCGAAACGCTCCGAGGCGGGATCTTGGCGATCTTGGCAACAATATTTTCTATCTCTTTGAGACCGATACTTTTCTTGCGCTTTTCCGGCGCCAGGATCTTCACCGCAGCCCCCACCTCATCAATCACGTCAATCGCCTTGTCAGGCAAACGGCGATCATTGATGTGTTTGGCGGAAAGCACCACCGCGGCGCGCAGGGCAGCCGAGGTATAGCGCACCCCATGATGCTTCTCATAGTGGGGCCTCAAGCCCTGCAGGATCTGATAGCTCTCCTCCACGCTTGGCTCGGAGATCTCGATCTTCTGAAAACGGCGCGCCAGCGCCCGGTCCCTTTCGAAATAGCTCTTATAGTCGTGGTATGTCGTAGAGCCGATGCATCTCAGCTCTCCCGAGGCGAGTGCCGGCTTTAAGATGTTGGAGGCATCCATGGAGCCCCCGCTGGTAGCGCCGGCGCCGACTACCGTGTGAATCTCATCAATAAAGAGGATCGAATTGGGTTGTTTCTTGAGGCTGCCCAAAACCCCCTTTAACCGCGCCTCGAAGTCGCCGCGAAACTTGGTCCCGGCCAGCAGCGCGCCCATGTCCAGGGCATAGATGACCGCATCTTTGAGGACATCGGGAACCTGCCCCTGATAGATTCTAAGGGCCAACCCTTCGGCGATTGCGGTCTTTCCCACGCCCGGATCGCCGACATAGATCGGGTTATTTTTCCGCCTGCGGCACAGGATATGGATGGTGCGCTGGACTTCATCGTCTCTGCCTATCAGGGGGTCGATATTGCCGTTACGGGCCTTTTCTACCAGGTTGACCGTGAAGGCCTCGAGCGGACTCGCCACCGGCCTGGCCTTTTCTTCCTCATCCGTCTCTCCTCGCTCTTCCCGGCTTACCGACCAATCCTCGCCGGTGCTGATCTTGGAGATTCCATGGGAGATATAATTGATCACATCCAGCCGGGTAATTCCCTGCTCCTCCAGGAGGTAGGCAGCATAGGAATCCGGTTCGCGGAAGATGGCAGCCAAAAGATCCCCGCCGTGAATTTCTTTTTTTTCCGCGGACTGGGCATGGAGCATCGTCCTTTGCAGGACACGGTGAAAGCCAAGGGTCTGCTGCGGCTCCCGTTCCATCCCCGCAGGCAGGCGCTCCATGTGGCTGTCGAAAAATTCCTCTAACGCCTTTTTCAACCGAGCGATATCGCCCCCGCAGTGAACAATAGCCGCACCGGCATCCTTATCCTGGAGCAAGGCAAAAAGGAGGTGCTCTATGCAGACAAACTCGTGCCGCCGGCGCTTGGCCTCGGACAAAGCCAAATTTAAAGTCGCTTGCACCTCTTTACCGATCATCTTCAGGCTTCCTCCATAGTGCACATTAGGGGATATTCATGCTGCCGGGCCAGGCCTCCGACAACGGCCACCTTAGTTTCCGCGACCTCGTAGGTATAGACACCCGCCACTCCGATGCCTTTTTGATGGACATGGAGCATGATCTGGACGGCCTCGGTGTGCTCCTTATGAAAAACATACTGGAGAATCTGCACGACGAATTCCTTGGTGGTGTAATCGTCGTTGTGCAGCAGCACCTTGTAGAGCAGAGGTTTCTTGAGCTTTTTCCTGCTCTCTGTAACAACCTCACGGTCCAGCTCGGTTTCCCGCCTACTCATTGAACGCTCTTCTCTTAGAAAGCAAGAGGTAAATTTACCACGCTTACCCCTGCGCCGCAATCTTTTGCCCGGCACGGTAATGGTGCAGTTTCGTTCGGTTCTCTTCTGAACGAAACACCCAAGACTGTCATTCTGAGGCCGCAGGCCGAAGAATCTGACGGAGTGTCAGGGGGTTAGCGAGATTCTTCGCCTCCGCTTTGCTTCGGCTCAGAATGACACTCCCTCTCCTTTTTTTCCA
>Ga0209212_1000713_pt1 | contig 61512 bp, 55 predicted proteins | sample RifGroC2_FD_183996 | JGI IMG/M metagenome (GOLD analysis project Ga0209212, IMG submission 183996) | Groundwater microbial communities from Rifle, Colorado, USA - Groundwater C2 (SPAdes) (version 2) | ecosystem: Environmental > Aquatic > Deep subsurface > Groundwater | place: Rifle, Colorado...
GGCGTGGCCACCGCGGGTTTCGCCGCCCGGAACATCGTAGATCCAGTAGCAGCGCCTGATGTGGAAGGGGATGTGCCGGTCGCCTTCAATAAAAGTAAGGTTGCCCCTGGGATCCATTATTTTAGGGAATTCAATAATTCTAGGGTTGTTGATTTTCATGTGGTCTGAGTCCTAGCAATTGTTGAAAAAGAAATCCAGTTAAAGGATATATTAAGGTTGTTTATGACATTTCAGCGCAAAATGATTTAATTGACGGCATAACAAGCGCACCTTCCAGTGTTTTTAAAAACTGCTCACTGCGCAGGCCGTTTGAAAGCAGTACAACCTCGCATCCCAAAGATTTTGCGGCTTCCCAATCAGCTTCAGTATCACCTATCCACAAAGCACTATCTGTATTAAGTCTTTCCTGGAAATAATTTCTAACAGCATTGGCTTTGCCAACTCCGCCATTGGCGTGGTCACTAACTAAAACGGTATCTAAAAAATGTCGTAAGCCCTTCAATTCTAATTGTTCTTCCAGGGCTTGTTTGTTCTTTCGCATGGTTACCAAAGTTAACTCTATGCCTTGTTTCTTCCATCTACGCAAACAGTCTACTGCACCATCTTGCACTTTATCTAAAGAAAGTACACCAGGGGACTCAATCATCGATAACCAAGCAATAAGGAAATCATTGTAAATAATGCCTGCGCCAGACATGTCCAGCAAATCCTTACGATTGAGCATGCCTCTTTTCTTTTCCCAATACTCGCAAATATCAATCGGTTTGAACCCGAATCTTTCCAGAATGTTACGATAACAGTTATAGTGCCTTTCTTTGCCATCCAGCAGCGGTCCGTCAAGATCTAGAAAGATTTTTTTGATTCGTATCATGCGGTACATACGGCATATATCTCGGCAGCAATCTCAGGAAAATCTTTACCAAGTTCGTAAAAACCTTGAATCATTTTCTCTGACCAGTTTTCCTGAATCTGTGCATTGGACAACGGTTTGAAAAAAACACCACCTGTTTCAATCACTTTAAGGCCACTTTTTTCTAGATCAGACCGGAGTGATTCTGTTGTGTAAACTCGTCGGTGCCCTAACGCGTGGTCACGGGGATTTAATTGACATGGGTTGTCAAGCAGGCCCATTTTTACCGCAACTAAACGATGTATCGAGTTTCCATTGGGTACGCCTAGAAACAATCTTCCGTTTGGTGACAACCAGTTCTTAACCCGACTCAACAACTTAACCGGATCCTCAACGTGCTCTAAAACATGCTCCAGAATAATTGAGTTGAATAGATACTCAGGATGAAACTCCTCAAACAGAGCATGTATTTTAATGAGATTCATGCGAGCAGGAATTTGCGCCAATAGATCAGAAGCACCTTCAACTATGGTTAGCTGATCGAAATCATTTAGTAGAAATTGCGTCATTTCCCCTTCTGCTGGACCTAATTCAAGCCCTCTTGGCCCAACTAAAAAGGGTTTGATAGTCTCATAACGAAACCGAATTAAGCGCTTGTCAAAGTCCAACTGCTCTCTCAAGTACCAATCAGACAGAGACTCCACTCTTTCAAGTTCATTGTCTTTCATATGTCGTTCTCCTAAACGCATCCACTTCTGCCTTAAGACCTGTTTCAAGGCTGGTCATAGGCCAGGTGCCCAGCCGTTTTCTCATATGTACACTGTCAAATCGCAAAGAGTTGCCATTCGGTTTATCTAATAAAAAATTTATTCCTGTGTTGTTTCCGACCAAACGTGTCAATAGCTGTACAATTTCTTTCAGCGTGAAAGATTCTCCGCGAACAACGTTAACTGATTCGATATTTTCATCAATAAGAGCTGCTCTAATTGTTGCCTCGACCGCATCTCCAACATATAAATAGTCCCGCAATGCGCTACCATCCCCAAAGATAACAGGTGCTTGATTGGCAAACAGGTTGCGAATGACCACAGGAATCACTTTTCCATATTGTTCCTCACCAGGACCGTAAATGTGGCCGTAACGCAGTATTGAAAAACTGCAGTTATTCTCTGTTGCCCATGCTCTAATCAAGCTCTCACAAAACGCCTTGGATGCACCATATAGTGTACTTGGAAATACGTTGGAGTTTTCTGTCAAAACGTCTTCGTATACTGGCAAAGAATAAACATCAACTGTACTTGAAAATACGAATTTGTCTGGTTTACCAGGTAAGCTTTGAAGCAATGCACAAGTCCCAGAGATATTGTCATCTACAACTCGATCTATTCGATTGGCTTCTGAAGACACTTTTGGAATATATCCGCCCAGATGAAACACATAGTCGATATGTTCAATGTTTACAGAATGCCAGTATTCAAGCGTTAATTGCCCTAAATCGTTTTTAAGCCAAACTTGATTTCTTTGTGTGGATTTCCTATCCTGTCTAGACAGCAAAAACAGTTTCACTTCAGGAATTTGGGATAGCCTTGAAACTAGATGCCTACCAATAAAACCACTCGCTCCAGTTACAAGAATGACCTTGCCTTTTAACGGCTTCATGGTTTGTTGCCTAAAGTTGCTTCAAGTTCGTTACGCGTAATTAACACCGGCTCAACATCCATGCCGCGTATCCAAATCAAACCATCCGGCAACGGATTTATTTTACGTTCAAGGGTTGGGAACATATTGTTTAAAGCGATGTTGCAGTAAATTTCAGGCAGGTTTAGTCCTGCTTTTGTAAAAAAGTAATGGGTTGTGAAAAAACGCCCGATATTAATTTCGGTGGTATTCGGATGGCCATCATGGTCATATGTCATGTCAACACCAAAGATGCCATGCGGTTTTTTATCGATGGCATAAATTGAGTCCAAAGCTGCCTGGTCTACAATTGAATCGGAACAGGTTTCACCAACTCCAGTAATGCCCGTGACTCCTGATAAGGTACGACTGCCAAAATTCCAGCTGTGACGTTTTCGGGTTTGGGCTACGACCAGCTCTCCTTCATACCAAAGTGACAACCAAGTTACAGTCCGTTCGGTAAGAAGCTTGGCAGCAGTGAAGTTGCCCCAGCCATTAAAACGATCAATCCATATCCGGGCGAAATCGAAATTGTCAGTTGGAAGTGCCCCTTGACCGGCAGCTCCTTCCACGGCTCTGATCCAAATTTTGTCGCCTAACTGTTCGAAAGCTTTTTTTAAGTCAGACTCGTTATGCAACAGGAATGTTTTCGGTACGTTAACTCCGCTTTTTTGCCAAACATCATAGGACTTTGCTTTGTCGATACAAATTTCAACCGTTTCCCTGTCTGGCAAATAGGTTTTCACACCCAAACCGGCAACTTCGTCTCTAAACCGTGAAACCGCACGGACTTCATAATCATTCTGTACATGAAGAAAGTCAGGACGTGTACGTTGTAATAATGAAATGGTTGAGGATCGATACTCTGCAGATACGGCTGGTGGTACGACATGCCTTTCATCAACATCTGCAAGAAACAAATCAGTCGGCACACAAGATGTGCCAATTAAATAGTCCGTTCGGTTAGACTCCCTAAGTGATCGGATAAAATTATTTGAAGGTGCACCACCGGCACCGCCCACTAAAATTCGTGACATATGGTCTCCGTAATATTGATAAAGATAATAAATTATTTTTGTAATAAATCAGTAAGCGATCGGGCCAGTAGTTCACCGACGACCTCGATCGAATATTCCCGCTCAACCAGTCGGCGCCCGGCATCGCCCATACTCTTTGCCAGCTCCGGCGATTCGATCAGCAGCCTGATTTTCCGGTAGTACTGCATGTCATCTTCCGCCAGCAGTCCGGTCTCGCCTTCGCGGATTACCTGGCGGTTGTAACCCCAATCGGTTGCCACCACCGGAACCCCGGCGGCCATGTACTGCAGGGCCTTGTAGCTGCATTTGCCCTGGCTCCAATGGGTTTTGGGGAGCGGCATCAGTCCGGCATCGAACCTGGCGATCTCCTGTGCCTGCCCTTCCAGCGACCACTGGATATTTACCACCGGCACACCTTCCATGTATGCCGGTTTGTTCGAGATTACCCGCAGCTCCAGCGGATATTCACCGGCAAGCTTTCTGAGCGGTTCCGCGAGGTTTTCCAGGTAGCGCAGATTTCCGCCGCTGCCGACCCAGCCGATAACGAAGCGTTCATTGGCGGTTTGCCAGTTTTTGACCGGAATCCCGGTCACCTCGACCGCCGAAGGAACGATGGAAATATTCTTTGCGAATTTGGCGGCCTCATCGGCAAGGAAAGGGGTTCCCGCCACGACAAGATCCGCATTAGCCACCGTGCGGCTGAACCGGGCCAGCCTGGTACGGCTGACCGGTTCAGTTGCCTGGTCATCGCGGATGTACACCGCATCATCAAAATCGTAGACGATGCGCTTAGAGAACATCCTCAATAATTTGAAATCCGGAAAGGAAAGCAGCTTCTTTTGCAGCACCACAGCATCGAACCGATGTAAAATTCTGTAAAGATCGAGCTTCTTTTTCAGTGAAACAGGGTATTGCTCGACCGTTATATTTAGCCCCATGCTGTTTAAAACCGGAATCAGATTCAGCATTCGGATTCTGCTCGATGGAAGTCGAATGTCTTGAAAAAGAATCAGAACGCTATTCATTTTTCAATATCTGAATAAATGTCGTGATTACGTGGTCCAGCTCTTCGAAACTGAAATCCAGGCAGTCACTTTTCTTGCTTCCATTGCATCCGTCACGGTGGCACGGAACGCAGGGCAGCGATGACTGGAGTACCATATGCCTGCCGGTTGTCTGTATGCCGCGCGGTAGCTGGTATGGATTGGTATTCTGGCTGTTGTCCCAGGGGCCCCAGTTGCTTACCGGAAGAGGTCCGAATATGCCCAGCACATGGACATCCAGGGCGGCCGCGATGTGCATGGGAGCCGAATCGATGCCTACGTGGAACTGCGCCAGTGAGCTGAGCGCTCCCAGTTCTTTCAAGGAAACATCGCCTTCCCAGGTGACGTGAGGATAACGGCAGAATGATAGCACGCTATGCAGGTAATCCAGCTCCTTGGGAATCGGCGCTGCTTCCAATACCGCTTTCAAACCGGTTCGCTCACTTAGTGTGTCCAGCAAAAAAGCCATCTTTGCCGGGGGCATGGTCTTGAACATCCATCGTGAAGTTACATGGGCGTGATAGAACTTTTTTGGCTCAAGTCCACTGGTTTCAAGGCGGGAAAGTATGTCTCGCTTCACCGATTCCGGGAATTTGAACGAGACTCTTTTATGAACCGCTTTAAGTCCGAGTGCGGAGAGAAAGCGCAGATTCTGGTCTACTGCGTGCATCTCTATCGGAGGTTGCGGGAGCAGGGTGGTGTAAATCTTATCTTTTCCCCTGAACCCGCGATTGAGGGAGTTAACTCCAAGTCTGATACGTGCGCCGCTTAAAAGCGCTGCAACGGCGCCACGATCCCCCTCCGTGAGATTGATTACCAGATCAAAATGTTCTTTTCTGATTCCGGCCAGTAACCGGAACTCGGTATTTACCCGCTTTATCCATGATTCTTTTTTTACGGAGCGGTCGTAGATATGGATGTGGTCAATATCCGGATTGTCTGTCAGCATCTCCCCGGTTCCGGAATTTACCAAGGCACAGATACGAGCTTCGGGAAAATGCAGCCGCAGGTTGGCGAACAGCGGCGAGGTCAACAAAACATCCCCGATGTTTCTCATCTTGATGACGAGGATTGATTTAATTTTGGTTTTATCTAGCAACTCGCTTGATCCTTTGGGTTATGGTTGTGCCGCAACTCCCTCGCCTTTGCATATTTGGAGAAGGTATATACGGAGTAGAGGATGGATAACTGAAAACCTTGGAAGCCCTCCAAAAATCCCATTTTCACAATGTACATTTTGAAAAAAGTAAAAAATGGCTTGCAGATGATCGCGGCAACGCCAGGCACTTTACCTGATTTTACTACCTCATCCGCAGCCAGGGTCGAATAGCGGTTCATCCGGGCCAGATAGTCGTCGATTCCGCCATAGGTGAAATGTTTCAGGTTTCCCGAAAGGGTGCCCGGCGGAGAGTCAGATTCCAGTGATTCATGCACGATTCTTTCACTGAAGGAACATTTGCGCCGATCGTACAGGCGCGTGGTGTAATCCGGGTACCAGCCGCAGTGCCTGATCCGCTGCCTGCCGAAATAGTTTTCCCGCGCCATGCGGAATGCCGTGGCCCTGCCTGCATCTGCCCCGGATACGGAGACGCGCAGTTCAGGGGTTACGCGTTCATCGGCATCGATGTTCAGTACCCAGTCGTTTGACGCCAGCCCGGCGGCAAAGTTCTTCTGCTTTCCGTATCCCTCCCAAGGGTGATGGCAGAAGCGGACCCTGGGGTTGGCGCGGCAGATCTCTTCGGTTTTATCGCTGCTTCCGGAATCGACTACAATGATTTCATCGGCGAAATCCAAGCTGGCCAGGCAGTCGGAAATATTGCGTTCCTCGTTGAGCGTGATTATGGTCGCCGAAATATTGATCATATTATCCGTGTCAATCCTCAGCTGTTATATTAACCACGATCTGCCCGGGAATATCCTGCCCCTTCAATGGGAATGGGCGGACCTGAATATGAATGATGATGGCCGATTACAGCCTTCTCCGAATGCTTGTCAAAGGTACAGAAAATATATGATACGCCCAGAAATGTCAAATTATAGGCGTCCTGCAGCCTGGACATGGGGATAGTTAGTTGTTCCGGATTCCGGTTCTTGACTGGATACGGGCCTGATGCGGAACCGTGGGGCGTGGCTGTGTGCTTTATGGCGGTCAGTTGGGGTGTGAACGGGCGGATTCCATAAACCAGCGATACACATCGTGCAGTCCCTGATCGAGGTCAATGCGGTGATGCCAGCCCAGATCGTGCATGCGTGATGTGTCCACCAGCTTGCGTGGTGTGCCGTCCGGCTTGGAACGGTCAAAAACCAGCTCTCCCTCGAATCCGACCGTGCGTTTGACCATTTCGGCCAGATCGGCGATGCTGAGTTCCTGTCCGGAACCGACATTGATCAGCGCCGGCGCCGGAGTGAAAGTCAACAGCCCGGAGTAGACCTGCTCGGGTCGGTTCATCAGGAACAGGCTGGCGTCGGCCAGGTCATCGACATGCATGAATTCGCGCAACGGGGAACCGCTGCCCCAGATGGTGACCGTTGTGGCCCCTGACTTTTTGGCTTCATGAAATTTACGAATCAGCGCCGGAAGTACATGGGAGTTCGTGAGGTCAAAATTATCATTCGGTCCGTAGAGGTTATTCGGCATGGCACAGAGAAATCTTGTGCCAAACTGTTCATTATAGGCGCGGCACTGGGTGATGCCGGCGATCTTGGCAATGGCGTAGGCGTTATTGCTTGCTTCAAGCGGGCCGGTCAGCAGGTACTCCTCTTTAATCGGCTGCGGGCAGAGCCTGGGATAGATGCAGGAACTGCCCAGAAACAGCAGGCGCTTGACGCCGCTTTGGTACGCGGAGTGGATCACGTTGGACTGGATCATCAGGTTGTCATAGATGAACTCCCCTTTGCGGGTGCTGTTGGCGATGATGCCGCCAACCCGCGCCGCGGCAAGGAAGACATATTCGGGGTGTTGGCTGGCGAAAAACTCCGAGACCGCAGCCTGGTTGCGCAGGTCAAGTTCAGAAGAGTTCTTCAACATTAAATTGTCATAGCCTTCAGCCAGCAGCTTTCGCACCAGGGCCGACCCGACCATGCCGCCATGTCCGGCTATGAAGATTGCGGAAGATTTATCCATGCCATTTACCATGCAAACTATCCTTGCGCCCTTTTTTCCCGCTCCGCCAGTTCCAGATCGGCATCGGCCATCATCTCTACCAGCCGCTCGAAGCTGGTCTTATGCTCCCACCCCAGCTGAAGCATGGCCTTGCCGGCATCGCCCAACAGCAGGTCCACCTCCGCCGGGCGGAAGTACTTGGGGTCGATCCGGATTACTACTTTGCCGGAGTTTCGATCGATACCCTTTTCCTCCTCGCCGCTGCCCTGCCATTCCAGCGGCATGCTGAGCCGTTCGAAAACCTTTTCGGCAAAGGTGCGGACCATGTGGGTCTGGCCGGTGGCGATCACATAGTCTTCGGGTTTTTCCTGTTGCAGCATCAGCCACATCGCCTCGACGTAATCGCCGGCAAAGCCCCAGTCGCGCCTGGCGTCCAGGTTACCCAGGTAGAGGCAGCCTTGCATGTCTAGCTTGATGCGGGCGGCGGCGCGGGTGATCTTGCGGGTGACGAAGGTTTCGCCCCGACGCGGCGATTCGTGGTTAAAGAGGATGCCGTTGCAGGCGTACATGCCGTAGCTTTCGCGGTAGTTCATGGTGATATGGAAGGCGTAGGCTTTGGCGCAGGCGTAGGGAGAACGGGGGTAGAAGGGGGTTGTTTCTTTTTGTGGTGTTTCCACTACCTTGCCGTACAGTTCGGAGGATGATGCCTGGTAGAACCTGGTGTTCAGGCCAGTTTCGCGGATTCCTTCCAGGATGCGCACTGTTCCCAGCGCATCCACCTCAGCGGTGTATTCGGGGATGTCGAAGGAAACCCTGACATGGCTCTGGGCGCCCAGGTTGTAAATCTCATCCGGCTGTATGTTGCGCAGCAGCATGTTGATCGAGCTGGCGTCGTTCAGGTCACCGTAGTGCAGGAACATGCGCACATCCTTCTCGTGCGGATCGCGGTAGAGATGGTCGATGCGGCCGGTGTTGAAAGAGGATGAGCGGCGGATCATTCCGTGTACTTCGTACCCTTTTGACAGGAGCAGCTCCGCCAGGTAGGAGCCGTCCTGGCCGGTGATGCCGGTGATGAGAGCCTTTTTCATATTATCCTTTCAATCGTGTGCTTTGGCTCACGGGATAGGATCCCGAACTGCCGGGCGGGTATCCATCTCAGCAGTTGTAATAGCCCCGGTACCATTCCACGAACCTGCGGATGCCGTCCTCGATCGAAGTGGCCGGACGGAAGCCGACATCATTCATCAGGTCTTCGACGTCGGCATAGGTGGCCGGCACATCGCCGGCCTGGAGCGGCATGAGGTTTTTGACCGCCTGAATGCCGAGGCATTCTTCCAGCACTTCTATGAAACGCATCAGCTCCACCGGCTGGTTGTTGCCGATATTGTAGATTTTGTAGGGGGCAAAACTGGTGCCTGGGTCAGGTACCGCACCGCTCCAGCCCGGGTCCGCTTGCGGCGTGTTGGCGGCAACCCGCGCCACCCCCTCGACGATGTCATCCACATAGGTGAAATCGCGCCTCATCCTGCCGTGGTTGAATACGTCGATCGGCCGGCCTTCCAGGATCGCCTTGGTGAACAGGAACAGGGCCATATCCGGACGCCCCCATGGCCCGTAAACCGTAAAGAAGCGCAGGCCGGTGGTGGGGAGTCCGTAGAGGCTGGAATAGGTGTGGGCCATCAGCTCATTGGCCTTTTTTGTTGCCGCGTACAGCGATACCGGGTGGTCCACGTTGTGGTGAACCGAAAACGGCATGGTGGTGTTGGCGCCGTACACCGAGCTGGAGGAGGCGTAGACCAGGTGTTTGACGCCGTGGTGGCGGCATCCCTCCAGAATGTTGATGAAGCCGCTGATGTTACTGTCGATGTAGGCGTAGGGGTTTGTCAGCGAATAGCGCACTCCGGCCTGGGCCGCCAAGTTGACCACGGTGTCAAATTTTCCTGATTCGAAGAGCTGGTGCAGCTGTTCGCGCTCTTCGAGTCCCATCTTGACGAAGCTGAAATCCGGTAGCTGTTCCAGCTGGGCCAGCCGGTCGTACTTGAGCCGGACAACGTAGTAGTCGTTCAGGTTGTCCAGGCCGACAACCTGGTTGCCGTCGGCGATCAGCCGCTTGCTGAGGTGAAAACCTATAAAACCGGCGGCGCCGGTAACCAGAATGCGTTTCATGGTTGGGACCTTTCCTGGGTGGAATTTGGGCCGCCCTTAACGGCAGCCATGAGCCGGATGCTCGCCTCCACGACGTCGTCGGCGGTGACCGATTTCATGCATTCGTGGTCGGTGGGACACTCGCGCAGTTTGCAGGGGGCGCAGGGCACCTCCTTGCGGACTATGACCGCCCTGTCGGTGTAGGGCGAGGTCGTGGCATGGTCGGTGGAGCCGAAGATTGCAGTCAGCGGCACGCCGAAGGCCGCCGCGATATGCATCGGCCCCGAGTCGTTGGTGACGAAGAAATTGCAGCGCTTGATCAGCGCCAAAAGTTCCCGCACCGTGGTCTTGCCGGCCAGGTTCAGTCCGCTGCCGGACAACCGCTGCTCGATATCCGCGGCTATACCGGTTTCGGTCGGGCCGCCGAGGATCACGATCCTGGCCGACCATTCCGCCGCCAGCCTGCTGGCCACCTCGGCGAAGCGCTCCGAATACCAGCGCTTGGCGGAGCCAAAGGCTGCTCCCGGGTTGATGCCGATCAGCATGTCACCGGCCGAAATTCCATGGGCTGCCAGCCTTTCGGTGGCATCCCTGTCTTCCCCGGGAGTGGTGAAGACGCCCGGTTTTTCCGTTTGCCCTGTAATGCCGAAGCTGCGCACAAGATCCAGGTAATAGCCGACTTCGTGGGTTATGGGGGCATCCTTGGCCGGGTGGTAGCGTCCGGTCAGCATGAAGCCGCGTCCGTCGCTGCTCTTGCCGAGCCTGACGGGAATGCCGGCCAGCCACGGTACCAGCGCCGAGTCGAACGAGTTGGGCAGGATGATTGCGATCTCGAAGGATTCTTTGCGCAGCTCCCTTGCCAGGCGGAATCTGCCTGAAATCCCCTTGTGCCTTCCCTTGCGGTCGAACGTGATCACCCTGTCAACCCATTCGTGGCGGGAAAAGATCTCGCCCACCATCGGGTTGGCCAGCACGGTGATCTCCGCCTGCGGAAAGTGCTGGCGGATCAGGGCGATGGCGGGCGTGGTCATGACCGCGTCTCCGACCCAGTTGACCGCCCGTATCAGGATGCGCTTGATTCCGGCGCCGTTATAAGCGGACATCGATCACCTGCCGTTGATTCTGATGGCCTCGTCCGGCAGCAGGACCGGTATGTCGTCCCTGACCGGATAGAGCAGCCCGCAATCGATGCAGAGCAATCCGTTGTTGTCCTTGTCGAAGACCAGGTTCCCCTTGCAGACGGGGCAGGCCAGCTTGTCAATCAGTTCATTCTTGAGCATTGTTAGATCCAGTTAGTATTTAAAGTGTGCAAGCATGCCACAATCAGCGTTTATTTTGAAGCAAATTGCGCAGGCACTCATGCAGCGGGGAGGGGTCGTCGATGACCAGCTCCAGGCGGGCCAGCATGATTGCGGCTCCTCTGTCGCTGGATAGCCCTTTCAGCTTGACCCCGTCTTTTTCGGTGGTTATCGCTAGTTCCGCCCGATGGTGACGCATTGAGTCGAAGATAATGGCCAGTTCGGATTCGTCATAGGTGGTGTGATCAGGGAAACGGATAGTGTGGACCAGCTCGAAACCGAGTGATTGCAACTCTTCGAAAAAACCAGCCGGATCGGCTATGCCGGCAAAGGCCAAAACTTTGCGCGGAGCAGGGTAGGGCAGTGGCAGCGGGTCTCCTCCGAGAAGCGGCTGCAGATCGACGATGCGGTGACGCGCGTTGCAGGCGGGAGTTGCTCCCGTTGCCGGATGATCTGCAGCACCCTGCGGGCAGCGGGTGTGGATGATCAGGTCGGCCCGTTTCCCGGCGCCGGCCGGTTCGCGCAACAGGCCGGCCGGCAGTGTCCAGCCGTTGCCGTAGGGGCGGGAGTGGTCCAACAGCAGGATGTCCAGGTCGCGCCGCAGCCGCAGGTGCTGGAATCCGTCGTCGAGCAGAAAAACGTCCGGAGAGAGCTGGCGCATGGCCAGCAGGCCGGCGGCATAACGGTCGCTGCCGATCACGACCATCAGGCCAGGTATGGTAGATGCCAGCAGGTATGGTTCGTCGCCGCACTCGGCCGGGCCCAGCATCACCGTGGCGCCGTCGCTGACGACAACGGTCTGCCCCTCCAACGAGCCGCCGTAACCGCGTGAGAGCACCGCCACCCGGTACCCCTGTCGCAGAAGCAGGTGGGCTATGTGGGCGGTGACCGGAGTCTTGCCGGTGCCGCCGACGGTGATGTTGCCGATCGAGATCACCGGTCGTGGCAGCCGGTTCGACTTCAGTATCCCGAGCTTGAAAAAACCGGCCCTGACGCGCTGGACAATCGAGTAAGCCAGTGAAAACGGAGCCAGCAGCAGTATCAGCAGGCGGTCGCCAGGCTGGCTGCGCCGCCCTTCGGCCAGGTCGCGCCAGTATGTTGAAAAGGAGTCCTTCATAGGTAAACGGAAATTATTTCCATGTGTTTCCGGGTGGCGCCGCCGTTTTCAGCCATCATCCGGAGGCCGTTTTGCCCCAGCTGTCGCCTCAGGTCGCCATTCATAATCAGCTCACGGCAGCGCTCGACCAGCTCCGGTGCTGTTTCTACCCGGATGCCGGCTTCGTAGCACAGAACCAATGCGGCAATCTCGCGGAAGTTGTCCATGTGGGGCCCGAACAGGCAGGGTATCCCCACCGAAGCCGGTTCCAGCAGGTTGTGGCCGCCGGTCGGCACCAGGCTGCCGCCGACAAAGGCGATATCCGCAAGCGCATACAGGCTCATCATCTCACCAACCGTATCAACCAGCAGCGCGCCGCCTTTTGGGAGCGTTCCGGTTCCGTCCAGTGCCGTCCTCCTTTGGAACGGAATACCGCCGCGCTCCAGCAGAGTCGCCACTTCGCCGCTACGTTCCGGGTGCCTCGGCACCAGCACCAGGAACAGGTCGGCGTGGTTATTGAGCAGTTCCCGGTAGGCGCTGATCAGGTGCTGCTCTTCGCCGGCATGGGTGCTGGCGGCGGTGAGGACAACCAGATCGTCAGCGATCGCGTAGCGCTTGCGCAAGGCGCTCTTCTCGTCAGCGGCGACTTCACGGAACGGTATGTCGTACTTGAGGTTGCCGGCGGCGACAACCCGCCCGGCCGGCGCCCCGATTGCGGTGATGCGTTCACCGTCAACGCCGGTCTGCATGCAGAGCCGTGAAAACAGTTCCAGTGCATTGCGGAAGAACCAGCTGAAGCGCAGGTAACCGCGGAAAGAGCGGTCGGAGATCCTGCCGTTGGCCAGTATCACCGGTATTTCACGGCGGCGCGCTTCGCGGGTGAAGTTGGGCCAGATTTCGGTCTCCATGATCACTACCAGCGAAGGACGGACCCGGTCCAGCGTGCGGCGCACCGCCGGGAGAAAATCAAACGGGAAGTAGATGCAGACATCGATTTCGGGAAATCCGCAGGCGACTCCCCGGCCGGTTTCAGTGGTATTGGATACCAGTATGGCATGCTCTGGATATTGGCTGCGTAGCGCTTTCAGCAGCGGGCGGGCCGCGATCGACTCCCCCACCGAAACCGCATGCAGCCAGATTACCGGCCGGCCGGCGATTTTTTCCGCCACCACGGGGGACAGGAAGCCGAAGCGCTCGGCCAGCGCCGGCGGCCGTCCGCGGCTGATGGAGCGGTACAGATGGTAGACAAGTACCGGAATCAGCAGGAAAATCGAGAGTATGTTGTAGCAGAGGTAGAACATGGTCACTCTTTGTTCGCGGGCCGGTCGTCTCCCTGGTCAAGCCGCATGACGGTGGCAAGCAGCAGTCCGGTCAGGTAGACCATGCCGAAGGCCCAGAGATTGTCGCTCAGAAAGTGCCCCCCCTGGGCGATGCGGGCGATACTCATCAGGATGCCGAAAACGATGCCGCCCACCAGCCAGCCCCTTGCCAACCGTGGCCGGCGCCGCCGGTAGATGAAAAAGGGGGCGATCAGATAAAAGGCAGCCGAAGCGTGACCGGAGGGGAATGAGCGACCCTGGCCGGTGATCCCCTTCTGCCATGGCTGCAGGAACTGTTTCTTACCGTCAAACTGGACAATTTCACGCGGGCGGGGTCGGCCCCAGCCGCTCTTGAAGACGCTGTTGACCAACAGTCCGGGCCCCAGGACCAGGAACAGGGTCAGGAACACCCCGGCTTTTCTCCAGTTTTTCAGCGCTGGAAACTTATAGGAGAACGCAGCGGCACTCAGTCCGCAAACGGCAAGCAGTACCGCCGGTAGCCTGTCCAATCGATACAGAGTCTTCCAGGGGAACAGTTCCCCCACCGGCCAGGCGCCGCCGATGTAGAAACGGGAAGAAACCTCAAGGTCGGCGCCGCTATAGGCGATGACCCAGGTCGCCATCACCAGAAAAGCCACAACCAGTGCAGCCTCTTTCCACGCCGTACGTTTCATCAGGCCGGTTCCCCGGCCCGTTTCCAGCGGCGGTGAACCCAGTACCAGTCCGCCGGATGGGCGCAGACGAAGTCTTCCAGATAGCCGGAAAGCGCCTGGATATCCCGCTGGATGCCGGCTTCGCTGCGGTCGCCGCACAGCACGTACTCCGGATGTATGGTAAGCACGTGCCGGATTCCGGTGCGGTGGATGAACACCGGGATCAGCGATACCGCCGTTTTGTGGGCCAGGATGGCGGGAGCCTTGTTGGCCCAGGCTTTTCTGCCAAGGAAGTTGATGCTGGCGCCGTTTTCCGGAAAGACCGCCTGATCCGACAGCATGCCGATGGCGCCATCTTTTTTTATGACGCCCAGGATCGGTCTCAGGGCGGCTTTATTGTAAATCACACTGTTGCCGTAGCTCATGCGCATTTTCTCGACTACCGCGTTCAGATAGGGATTGTTCTGGTGACGGACGATGGCCGAGACATTTTCATTGAAAAGCTTCTTGAAGGAGAGTGACATCAGTTCCCAGTTGCCGCAATGCCCCCCCACGAATATGAGTCCCTTATGCTTTTCGCTGGCTGCGGCCAGGTTCTCCCGCCCTTCGACGTCGATCGAATCGATCAGGATGTCACCCTTGCCGTGGTAGAGCCGGCAAACCTCGACGATCGAGATTCCCAGGTTCATGAACGTCTCCAGGGCGATCTGGTCCGCGGTTTCAAACTTGCCGGTCCAGGAGGGGTGGAGTTTCATGAACGGCAGCGCCTGGCTGATGTTGTCGGTGGCGATCCCGCGTCGCTTGGCCAGCAGACGGAACAGCAGGCGCCCGATCCTGTGCCCAGCGGCATGGGTGCACCGCTGCGGGATGGCGGTCATTGCCCAGGTGAACAGGTAGAAGACAGCCGCCTGGAAGGCCCAGTTGATGCGTTTCATGGTGTGCTGCTTGATCCGGCGGGATCCCGGTCAATGAACTGCAGCGCATGCAGGCGGCTGTAAAGTCCGCCGTTACTTAAGAGGTCGTCATGGGAACCCCGTTCGACGATCCGTCCATCCTCCAGCACGATGATCTGGTCGGCGTGCAGGACAGTGGAGAGCCGGTGGGCAATAACGAATGTGGTGCGGTTGGCCATCAGGTTATCCAGCGCCTTCTGCACCATCTGCTCGCTCTCGGTGTCCAGGGCGCTGGTGGCTTCATCCAGGATCAGGATCGGGGCATTCTTCAGCAGCGCCCTGGCGATGCAGATGCGCTGGCGCTGACCGCCTGACAGGCGTATGCCCCGGTCGCCGATGCTGGTGTCGTAACCGTTGGGGAGCTGCATGATGAAGTCGTGTGCGAAGGCCGCGGTGGCGGCGCTGATGATCTCGTCCATTGTGGCGTCCGGCTTGCCGTAGCGGATATTGTTGGCGATGGTCTCATGGAACAGGGTGGTTTCCTGATCGACCAGCGCTATCTGTGAGACCAGCGATTCGATGGTGATATCCCTGACATCGTGGCCATCGATCAGGATCGCGCCTTCGGTCACATCGTAAAAACGGGGCAGAAGCGATACCAGCGTGGACTTGCCGCCGCCGGACGGGCCGACCAGCGCTATCATCTTGTTGGTTTCCGCCTTGAGCGAGATGTCCTGGAGGATCGCTTCGCTGCCGTAGCTGAAGGATACGTTGCGTAATTCAACATTGCCGGATGAGCGCTCGATGGTGACGGCGCCGGGACGGTCGGCGATGTTCTTCTTTTCATCCAGCAGTTTGAAAACCCTTTCCGCCGCGCCTGCTGAGCGTTGCAGCGAGTTGTAGGAACTCTGCAGTTTCTTGATCGGTGTGAAGACCATCACCATCGCTGCAATGAACGAAAAGAACTCGGAAGCGGTCATGCGGCCGGACATGACCTGGCTGCCGCCGAAGTAGACCACCCCGGCAATGCCGAAGGAGATGATGGTTTCGGATACCGGCATCGCCAGTGATTCATATTTGATGAACTTGCGGTACTGCCGGAAAAAATCCAGGTTGGCGGCGCGAAAACGCTCGGTGGCCGGTTTTTCCAGGCCGAAGGCCTTGATCACCTTGATGCCCGAGAAAGTCTCCTGGAGGATGGCGGTGATGCCACCCATGATGTTGAGGCTCCTGCCGGACGAGTTCTTGATCTTTTTGCCGATCAGCTGGGCCGGGTAGGCGGTCAGCGGAATGACCACGAATGTGAAAATCGCCAGCTGCCAGTTTCGATAGAAGATGACTCCCAGAAGCGAGCATGCCGACAGGATGTCGCGGAACAGGCCCACCATGACGTTGGCAATCCCCTGCTGCATCGCGCTGATGTCGTTGGTGGCGTGGGACATCAGTTCCCCGGTCGAACGCCGGTTGAAGAAAGCCATGTCCTGTCTGACCGTGCTGGCATAGATTTCGTTGCTCAGGTCCTGGACCGCTTTCTGTCCGGCCAGCTTGATCGTGACATCGTAGGTGAAGCGGGCAACGCCCCTGACCGCGAACAGCACGACCACCCCCAGCGGCACCAGCATGAAGATTTCGGTGTCCTTGCCGCTGAAGATCTTCTTCAGCACCGGTTCGATCAGCCAGGCAAAGGCTCCGTCCATTCCTCCGACGATTGCCGAACAGACCGCCGAAACCACGATCAGTTTCCAGTAGGGTACAAAGTATGCGAGAGTTCGTTTTAGTACAGGGTTCATTGGTTTCTCATCAGTGTGAATATCAGCCGGGCCACGTTTTGCGATGCGCCGCCGCAACCGAGCCTGGAGCGGACCTGGGCCAGCTTGTGCCTGATCGTGCCGTCGTACCCGTCATCGCTCAGGATTGTTCCGATCTCCGCAGAGATATTTACGGCGTTGGCTTCGTCCTGGATCAGCTCCCTGACTACCGTTTCACCGGCCACTATGTTGCAGAGACCGATGTTGGGGACTTTTACGAGCCGCTTGGCCAGTTGATAGGTCAGCGGCGAGAGCTTGTAGATGATCACCATCGGGGTGCCGACCAGCGCGATTTCGAGTGTCACGGTGCCGGATACCGAGATCACCGCGTCGCAGGCGCGGATCAGCTCATGGATACGGTCACGGGTAATGGTGACATCGAGGCCGGCTTCAGCCAGCTGCGGCGTGATAGAATCGGCGTTCAGGGTGGAGGCCAGCGGCAGCACGAACCGGATATCGGGAAAACGCGATTTCAGCTGGACGGCCGCGCCGATTATCACCGGCAGCAGCCGGTCAAGCTCGTTTTTACGGCTGCCGGGGAAGAGACCAACTATCTTGCGGGCCGGATCGAGCCCGAAGCTGGCAGCCGCCTGGGAGCGGTCCATGTTGACGCTGACCATGTCCAGCATCGGGTGGCCCACAAAGGAGACCGGCACTCCGGCCCGTTCGTAGAAGGGGGCCTCGAACGGCAGGATCACAGCCATATGATCCACCAGCCGGGCGATCTTCTTGACACGACCCTGGCGCCAGGCCCAGATCTGCGGGCTGATGTAATACAGCACCCTGACGCCGGCTTTTCTGGCAATTTTGGCCAGCCGCAGGTTGAAACCGGGATAGTCGATCAGGATCAGCAGGTCGGGGCGGTTATTGAGCAGGATCTGTTTGAGTTTCAGGAAAGCGTCCGAGATGACGTTAAAATGTTTCAGCACTTCCACCAGACCGACCACGGCCATGTCGGCGGAGTCGACCAATGTTTCAACCCCGGCTTCGCGCATACGCGCGCCGCCGATGCCGAAAAAATGTATGTCCGGGTCAATTTTGAACGCTTCGCGGGCGAGATCGGCGCCGTAGATGTCGCCGGAGGCCTCTCCGGCGACGATCATGATGCGCCGGGTATTATTAGCCAACCAGGGCCTCTTTGACGGTCCTGGCCACCAGGCGTACCGATTCCTCCGGCATTTCCGGGTATACCGGCAGCGACATGCAGCGCAGGGAAACATCTTCCGCCACCGGCAGGCTGACTCCGGCAAACTTATCGGCAAAGACATCCTGCCTGTGGAGCGGGATCGGGTAGTAGACCGCCGAGGATATCTGCTTCTCGGACAAACCGGCCATGACCGTGTCGCGCCTGTCGGTGAGCAGCGTGTACTGGTGGTAGACGTGTACGCCGCTGCCGTCCTCGAACGGCACCTCGGCCACATCCTTGAGCAGTTCCGAATACAGGTGGGCCACTCTCCGGCGGCCGCTGTTGAACTCGTCAATCCGCTTCAGCTTGACGCGCAGGATGGCGGCCTGGATATCGTCCAGGCGGCTGTTGTAACCGATCACGCCGTGGTGGTAGCGAACGCGGCTGCCGTGGTTGCGCAACATTTTAACCTGTTCGGCCAATTCGGCCGTGGCGCAGGTAATAAGACCGCCGTCGCCGTAGCAACCCAGGTTCTTGCTGGGGAAGAAGCTGAAACAGCCCAGAGAACCCAGTGTGCCGGTCATCCTGCCGTTGATCGCTGCACCGAAGGATTGGGCGCAGTCCTCGATCAACAGCAGTTTGTGTTTTTCGCAGATCGAGGTGATCGGGGTCATATCGGCCGGCTGGCCAAAGATATGCACCGGAATGACCGCTTTGGTACGCGGGGTAATGGCCGCTTCGATCCTGGCCGGGTCAATGTTGAAAGTACGCGGGTCTATGTCCACGAATACCGGCGTTGCGCCGGTGTAGCAGATCGCTTCGGCGGTGGCGATGAACGTGAAGGGTGATGTGATCACCTCGTCGCCGGGTCCGATCCCGGCGGCCAGGATGGCCAGGTGCAGCGCGTCGGTGCCGGAGGCGCAGGACACGCAGACGTTGGCGCCCAGGTAAGCGGCGGCCTCCTGTTCAAAAGCGGTGACGTTCGGCCCCAGGATGAACTGGGTGCTTTCGATCGCGTCGAGGACCGCCTTGTCGATTTCGGTCTTCAGGTTGTGGTATTGGGTCTTCAAATCCACCATCGGTATCATGACGGTCTCCTGTCCAGGCTGGTATTTATCTTGAGCGCGGTTTCCAGCGCCATTCTGCCGTCGCTGCCGCTCACCTGGGGCGGTTTGCCCTCACGGATCGCGGAGATGAATGATTCGATCTCGCTCCGTAGCGCATCGGCCTCGCCCAGCTCGCGCTCGTCAACCTTGACGTTGGGAACTCCGGGGAACAGCTCTCCGCTACCCTTGCGGGCCGTCAGCACCTTGCGGTTCTGGAAGTCGAGGGTGATATAAGTGTCGCGCTGAAAGATGCGCATCTTGCGTTCGCTTTTGAGGCTGATGCGGCTGGCGGTAACGTTGGCCACGCAGCCGCTTTTGAAGAGGATCCTGGCATTGGCGATGTCTTCCTCGCCGGTGAAAACCGGGGCGCCGATCGCATCGACCCTCTCCACCGGAGACTTGACGATGTGCTGGATAATTTCGATGTCGTGGATCATCAGGTCAAGCACCACGTTGACGTCGGTGCCGCGAGGTTTGAAAGGGGCGATGCGTACCGATTCGATGAAGAGCGGTTCGTGCAGGATGTCTTCCAGGGCCACCAGAACCGGGTTGAAGCGCTCCAGATGTCCGACCTGGAACACGGCGTGGTTCTTTTCCGCCAGCGCGATCAGTTCGTCGGCTTCCTCGATCGTAACCGTGATCGGCTTCTCGATCAGCACATGCACTCCGGCCGCCAGGAAATCCCTTGCCACCGCGTGATGGTACTGGGTCGGAACGACCACGCTGACCGCGTCAACCTTGCCGATCAGCTCACGGTGGTCAGCGTAGGCACGCGTACCAAGCCTGGTTGCAATCTCTTCGGCGCGTTTCAGGTCATTATCGACCACACCCACCAGCTCCACGCCTTCTATTGCGGCATACTTCTGGGCGTGGAAGTTGCCCAGGTAGCCGACCCCTATCACCGCTGTCCGCAGCGCGTTCATCCGCGACAGATTCCGCGTTTGGAATTTTCGATGAAAGCCAGCAGGTAGTCGATTTCCGGGCAACCGGTTATTTCACTTTTGATGCGGCCCATTGCGTCGGGCAGTTTCAGGCCGGCCATGAAAAGGGTCTTGTAGGCTTTTTTCAGGTGACCGATGGTCTCCTCGGTGAACCCGCGCCGTTTCAGTCCGATCAGGTTCAGACCGCGCAGTTTGGCATCCCGTTTGCCTGGTGTGGCGATCGTATAGGGCAGGATATCCAGGCCGACCATCGTGCCGCCGCCGATCATCGCGTGGGCTCCGATCGTTGAAAACTGGTGTACCGCCACCAGGCCACCCAGTATGACGTTGTCTTCAACGGTGACATGCCCGGCCAGCGTGGCGACATTTGCCATCACCACGCCGTTGCCGATACGGCAGTCGTGCGCAACGTGGGAGTAGGCCATCATCAGGTTGCCGTTGCCGACGACCGTTTCAGCGTGGCCGGTTACCGTGCCGCGATGAATCGTGGCGAATTCGCGGATCATGTTGTTATGGCCGATCCGGGTCCAGCACTCTTCACCGCGATATTTCAGGTCCTGGGGAGGGGCGCCGACCGATGCCTGGTGGGAGATCTGGTTGTTCTCACCGATTTCGGTCCAATCACCGATGACCGTGTGAGAACCGATCGAGGTGCCCTTGCCGATGGTGACATGCTTGCCGATGATTGCGTATGGTCCGACTTCCACATCACCTGCCAGAGAGGCAGTTCCGTCGATAATTGCGGTTGGGTGTATGCTCATGGTATGCGCTCCATTACTGATTTACAATTTCTCGTACAACTGCTCATTCATCAGGTGGCCGAATCGGCAAAAGTAGCCTTCAAGGCCGCTTCGGTTACCAGCGTGTCGCCCACATAGGCCTTGCCGTTGACTCCCCAGATGCCGCGGCGATTGAGCGTGGTCTCGATCTCTATCCGCAACTGGTCGCCGGGGAAAACCGGCTTGCGGAACTTGGCGCCGTCGATCGACATGAAGTAGCTGACCTTTTTCTTGGTCTTGTCGTCCGAGGCCTGGTAGGCCATGATTCCGGCCACCTGGGCCATCGCTTCGATGATCAGCACACCGGGCATGACCGGGTGTCCTGGGAAATGCCCCTGGAAGAAGGGCTCGTTGATGGTGACATTCTTGATTCCCACGCATCTTTTGCCATGCTCGAGCTCCACAATCCGATCCACCATCAGAAACGGATAGCGGTGCGGAAGAATTTTCATGATATCGTTTACATCCATAAGCATAAGCGGATTCCCCCTCTGTTATTTCAATTTCGATTCAAGCTCGGCAATGCGTTTTTCCAGGGCATTGACGGTCTTCTTCAGTTCCGGAAGGCGTGGAACCACGGCCATTGCCCGCAGCCACTCCTTGTGCGGCATGGTCGGTGAACCGCTGTATCCGGCATTGGCCTCAAGCGAGCTGGGAACTCCTGATTGCGCGCCGACCATGACGTTATCGCCGATGGAGAGATGTCCGGCCACCCCGACCTGGCCAGCCAGCGTGACGTGGTTACCGATCTTGGCGCTGCCCGATATGCCGACCTGGGACACGATCATGCAGTCTTCACCGATCTGGCAGTTGTGGGCTATCTGCACCAGGTTGTCCAGCTTGGTGCCGCGCCTGATCAGGGTCACCTCCAGTGCGGCCCTGTCGATGCAGCTATTGGCGCCGATCTCGACGTCATCTTCCAGCATGACGATTCCGATCTGTGGAATGCGGTAGTAGGAACGGCCATCGGGTGCGTAACCGAAACCATCCGAACCGATTACCGCACCGGGCTGGAGGATGCAGCGATTGCCGATGCGGCATCTGTCCCTGATCACCGCGTTGGCGTGGATCACACAGTCGTCGCCGATAACGGCTCCCTCGTATAAAACTGCCCCGGAATGGATCACTGTGCGGTTGCCAATTGTAACGTTGTTGCCGATGCATGCGCCCGGATAGACTGAAATGCCTTCACCCAGACTCACTCCGCTTCCGACGACAGCTCCCGCAAGCACACCCAGGGGCGGGTGCGGTTGCGTGTAAAAAAGCGTCAGCAGTTTGGCGAAGCCCAGGTAGGGGTTGGCCACTTCGATCACGTTGCGTCCGTAGCGTTCTCCGCCGGGTGCCATCAACACCGCTCCGGCGCCGGTTTCCGCAACCTTGGAGGCATACCTGGGATTGGCCAGGAAGGTGATCTTGTCCGGCCCGGCGTTTTCCAGCGGGGCCAGGCCGTTTACCGCCAGGTTCTCGTCACCCAGCACCTTTCCGCCCAGATACCCGGCCAGCTCTTTCAATGTTCTGGTGGGAAGCATGGCCTACTTCTTCCTGTTCGCGTTGAACAGTTTCAGCACCTCTTCCGTCAGGTCGGACTTGTCGTCAACGAACAGCATGCTTTCGTTTTTGACAAAGATGAAGGTGAAGCCGTTCTTGCGGCCGTACTCCTGGATCACCTTCTCCATGCCTTCCAGGATCTTGCGTGTGAACTCCTCGTCCTTGCCCTGTAGTTCGTCCTGGGCATCCTTGGTGAAACGCTGGAAATCCTTGAGCTTGTTCTGGTAATCCTTTTCCTTGGATGCACGGGCCGATTCCGAAAGGAGCATGCCCTGTTTTTCCAGCTCATCTTTCAGCTTCTTGAGGTCATCCTGTTTTACGTTGATCTCATCCTGGTACTTCTTGACTCTTGCAGCCAACTGCTCCTTGGCCTCCTTGCCGGCCTCGGAACCGTTCAGGGCCCGCTGCATGTCGATGTAGCCCAGTTTCACGTCCGCGGCAAAAACTGACGTTGATACCATGCAAAGTGCTGCAATACCTGCCACTAACAATTTTTTCATGTTGCATTCTCCTTTAATGTGTAGCGAAGTCTATCCCCGTCATACGGGTTAAGTTGGTTGATTCATTAAAACAGGCTTCCGATGGAAAATTCGAATCTGCCGTTGTTGCTGTCAATACCGCTGCGCGGGTTGAGCGGGATGCCGTACTCCAGCCTCAACGGCCCGATCGGCGACGCCCAGCGGATACCACCGCCGTAGCTCATCAGCATTGTATTGAATTTGTCTTCAAATGCATTGCCGTAATCGAAGAAGACCACTCCTTTGACACCGACCTCCTGCAGCAGCGGAAACGAGAACTCGACGTTGCCGAAAACTTCCTTGCTCCCACCCAGGTACACCATGTCACTGGTCTGGTTTCCATTCATATCTTTTGTGATCTGGATCTTTGTCGGTGATACAGTGCGGGCCTTGTATCCGCGCAATGAAAAAATGCCGCCCAGATAGAATTTTTCGTCGATCGGCACCGGCTGGCCGACATCCTGGATGTATCCCAGGGTGAGCTTGCTGGAGAAAATCAGTTTCTTGTAAAGGGGGTAGAAAACCGTGTGATCGGTAATGTAGCGGGCGTACTTGTTATTGCCCCCCAGGCCGGCGTATTCGAGCGACAGAGCGTTGATCATGCCGATGGTCGGGTCCAGGCGATAGTCGGTGTTGTTATGGGTGATGCTGCCGAAAATCGAACTGGTAGTGGTCGTGCCGGTCGGGTAGTTGCCTGGATCGATGACGTTTAGATTCTCATATGCGGTGGATGCGTCATAGATGTCCTTGATTTCATACTTGTACATGAAGAAGGTCCCGACAAAGTCGTTGATCGGGTAACCTGCCTTGATGTCGCCACCCATCAGGCGGCGGCTGTAATCGATATAATCCCGCTCCGATCGGTAGATATCACCACCCAGGGTCCATTTCGAATCGAGAAAATGGGGGTCGGTGACGCCGACCGAGTAGGTCTGCGAACTTCCGCCGATGGAAGCGGAAAGGTTGGCCTTAAGTCCCAAGCCGAGGAAGTTGGCCTGCTGCACCGAACCCTGGCCGATAAAGCCGTCCAGTGAACTGTAGCCGCCGCCGATGCTGAAAGTTCCGGTCGGTTTTTCCTTGACGTCGATATTCACATTGAGCTTGTTGCCGGCGCTCCCCTTGGCGGTGGCAATATTGGCTTCCTCGAAAAATCCGAGATTCATCAGGTTCTGCTTGCTGCGCTTCATGCCGGTTGCGTTGTACAGTTCGTTTTCGTTGACGCGCAACTCACGGCGAATTACCTTGTCCCTGGTTTTGGGGTTGCCGGAGATCGAAATTCGTTCAATGGTAACCAGCTCGCCTTTTTCCATGTCGAAAGTCATATCAACAGTTTTCTTCTCTTTGTCGGGACGTGTTTGCGGATTGACGTTGGCAAAAGCGTAGCCTTTGTCGCCATAGACGTCGGTCAGGGTAAATATGTCGGTGCGCAGTGTCGCACGGCTGAAGACCTGACCTGTTTCACTTTTAAGTTTCTTGCGCAGCTCTGATGCCGATTCCAGTAGTTCTCCCTTGAACCCGATCTCTCCGATGCGGTACTGGTCGCCCTCGGTGATGCCGATTGTAACCTCAAGAGCGGTTCTGTCCGCGTTCAGTTTGACGTCCGGTTCACCTACCTTGACATTGATAAATCCGTTATTGAGGTAAAAGTCGCTGATTATTAGGGCGTCGTTTTTCAAGACCTCTTCCTTGTATGTGCCGGCTCCGGTGAGCCATGACATGAACCAGGATTCCTTGGTTTCCATGACTCCGCGCAACTTGCGGTCGCTGAAGGTCTTGCTGCCGTCGAAGCGGATGCTGCTGATCAGGACTTTTTTCCCCTCGTTAATCTTGAAGGTGACGGAACGGTCGCTCGCGGATGTCTTGTCAACATGGGGTTGTATGTCGGCAAGATAGTAACCTTCGTCACCGTAAAGTTTCTTGATCTTGGCAACACTTTTATCGAGATCTTTTGTCGAAAAAATTGTGTTCTGGCGGAATTCAAGCGCTTCCTTCAGTTTTTCGGTTGTGAGCTCCTTGTTGCCTTCAAACTTGATACTCCGGACGACCGGTTTCTCAAGCACGGTGTATATCAGCACGTTCCCTTTATCGGTCTGCTCCAGAACCGCCTGTACATCCTGAAAGTGGCCGAGCTTGTAAATGGCCCTGATGTCGGTATCGGTCTTGTCGTTGTAAAGGGTATCACCGGCGTGAACTTTCAATACGTTGAGTATAGCCGCGGATTCTATACGACGGTTGCCCTGTACCTGGACTTCGACGATCTTTTCACCTTCAGCCCTGGCATTGGTCACACCAAAAGCTGCAACAAGGGAAATGGTTGTTAAAATGTTCTGAAAACTGGGCACGCTTCCCCCGAAAATCATATAGTTTTGTCCAGCTTTCCATCCGTCAATCGAACGGTGGTTCCCATGGCGGCGGCCAGACGTTCGTTGTGTGTGACAACCACCAGGGTCAATCCCCTGCGGCTCTGCAGTTCCGCCAGCATGGCATGGATGCCGTCGCTGGTCTTCATGTCCAGATTGCCGGTCGGCTCATCGGCCAGCAGTATTTCCGGTTCAAGCGCAAGCGCCCGGGCTATCGCGACACGTTGTTGCTCCCCGCCGGAAAGCTCGCCAGGGCGGTGCGTCATTCGCTGCCCGAGGCCGACGTCATTCAGCAGATTGGTTGCATTCTTTATCGCCGTATTTTTAGGTACCCTGGCGATCAAGGCCGGCATCATTACATTCTCAAGAGCCGTGAACTCCGGGAGCAGATGATGAAACTGAAAAACGAAGCCGATGCTCCTGTTGCGGAACGCGGCCAGTTCCCGGTCATTTTTTTTGAATACGTCCTCTCCCCGGAAAAGAACGGTTCCTGAAGTCGGGCGGTCCAACGCTCCCAGAAGATGCATCAGGGTACTTTTACCGGCTCCCGAAGCCCCGACCAGAGCGGTGGTAGTGCCTGCCTGCAGATCAAGGTCGATTCCGTTCAGAACTTCAACCCGGTTGGGCCCGCTAGTATAGGTCTTGCACAGGGCTCGCACCTCAAGAATGCTACTCATATCTGAGCGCCTCGGCCGGCAGCATGCGCGAGGCCTGCCATGCCGGATAAAGTGTAGCCAAAAACGAAATCAGCACGGCGGTCACGGAGATCAGAATCACATCGGACTGCACAACCAGAGAAGGGAAGTGATCCAGGTAGTAGATGTCCTTGCTGAAAAAATTCTGGCCGGTTACCTTCTGGATTGTGTTGACGATCGGTTCCAGGTTCAGTGCGATCAGCAGTCCGGAGGCAACGCCGAGGATGGTGCCGATAATGCCGATGATCAAACCCTCAAGTACGAATATCTTCATGATGCTGGTCCCGGTAGCTCCCATGGACTTTAGAATGGCAATGTCCCTGGTTTTTTCCATCACGACCATGAAGAGGGTCGAAGCAATGCCGAAAGCCGCCACCAGAACGATCAGTGTCAGTATTATGAACATGACTATCTTTTCGGTTTTAAGCGCAAACAGGATGTTCTTGTTCATCTGCATCCAGTCGCGGGCATAAAAACCGGTGCCCATTTCGCGGTTGATGGTGCGGGACAGCTCGCCGGTATTGTAAACATCCTTTACCTTGAGCTGGATGCCGGTAACCGTATCGCCCAGATCAAAAAAACTCTGAGCGTGCCCCAGGCTGACATAGGCCAGGGTCGAGTCATATTCGAACATGCCGGTGTTGAAAATGCCGACGACCTTGAAGGGTTTCATCCTGGGCATCATGCCAAGCGGCGTGATGTTGCCCATCGGCGAGATCACGTTGACCTTGTCCCCCAGAAACAGGTTGAGATGCTTGGCCAGCTCTTTCCCCACCATAAGTCCTGGTGTTGCATCCGCGCCTTCACCCATGCTGGGCTCGAGCCGATCGACACTTCCCTCGACCACCGACTTGCTGAGTCTTGTCACCTGGCGGTCGGTGGCGACATCGATACCCCTCAAGACCACGCCGGATACGTTCTTGCCGGAAGATAGCATAACCTGGTTGTAAATAAAAGGTGTAGCGGCCTCAACCCCCTCGAAAACCTTCAGCTTGTCCATGACGGAGTTGTAGTTTTCCATCGGGGAACCACTGCGAATCACGACTATATGGGCATTGGTGCCGAGTATTTTTTCTTTCAGATCGTCTTCGAAGCCGGTCATGACCGCCAGCACCACGATCAAGGCCATGACTCCCAGTGTAACGCCGGCTGTGGATATGAAGGTAATGATTGAAATGAAAGTCGATTTGCGCTTGGCTTTCAGATAGCGCAATCCAATAAAAAGCTCGAATGGCATCAGTTATTTTGTTTCCTTGCGCAGTTGCGGGAAAAGTATCACGTCACGAATCGAGGGCGAGTCCGTCAGCAGCATAACCAGGCGATCGATGCCGATGCCCTCGCCGGCGGTTGGCGGCAGGCCGTACTCCAGCGCACGGACATAATCCTCGTCCATGTAGTGGGCCTCTTCGTCGCCCTTGTCCTTCTCGGCCACCTGGGCCAGGAAGCGCTCTTTCTGATCGATCGGATCGTTCAACTCCGAAAAGGCGTTGGCAATTTCGCGGCCGGCGATGATCAGTTCGAAGCGGTCGACAATATCCGGGTTCTGGTCGTTCTTGCGTGACAGCGGAGAAACCTCGGTCGGATAGGCGGTGATAAAAGTCGGCTGGATCAGTTTGTGTTCGGCAACTTCTTCAAATATTTCCATTACCAGCTTGCCGTAACCGATGTCATCGGGAAGGTCCAGGCCGATGCTGCGGGCATAGGCCAGCGCCAGATCCCGGTCATCCAGATGTTTGGCTTCGACATCCCCGTACTCCAGGATCGCTTCACGGACAGTCAGGCGCTTCCATGGCCGCTGGAAGCTTATGTCAAGTCCCTGGTTGGTAAAATCCAGGGTTCCCAGCAGCTCCTGGGCGATGTGGCAGAAAAGTTCTTCGGTCAAGTCCATCAGGTCCTCGTAGGTCGCATAGGCCTGATAGAATTCCATCATCGTGAATTCAGGGTTGTGGCGTACGGAAATCCCCTCGTTGCGGAAATTGCGGTTAATTTCAAAAACGCGCTCCAGACCACCGACCACCAGACGTTTCAGGTAGAGTTCCGGTGCAATCCGCAGGTAGAGTTCCATGTCCAGCGCGTTATGGTGGGTAACGAATGGGCGCGCCGTCGCGCCGCCGGGAATCTGGTGCATCATCGGAGTTTCGACTTCGAGAAAATCACGATTTACCATGAATGCACGGATCAAGTTGACGATCCGTGAGCGCTTGATGAATATCTCGCGGGCTTCCGGGTTCACGATCAGGTCCACATAGCGCTGGCGATAGCGGGTTTCCACGTCAGTCAGCCCATGAAACTTCTCCGGCAGCGGAAGCAGGGACTTGACCAGCAGCCTTATGGATCTGGCATGCAGCGAAAGTTCGCCGGTCTTGGTGCGGAACGGATAGCCCTCGGCGCCCACGATGTCGCCGATATCGAACGATTCGAAAGCGGCAAAAGCCTCGTCCCCGATTTCGTCTTTTTTGACATACAGCTGAATCCGCCCCTTGCGGTCCTGGAGCTGGATGAAAGCCGCCTTGCCGAACGAACGCCTTGCCAGGATGCGACCCGCCACAACGAACATTTCATCGCTGGCATCTATCTGCTGTTTGTCTCCGTAGGCATGCACAACATCGGCCGAGGTGTGCTGTGGTTTGAAGTCGTTGGGGTATGGATTTATTCCCGCTTCCCAGAGCGCATCGACCTTACGTCGGCGCTGAAGCAGCAGTTCGCTTAGTTCTTCCATGAATTATCTTATCCTCGTGTGCTGTGATTGGATATTTGCATAAACCGTAAAATTATCTTTGAATTACCTGCCCGTCAAGAGAAATCAGGGTATAACAATCCGCTTATTTGATCCTGACAATGCTGTTTGCATTCCGATCGGAAATGAACAGTCCCGAACCGTCGGTGGTGACACCAATCGGGGTGTCGAGGCCGCTAAAGATGGTTGATGTGACGAAAGTTCCGCTGGTCAGCTCTATCCTGCGAACCGAACCCACGTAGGAGTCGGTGACGTAGAGGTTGACTCCGTCGGAGGCGATGCCGTTCGGATGATTGAAGAGGGAGGTGCCTCTGGGGCCGTTGGTTGTGCCGGCCTGGCCGGCGACACCGGCGATGGTATCCACCTTGCCGGTGGCAAGCGAAATCCTGCGGACCGTCCTGTTACCGAAGTCGGTGACATACAGATTGCGACCATCGGAGGTGATGCGGGCCGGCAGATTGAAACGTGCCATTGTCCTGTCTCCGTCGGCGCTGCCTGACGCTCCGGGGTAACCGGCCAGTGTTGTAACCGTGCCGTCCGCCTTGTTGATCATGCGGATGGTGTGATTGAGTGTATCGGTGACAAACACGAATCCACCGGCTACCGACACTCCGCTGGGTTGGTTGAAACTGGCGACAACGCTCAGCGATGTATTGGTGTCGTCGCTACCGATTGTGCCAGCGATGCCGGCCAGTACGGAGGTTCTGCCGCTGGCTTCGATTCTCCTGATGATGTGGTTGCCGGTGTCGGCGACATAGAGGTCCGTGCCGTCGGAGGCGATCGCGGTCGGATTGCTGAAAGCCGCCGTCAGCGGTCTGGCGCTGGAGCTGTTGGCAAAACCGGAGTATCCCGAGCCGGCATGGTTTCTAATCTCTCCGTCAGCAGCTATTCTGACGATGTTGTGAGAAGTGAAGTTCACAACGTACCAATTTCCGGTTCCGTCCGTGGTTACTGCAATCGGGCCGTTGAAAGCAGCTCCAGTCACGTTCCTGAAGGCTGGTGAGGTGACTGTTGAAAAATTCTGATGTTTGGATGCAAAAGGCCCCTTTTGTACATTGCCACCGAGCAGGGACATGGTGGCGGTAGAAAATAACGTGAAAGTCGTGCTGTTGCTGAACACCGGCTTGGCCGTGCTGGCGGCTGTCGTACTACTGCTTCCACCGCCGCAACCGGCAGCGACTGCCATGCAAACTATGATGCATACGGTTATTGTCAGTCTGCCCATAAATATATCTCCTTCAATCGTGTTAGGTTGGTTATGGCCGTTTCCGCGCGATGTTTTTAACTGCCGGAAAGAACGGCCATGCCCCGACTCAGCAGCTGTTAACCGCAAGATCTCAGGGCATGATCGATGTTGCCTGGCGGATGGACCGGCGCAGTCGTCAGGCTGCTGCCGGAGCTTTTTTGCGGGAGCGTGGCGCCCGCTTCGGCTTATCTGCAGCAGCTTCAACCACTTCGGCTACCGGCTCGGCAGCTTTTTTTGCCGGTTTACGCCGCGCCTTTTTTGCCGGTGGCGGCACGACTTCAATCGTTTCGACCGCCGCTTCCTGGATGGCTGCAATGGGTTCCTTAGTGGAGCCGGTCTCTTTCTTCTTCCGGGGCGCACTGGGGCGCTTGGACTTTTTCGCCACTACCGGTTCGTCATCTGCTGCTTGTGGCGGTTCGGCTGCCGCCGGTTCAGGTTCGTGTAGTTCAACCGTGTCCACGGCTTCTGTCGCGGTTTCGGCTTCTATTTCCTTGTGCCCCTTGCGGCTGCGGCGTCGCTTGCGTTTTTTGGGCTTGGCTCCGGCCTCGCCTTCAGCGCCGGCGGTGTCAATTCCGGTTTCGGCCGGTGCTTCCAAGGCGTCTGGAATCGGGGCAATCAATTCATCTGAATCCGCTGTTTCTGCCGTCTCGGAGGCGGCTTCCACCAGGCCGGACTCAGCGCCGTGTTTTTTCTTCTTGCGTCGCCGCTTGCGTTTTTTTACGCCTTCCGTCGCAGCGCTCTCCTCGGCCTGTGGTTCATCATCAACAGCAACTTTAACGCTGACTTTTATCGGAACAGCCGCAATAGGGTCGGTTTCGATTTCGGTTTCGACTCTGGCAATCTCATCAGCGCGGGGTTTCTCGCGTTTGACGGTTTCAAGTTCCAGCTGGTTCAAAAGGAACGAGGTCTTGCCCTTGACGGTGACTTCGATGTCGTAATCATCCTCGATCTGGCTCAGCTCACGTTTCTTGCGGTTCAACAGGTAATAGGCCACTTCCAGCGGCAGGCCGCCGTGTACCTCGGCGATGTTGCCCTTGGCGGCGGCGCCGTGCACCTTGCGCAGGAAGGAGAGCGCCATGGCCTCGACTGATTTGACCTTGCCGCGCCCCTCGCAGTGCGGGCAGGCCAGGTGGATGGCGTCATTCAGCGTCTTGGCGATGCGCTGGCGCGACATCTCCAGCATGCCGAAATCGGAGATGCGACCGAGGTTGACGCGGGCTTTGTCCATCTTGAGCGCCTGCTTGAGCACTTTCTCCACTTCCTGGTTATGTTTCCTGTCGCGCATGTCGATGAAATCGATCACGATCAGGCCGCCCAGGTCGCGCAGCCGCAGCTGTCTGGCCACCTCTTCCGCGGCCTCCATGTTGGTCTTGAAGGCGGTGTCTTCAATGCCCCGTTCGCCGCTGGACTTGCCCGAGTTAACATCGATCGAAACCAGCGCTTCGGTCGGTTCGATGATCAGGGAGCCGCCGGATGGCAGCGTCACGCGCTTCTCGTAAATCTGGTCGATCTGCTCCTCAAGCTGGAAACGGGAGAAGATCGGGCGTTTTTCCTTGTGAAGCTTGACCAGCTTTTCGCAGGTCGGCATGTTTTCACGGAAGAAAGCCTTTGCCTCGTTGACCGCATCCTTGCTGTCAACCAGCACTTCATCGATATCATCCGAGAAGTAGTCACGGATGAACCTGATGATCAGACCGCTGTCGCGATAGACCTCGCCGGCGCCGTTGATCTCAGTCGCGCTCTGCTTGATGCCCTCGTACATGCCCACCAGGCTGTCCAGATCCTTCTGTAACTCTTCGGGTGTGCGGCCGACCGCCTCGGTGCGGATGATATAGCCGATTCCCTCGGGAATATTCATTCCGGCCACGATCTCCTTCAGCTTCTTGCGGGCGCCTTCCTGCTCGACCTTGCGGGAAATGCCGCTGGAGTCGCTGCCGGGCATGATTACCATGTAGCGTCCCGGCATGGACACGTAGGTCGTCAGGGCCGCGCCCTTGTTGTCACGCTCATCCTTTTCGACCTGCACCAGCAGTTCCTGTCCGCGCCTCAGCACTTCCTGGATCCGTGGCCGCCGCTTGCGCTGGTCCTCGGGCACGTCGTCGCGCCACTGCCAGAAATCGGGGTGCAGTTCACCCATCTGAAGAAAACCGGGCTTGGCGCGGCCGATATCGATGAAAGCTGCCTGCAGGCCGGGTTCGACCCGCAGTACGACTCCCTTGTAGATATTGCCCTTGGTCTGTTCCTTGCCGCTGATCTCTATATTCAGCTCCATTAGCCGGCCGTCATGGACGATGGCAACTCGGGCTTCTTCAGGGTGCATGACGTTAATCAGCATCTTTTTACTTATGGTCTTACTCATTCAATGTAACCTTTCGGATGGGGCGCTCCTGAAACTGTATTCAAAACCGGAGGATTATATATGTTTTAACGTTGAAAGCAAAGAAAAAGGCGGCACCGGTTTCCCGGTACCGCCTTGAGTGGCTATCTGCAGGCGAATTACATCATTTTTGCCAAAAGCGGAACGATCAGCAGTGAAACGATGTTGATGATCTTGATCATCGGGTTGACGGCCGGTCCGGCCGTATCCTTGTAGGGGTCGCCAACCGTGTCGCCGGTAACCGCGGCCTTATGGGCTTCGCCGCCCTTGCCGCCGTGGTGGCCGTCTTCGATGTACTTCTTGGCGTTATCCCAGGCGCCGCCGCCGGTGGTCATCGAGATGGCCACGAAGATACCGGTGACGATCGTGCCGACGATCACGCCGCCCAGGGCTTTGGGGCCGAGGGTGAAACCGACGATGACCGGAGCCAGGATCGGGATCAGGCCGGGGATGACCATTTCCTTGAGGGCGGTCTTGGTGACGATGTCAACGCAGGCAGCGTAATCCGGTTTGCCTGTGCCTTCCATGATGCCCTTGATCTCGCGGAACTGGCGACGGACTTCGACAACAACCGCGCCGCCGGCTTTGCCGACCGCTTCCATGCACTGCGCGGCAAAGTAGTAGGGCAGCATGCCGCCGATGAACAGGCCGACGATGATGTAGGGGTCGGAGAGGTCGAATTTGATGATCTCTTTACCGGCCAGTTGCAGCGCGTGGTTCAACTCGTCAACGTAGGAGGTGAAGAGGATAACGGCGGCCAGACCGGCCGAGCCGATGGCATAGCCCTTGGTAACGGCCTTGGTGGTGTTGCCGACCGCGTCCAGCGGATCGGTTACGGCGCGAACCGAGTCATCCAGTTCAGCCATTTCGGCGATGCCGCCGGCGTTGTCGGTGATCGGACCGTAGGCATCCATGGCAACCACGATTCCGGTCAGTGACAGCATGGATACGGCCGCGATGGCGATGCCGTAGACTCCGGCGCACTGGAAGGCGACCACGATTCCGGCAGCGATTACGATAACCGGGGCAGCTGTTGACTTCATCGAGATGCCCAGACCGGCGATGACGTTGGTGCCGTGGCCGGTGGTGGATGCTTCGGCAATATGCTTGACCGGAGCGTATTCAGTGGAGGTGTAGTACTCTGTTATCCAGAAGATGGCGCCGGTAACGACCAGGCCGACAATGGCAGAGATGAAGATGTTCATGGCGCTGAAATTCTGGCCGGCGGCGTTGGTGAGGCCTTCCGGGAACATCTGGACCGTGACGAAGTAAAAGGCGATGCAGGCCAGTACGCCCGAAACGATCAGACCCTTGTACAGGGCGGTCATGATTTTGCCGCTGCCGCCCAGTTTGACGAAGAAGGTACCGATGATCGAGGTGATGATCGAGATGCCGCCCAGAATCAACGGATAGCTGACCGAAGCGGGGCTGCTGGTGAAGGTGATGGCGCCCAGCAACATGGCGGCGATCAGGGTCACTGCATAGGTCTCGAACAGGTCGGCGGCCATGCCGGCGCAGTCGCCGACGTTGTCACCAACGTTGTCGGCAATAACGGCCGGGTTACGGGGGTCGTCCTCCGGGATACCGGCTTCGACCTTGCCGACCAGGTCGGCGCCTACGTCAGCGCCCTTGGTGAAGATACCGCCGCCCAGACGGGCAAAGATGGAAATCAACGAACCACCGAAGCCAAGGCCGACCAGTTGGCTGACCACGTCCTTAACCGGCGCGCCCGGCATAAGTTTCTGAAGAATCATATAGTAGCCGGCCACACCCAGAAGGCCGAGGCCAACCACCAGCATACCGGTGATTGCGCCGCCCTTGAAGGCGACATTGAGAGCCTTGACGATGCCGCTTTTAGCTGCCTCGGTTGTACGCACATTGGCGCGAACCGAAACAAACATGCCGATAAAACCGGTCAGACCCGAAAAGATGGCGCCAACGGCAAATCCTACGGCGGTCTTCCAGCCGAGGCTTGCAAACAGGGCGATGAACATTACCACACCGACTACGGCGATGATGGTGTACTGGCGCTTCATGTAAGCACCGGCGCCCTCCTGGATCGCAGCGGCGATCTGTTTCATCCGGTCATTGCCCTGGGGGAGCCCCAGAATCCACTGGGCCGAGATGAGGCCATATGCCACGGCGGCTGCGGCGCAGACCAGGGCAAAAACTACAGCATACTGTTCCATTCTTCCAAATCCTCCTGTTGATAATAAGTTGCTGCTGAATCGTATACGATGTTGACCGGCCTAAAAACATATGACAGTTAAAGAAATCGTCCGGCTTTGTCAAGTGTTATCTCCGGATTGGATAACAGTGCGCGCTTGTCAAGCGGTGGCGGTCATGCTATAAGCATAGCGAATCATTATGAAGAGAAGGAGAGGATGATGATAAAAATTAAGCATGTCGCTCCGCTGGTTTGCCTGTTATGTCTGTCCGGTTGCGCTTCCCAGGGCGCACTGGATAATGTTCGCAATGATATAGACTCCATCAAGACCCGCATGTACACGGTTGATCGCGATCTGGCGGCGGTGCGCGAGGAGACCAAGCTCAGTGTCGTTTCTATCGAGAAGGGCTTCAAGTCGGATGTGACCGCGGTGCGTAAGATGTCGGCCGATACCATGGCGACAATTGACAGCACAAAGAGTGAACTGCGGGCATTGAACGGCAAATTGGATGATGTGTTCATTGCTTTGAAAAAACCGGAGGAAGATCTGACCCGTTACCGTGAAGACGCCGATAAACGGATCATTGCCCTTGAAGATCGAATTCTTAAGCAACAGACGGCTATTGACGATCTGACCAGGAAACTGACCGAGCTTATTCAGGCCAGGAAAACGGAATCCGCGGCTGCGCTGCTTACGCCCGACGCACTGTACACGAAAGGGCTGGAGACGTTCAAAGGTGGTGACATGCCGGGCGCCCGCGAACTGTTCGCCAAATTCCTCGAACAGAACCCGCAGCATGAACTGGCGGCCAATGCCCACTTCTGGATCGGTGAGACCCACTACAACGAAAAAAGTTATGAACCGGCGATCCTGGCCTACCAGGAGGTGATCAAGAACTATCCCGGTAAGGAGAAGGTCGCCGCCGCGATGCTGAAGCAGGCGATGGCCTTCAATGCGATCAACGATCCCAAGAGCGCCAAGTATGTGCTGAAAAAACTGCTTGAAGCGTTCCCGAAAAGCGAAGAGGCCAAAAGGGCCAAGGTCATGTTGAAAGAGATCAAATAGTTCTGGCTGTCCCGGATTTTCAATGACAAAGGGGCGCTCTCCGGCAGGAGGCGCCCCTTTGTCATTGATAGCTATTTGATTCTGTTACAAAACGCCCTTGGTGGACATGACGTCCTTGACCCGTGGGTCCAGCTGGGTGGCGATGTCCATGGCCCTGGCGCAGGCCTTGAAGCAGGCCTCGATGATGTGGTGCACGTTGTCGCCGTACATCACGTTGATGTGCAGGTTCAGCCCGCAATGGTTGGCGAAGGCCTGGAAAAACTCCCGCGCCAGTTCCACGTCGAACTCGCCGATTTTAACCTTGGGCAGGTTGACATGGTAAACCAGGTAGGGGCGGCCGGAGATGTCCACCGCCACGCTGGCCAGGGTCTCGTCCATAGGCACGCTGGCCTGGCCGTAGCGCCGGATGCCCTTCTTGTCCCCCAGCGCCTGCTTGAAGGCCTCGCCCAGCACGATGCCGATATCCTCGACCGTGTGGTGAAAGTCGATGTCGATGTCGCCGCAGGCTTCGACCTCCAGGTTGAAAAGGCCGTGGCGGGCAAACAGGTTCAGCATGTGATCCAGGAAAGGGACCGAGGTGCAGATCCTGGCTTCGCCGCTTCCGTCCACATCCAGCGACAGCTTGATCCTGGTTTCATTGGTGATTCTTTCGATCGTTGCAGTGCGGCTCATATATCCTCCCGGATTACCCGATATCTTTGATTGCTGCCAGTGTCTTTTGCATCTCCTGCGGTGTGCCGATCGATATGCGCAGGCCGTGGCACAGCAGCGGGTCGGAAAAGTGACGCACCAGGATTTTGCGCTCGTACAAACCCTCGTAAACCCGCTTGCCATTTTTGTCCGCTGGCGCCGCAAAAACATAGTTGCCTTGGGACGGGATGACGTTGTAGCCAAGGGCACGTAATTCAGCCGAGAACCATTCCCGTGTTTCACGGATTTTCAGGCAGCACTGATTCAAGTATGCCTGGTCTTTGAGTGCGGCCACGCAGGCCGCCTGGGCCAGACGATCCAGGTTATAGTGGTCGCGGATCTTGTCCAGTGCCGCTATTGTCTCGGGGCGTGCAATCGCCAGCCCCAGGCGCATGCCGGCCAGCGCATAGCTTTTGGAAAGGCTGCGGGTAACCACCACGTTGTCGTATTTTCTGACCAGCTCCAGCGCCGTGCTTCCGGCAAAGTCGGCATAGGTTTCATCCAATACCAGCATCCCTGCACAGCGACGGGCCAGCTCTTCGATGTATTCAACGGGAAATGCCGGACCGAGCGGCGCGTTGGGGGTGGTCAGGAAAAAAAGCTTCCCTTCGTAACGCTCGGGAAAACAGGCGATGCGGAAATCATCGGTCAGTCCGAATGTGCGTACCCTGGCACCCTGGATCTCGGCCAGTGTGGCGTAATAGGAATAGGAGGGGTGGACGTAGCCGATCTCCTCTCCTTCGGCGGCGCAGGCGCGGATCAGGTTGTTGAGCACCTCGTCCGAGCCGTTGGCCATGATGATCCAGGAGGGATCGAAGCCGTACAGCCGCCCCGCCTCCTCGCGCAGCAGCTGGCTGGACGCGCTGGGGTAGGTGTGCAGGTTGGTGCCGTCGCTGCCCAGTTCGGCCAGGATGGCTTCGACTACCATTGGCGAGGGCGGATACGAGTTCTCGTTGGTGTTGAGCTTGATCCAGGAGGCGATATCCGGCGGCTGGAAACCGGGAACGTAACCCTGCATCGCTTCTATATTGGGGCGAAGATAACTCATTTCATTTCTCCAGACGCTTGCTGACCGATTTGGCGTGCGCTTCCAGCCCTTCCAGTCCGGCAATCCGTACAATATCCTTGCCGAGCCGTTTCAAGCCGGCTTCGGAAAAATAGACGATCGATGATTTCTTGACGAAATCGTCCACCGAGAGCGGCGAAAAGAAGCGCGCCGTGCCGCCGGTGGGCAGTGTGTGGTTCGGGCCGGCCAGATAGTCTCCGGCCGCCTCCGGGGTCCAGTGCCCCATGAAGATTGCGCCGGCGTTGGTGATCTGCGGCAGGATCGCGAACGGGTCGCGGACCGCCAGTTCCAGGTGCTCCGGGGCGATGCGGTTGGAGAAGGCGATTACCTCGTCAAGCGTATCGGCCACGATGATCGCACCGTACTTGTCCCAGGAGGCCCGGGCAATGGTTTCGCGTGACAGTTGGGCTATCTGCAGCTCCACTTCCGCCGCCACTTTTTCGGCAAAGGAACGGTCGGTTGTGATCAGGATCGACGAGGCCAGCTCGTCATGCTCGGCCTGGGAGAGCAGGTCGGCGGCGATGTGGGCCGGAGTGCCGCTGCCGTCGCTGATCACCAGGATCTCGCTGGGACCGGCGATCATGTCGATTCCGACCTGGCCGAAGACCAGCTTCTTGGCGGTGGCGACATAGATGTTGCCCGGTCCGGTGATCTTGTCCACCTTGGGAATCGTATCGGTGCCGTAGGCCAGCGCGGCTACGGCCTGGGCGCCGCCGATACGGAAGATGCGGTCCACGCCCGCCAGGTTGGCTGCCACCAGCACATGCGGGTTGATCTCCCCTCCCGGGGTCGGCGCCACCATGATGATTTCACCGACTCCGGCCACACGGGCCGGAACGGCGTTCATGATCACGCTGCTGGGATAGCTGGCCTTGCCTCCCGGCACGTAGATGCCGACCCGCGCCAGCGGGGTCACCTTCTGACCCAGCATGATGTCCGGCTCTTCGGTCGAGATCCAGGTCTGCTGTTTCTGCTTCTCGTGGAAGCGCGCCACCCGTTCGCAGGCCAGTTTCAGCGCGGCGATTTCCTCGGCGGAAACCAGCGCGAAAGCCGCTTCGATCTCGGTGATCGATACTTCCAGTTCCGCCATTGCGTCCGCTTCCAGGCGGTCGAAGCGGCGGGTCAGCTCCAGCAGCGCTGCATCGCCCCGCAGGCGGACATCGGCGATGATGTCCAGTACGGTCTGCTCGACCTCGCGGCCGGTCTCTTCGCTACGCGAAAGGATGGTGTCAAATTTGGTGTTGAAATCGGTGTCGGCAATGTTAAGAAAAAGCATCGTTCTCTCCGGATATTTACTTGGTGAAACTCTTTGCGCCCTTCAGGTCCAGTTTGAGCAGGATCGCGGCCCGTTCGCGGTCGGGGTTGTAGTCGCTGGCCACGATCACGGCGCCTTTCAGAAAGCCTTCCAGCTGTACGGTGTAGGTGTCGAAACGCAGTTCGTTGCTGGCGGCGGAGCTGGCAAAGAACTCCAGCATATTGCGCTGGGCCGCGGTTTCAGCGGCCCGGATCGCTGTAAGGCGCTTTTTGCCCGGGTCTTCGGAGTCGGCCAGCGGGAAACCCTCGCCGATGGCGATCACGGCACCCTGGGAAAAAGCCTGGGCCGGTTCGGGAACATTGGCCAGGCCTGCGTTCACGGTCATTTTGTTCTGTTCGAGCCAGGCGGCGATTTCCGGGTAGAGCGGGGCTGACGCCGCGGCCGCTTTCTGGTTGCTCCCGTCGCTGCCAGGATCTGTTGCCGCCGTTTTCGTTGTCGAGCAAGAGGCGAGCATGAAGGCAAAAAGCATTGCCACGGCCAGAGTGAATAATACTCGCATACAGACTCCCTTCAAGATTCCTGCAGAACCTTTTCCAGTCCCTTGATGATCGCGGAAATGCGGGCATGCTTGGTTTTCAGGCTGGCCCGGTTGACGATCAGGCGGGTGGTGATCTCGGCGATGTTCTCAACTTCCACCAGGCCGTTCTGGCGCATGGTTTCGCCGGTGGAGACCAGGTCCACGATCCGCTCGGCCAGTCCCACCAGCGGCGCCAGCTCGATCGAGCCGTAGAGCTTGATGATTTCAACCTGGATCCCTTTGGAGGCGAAGAAACTCTCGGTCACGTGGGGATACTTGGTGGCGATGCGGATATGGGACCAGCCGCTGGGATCGTCGTTTTTGGCCAGGTTGGCCGGTTCGGCCACCATCATGCGGCAATAACCGAACTTCAGGTCCAGCGGCTCGTAGACGTCCTTGCCCTGTTCCATCAGCGTGTCCTTGCCGACGATGCCCAGGTCTGCGCTGCCGTATTCCACATAGGTCGGCACATCGGTGGCCCGCACGATCATGTAGCGGATGCGCTGCTCTTCATTTTCGAAGATCAGCTTGCGCGAGTCCGAGAGCAGTTCGCGGCAGTCGATGCCGATCTTGCCGAACAGCTCGACCGACTCTTCCAGGATGCGTCCCTTGGGGATCGCGATGGTAATAAAATCAGACATGTTGTGAACCTTTGCAGGGCGATCCTTGTGACCGCCTGGTTTTTAATGGCAGAACTATAAACGGCAATTAACCGCCGAGAAAATCGGATGCACGCCGATAAAACCAGAACTTACATCAAAAAGTTAATCACCTTATGGTTAAATCAGTATTTTGTTCAAGCTTTTGATTTCTCGGCGTGTATCGGCGTGTATCGGCGGTTAACCGTTTTTCTAGGTTTATTCTTTAACTCTGACAATATCCGCGCCAAGTCCGGCCAGCTTCTTTTCGATGGATTCATAACCGCGGTCCAGGTGGTAGATGCGGGTCACTTCGGTGGTCCCATCCGCGGCCAGTCCGGCCAGTATCAGCGAGGCGGAGGCGCGCAGGTCGGTAGCCATCACCGGAGCGCCGGAAAGCTTCTTGACCCCCTTGACCGTGGCGGTGTTGCCCTCGATCGTGATGTCGGCGCCGAAACGCTGCAGCTCGGATACGTGCATGAAACGGTTCTCGAAGATGTTTTCCGAAATGACGCTGGCGCCGTCGGCCACGCACATCATCGCCATGAACTGGGCCTGCATGTCGGTCGGAAAGCCGGGGTAGGGACGGGTCTTGATGTTGATGCCGCCGATTCTTCTGGGGCCCTTGACCCGTACGACTCCGTCGCGGCTGGTGATTTCGATGCCGGCGTCCTGCATCTTGAACGCCAGCGCGTCCAGGTGTTCCAGCTTCATGCGGTGGATCCTGATATCGCCTCCGGTCATGGCAGCGGCAATCATGAAGGTGCCGGCCTCGATGCGGTCCGGCATGACCTCGTAGTCGGCGGCGGATAGTTCCGTCACGCCCTGGATACGGATGGTGTCGGTGCCGGCTCCCTCGATCCTGGCCCCCATGCGGTTCAGATAATTGGCCAGGTCAACTATTTCCGGTTCGCGGGCCGAGTTTTCCAGCACGGTTTCGCCCTTGGCGGTGGCGGCCGCCATCATCAGGTGCTCGGTGCCGCCCACGGTCGAAACGTCGAAATTGATGCGGGCCCCCTTAAGCCGCCTGCAGCGTGCCTCGACATAGCCATGCTCCAGCACGATCTCGGCCCCCAGCGCCTGCAGACCCTTCAGGTGCAGGTTGATCGGTCTGGCGCCGATCGCGCAGCCCCCCGGCAGCGAGACCCGCGCCTTGCCGAAGCGCGCCAGCAGCGGGCCCAGCACCAGCACCGAGGCGCGCATGGTCTTGACCAGGTCATAGGTGGCTTCGTGGCTGTTGATGCCGGAAGAGTCGATCTTGACTATATTTCCTTTGCCTTCGACCTTTGCGCCAAGTGACTCCAGTACCTTGATGGTGGTGTTGATGTCTCGCAGGAACGGCACGTTGCTGATCTGGTTGATGCCGGGCGCCAGGATCGTGGCGACAAAGATCGGCAGAGCGGCATTCTTGGAACCGCTGACAGTAACGTCGCCCTTCAGTTTCTTTCCGCCTTTGATGATGAGCTTGTCCAAAAAGATACCCCTTCCGGTTTTGCCCCGATCAGCGGGGCATGGGTGGTGATGAAATAGTAGTTTCTCAAACGATGCCGGAAACAGATTTTAATACGAAAAAATGGCCATATTACTTGATGACCCCGCTATTGTCCAAAGAAAAGTTGCCTGAAATCAGTCGATAATTCAGTCCGAAACGGTTGCTGCGGCGACCGGTGCGTGGCGGTTCACGGCGGTGATTTTAATATATCGATTCTTTAAAACTATGTTATTGTTGCAGCGAACTGCACGATTCCCACAGCAGAATGTTGGTGCCGATATGCCGCGCTTCACCCTTAAAACCAAAATCACGCTGTTGTTGCCGCTGGCGATGACGCTCACGCTGGCCGCGTTGCTTTTCCTGGTATATTCCCTGGTGCGGAGCCATATCAAAGAGACGATCTTCAACCAGCAGTACCAGATGGTCTCCATACTGGCGGATGAAATCGACCGCAATATCACTTCATCCGGGGATATTCTGCAAGACATTTCCCGAAAAATCACCAGAGCCATGGTCAACGATCCGGAACAGGCCCTGACCTACCTCAAACAGCAGGACGAACACCTGAAAAATTTCGATAACGGGCTGTTCCTCTTTGATACGCACGGAAGAATGGTGGCCGAACTTCCGCTGGAGCTGCGGCGCGTCGGAATGGATTTTTCGTATCGCGAATACCTTGCGCAAACCATTGCCAGCCGTCGTCCTTTCCTCTCGGACCCCTACATTTCATCTCAGGCGCATCACCATCCGGCGGTGATGTTCACCGTGCCGCTGTTCGACCATGACGGTTCGCTGATGGGGGTTGTGGGTGCCAGCGTGGACTTGGCCAGAGAGTCCTTTCTCGGGCGATTGGCCAATGTGAAGTTCGGCAAAAAAGGGTATCCGTTCCTTTTCAACAGCGAACGTCTGATGGTGCTCCATCCGGACAAGAACCGCATCATGAAGAGGGATGTTCCGGCCGGAGTAAACAAACTTCTGGATCGTGCCGTGGCCGGGTTTGACGGGACCGGCGAGACGGTCAACTCACGCGGGTTGCATGCCCTGGCATCGTTCAAGCACCTCAAAACCAAAAACTGGATTCTGGGCGCCAACTTCCCGGTTGAAGAGGCCTTTGCGCCGATCAACAAGCTGAGAAACATATTATTAACCGTGCTGCCGGTTCTTACACTTGCGCTCTTCATTCTCATGCGCCGCTATCTGGGGCAGTTGACCGAACCGGTCGTCCGGCTCACCAGGCACGTGGAAAAGCTTTCCGCCAATAATGCCGATCAACGCATGATCGCGGTGGATGGTTCCGATGAGATTGCCATTCTTGGCCACTCTTTCAACCGCTTGGTGTCCGAGATCGACCGGCAGAACGACGAGCTTGTCAGGCGCGAGGTGCTGTATCGCACAGTGGTTGATTTTTCCAGCGAGACGATCTTCCTTATTTCGGTGGACCGCCGGACTATCAGTTACATTTCGCCCAGCTGCCTGGAACTGACCGGATATACTCCGGAAGAGTTCCAGGCCGATCCGGGAATATTGTGCGAAATGATCCACACCGATGACCGGGATCACTGGGACGAACATTGCCGGATGGCCGGTAGCTGCGATTTCAACGAGCCGCTGGAATTTCGTTTGCTGACCAGGCAGGGCGAGACCCGCTGGGTCAACCATCTCTGCCGCCCGGTTTACGACCACCAGGGACAGTATGCCGGGATCAGGGGCAGCTTCAGCGATATCTCGCTCTGGAAACAGGCCGAGTCCGCCATCGTCGCCAGTGAAGAAAAGTTCCGGATCTTCTTCGAGGAATCCGGGGACGCCATCTTCATTATCGGCGCCGACGGGCTGATCAAGGAGGCCAACAACGAAGCCAGCCAGCGCTATGGTTACAGCCATCTGGAGCTGGTCAACATGCCGGTGGCGGAACTGGACACTCCGGAAGAGAGCGTGCATATCCCCGAACGGGTGGCACGCGTCATGGAACAGGGGCAGCATGCCTTTGAAACTGCGCATCGCCGCAAGCAAGATTCGCCGATGATGGTCGAGGTCAGCGCCAGCCTGATAGATTATGAAGGGGACAGGGCCATTTTGGCTGTGGTGCGCGACATAACCGCCCGCAAGCTGGCGGAGCAGCTTCTGCACCGCCAGAACGAGTACCTGCAGGCGCTGCACGAGACCACGGTCGGACTGCTCTGCCGTCACGATGTGGCCGGGCTCCTGCAGGCGATAGTCACCCGGGCCGGAAACCTGCTCGGTACTGAAAACTGTTATGTCTACCTGGTAAACGCATCCGGCAATGAAATGGAGATGGTGTTCCAGAGCGGGGTCTATGACAGTTTCGTGCATCATCCGATCAAACCGGGTGAGGGGATTGCCGGCCGTGTCTGGGAGAACAGGGAGCCGGTCCAGGTCGCTGATTACTGCCGCTGGGAAGGGCGCCTGCCGGATCCGGACAGGGATTGCCTGCATGCGATGGCTGGCGTGCCGCTCACCTCCGGCGGAGAGGTGATCGGGACGCTGGGGCTGGCGTTCATTGACCGCGATACGGAAATCAGCGCTGAACAGATGGACCTGCTGTGCCATTTCGGGGAGCTGGCCTCGCTGGCGCTGGAAAATGCCCGGCTCAACGATAAATTCCGGCGTGAGCTGTCCGAAAGGAAAAAAGCGGAAGAGCACCTGCATAAACTTTCGGTGGCGGTCGAGCAGAACCCGGCTTCGATCATCATTACCGATCCGCGCGGGGTGATCGAGTATGTCAATCCGCACTTTTCCCGGCTGACCGGCTACCTTCCTGAAGAGGCCATCGGCAGGACGCCCAGCATACTCAAATCGGGGGAAACCAGCACCGGGGAATATCGTCAGCTGTGGGAAACGATCCTTTCCGGCGGGGAGTGGCGCGGCGAATTCCATAACCGCAAAAAGAACGGGGAGCTGTACTGGGAGCAGGCGCTGATCGCCCCCATCAGGGATGAAAACGGCGTCATCACCCATTTTATCGGTATCAAGGAGGATGTTACCGATCGCAAGCAGCTTGAAAGCCAGTTGCGCCATTCACAGAAGATGGAGGCCATCGGGCAGCTGGCCGGAGGCATTGCCCACGACTTCAATAACATCCTCACCGCAATAATCGGCTATTCCAGCATCATGCAGCTCAAGCTGCCGGACGACAGCCCCTTCAAGAAGAGCGCCGGCCAGATCATCGAAACCGCCGAGCGGGGCGCCAGCCTGACCCAGGGGTTGCTGGCCTTCAGCCGCAAGCAGGTCACCTGCCCGGTTGCGATCGATCTCAACGAGATACTGGCCAGGGTCCAGCAACTCCTGCGTCGCCTGATCAGCGAGGACATCAACCTGGAAATATACCCGTCGGTAGAGGGACTGCCGGTGATGGCCGACAGCGGGCAGATCGAGCAGGTGCTGATGAATCTGGCCACCAATGCCCGCGATGCCATGCCGAACGGCGGCTCGATAGTGATAGCGACCGAGATGGTCACGCTTGACTCCGATTTCGTGATATCCAGGGGCTTCGGCCAAGCCGGAGATTATGCCTTGCTGACCTTTACCGACAGCGGTGAGGGGATGGACGAGGAAACCGCCCGGCACATTTTCGAACCGTTTTATACCACCAAGGATCTCGGCAAGGGCACCGGCCTGGGACTCTCGATCGTCTACGGCATAGTCAAGAAGCATAACGGATACATAACCTGTCAGAGCTCCATCGGGCTTGGCACGGTCATGCAGATCTATCTTCCGCTTTTGACCGGATTGCCGGTTCCTGCCGCACTGTCGCCGGAGGAGGGCGCGCCGGTGCGGCAGGGCAGCGATCTGGTGCTGGTCGCGGAAGATAACCAAGCCGCCAGGATACTGGCCAAGGAGATCCTGGAAGAGTTCGGCTATTCGGTGCTGGAGGCCGGGGACGGCCAGGAGGCGCTGGATCAGTTCCGGGACAACCGCGACAGGATCAGCCTGGTGATACTGGATGTGATCATGCCCAAGCTCAAGGGACGCGAGGTCTATGATGCGATCAGGGCCATTGATCCGGCGGTCAGGGTGCTGTTCTGCAGCGGCTACCCCGAAGATGTGCTGATCAAGCAGGGCAGCTTTGAAAACGGGATGAATTACCTGGCCAAGCCCTACTCCCCAAAGCAGCTGCTAATGAAAATACGCGAGGTGCTGGATAATGGCCACTGATTCCGCCGGTAATATTTTTGTAGTGGATGATGACCGCTTCGTACTGGAAAGCGTTACCACGCTTTTGAACGAATACGGTTTCAGTGTCCGCGCCTTCTCCAGCGGGCATGACGCCATCAAGCGCTTTATCATGGAGCCGGTCGATCTGGTGCTGACCGACATCAACATGCCGGTGATGGACGGGCTGGAGCTGCTGGAGAAAATCCGTTTTCTCGACCGTGAGACACCGGTGGTGCTGATGACCGCCTATGCCGACCTGGACGTTGCGGTCAAGGCGATTCAGAAGGGCGCCTTCGACTTCATCATCAAGCCCTACCGCCCCCCCTACCTGATCCACACCGTCGAAAAGGGGGTCAATTTCAAACGACTGACCCAGATTGAAAAGAACTACAAGATCGAGCTGGAAAAGACCGTCGAAAAGCGCACCGCCGAACTGAACGCCGCCCTGGGCGAAATCACCAACATGAGCCGCGAAATCATCGAGCGTCTCACGGCCGCCGCCGAATTGCGCGACGAGGATACCGGGCTGCACATCGCCAGGATCGGCATGTACGCCAAGATGCTGGCGGAGCAGTTGAACATGGGTGAAGAGTTCATCGATGATATCTCGGTCGCCAGCGCGATGCACGACGTGGGTAAAATAGGTATTCCCGACTCGATCCTGCTCAAGCCGGGCGCCCTGACGTCCGAGGAATTCAACACCATCAAGCAGCACACGGTCATCGGCGAGCGCATCCTCAGGGGCTCGCCGCACAGGATGCTCAAGATGGGTGCCGTGATCGCCGCCACCCACCACGAACGCTGGGACGGCAGCGGCTATCCGGCCGGCACGAAAGGTGAGGAAACACCGCTGGAGGGAAGGATCGTGATGATCGTGGACCAGTATGACGCGCTGCGGAACAGCCGGGTCTACAAACCGGCCTTCGACCACGACAAAACCTGCGATATAATCCTGAATGGCGACAACCGCACGATGCCGCACCATTTCGATCCGCGCATCCTGGACGCCTTCAGGGAAATAAAGGACGATTTTGCGGAGATCTTCGAGAAAAGCCAGGCGTGAATAACGCATATTTAGACCCGGAAAAATTAGTTAACCGCCGATGAACGCAGATACACGCCGAGAAATTAAAAAAAGCATTTAAAACACGGAGAGACGGCCAGAAGTAGGCGTTTTTAAGCGAGAAATCAAAAGCTTGAACAAAATACTGGTTTAACCCAAAAGGTGATTAACTTATTTGATGTAAGTTCAGCTTTTATCGGCGTGCATCCGTTTTTCTCGGCGGTTAACTGCCGTTTATAGAATAAATACATATTGGGAAAAGGCCGGGGTGTGCAAACGCTCCGGCCTTTTTTTAACACAAAATGACTAAGCGACTTATTGTGTCGTATGTCCGTGCTTTAATCCTACAAAAAGCAGTTGATCGCGCAAAGACGCTCCGGAAGTAGGCGCTTCTAAGCGAAGTTCGCTAAGAAAAATAAAGCGTTAGAAAATATTTAGCCTTAACCATTTGGGTGAGGCCTTTTCTGATTTTATTCTCAAAACAGATAAACTTGCTCTCACAGAGGCACATAGAACACGGAGAAACCCAGGTTTAAAGGAGTTTTGGGATACAGCAATAAAAGATTTGCATTTATTGACTTTCCCAGTGCCTCTGTGCCTCCGTGTGAGTTTTTTGGTTCCGGCTTGTCCGGGGTAGGTTAAATGGAGAGGATGGTGCCTATGGGCATGAAGAGTTGCAGTGTGTCCGAGGATATCGTAGTGAATCCGAATCTTTGGTAGAAACGACTGGCGGATTCGTCCTTTGCATCCACCAAAAGGCCGATCAGTCCGGCCTGTCCGGCAATCAGGCGGGTGCGACTCACAGCATCGGCCAGCAGCAATTCGCCGTACCCCTTCTTCTGATGGCGGCGTGACACAGCCAAGCGGGCCAGGCGTACCGCGGGCAGGGAGTGGGCTGGGTATTCGCGGGCGAGCTTCGCCGGAATATCCCCGGCAATGATTTCGCACAAGGTCAACGTGAAAAATCCAAGGATCTCGTCTGATTCTTCCGTCAGGACGAATGTCCGTGAAATTCCTTTTCGAGCGTGCTGCCGGGCCGTGGCTTTCAGAAAATTATTCAGGGCCGTTACGCCACAGTCAAAGCCGGTGCGGTCATGACGGCCATCAAGCAGCTCTATTTTTGGCACATCAGCTCCTCATGGCGCTGCATTGCCCGTTTCAGGTACTGATTCGGCTCGGGCGGGTTTTCCATGATCCGGAACAGCTCGTTTGAAGCGGCGGCGGAAAGGCGTATGACACGCTCCTCTTCCAGAATGGCATTGGCCTTTTCCAGTGCGGCCTGGACGAGAAACTGATTGAGAGTCGATCCGACCGCCTGTGCGGCCTCCACGATCTTGTCATACACGGCGGTCGGCATGCGGGCGGGGATTCGTTCTTCGGCAATGGTTCGGGACATGTGACACCTCCAGGACAAATAATAGTAAAGTGACGCCAAAATGGCAACAAAATATCATGAGGGTATGGAAAGTTAACGGCAAACATTAGAAGAATTTGTATTGTTTTGATGGTGTGGTAGGGTTCGATGATGATTGGATTCACGCATTGTCAAGGTGTGAATCCAGGAGGTGCCTGAAGAACATGAAATACGATCCCGACAAACATCATCGCCGCTCGATCCGCTTGCGGGAATACGACTATTCCACGACCGGGGCCTATTTCGTGACCATCTGCGCCCAGGGGCGGGCATGCCTGTTCGGTGAGGTGCGGGATGGGGAAATGCGGCTGAATGATGCGGGGCGGATGGTGTCGGAAGGGTGGTTGAAATTGGCGGGCAAATTACCTGGTGTCGCATTGGACGAATACATGATCATGCCCAATCACGCACACGGAATCATGGTGTTGAACGAACCGGATGATGATGTTGATCGTAGGGGCGAACCTCGTGTTCGCCCGCCGTTAAAATGTGAACAAAAAGATCGTGGCGAACACAAGGTTCAGGGCGAACACAAAGATTCGAAAAACCAGGGCGAACACAAGGTTCGCCCCTACGGGACAGACGCGGGGTCGGTGGGGCGTATCGTCCAGGCATTCAAATCCATGACCACCATCGCATATATTCGCGGGGTCAGCGAACACGGTTGGCCGCCGTTTGAGGGTCGGTTGTGGCAACGCAATTATTACGAACGGGTGATCCGTGATGAAAGGGAATTGGGCGCCGCCCGGAAATACATCCTGGAAAACCCGATCAAATGGCATCTGGACCGGGAAAACCCGGCAAACGCGCAACAGACAACAAACAACCCGTAGGGGCGAACCTCGTGTTCGCCCGGTTTTAGGATCGCGCATTCGTCCGCATTGACGACGAAACCGTAGGGGCGCTGCTTGCCGCGCCCGCAGTTAAAATGTTGCAGACACCGGGCACCTGAACCATGTGCCCGCCCAATGTTGGCAGGAACCAAACCCGTAGGGGCGAACCTTGTGTTCGCCCGGTTTTAGGAGTAATTTTCCTGGATTATGGAGGGATGGATGGAAAGTTTTTTCCGGTATTGGGGGAAGGCGGAGAGGGAAGGGGGTTTGGATGGCTGCTGAAAAAGCGATAGCGCATTTAGCGGAGGATGGCAGGGTACATGGTCTGGAAGATCATCTTTGGAGAACAGCAGAGCTTGCGGGGCGCTTTGCGGCTGAATTCGGTTGCGCAGAATGGGGTAGATTAGCAGGTTTGTGGCACGACCTTGGTAAATATTCGGAGAGGTTCCAGAAATACATTTGTTCAGTGCATGATCAGAATGCCCATGTAGGTAAAAAAGGCGGCGATCACTCAACCGCAGGAGCCTTGCATGCATTGGAAGCATTAGGTCCATTGGGACGTATCTTTGCCTATCCGATTGCCGGTCACCATGCCGGTCTGCCGGACTGGAACGAAGGCGGTATGGCCTCGCTGGCGCAACGACTGCAGCAGAAAGAACTGTTTGAGCAAACTCTTGCAGCGGGCATTCCCGAAGATATCCTGAATCAGGCACGACCGACGGAGCGGGCAAAATCAGGCAGCGACATGTCACAGTCCTTCTGGTTGCGGATGTTGTTTTCCTGCGTGGTGGACGCCGATTTCCTGGACACGGAAAAGTTTTTCGACCAATGCAAGGCACAGGAGCGAGGTGTTTATCCGCCGTTGACGGAGCTACTGCCCGTATTCAACAGCTTCATGGAAGAAATGCAGGTAAAGGCGAAAAATACACCGGTCAACGCTATCCGTGCCAATATCCTCAAACAGTGCATGTCTAAGGCACAAGAAGCGCCCGGTCTTTTTTCACTCACCGTGCCGACCGGTGGCGGCAAGACACTTTCATCGATGGCCTTTGCCCTGAATCATGCCGTCAAGCATGGTCAGCGCCGTATTCTCTACGTCATTCCCTACACCAGCATTATCGAACAGACCGCTGAACAGTTCAGAAAGGTCTGGCATGGGATGAACGATGTTGTTGTCGAGCACCACAGCAACCTGGATGTGGACGATGAGCAACGAGATAACGCCCGCTCACGCCTTGCCTGCGAGAATTGGGATGCCCCGGTTATCGTCACTACCACGGTTCAGTTTTTCGAATCACTCTTCGCCAGCCGTACCAGCCGTTGCCGCAAGCTGCACAATATCGCCGGGAGTGTGGTCATTCTCGATGAGGCGCAACTTCTGCCGCCCGACTTTCTGAACCCCATTCTTGAGGCGCTTACGGAACTTCAAAAAAACTACGGCGTCACCATTCTCCTCAGCACTGCCACTCAACCGGCTCTTGGTTCGCACACATCCCCCGACTTTAACTTCAAGGGGCTCTCCGGTGTGACGGAGATCATGGAAAATCCGGCAGCACTTTTCATTCAATTGAAACGGACCGAGGTTGCGATTCTGGGAAATTTGCAGGAGCCGCAGGGGTGGGATGGTGTGGCGGAACGTCTAAAAAGACATGATTCGGTATTATGCGTTGTCAGCCGCCGCGATGACGCCCGTACCTTGTGGGAAATGATGCCGGAAGGGACATTTCATCTCTCGGCCCTCATGTGTGGCGCGCACCGTTCGGACAAGATCGCCGAGATAAAGCAGCGTCTCAAGGAGAAAAAACCGGCGCGAGTAATCAGCACCCAATTGGTTGAAGCCGGGGTAGACGTGGATTTTCCGGTGGTGTACCGCTCGCTGGCCGGCCTTGATTCCATTGCCCAGGCAGCCGGACGATGTAACCGTGAAGGCTTGCTGGAAAAAGGTGATGTCTTTGTCTTTACCCCACCGAGCAAAATCCCGGTTGGGCACTTGTCGCAGGCTGCGGAAATAGGCCGTTCTCTGCTTGTCGCACACAGAGCCGCGGCGCTGTCGCCGGAATATTTCGAGGCATTTTTTCGACAGTTTTACTGGGTGCGCGGGGATCGTCTGGACAAGGAGAAAATCATCAATCTGCTGCAGAACGATTCCCAGCTCAGGTTCAGTTTCCGTGAAGCGGCACAAAAGTTCAAACTGATCGACGAAGCGGCCCAGGCCCAGGTCATTGTCCGCTATCAAAATGGCGAACTGCTGGCACAATTGGATCGGGAACAGCCGGATCGCTGGTTGATGCGCAAGTTGCAGCGGTACTTGGTCAATCTGCCACGCCGTCTGCATGGTCAATTACTGGCCTCCGGCGCGATCCGTGAGATATATCCCGGTATTTTTATCCAGAGTCACGGGGCGTTATATGACCAAAATCTGGGGTTTTGTCCTGATAAATCCATCGTGTACGAGCCTGATGAGTTGATGTGTTAATGAACTGAAAGGAGGAACCATGAATGAATCAGCAACAAAAAGCCGCCTGTTGCGGCTGAAGGTCTGGGGCGAGAATGCCTGTTTTACTCGACCGGAGATGAAGGTTGAACGGGTGTCCTACGATGTCATGACCCCATCGGCGGCGCGTGGTGTTTTAGAGGCGATCCTCTGGAAGCCGGCCATTCGCTGGCACGTGGAGCAAATTGACGTGCTTAAGCCGATTCGCTGGGAGTCGGTACGGCGCAACGAAGTGGGCAGCGTCATGTCACCACGGACACCGCACCTGTTCATCGAAGACCAGCGTCAGCAACGTGCCGGACTGTTTCTGCGGGACGTGGCCTACACCATCCATGCCCGTTTCGAGATGACGGAAAAGGCCGGTCCGGAAGACACAACAATCAAGTTTCAGGAGATGTTTCTACGCCGGGCTGAAAAGGGGCAAAGTTTTAACCAGCCTTTTCTCGGTTGCCGGGAATTCAGTGCTTTTTTTGAGCCGGTATTCCACGATCAGCCACTACCGGAGCCAATCCAGAAAAGTCCCGATCTTGGTTGGATGTTGTACGACATTGCCCATGACAACAGGGGCGATAAGGCAAAAAACGCCCATTTCTGTACCGGTGACTGCCGTCCGCTCTTCTTTCGGGCCAGCCTGGATAATGGCCGCCTGAAGGTGCCGTCAATCGACAGCGGGGAGGTGCGCGGATGATTCTACAGGCGCTGAATGGTTATTATCGACGGATGGCTGAAGAGGGGAACATTGCTCCGGAGGGGTTCAAGACGGTTGAAATTCCGTTTCTCATTATCCTCAACGACAATGGAAAATTTGTCGGCTTACAGGACACTCGAAGTCCAAGTGGCAAGAAACTTTTTGCTCGCTCCTTCCTTGTACCCGAAGAGAAGGGACGATCCGGATCAAAAGCGTGGCAAACGGCAAATTTACTGTGGGATCATTACGGTTACGTCCTAGCTTGGCCTAAATCCGAAAGCAATGAACACAAGGAAATGGCTGGTAAACAGCATGGCGCTTTCATCGCAAATGTAAAAAACCTGCATGAAAAATATCCCAATGATGCTCAGATTGCCGCAGTTTACCGGTTTTTATCTGCCGGCGATTTTATCGAGGTATTCGCCCATCCCAAATGGGCGGAATGCGTAAAAATTCCTGGCTGTAATCTGACCTTTGCCATGGATGGACTGACAAGACTTGTCTGTCAGAATGAATCCGTCACCGCATATATTCAGGCAACCTCCGGAACGGTAGCAGACGAAGATGAAGGCGCTGACGGCTTGCCGGATATTGAAGCGGTCTGTCTCATAACTGGCGAGTTGTCACCAGTTGCCAGGTTGCACCCACGGACGCCAATCCCAGGTGCTAAGAGCAACGCCAAGATAGTTTCGTTTCAGAAAAATATGGGTTTTGATTCCTATGGCAAGCAGCAGAGCTACAATGCGCCAACAAGTAAAAAAGCTGCGTTTGCCTATACCACTGCGCTTAACCAGATGCTTGCCAAGGGCTCACGTCAGAAACTTTTCGTTGGTGATACCACTACCGTATTCTGGGCTGAAAGGAAGAGCCCACTGGAAGAAATTTTTGCCGATGTGTTCGGTGAACCGTCCAAGGAAAATCCTGATCAACAGAATGCTGCCATTCGGGAACTGTTTAAAGCTCCGGATTCTGGAGCACCGCCGCTGGACGAGGACTTGACCGCTTTCTTCGTTCTTGGTCTGGCTCCGAATGCTGCACGAATAGCGGTGCGTTTCTGGTATCCCGGAACCGTGGGGGAAGCGGCACGGCATATCAAGCAGCACTTTGAGGATTGCGCCATTGTCCATGGCCCAAAACAGCCTCCGTACCTTTCGCTATTTCGGTTGCTGGTATCAACGGCAACCCAGGGCAAATCTGAAAATATCCCGCCTAATCTGGCCGGTGACTTCATGACGGCTATCCTTGCCGGCGGATCATATCCGCGGACATTACTCGCTTCCGCCATTCGCCGCTGCCGTGCGGAGCAGGATGTCACCTATCCCCGCGCAGCGCTTATCAAAGCGTTTCTGGTACGTGAATCACGTTTGAAAGTTAACAATAAATCTGAGAAGGAGGTCGGCATGTCACTCGACACCACCAACACCAATCCCGGTTATCTGCTGGGAAGGCTTTTTGCGGTACTGGAAAAGGCCCAGGAGAGCGCCAGTCCCGGAATCAATGCCACCATTCGCGACCGGTTTTATGGTGCGGCATCCGGTACGCCGGTAGCAGTGTTTCCGCATTTGCTGAAACTAAAGGTTCATCACATTGCCAAGTTGGAGAATCGCGGTCAGGCGGTGAATCTGGAAAAACTGATCGGCGAGATCATGGAAAAAGTGGTTGCTGATAAGGCTTTTCCAGCTCATCTCAGCCTACACGATCAAGGTTGTTTCGCGGTTGGCTATTATCATCAGCGTCAGGACTTCTTTGCCAAAAAAGAGCAATAACCATACAAATTAAAAGGAGAATCAAACATGAACAATCCAATTCATAATCGTTATGATTTCGTACTTTTCTTCGACGTGAAAGACGGCAATCCCAATGGTGATCCGGATGCCGGAAACATGCCCCGTATCGACCCCGAGACCGGCCATGGACTGGTAACGGATGTTTGCCTCAAACGCAAGGTCAGGAACTTTGTGCAGTTGGCAAAAGGATGCTCAGAATCTTTCGACATCTTCATAAAAGAGAAGGCAATTCTCAATAACCTGATTGCCGATGCCCACAAGGATGAATCTGTAAAGGGTAAGGAAAAAGGGGAGAAAACAGAAGCCGCACGTGCGTTGATGTGCCGGAAATACTATGACGTACGTACGTTCGGCGCGGTCATGTCTACCGGTGAAAATGCGGGTCAGGTACGCGGACCGGTGCAGCTTACTTTCTCCCGAAGTGTGGATCAGGTGGTGCCGCTGGAGCACAGCATCACCCGCATGGCGGTAGCTACCGAAGCCGAGGCTGAGAAACAGCAGGGCGATAACCGCACCATGGGACGAAAGTTTACAGTTCCTTATGCCCTCTATCGCTGCCATGGTTTCATCTCCGCGCCGTTGGCTGCGCAAACCGGTTTTGGCGAAGAGGACCTCGAACTGTTCTGGCAGGCGTTGATCAACATGTTTGAGCACGACCGCTCCGCTGCCCGTGGTCAGATGTCAGCGCGTAAGCTGGTCGTCTTCAAGCATGATTCGAACATGGGCAATGCTCCTGCGCATACCCTTTTTGATCTGGTAACGGCAGAAGCGTCGGAAACACCACCACGCGGTTTTGACCAGTACAATGTCTTTGTGCCGACCCAGGAGAATATGCCGCAGGGCGTGACGGTTATTGAAAAAATATAGACCAACTTCAACATCGGGCGAACACAAGGTTCGCCCCTACGTAACATCGCAAATCCGGGGTGGCCACAACACCAACCCCAAAGGCGGGCGCGGCAAGCAGCGCACCTACGAAGGCAAACGACATGAAAAAACAAAAAAGCGCCGTTATCTCCGACTCCGGCGAATTCATCCTCTATCAGACCGAGGACAGGCGTACCAGGATTGAAGCAAGGTTTAATGGTGAAACCGTTTGGCTCTCGCTCAACCAGATGGTTGGTCTGTTTCAGCGGGACAAGTCGGTTATTTCCAAGCATATTCGAAACATCTTTAACGAAGGCGGAAAGAGGATTGAGTTATGAAGCAAACAGGGGAAAACCCATGATGCCTGAATCTTCCAATCCCATCCCCATCTCGGCCCTGGAGCATTACGCCTACTGCCCGCGCCAGTGTGCCCTGATCCATATCGAACAGGTCTGGGACGAAAACCTGTACACCATGCGGGGCAGGGACGTGCATGAACATGTGCATGATGATTCGTCCCATGAACAGGCCGGGGTGCGGTTGGAACGGTCCCTGCCTATTTGGTGCCGAAGGCTGAATCTGACCGGCAAGGCCGATTTGGTGGAGTTCCACGGCGATTGTCCCTATCCGGTGGAGTACAAGTCGGGACGGTATCGCAAGGGCAATCCGGAGACCATCCAGCTTTGCGCCCAGGCGCTCTGCCTGGAGGAAATGTTCGCTACCAGCGTCCCAAAGGGTGCGATTTTCTGGCACGGATCAAGGGAGCGGCAAGAGATCATTTTTACGGATGCCATGCGTGAGCATGTGGAACATATTACACATCAGATCCGCGAGATGCTTGAGCAGCGCATTACCCCGCCGCCGGTGAATGACAAGCGTTGTGACGCATGTTCCTTGAAAGAATCGTGCATGCCTATAGTAGTTGCCGAGCGTCAGCGATTTCACCGGGCAGCGGGCAACCTGTTTGAAATGTAGGGGCGAATCTTGTATTCGCCCGCTTCTGATCTGGGCAACGTTAAAACCGCCACAAACAAAACCAGGGCGATCACAAGGATCGCCCCTACAAAAATGCATACACAGGTGAACCATGAAACAACTCCTCAATACACTCTACGTCATGACCCAGGGAGCCTATCTCTCGCTGGACCACGAGGCCGTGCGGGTGGAGGTGGGCGGCGAACTGAAGCTGCAGGTGCCGCTGCATCACCTGGGTTCCATCGTGACCATGGGCAATGTCATGATCAGTCCGTTCTTCCTGGGCAAGTGCGCCGATGACGGCCGAGCCGTGGTGATCCTTGACCGCAACGGGCGCTATAAGTGCCGCATGGTGGGCAAGACCACCGGCAATGTGCTGCTACGACAGGTGCAGTATCAGGCCGTGCAGGATCAGGCGCGGACAACCGCTATCGCCGCCGGCATGACCGCCGGCAAGGTCAAAAACGCCCGCAATGTGCTGATGCGCAGTGCCCGCGAGGCTGCAACGCCGGATGAGGAAACGCGTCTGCGGAAATCAGCCGATGTGCAGGCCGCTGCGCTCTTTCATCTGAAATCGCCCCGCGATAGCGATCATGTGCGCGGACTGGAAGGGGAGGCGGCAGCGGCCTATTTCGATGTGTTCTCGTTGATGATGAAGCCGGCGGAACGGGATTTATTGCCGATGAACGGCCGCAACCGCCGGCCTCCGCTGGACCCGGTCAATGCCTTGATCTCGTTTCTCTACACATTGCTGCTGAACGACTGTGTCAGCGCCCTGGAGGGTGTCGGGCTTGATCCCCAGATGGGTTTTCTGCATGTGCCCAGGCCGGGCCGGCCATCCTTGGGGCTGGATCTGATGGAGGAGTTCCGCGCTTTCCTGGCTGATCGGCTGGCGATCACGCTGATCAACCGCAAACAGGTCACGATTGACCATTTTGAGCCGCGACCCGGCGGTGCGGTCTATCTGAATGAAAAAGGGCGCAAGGAGGTTGTGGCGGCCTACCAAAAGCGCAAGCAGGAGGAGGTGGACCATCCCCTGCTGGCGGAAAAATCGCCCATCGGACTGTTGCCGCACCTTCAGGCACGTCTGTTGGCCCGCCACCTGCGAGGCGATCTCGAAGCCTATATTCCGTATATTCATCCTTAGGGGCGCTGCTTGCCGCGCCTTGTTTGCCAGGAGATACATTATGTGGATTGTGGTCTGTTACGACGTGAATACCGAAACCCGCGATGGAAGGCGCCGCTTGCGCCGCGTGGCGCAGGTCTGTAAAAACTTCGGCCAGCGGGTGCAGAAGTCGGTTTTCGAGTGCCAGGTGGATGAGATAAAGTTCGAGCAGCTTCGTCGCAAGTTGCTGAAAGAGGTGAAGTTGGAGTTGGATAACCTCCGTCTTTATCGTTTGACGGAGCCGAGGGAAAAGCGTGTCGAGGAGTATGGGGCAACCAGGACCGTGTTTTTCGATGAAGAGACGCTGGTGGTGTAACATGAAATTCTGTTTTTCTGACGCGCGAACCATGTGCTCATACGGAAAACGGGGGGTGTTCGCGATGCTGGAAAATCAAATGGTTAAGAGTGAAATTGAAGTGTCTGGCTACCTGTTCAGGCGCCTGTTCCGCCAGGTTCGCAATAATGGCGGGATAACATGTTGGAAACTGGCCACTTTTTGAGGGGTCAGAGCGCCCGTCCTATCTGGGCGGGCGAGGATTGAAACACGTTCCACCCCCTGGAAAACCCACTGGCCGATTGAGCGCCCGTCCTATCTGGGCGGGCGAGGATTGAAACACCGTATTCCCGTTCAAAAGCCCGGCAGATTGTGGAGCGCCCGTCCTATCTGGGCGGGCGAGGATTGAAACAAAATCGGCCCTGTCAATGATCAGCGTCATGACGGGAGCGCCCGTCCTATCTGGGCGGGCGAGGATTGAAACAAAATCGGCCCTGTCAATGATCAGCGTCATGACGGGAGCGCCCGTCCTATCTGGGCGGGCGAGGATTGAAACTGGATGCGCCCCATGGTGGTGGAGACGATCTGCTCGGAGCGCCCGTCCTATCTGGGCGGGCGAGGATTGAAACCAGACCATCCGGCCTGACGAGTTTGACGGCGTTGAGCGCCCGTCCTATCTGGGCGGGCGAGGATTGAAACTACAGCCTCGACCATCTTGGCCGCAAAACAGACCGCTGAGCGCCCGTCCTATCTGGGCGGGCGAGGATTGAAACCTTGGTGAAGCGCTTGTCCGGATATTCGGTGGCCTGCGAGCGCCCGTCCTATCTGGGCGGGCGAGGATTGAAACATAGGCCGCCTTGGCCTCGGTGCATTTATCCACCGAGCGCCCGTCCTATCTGGGCGGGCGAGGATTGAAACTGAAAGGACTGGGAGAAGAACTCCTGGAACTGGATCGAGCGCCCGTCCTATCTGGGCGGGCGAGGATTGAAACGTGTAGGCCTGTGTGCATGTGACTGTTGTTGATGAGCGCCCGTCCTATCTGGGCGGGCGAGGATTGAAACAATAGTGGCATCGGGGAAAAATTCGGCATCGAACTCGAGCGCCCGTCCTATCTGGGCGGGCGAGGATTGGCTGTTCCCCGCATGTGCTGTAAAGATTCAAAGGCGGGCGAACACAAGGTTCGCCCCTACGGGCTGGGTGATGCATTTGATCCCTGTGTCTATTACCCTCGTTCCATCCATCTGCGGGTTGTTGTCATTGGCGCGGGGGAAATCCAAATCAGGGCGCGGCAAGAGCGCCACTACATGAAAACCGGGCGAACGCAAGGTTCGCCCCTACACAACGCCCAAAATCAGGGCGGCCACAACATCAACCCCAAAGGCGGGCGCAGCAAGCAGCGCCCCTACGAAGGCTACAGACATGAAAAACAAAAAAACGCCGTTATCCCCGAATCCGGTGAATTCATTCTCTATCAGGCCGAGGACGGGCGCACCCGCATTCATTGCCGCTTTGCAGAGGAAACAATATGGCTGACCCAAGCGCAGATTGCTGAACTGTTTCAGACAACTCCCCAGAATGTGACTCTCCATCTGAAAACCATAAATGCCGATGGAGAACTGAATGAAGGCGCAACCTGTAAGGAATACTTTCAAGTTCGTCAGGAAGGAAGTCGTTGCGTTTCCTGCAGCCTGCGGCACTATCGGCTTGAGGCAATAGTGGCCGTAGAACACCTCTGGGGCCACGGACAAAGGGAGCTGATTCCTGAAAATGATCTGTGTGATTGTGAGCGAACATTCTTCAGGCACGCAAAGCCGCTATTTGACTTTGATAAAAAATATGTTCAGAATGTCCCATGACAGGAAGATAACAACCAACAGAAAGGCAGGAGTTTGCCATGCTGCAAACAATTGAAGTAGAGATTGATTCCAAAGGACATATCCACCCACTTGAGACAATACCTCATCTACACAAGGGAAAAACACGGGCATTGCTGACCATTCTCCCCGATCTACCGGCAAAAACCAAGCAATCCGCCGTAACCGGTCATGAGACTCCGGCGTTTGGCGTTTTGACCGCAACCAGATCCGTCACGCTTGAGAATATGGAAGCCGCCATTCATACACGGGGCAGCAGGTTATGATCGCTGTTGATACCAACGTCCTTGTCAGAATACTGATTGACGACTCCGGTGCCGCAGTTCAGATGCAAGCGGCTCGGGCACTGCTTGCCAATGCCGAGGTGCTGTATGTGCCCCAAATTGTACAGGTGGAAACGGTCTGGGTGCTTGAATCCGCATACGGTTTTGATAAATCCGCCATCTGCAAGATACTGGACCACCTACTCCTTCATCCGCAATTTCTGCTGCAATCCGCTGAGATTTTTAACTCAGCTGTTACCCTCTTCCGCAAGCATTCCGCTGACTTTTCCGACTGCCTGATTCTTACCGAAGCCATGACACAGAATCTCCAGCTTTATACGTTCGACAAGAAACTTGGACGTATCAAAGGAGCTGCATCCCCTTCTTACTCCTAGGAAACGCGAAATCCTCTGCGGCGGCACCCGGATCAACTTAGATTAACATGGAAAAAGCAGTTAACCGCCGATGAACGCCGATACACGCCGAGAAATCAAAAGCTTGAACAAAATACTGGTTTAACCCAAAAGGTGATTAACTTATTTGATGTAAGTTCAGCTTTTATCGGCGTGCATCCGTTTTTCTCGGCGGTTAACTGCCGTTTATAGGATTAGCGGTCCAGGTCGGCCAGCACGAAATCCACCGAGCCCAGAATTGCCAGGAAATCGGCCAGCAGCCAGCCCCGGCTCATCACCGGCAGGGCCTGGATGTGGGGGAAACTGGGGGTCTTGATCCGCAGGCGGTAGGGGATGGCCAGGCCGTCCGAGACCGCGAAGTAGCCGTATTCCCCCTTGGGCGCCTCGATGGCGCTGTAGTTCTCGCCCCTTGGCGCCGACATGCCGCGGGTGCTGTTGACGAAGTGGTGGATCAGCGATTCGATGTCCTTCAGCGCATCCTGCTTCCGGGGCAGCACATAACGATAATCATCGGTAATCCAGCGTCCCTCCGGCATTTCCCGCAGGGCCTGTTCCACGATCCGCAGCGATTGACGGATCTCCTCCATGCGCACCTGGTAGCGCGCCTGGCAATCGCCCCCTTCGGCGGTCGCGACTTCAAAATCGAAACGCTCGTAGCCGCCGTAGGGCATCTTGCGGCGCAGGTCCCAATCAAAACCGCAGGCGCGCAGGTTGGGACCGGAAAGCCCCCACTCCATGGCATCGGCCAGCGAGATGGCGCCGACTCCTTTCAGGCGCTGGCGGAAGATCGGGTTGCCCTCAATCAGCTGCTGGTACTCCTTCATTCGCGGCGGCAGCCATTCAAGAAGTGCCTTGACTGGCTGTTGCCAGCCGTCCGGTAGGTCCTCGGCCACGCCGCCGATGCGGAACCAGGCCGGGTGCATGCGGCCGCCGGTGATCATCTCGACGATGTCGAAGATCTTCTCCCGGTCGGTGAAGGTGTAGAAGACCGGGGTCATGGCCCCCACGTCGGCGGTGAAGGTGCCCAGCCAGACCAGGTGGCTGGCGATGCGGAACAGCTCGGACAGCATCACGCGGATGCATTCTGCCCGCTCCGGCACGGTGATGCCGCACAGCCGTTCGACCGAGTTGACGTAGGCCAGGTTGTTCTGCACGCCGGACAGGTAGTCGATGCGATCGGTGTAGGGGATGAACTGGTTCCAGTGTTGCCGCTCGGCGATCTTTTCGGCCCCGCGGTGGTGGTAGCCGATGTCGAAGTCGATGTCGCGGATCTCCTCCCCGTCCAGCTTGAGGATGCAGCGGATGATGCCGTGGGTGCCGGGGTGCTGCGGTCCCAGGTTGAGCAGCAGCTCCCCCTCGCCGATCTTTTCGAAGAAGTCGGAGGCGGGCAGCGGGGCGTGGCGGCGTGCGTCTTCGGTTGTGTACGGTTTCATCTCGGTGGCGCGGAAGGGGTGCTGTTTGCGCAGCGGGTGCCCCTGCCAGTCGTGCGGCATCAGGATTCGGCGCAGGTTGGGGTGTCCAGCGAAACGGATGCCGTACATGTCGAAGACTTCCCGTTCATACCAGTCGGCGGCCGGGAAAACCGCTGTGACCGACGGCAGCTCGGGGGTGTCGCCGCTCAGTTCGGTCTTGATGCGCAGGTAGCCGGGCTGGTCGAAGGAGAGCAGGTGGTAGTTGAGCGTGAAATCCTTGAAGCGGTCCCGTTCCAGGCGGCAGGATTCGTCCACGGCGGCGATGTCCTCCAGCCGCTTGAACGAAGCGCCGGAGCGGTTCTTGAGATGTTTCAGCAATTCGGGCACGGTCTCGGCCGGCGCCCGCAGGGTCAACATGTCCGTGGCGCTGTCGTCCACAACGACCTGTCCGCCGAACAGCTGCCCGATCTCTCCCGGCAACCCGAAATCCGGGTAGGCATGGCGGGGGGGG
>Ga0209212_1000716_pt1 | contig 61330 bp, 45 predicted proteins | sample RifGroC2_FD_183996 | JGI IMG/M metagenome (GOLD analysis project Ga0209212, IMG submission 183996) | Groundwater microbial communities from Rifle, Colorado, USA - Groundwater C2 (SPAdes) (version 2) | ecosystem: Environmental > Aquatic > Deep subsurface > Groundwater | place: Rifle, Colorado...
AAGGGTTCCCTCTTCCCGGGTGCGCAGGGTATACCCCCTGGCCGCCCCCGACTTCACATCTTGAGAATACGGCTAATTGTGTCGCTTCGCTCCACCCGCGGACCTTTGCTAAATATTTTCAGCCCAGGAAACATGGATGTAACGTTGTTACTTTATAATTGTATTGGTGAAAGTTGGCCGTCTGGGGCGCATAGCGCTTTGATACGGCACAAACGCATGTTTGAAAACAGTCGCTCTTTGTGTCATAATATAACTTCGGCATAGTCTAAAATGCCGCGGTTTTTTATTTGTTTTAACGGATTTTCGGGTCTACTACGGAGGAACTTACATGGGAACTAGATTTACCGACAGGGCGCAGCGCGTTATACTCATAGCGCAGGAAGAGGCCAAACGCCTCAACCATGACTACGTGGGCACCGAGCATATCCTGCTGGGCCTCATCGCCCTTTCCGAGGGCGTGGCCAGCCAGGTTTTCCAGAACCTGGGGATAGACCTGCGCAAAGTGCGCGCCGAGATAGAAAAGATCGTCGGCACCGGCGACAACATGATGCTGCTGGGCGAGATCCCCTTTACCCCGCGCGCCAAGAAAGTGCTGGAATACGCCGTGGAAGAAGCCCAGCACATGAGCCACTCTTATATCGGCACCGAGCACATCCTGCTCGGCCTCATCCGCGAGGAAGAGGGCGTCGCCGCCCGCGTGCTGGAGAACCTGGGGCTCAAGCTCGAGACCGTCCGCGAGGAAGTGCTCAGCATCCTCGGCGAGATGGAGCAGAAAGACGCCCCCAAGGAATCCCCGGCCCCCAAAAGCCACGCCGCCCACGCCGGCCCCAAGGGCAAGACCAAGACCCCCATTCTCGACGAATTCGCCCGCGACCTCACCCAAATGGCCAGGGACGGCAAGCTGGACCCCGTGATAGGCCGCTCCAACGAGATCGACCGCCTGATCCAGGTGCTCGGCCGCCGCACCAAGAACAACCCGGTGCTGGTGGGCGAACCCGGCGTGGGCAAGACCGCCATCGTGGAGGGCCTCGCCCAGAAGATAGTGAACGGCGAGATCTCCGACACCCTGACGGGCAAGCGCCTGCTGTCGCTGGACCTGGCGTCGATAGTCGCCGGCACCAAGTACCGCGGCGAATTCGAACAGCGCCTCAAGGGCATCATCGAGGAGATCCGCAAGGCCAAGAATAATATCATCATGTTCATCGACGAGCTGCACACCGTCATAGGCGCCGGCGCCGCCGAGGGCGCCATCGACGCCTCCAACATGCTCAAGCCCGCGCTCGCGCGCGGCGAGCTGCAGTGCATCGGCGCCACCACCTTCGACGAGTACCGCAAGCATATCGAGCACGATCCCGCCCTGGAGCGCCGTTTCCAGATGGTGATAGTGGAGCCCCCCAGCGTGGCCGAGACCATAGAAATATTGAAGGGTCTGCAGGACAAATACGAGTCCCACCATAAGTGCAAATACACGGACCCGTCCATCTTCGCGGCGGCCCAGCTGTCGGATAAATATATCACCGACCGCGCCCTCCCCGACAAGGCCATCGACCTGCTCGACGAGGCCGGCAGCCGCGCCCGCCTGAAACTCTCCGTGGCGCCCGCGGAATTCAAGGAAAAAGAGACCGAGATAGAAGAGGCCGCCAAGGAAAAGAACGCCGCCATCTACGGCCAGGAATATGAGAAGGCCGCCAAACTGCGCGACCGCGAGAAGGAACTGAAGAAAGCCCTGGAGGACGCCCGCAAGAAATGGCGCGAAGGCCGCGACAAGGTTTTCCCCGAAGTGACGGAAGAAGATATAGCCGGCATAGCGTCCAAATGGACCGGCATCCCGGTCACCCGCATGACCGAGACCGAGACCCAGAAGCTGCAGCACATGGAAGCCGAGATCCACAAGCGCCTGATCGGCCAGGAAGAGGCCGTTACCATAGTTTCCCAGGCCATAAAGCGCAGCCGCACCGGCATGAAGGACCCCAAGCGGCCCATCGGTAATTTCATCTTTCTCGGCCCCACCGGAGTGGGCAAGACGGAGCTGGCGCGCGTGCTGGCGGATTTCCTGTTCGGCAACGAGGACGCGATGGTGCGCATCGACATGTCCGAGTACATGGAGAAGTTCTCCGTGTCGCGGCTGATCGGCGCGCCTCCCGGCTACGTCGGCTACGAGGAAGGCGGCAAGCTCACCGAGATCGTCCGCCGCAAGCCTTACTGCGTGGTGGTTCTCGACGAAATAGAAAAAGCCCACCCCGACGTTTTCAATATCCTGCTCCAGATCATGGACGAAGGCGTGCTGTCGGACAGCCTGGGCCACAAGGTCAGCTTCAAGAATACCATCCTTATCATGACCTCCAACGTCGGCGCCCGCCTTATTTCCAAGGGCAAGACGCTGGGCTTTATGCCCGCCGACGACAAGGAGAAGGATTACCGCGAGATGAAGGATACCGTGATGGACGAGGTTAAACGCGTCTTCAATCCGGAATTCATCAACCGCATAGACGAGGTCATCGTGTTCCGCCCCCTTACCGAAGCGGACACCGGGAAGATCCTGGAGATCAGCCTGGTGAAGGTGACCAAGAAGCTGGAAGCCAAAGGCATCAAGTTCGACATCACCCAGGCGGCCAAGACCTTCCTGGTCAAGAAAGGCTTCGATCCCAACTACGGCGCCCGCCCGCTTATCCGCACCGTGCAGAAGTACCTGGAGGACCCTATGTCCGAGTTCCTCCTGAACAGCACGATGAAGCAGGGCGACGTCCTCAAGGTGGATTATAAGGGCGAAGGCGAAGCGCTGGACCTGAAAATTTAACGGCGCCGCCGGAGTTACAGCTTGCACCAGCATCACGACATTCACCGCCACAGCGCCCCGGCGCCGGTCAATAAGCCGGCCCGGAGCGTTTTTGGCGGCCTGGCGCGCAAGTTCCTGCTGGCGCTGCTGCTGGTGGGGGGCGGTTTCGCGCTTTATTACGGGGGCGCCAACCTGAAATTCCTGCTCGTTCCGGCGGTGGACGAGAAGAAACAGGTGGAGTTCCCCATACGGGACGACGAATGGACCGCGATGACGGGGGGGCTTGAAAAAGTTTCCGACGCCTACCGGGGGCGGGTGGGGATCTATATAAAAGACCTGCACACGGGCAAGGTCTGGGAATACAACGCCGACCGGCTTTTCCCCTCGGCCAGCCTGGTGAAAGTGCCTATCATGGTTTCGGTCCTTGATAAGATAAAGCTGGGCACCATAACGCTGGACACCCAGATACGGCTGACGCGCAGGGAGCGCGTGGGCGGGTCCGGGTCCCTTAAGTGGGTGCGCGACGGCACGTCGCTCTCGGTGATGGAGATCATCTACAAGATGATAACCGAAAGCGACAACACCGCCACCCGCATGCTGATAGACTACGTGGGCATGGATTACCTGGAGGATAATTTTAAAAGGCTCGGCCTGGTCGAGACCAATATCTGCCAGGAAGGGATGAGCCTGACCTCGGGCCGGCTGAAGAAGGATAATTACACCACGGCGCGCGAGATGGCCGGGCTGATGGAAAAGATCTACGACGGGGAAATGGTGAACCGCGAAGCCAGCGAGTTTATGCTGGACGTGCTCAAGCATAACAAGAGCCGCAGCCGCCTGCGCCGGGGCCTGCCGCTGGGCTGGGAGATAGGCCATAAGACCGGCCTGCTCAGGCGCTCCTGCCACGACGTGGGCATAGTGTTCTCCCCGCGCGGCGACTTCGTGCTGGCCGTGCTTACCACCGAGGTGCCGGATTATACCAGCGCCAAGAATTTCATAACAAAGGTCGCCAAGCTCACCTACGCGTATTACAACATAGACGCCGGTTTCGCCGAGAATCCGGACGCCGCCCCAAAGGCGCTCTGAAATGCGGCAGCGTCCGGCCCGCAAACTGGTCCGCCTGGTGCTGCTGCTGCGCGCCGCCTGGCTGGTGCCGGTAACGCTTATGGCGCTGGCCTACGCCGTTTACAGCGTGTTCACGCTGGGCCACCTGATGCGTTATCCCGCGGCTTCGGCCCTGCTGGAGATCTTCGAAGCCTTCTTCGGCGTAGGGCTCGGGGCGGCCTTCCTCTTTTTTGTGGGGCGCATGTGGCGGAAAACCTGGGACCTGCTGCTCGACCGTATTTACCCGGAGCCCTCCGCCGTGGTCTGGCAGGCGGGGTGGATAGCGCTGGCGGTAGTGCTGCCTTTCATGGTGATTTGGCCCAAGGTGAAAGACCTGCTGCGTTATGCCGGCGAGGGCGCCAATAAGGGCGCTTTGGCGCAGCTGAGGCTGGCGGCGGAGGAGTATAAGAACGCCAGGGGCTTTTATCCGGCCAACCTGGCCGACCTGGAGGCCGCGGGGCTGGTGCGCAAACTGCCGGTCCTGTGGGACAAGCGCGGGGCCGGTTTCCCGCACGGGCCCGCGTCCGGAGTTTCCGACGGGGCCGAAGCGCGCGATACCGGCGGCTGGGCATATTCGGCGGCCGGCGGCGGGACGCCTGTTATTTTTATAGACTGCACACATAAGGATTCGCGGGGCAACCCCTGGTCGTCGTACTGAACAATTAGGCCGTAATTATGAATAAAAAAACTCTTGAACTCCTGGCCCCGGCCAAAGACCTGGTCACCGGGCTGGACGCGCTCAGCTGCGGCGCGGACGCCGTTTATATAGGCGCGGAGCGTTTCGGCGCGCGCGCCGCCGCCGGCAATAGCGTGGCCGATATAGAAAAACTGGCCGCCCGCGCGCACAGGTACCGCGCCAAGGTCTACGCCGCGGTCAACACCATCCTCACCGACGAGGAAATGCCGCTCGCCCAGAAGCTGGTCTTCCAGCTCTGGGAGGCCGGCGTGGACGGGGTGATCATCCAGGACATGGGCCTGCTGGAGGGCAGCCTGCCGCCGATCCCGCTCATAGCCAGCACGCAGGCACACAACGCCACGCCGGAGAAAGTGCTGTTCCTGGAGAAGGCCGGCTTTAAGCGGGTGATACTCGCCCGCGAGCTCACGCTGGAGGAGATAAAGGCGATAAGGGCCAAAACCTCCGTGGAACTGGAATTCTTCGTGCACGGGGCGCTGTGTGTTTCCTACAGCGGCCAGTGCTACCTGAGCTACGCCATGGGCGGCCGCAGCGGCAACCGCGGTGAATGCGCCCAGCCCTGCCGCAAGCTTTACACGCTGAAGGACGCCGCCGGAGAGGTTATAGCCGGCAACAAACACCTGCTTTCGCTGAAAGACCTGAACCTGGGTAGGCGCCTGGGCCACCTGGCCGACGCCGGCATCACCTCTTTCAAGATAGAGGGCCGCCTGAAGGACAGGGATTATGTGCGCAACATCGTCTCTTATTACCGCAGGGAACTGGACAAGGTGATGGCTAAAAGGGGCTTCGACCGCCCCTCGCTGGGCAAAAGCCTGGCCGCTTTCAACCCGGACCCGGCTAAGACCTTTAACCGCGGCTACAGCGACTATTTCCTGGACGGCAACCCGGTGGATATCGCCTCGCCCGATACCCCGAAGTTCGTCGGTGAACTGATGGGGCGTGCGTCGGACCTGAAGCCCGGCTCTTTCCGGATCCAGGGGGCCGACAGGTTCCACCCCGGCGACGGCATCACCTATTTCGACAAGGACGGCACGCTGGCCGGTTCGCTGGTGAACGGCGTGAAGGACGGCCGCGTGCGCGCCGATAACCTTAAGGGCATGGATAACGGCACCACCATTTACCGCAACCTGGACAAGGATTTCCTGCGGGCCCTGGAGAAGGACGGCGCCCAGCGCAGGTTCGCGCTGAAGCTGCAGTTCTCCGATTACGAGGGCGGGTTCCTGCTGAAAGCCGCCGACGAGCGGGGCGCTTCCGCCGAGGCCAGGTTCCGGGGCGTGAAGGCCGCCGCGGAGAAGCCGGAGGCCGCGCTGGAGACCATTAAAAAGCAGCTTTCGAAACTGGGCGAGACCGAATTTTACCTGGAAGCCCTGGAGATAAAACTCGCAAAGCCGTATTTTATCCCCGTGTCCGTCCTCAACGAACTGCGGCGCGAGGCCCTGGCGGCGCTGGAGAATACCGTGCCCGCCGCGGCGCGCGAGGAGATAAAACTGGTCCCTAACGACTCCCCTTACCCGCAGACCGCGCTGGACTATACGGCCAACGTGATTAACGCCAAAGCGGCCCGCTTCTACAAACGCCACGGCGTCACGGAGATCGGCGCTGCGGCCGAAGGCGGGGCGGACCTGGCCGGCAAGCCGCTGATGACCACCCGCTTCTGCATCCGGCGCCGCCTGGGCCTCTGCAAAAAAGGCAAGGAGGTGGAGCCGCTGCGCCTGGAGGACGGTGAAGGCCGCCGCTACCGCCTGGAGTTCGACTGCGCCGCCTGCCGCATGAAGCTCTATCTCGACGACGCGGAAAAATGAAAAAGTTACCCAACTACGCCCCCCTGGTAATGGCGCTGCTGCTGGCGGCCGCCCAGGGCTGCGGGCGCAAGCCCGGGACCCTGCCGCCCGGCGCCCGGCTTGAGACCTACTCTTTCAATGTCGCCACGTCCTTGGAAGACCGGATAATCCCGGTCCCCGCCGCCCTGCTCGAGTATTTCAGGAAAGAGGATAAAAAACCGGGCTACGCCGCCTATGTGCCCACGCCGGAGGATAAGGCCCTGGTAGTGGCGTACCTGCGCCTTTTGCCGCCGGTCTATGAGAGGATCCTCGCGGAGCGCTGCGTGGGCATCTATTTCATCGAAGGCCTTATCGGCAACGGCGTTACCAGCTGGGTGATAGGCCCCGGGGACGAAGTTTATTTTTACATCGTCCTTAACCCGGCCGGGCTCAGGGACGGGCTTTCCGTAACGCTTACCGAAAGAGAGCGGAGCTGTTTCGTTCCGCGGGCCGGCTGGGACGTGCTGGTGGACGGCGGAACTAAATATAAAGGCCTGCTCTATTCGCTTTTCCACGAGGCGACGCACGGCCTGGATTATGCCGAAGGCATCTCGCCTTATACCGACGACACGATGCCCCACGCTTACTGGCCGGAGAGGGGGATCTCGGACGACTTCTTTTTTAATACCTGGAACGACTATTCTAAACCCCGGGAAGGGGCCGGTTTCCCCGGCCGCGACAGGATAACCTTTTACGGCCTGGGCGGCGGGCCCAAACTGGATATCACCGAGGCGCCGGCGCTTTATAAAGGGCTGGGCGGGAGCGGCTTCGCCTCGCTTTACGGCGCGCGTACCTGGGCCGAGGACCTGGCCGAACTGGCGACTTTCGACGTCCTCACCCGGAAACTGGGACAGCCGTACCTTATCTTTATTCAGACACCGGCTGGCGTGTCCCCGCTGGAACCTATGCGCGGCACCGCCGGCGTCCGGGCCGCCGAGGTTATGGAATACCTGGAGGAAATTAAATGACGGTGCGCTGCGAACTGAACGTTAACGGCAAGACCAGGCGCGTGCTGGTGGTGGCCAAGGAAGAGGAAACCCCGGAGCACGTGGCGCTGCGCCTGACCGCCGCCATTCTTTTTTTCGACGGGGAACCGGCCCTGGACGTGAGCCCTTCGGACCCGATGCTGGAGGATATCGGCTTTGTGCCGGACCTGCTGGTGCCGGACGGCGTGGGCGGCATTGCGGCGTGGATCGAGTGCGGCAACGTGGCCGAGAATAAAATGACCAAGGTGGCGCGCCGCATAAAAGAGGGGCGGTTCGTGATACTTAAGGAGAACCCGGAGGGGGGCAGGCGGCTGCGCGAGGTCATAAAAAAAGAAGTAAGGAACGGCGAGTTCATAGAGGTCCTGGCCTGGCCCCGCGCGGAGTTCGCCCGGTGGACCGCCGCCATTAAAGAATCCAGTTATGTCTACGGCGAGGCGTCCGGCCATTCCCTGAACCTGGTCCTCAACGAGGCCGTCTTCGACGTGCAGCTGATCTCCTGTTAGAGGGGACGCTCTTAGTTAATTAGTTTTTGCATCGACAAAAACTAATTAACTAAGAGCGTCCCCATTAAAAAAGCCGTCATGCGACGGCTTTTTTAATTTCACACGCGGCCCGGGGTCAGTACTTAGGCCGGAAGGACTTCACCACCGCTTCGAACTGGGGCAGCAGCGCCTTGGCGCCGCTGAACGGGGCGGAGAACATGAGCAGGTAGAACCCGTCCCCCGCCCGCACCACCAGGTGCCGCTCGAACATCGCCGTTTTGGTCGCGGGCACGGTGCGCGGCTTGTCGTATTCGAAGTATTTCCGCTCGAAGCGCTGCGCTTTTTTGCCCGCCACCCTGGCGGCCATCACGGAGCTGTATTGTTCGCCTTCCTCCGGGTCGCCTATGGGGTGCGCGTTCAGCTGGATGTAGATGTCCGGCGTTTTGAACAGCGTGTTGCCTTTGGCGAAGTACTTTACGGTTATGGACGGCGCGGGGGCCTTGCCCTCGGCGGCACCCAGCAGGTCCACGCCGTAGATCTTCTTGGCGGAGGCCGGCTGGCCCGTGGGGGGGATCTTGGTCCAGCCCGCGGGTACGATTATGGAAAAGTAGCCGCCCTCGCAGACGTAGGGAGGGTTTGCGCCGCCGCCGGCGTTGGCGGACAGGGCGCAGAAGAAGAGCGTGGTCAAGGTTAATTTGATCATGGGTTTAGCAGGGTCGGTACCGGGTTCTCCTTTATAGTTCTGTTTCCTGAGATCTTTTGGCGGATACCTTGCCGCCAGCCGTTTATCTTATCTTCGGCTTCCACAGAGTCGTTCATAGTGATGTCATACCATTTGAACGTCGAGCCCATCTTCAGTTTCAGGTTCTGCATGTCGGCCTTTTCGGCGTCGGTCAGGGAGCCGGGCTCGGCCGCGGCCTTGGTCTGCAGCGCCTCCAGGCGCATGGCCGTGCTCTTGGCCATCACGAACTGCTTGGCGGCCTCTCCGTCCAGGGAATCCTTGGTGGAGTACGCCTTGTGGTTGGAAAGCCGTATGCCGTCCACGCCCTGTTTCAGGAACACTTCCATATTGGATTTGTCGAAAGGGTCCAGCCTCGCGGTGTAGGCCTTGCCGCGCGCGGCGAATTTCTCGGCGGTAAAGCTGGCGTCCATGGAGAAAGCTTCGGTTTCTTTCTCCATCTGGTAGAACGAGTTGGACTTGCCGCCGTATTTGAAGAGGTCTATGCCCTCGCGCTTGTCCTTGGCCGTCTGGCGCTGGTGGGTAGACTCGTGCACCAGGGTGGGGGCCAGGTATTCGGAAAGGCCGGCCAGGTGCTTGTTGGTGGCCGGGTCGCCCTTGAACAGCATGTCCGGGGTGACCTTGTTCTTCTGCATCCAGTCGTTGACGAGTTCGCTGTTGAGCTTGATGTCCTCGTTAACCCAGTTCCAGCCGCCGAACAGCCCCTTCCTCATCGGTTCGAAGCCGAAAACCAGTTTGTTCGTGCCCGCTTTCTTGAAGTTCTTGTCCTTGTAGAAGGCCAGGATCTCGTCGCCGGATTTGGTGCCCTTTATCTCTTTGGCCAGGGGGCCGGACAGCGAGCCGTCCTCTTTCTGGGTGAGCAGGCGGCCGCCCAGTTTATCGATGTCGTCCTGCGAGAGCGGCTTGTAGGTGTATTTGGCCGTGGAGGCGCCTTTTTTGCCGAGCGTCGGCTCTCCTTTGCGGTGGCCTGTGCCGTTAAAGAAATCGTCCAGTTTGCCGGCCTGGTCGTCCGCGCTCATGCCCTTCAGGGCTTTGGCGTCGGCCTCGGCTTTGGCCACTTTGGCCGCGGTGGCTTTTTTGGACGCGCTGGCCGCGGCGGAGGCTTCGGTCTTCACCGGTTTTACGCCGGCGGCTTTAAGATATTCTCCCAGCTTCGTCTTTGTGGCCCCGTCGTAAACGTCATCCTGCAGGATAGGCACCAGCTTCGCCAGGCTCTCCTTGTCGGGGTAGTCCTTGGCCGGGACCAGCATGATCTGGGCGGCAAGTTCCCTCGACCAGAAGGCCAGGGCCTTGTAGCGGGTAAGGTAGTCCTTCGCGTTCCAGGAATCTTTCGTATGCCCTTTTTCCAGCAGCAAGGGGGTGCGTACGGGGCCCAGGGCGTCCCAGCTCCTCGCCGAGAACTTGAAGTCGGCCGCGGCGCCGGCAGGGAGGTTCTTGTCGGCCCACTCGAACGATTGCTCCGGCTTGGGCCCGAGATCCAGGTCGCAGAGCGGGCACGGTTCGCTATTCATGATCCGGTCGTACTGGCTGTAAAGGTCCAGGTCTTTATAGGAGGAAATGAGCTTCTTGTAGTCCTTAAGCGCGGAATTATAGGCCAGGATTTCGGCGGCGTCGGCCGGATAATCCTCTTTGAGCTTGGCGAGCATGGCGGGGTTGTCGTGGAAAGTCTTGATGCAGCTTTCCGCCGTTTTCGCGGAGAGCTGGTCTTTATCTATATTGGCGCGGCAGTCTTGTATGACTTTATAATCGCCATCGTCCTGAGCCGGGGCGGGAATAGATAGCGCCGCCGTAGCCAGCGGCAGCAGCAGAAGGAGTTTTATATATCTGGTCATATCCCTAGTCTAACAGCGGGAACCGGAATTGTCAAGAGTCTCCAGGGCTATTCCGGTTCTTCTTTTATAGCCGTCTGGCCGACAGGTTTTTTATTGTCTTCCTTGAGGAACCTGCGCGAGAGCAGCAGGGTGGCCGCGGCGTAGCAGGTGATGGTTATAAGGAAGGGGAGGGTAAAGCCGAAATCCATCTGCAGGCGGCCGCTCAGGCGGGCGGAGGCGGCGTTGGCCAGGTTCCAGCCGGCGGTATAGAGGGCGCTGGCGGCCTGGTGCTGCGGCGCCGGGAAATGGCTGAGCATGAAGACGCTGTAGACCGGCCAGCTGGCGTTCATCAGCAGGGTGCGGGTGAAGGCGGCCAGCACGGTGGGCAGCAGCAGGCCGGAAAAACCCATGGTGGCGAGAAAGGGGATGGACAGGGACTGAAAGGTTATCATGGCCCGGACGCGCCCTATTCTGGTGACCAGCCAGGGGCCCACCAGGCCGCCGGCCGCCATGGCCAGCGGCATCAGCGACATGAAGAAGCCCAGGCTGGAGATGTGCAGGTCGAACCCGGACTTGAAGAAGATGTTAAGGTAGGGCATTATCATGCCGGCGCCGAAAGCTATTATCAGCTGCGGCGCCAGTACCAGCAGGGCCGGACCCAGGGCTATGCCGGACAGGGCCGCGCCCCCGGCGCCGGCCGCGGCGGCCGGTTCTTCCTTTATCTTCAGGGCGGGCAGGCCGGCCGCCAGCAGCAGGCCGCAGGCGACCAGCATGGTGGCGCGGTAGGCCAGGGCGCTCTCGTCGCCGGCGGAGAAGGCGGAGGCCCAGAACCCGGTGGCCCAGCCCGAAACCAGATTGCCCGCGAAAGCCGCGGTCATGGACACGGCGAACTGGAAACTGAACAGGTGCTGGCGTTCTTTTTCCGTCGAGCTGCGGGCCATCAGCGGCATGGCGGTAATGGCGAACAGCGCCCCGGCGGCGCCGGAGACCAGGGAGAAGAGCATCAGCGGCGCGCGGCCGGTGAACAGGGCCATGCCGGCCATGGCGGCGAAGCTCAGCGCCAGCGAGGCCAGCAGGCTTTTGCGGGCCGGGAAGGCGGAGCAGAAGACGGCCAGCGGGATGGCGAGCGCGGCGACGGTGAGGCTGGGGATGGACCCGAGGGTGCCGAGGAAGTCGCGGGTGTAGCCGAGTTTGAGAATATAGAGGTTGAAGACCAGCCCGAAGATGCTCTGGGCGAAGGACATAAGGAAGGTGAGCAGCAGGAAATTCCTGGCGTTGCCGCTGAAAGCCCTGAACCCGGCAATATAATTTTTAATAATGTCACGCATGATGTTAGATTTAGTTATCGGACCGCAAGGATGCTCAGGCGGGGCCGTCCGGGGTTTTGCCCCGCGCACCCTGGAAGATGGAAACCGTTGGCCGTCTGACGAGCATAGCTCTCGATACGGCACGGGCATAGCCCAGCGCGGTTTCCCCCCAGCCGGGATAATTAGGCTGGGGCCCCCCCTTCCCCAAAGGGTGCGCGGGGCAAAACCCCGGCCAGCCCCTCCGCTAAAATTAGCTGGTTATGATTGGCTGGGGGGGGGTTACTTGCCGGTTGTTGTGGCTGTGCCGGTTGTCAGCGCGGTCTGGGGCGTAGCGGTTAAAGCGGGCATGACCGCCGGAGCGGCGGCGGCCGGCTCGGCTTTCGCGGGGTGGTTTATGTACCACACGTAATTAGCCATGTCCTTGTGGTCTTTATTCATCTTCTCCGGGCAGGCGCCGTCCTCGGTGTAGAAAGAGGCCTGGCGCACGCCCTTCACCCGCCCCTTCACGGACGCCGGAATGGCGGCGTTGTAGATCACGTGCCCGTTGCCGGCGATCACCAGCACCGAATACCCGGGGTTCGCGTTAAGGAATTCCGCAATTTTATTGCCCATCCCCTCGTTCCAGGCCGCCATGGAGGCCAGATAGTTCTCGATAGTGAACATCTTGGCCATGGGGGAGTCTTCGTGGCCCGCGAAAGAGGCCTTAAGGAACTCGTTATATTTTTTGTGCTGCGTGATCTCCACCTTCTCCGGCAGGAACTGCTTCTCCTCCGGTGTCAGGCTGTCCAGACCCGTGCGGGCGATCTTGCCCACCACTTTTTTGGGCACGTTAATCGCCAGGCCGCGCAGCTTGTTGGCGACGATAAAATCGAACAGCGGCTTGTACATATTGAAATCGAAGCCCCATTCTTTTTTCCAGTCCGCCTTGCTCAAGAATTCCTCTTCCGTGATCCTGCCGGCGGCATAATCGTCCATGATCGGCTGCAAGGTCTGGTTCAGCATCTCGAACCCCACCGCTATTTTGGACCCGCGGGCTATGCGCATAGCCTTAAGGGCTTCGAACTGGGCCTCGTGGTCCAGCGGCTGGTCGTGCGTCTCACCCACGTAGACCACGTCGTTCTTCCAGACCACGGTGTTAAAGGCCGCCTGCGTATTGAAAACCTTGCCCGACTGGGCGCCGAAAATGCAGAATCTGGGGTCCGGCTTGGCCTGCGCGGCCGCTTCGGCGGTAAGGGGCCGTTTTTCCACGTTCGCCTGGGGTTTTTTTACGGATTTGGCCGATAAAGGGGCGGTTAAAACAAGTAAAAGAATTAAGGTTCTCATAAATTTATTATAACATAAGGCCCTTAATGCCCGGATATGAAGCGCGCGGTTAGCGTTTGATGACCGCGACGGCTTTGCCGCTGATCAGGAAGTCGTCGTCGGGGTGGAGGTAGATGGGGTCGTAATCGTAGGAGGAATCCGCTTTCAGGATCACCTGGCCGTTCTTGCGGTCGTCGATAAAGCGCTTGATGGTGGCCTTGTTGTCGATGATGGCCAGCACAATGTCGTTGTCGCGCACGTCCTTGCGGTTGCTGTCGATGATCACGTAGTCGCCGTCCTCTATCATCTTGCCGGCTATCTCGGCGCGGTTCATGGAGGTGCCGTTGGTCTTTATCCCGTAAAGGCCCTTAGGGGTGGCCCTGCCCAGCAGCCGCCCCGACACGCGCAGGAAGCCCTGGAAATTTTCTTCTGCGAAGATAGTGGCCGGCCCGCAGCTGGCCGTGCCTACTATAGGTATAGAGAAAAGCGAGGAAGCGGTTTTCAGCAGGCCGTTGGCCCAGCCGGGGATCAAAGAGGTCTTCTCCATCAGGCCCTTATCGCGGTCGATGGTGAAGAAACCTTTTTTCTCAAGCTGCTGCAGGTGGTGCTTAATTTTCTGCGGAGATTCGTCGGGCAGGCCTATAGCCTTGGCCATTTCGCGCAGGCTCACCTGGGCCAGGTTCCGCTCTTTGGAAAGATGCAGGAGCTTCTCTTGTATAGGGTGCATGGTTAAATCATAGCATACAATACCGGTAAAGGCAATATCTCCTTAATACTTGACACTTGGGCCGGGATGGTGTATACTGATTAGGCGGTTGATGTGGGTATTGTTCTTTGTAAAGCACAGATTTTGCGGAAAACAACCCGACACTACGCTGTCGGGTTGGTGATGTAGACTATCAGGGTAGGAAAATTTAACGGAGGTCACATATTATGGCTAATGACGAAAAGAACAGGGCGCTGGAAGCGGCGCTGGCGCAGATAGAGAAGAGCTACGGCAAAGAAGCGATCATGAAACTGGGTGAGCGCTCGGGCCGCATGAAGATCGAGACCATTCCCACCGGCGCGCTGTCGCTGGACCTGGCGCTGGGCGTGGGCGGGCTGCCCCGCGGCCGCGTGATCGAGATCTACGGGCCGGAATCCTCGGGCAAGACCACGCTTACGCTGCACGTGATAGCGGAAGCGCAGAAAAAAGGCGGCATGGCGGCCTTCATAGACGCCGAGCACGCGCTGGACCCCGTATACGCGCAGAAGCTGGGCGTGGACGTGGATAACCTGCTTATCTCCCAGCCCGACAGCGGCGAGCAGGCGCTGGAGATCTGCGAAAAACTGGTGCGCTCCGGCGCGCTGGACATTATCGTCATAGACTCCGTGGCCGCGCTGGTCCCGAAGGCCGAGATAGAAGGCGAGATGGGCGACATGCACGTGGGCCTGCAGGCCCGGCTGATGAGCCAGGCGCTCAGGAAGCTCACCTCTATAGTGGCGTCCACCAAAACTTCCGTAATGTTCATCAACCAGCTCCGCCACAAGATCGGTGTGATGTTCGGCAACCCAGAGACCACGCCCGGCGGCCTGGCGCTGAAGTTCTACTCCTCCGTCCGCCTGGACATCCGCAAGATCGAGACCATCAAAACGGCCGACGTAGTGACCGGCGCGCGCATCCGCGTGAAAGTGGTAAAGAACAAAGTCGCGCCCCCCTACCGCCAGGCCGAGTTCGAAATGGTCAACGGCGAAGGCATCTCCACCGAGGGCTGCCTGCTGGATATGGGTGTGGAAACGGGCCTGCTGGAAAAATCAGGCACCTGGTTTATTTACAACGGCGACCGCATGGGCCAGGGCCGCGAGAACGCCAAGACCTACCTTAAAACCAACAAGGACAAGGCCGCCGAGATAGAAAAAGAGCTACGCAGCCGCTTTCTGCTGCCGGGCATGAAGCCCACCCCCGGTTCGGAGAAGGTTGCCGCCGAGAAGGCGGCCGAAAAAGCCGCCGACAAAGCTTACGCCGAAAAGAAGGAAAAAGCGGTCAAGAAGTAAACGCAACCGCGGAAAGGCGCAACAGGCAAAAGCCCTCTTTTTGCCGTTGCGCCTTTTGTGCGTCTATGCGGCCGAACCCTGAAGTGGTAATATATGGATAAATGCGTCCATTAGCGGCTGACTTTTCGCGGCACCTCGGCATGGAGCGGGGCCTGGCGCGCAACACGTGCCTGGCCTACGCCGGGGACACGGACGCTTTCCTGGTCTATTGCGAAACCAGGAAGACCGATCCGGCCCGGGCCGAGGCGCCGTTCCTTGAGGCGTATCTGTGGTCTTTAAAGAAAGAGAAGGGGCTGGGGCCGGCGTCCATCTTCCGCAAGACCGAAGCCCTGCGCGCTTTTTACCGCTACCTGCGCCTGGAGGGAAAGGCGGCCAAGGACCCGACGGCCAATTTCAGGGCGCCCAAGCTGCCGCGCAGGGTGCCGCGCTTCCTGGCCCTGCGGGACATGGAAAAGCTCCTGGGCTACCCGTCCGGCGAGGCCTTCGCCAAAATGCGGGCCGCGGCCGCCATCGAGCTGCTTTACGCCTCGGGTATCAGGGTGTCGGAGCTGCTGGGCCTGCGGCTCGAATCCGTTAATTTCCAGCAGGGCTGGCTGCGGGTGTTCGGCAAAGGCTCCAAAGAGCGGATGGTGCCCGTTAACGCCGCGGCCCTGGTCCGCCTTAAAGATTATCTTTCCGCCAGGCAGCAGAAATTCGGTGGGGTTGCGGTGGCGGACGAGCTGTTCCTTAACCGCTCCGGCAAAAAGCTCAGCCGCGTGCAGATGTGGAAAGATATAGTGACGTACGGCCGCGAGGCGGGGGTGGAGATAAAACCGCATCCGCATTTGTTCAGGCATACCTTCGCCAGCCACCTGGTGCAGGGCGGCGCGGACCTCAGGTCCGTGCAGGAGATGCTGGGCCACGCCAGCCTCAATACCACGCAGATCTACGCGCACATAGACAAGGGAGACGTTAAACGGGCGCACGAGAAATTCCACCCGGATAAATGAACGTAAACTATGATCGAAGACCAGAACGATATATTGGATTCCCGCATAAAACTGCACGACAGGCACCGCTTCGAGATAAAACTGGACATCGACCTGGACGCCGCGTCCAAGAGCTCCTACGAAGTGGAGACCTATTTCTTCGTGCCGCGCGCGCTCAACGTGGGCCCGCATAACTATAACAAGGAAAAGTTCTACAACTCCAGCCAGCGCTACATCCGCTTCCGCACGCCCAAGATGAGCCTGGGCAAGATCTGCGACCCGGCCCTTAAGACGTCCCCGCTCAACCGGGTGCGCGAAGACCTCTCCAAGGTCCTTTCAGGCGCGGGGGAACAGGCGCTCACCGAAAACATCTGCAACGAACTGCGCCTGCTGGGCTGCATTATCCGCGGCGAGATCCGGGATTACGTCAAGGTCTTTGTGGAAGGCCTGGCCACGTACGACGCCGCCGTGCCGGCCGCGCAGCGCCGGCTGTTCGTGGGGGAGGGGCTGGAGAATTTCCTGGGCGACCTGAAAAACCTGGAGACGGCCCTGGCTTCGCTGAAAGCCGAACTGTCCGACCCGGCCGTGCCGCTAAAGGTCAGGGAGACCGCGGCTTTCTTCGACGAGTACGTAAGTCTGATCCTCGAGGAATACCTGACCCTGCTGGTGGAGGCGCTGCGCAATAATCCCGCTGCGCGGGCGCGTTTCGAGGACGTGGAGCGGGGGCTGCTGGCCATAGTGACCGCACAGAACCGCTACCGCCAGGCCATGAATTACCCGTCGGTGCTGGTGCCGGGTTCCTCCAACGAGGTGATAATCTACCGCCGTGGCGTGCTCAAAAAATTCATCTCCGGCGTGTTGTACCTGAAGGCCGAGTTCTCCGAATGGGAAGGGCTCACGCAGGTGTTCTTCGGGCTGGCCGCCGGCACGGCCATGTTCTTTGCGGTGATGGTCACGTTCTTTGTGGGGCGACGCTACGCGGTGAACAGCATGCCGTTCGTGGTGGCCGTGGTGATCAGCTACATCTTTAAGGACCGCATAAAGGACTGGCTGAAACTGCTGTTCTCCAAGAGCCTGACCCGGTGGATCAGTGACCGCAAAATAGACATCCTCGACTCCTCCGGCGGCGGCGCGCGCATAGGCCTGCTCAAAGAGGCCTTTACTTTTCTTTCCGACAAGGACCTGCCGCCCGACATCGCCCGCCTGCGCCGCATCGACAACATCACCTCGGTGGACGAGGAAGGCAAGCCGGAGCGCGTCTTCAAGTACAAGAAGGAGATAATCCTTTACCCTGAGATCATCATAAAGAGCCATGAGCGCCGCCGCGACCTTAACGACATCATGCGCTTTAATATCCGGGAGCTGGTAGCGCAGGCCGACGACTCGGCCGTGGACTATCCTTACGTGGACTCCGTCACCGGCGACGTGCGCGTGGCGGCCTGCTCGCGGGTGTATCACCTCAATATGGTGCTGAAATACACCTATTACGACCGCGAGGACCAGGTGACCATACATTACGAACGCATACGCATAGTGGTCAACAAGGACGGCATCGTGCGGCTCGAAGACGTGAAAGTGACGTGATCTAATACCCGTTCAAGGAGTTTTCAGAAATGGAAATACAGGCTATAGGTATAATGGGAGCCGACACCACGGGCGCGGGGGCGGCCGAGATATTCCTCAAGCACGGCTTCCAGGTGCGGCTTTACGACGATTTCAAGGACAGTCTCAACGTGGCGCTGGCCAAGATAAGCTGGTCCCTCAAGAAAGAAGGCAAAGAGGCGCTGCTCTCCAATATAGAGGGCATCCAGGACATGGCCAAGTTCAAGGGGGCCGACATCGTCATAGAGGCGGCCGCCAAATCCCCGGAGGAGCGCAGGGTTTATTTCTCCAAGCTCAAGGAGCATTTGGAGCCGGGCTGCGTGGTGGCGGCCCACTGCGCGGTGCAGCCGCTCAAGGACATCGTCGGTTACACGGACCTGCCCAAAGAACGCACGCTGGGGCTTCACTTTATAGATCCGGTGCGCTCCAACGCCCTGGTGGAGATCGTGCGCACGGACACCGTGGCCGACGAATATATAGAAGCGGCCGCCAGCCTGCTGCGCAAGATAGGCAAGACCCCGATCATAGTCAAGGACAACCCCGGCCAGATAGTGGAGCGCCTTACCCGGCCCTTCATCCTGGCGGCTTTGCGCCTGCTCGACGCCGGCAAGGGCTGCCCGCACGAGATCGACGCGGCTTTTAAAGAGATGGCCGACGCGCCGATGGGGCCTTTCGAGGCCGCGGATTTCGCCGGGCTGGACGCGGACTACAACGCCTCGGAGTTCATTTATTCGGCGCTGGGCAAGCCGGAGCGGCTGGCGCCTTCGGCCACGCAGCTGCGGCTGGTGCAGTATGGCCAACTGGGCCGCAAGGCCACCATCGGTTTTTATATCTACGAGGATGGGCGTATCGTGGGGGAGAACCCGATACTGCCGAACCTGGTGAAATACCTGGGGCTGAAAAAGGTCGCCAAGGAAGAGATCTTCTCCGAGATAATGCGGCCGGTGGTGGAAGAGGCCAAGGTCCTGGCGGCCGAGATCATGGCGTCGGAATACGACGTGGAGACGGCCATGAAGCTGGCGATGGGCTGGCCCAAGGGCCCCTTCGCCTACCTGCGCGACGCGGGTGCCTCCATGGAGAAGAAGACGGTGTCGGAATTCGACAAGCTGGATACTTTCTGATGGCCGGCAAGCCGCTGGGCCTCAGATTAGTCAACGGGTTCCTGGCCTTGTTCGGCGTGGTCGAACACGTCACCGTCGACGCCGTGGTCAAGAGCGTCTACGCTCCGGACGGCAAGCACCGCCTGGGCATTTACCACCGGACGGACAATACCTATATTTTCCAGGAAGAGGTCTTCAGCGAGAAGCTCCTGGACATGAGCTGGCAGCCGGCCCGCTCCGGCCCCGAAGACGGCTGCGCCACCCCCGAAGAAGCCCTGGCCCTCGCCCGCAAAACCCTCCCCTGGCTCTGGGAAATCCCCGAATAGCAGCAAAGAGATTAGGGGACGCTGATGAATTGTTTCCTAATTGCTTGTGGGATTGGTCAGCCTAAAGGCAATTAGGAAACAATTCATCAGCGTCCCCTCCTTCCCCTCAAAGGGCCAACTGTTATTGTACGGGTTTGGCGGAGCGGAGGGCCCAGCGGAGTTTGGCGCAGGCGGAGCGGGGGTTGCTGTGGCGCTCTTCGACCGAGGGGCGGATGGGGGTGGGGGATACGCTGGCGTAGACGCCGGCTTCCTCTCCGCGCGCGAAGGATTTTTTGACGCGGCGGTCTTCTCCGGAGTGGAAGGTCAGGATGGCCACCCTGCCGCCCGGTTTCAGGCACCAGGGCAGGATGTCCAGCAAACGGTCCAGCACGCTCAACTCTTCGTTGACGGCTATGCGCAGCGCCATGAAGGTCCGCTGCAGCGACTTCCTTATAACTTCCTCGTCCAGTTTCGTGTGGGCTTCTTTAAGTCCCTCGCGTACGATACGCGCCAGTTCGGCCGTGGTCTTCACCGGCACGGCGCTTTCCTTGATGGCGCGCGCTATGGTCTTTGCGTGCGGCTCGTCGGCGTAATCGAAAAGTATCTTTTCAAGCGCGTCGGCCGTAACCGCCTTCAGCAGTTCCGCTACCGGCCGGCCGCGTTCGGGGTTCAGCCGCAGGTCCAGCGGCCCGTCCGCTTTGTAGGTGAAGCCGCGCTCCGGGTTGTCCAGCTGCATGGACGAGACCCCCAGGTCCGCCAGTACACAGTCGAAACCGCCGCCGGCCTCGGCCGCCAGCGCCATGATCCCTGCGAAATTCATCTTGCGCGGTATAAAAACGTCCTCGCCGTAGCCCAGCGCCCGCAGCCGGGCGACGGTGCGCGGCAGTTCTATCGGGTCCACGTCCACCGCGAAAAGTTTTCCGCCTGGCAGTATCCTTGAGAGAATTTCTTTGGCGTGCCCGCCGTAGCCCAGCGTGGCGTCCAGGCAGATTGCACCCGGTTCCGGGCGCAGCAGCTCCATTATCTCTTTTACGCAGATAGGGCGGTGCGTGCCCGCCGGGGTCTGACCCTTGGCTATGATGTGCGCCGCGGCCTCCGCGTATTTTTCCGGGTCCAGTTCCTTGTACTTCTGCTCGAAGCGGCGCGGGTTCTTGCCGGAGTAGCGGACGCGGCGTTTATGCGGTTTGGGAGTTTCTTCCGTCATAGGGTGAATAAATAGTAGCCATAATGACGTCGGCCGGTCAACCGCCTTTGACGGGCCGTTGCGGATTGTATATCCTGTAAAGACACTAGAGCACCCTTATGCTAAAACCTAACGACGCGCAGCTCATAACCGACCAGGACGTTTACCTCTTTAACGAGGGCAACCACCTGAGGCTGTATGAAAAGTTCGGCTCCCACCCCGCCGTAGTCGGCGGCAAAGAAGGTACGAATTTCGCCGTCTGGGCGCCCAACGCCCGCGAAGTGTACGTGATGGGGGACTTCAACGCCTGGGACAAGGCCAAAGACGCCCTGCGCCAGCGCGGCAATTCCGGCATCTGGGAGGGGTTCATCCCCGGCGTAAAACGGGGGCATAATTACAAATACCGCATAGTCTCGCGCTATAAAGGTTTTGTCGCTGAGAAAGCCGACCCCATGGCTTTTGCCGCGGAGGTTCCGCCTAAAACCGCGTCAGTGGTCGGTTCGCTGGATTATAAATGGGGAGACGGGGCCTGGATGAAGACGCGGGGGAGCGTAAACGGCCTTAAAAGCCCCGTTTCCATTTACGAAGTCCACCTGGGTTCCTGGCGGCGCGTGCCGGAAGAAGGTGACCGCCCCCTGACCTACCGGGAAATGGCGGAGCAGCTGCCGAAGTACGTTAAGCAGCTGGGCTTTTCCCATGTGGAGCTGATGCCGGTCACCGAGCATCCTTTTTACGGCTCGTGGGGCTACCAGACCACCGGCTACTTCGCGCCCACCAGCCGCTACGGCGGCCCGGAAGATTTTATGTTCCTGGTCGACCGCCTGCACCAGGCGGGCATAGGCGTGATATTGGACTGGGTCCCGGCGCATTTCCCGTCCGACGCGCACGGCCTGGGTTTCTTCGACGGCACGCACCTTTACGAGCACGCCGACCCCCGGCAGGGCTTCCACCCGGACTGGGGCAGCGCCATCTTCAATTTCGGCCGCAATGAGGTAAAAAGTTTCCTGCTTTCCAGCGCCATGTTCTGGCTGGACAAGTACCACGCCGACGGCCTGCGCGTGGACGCCGTGGCCTCCATGCTTTACCTGGATTATTCGCGCAAGCCCGGCGAGTGGGTGCCCAACAAGCACGGCGGCAACGAGAACCTGGAGGCCATCGCTTTCCTGAAGCAGTTCAACCGGGTGGTCTACGAGAATTATCCCGACGCGCAGACCTACGCCGAGGAATCTACCGCCTGGCCCATGGTGTCGCGCCCCACTTACATAGGCGGCCTGGGTTTCGGGCTCAAGTGGGATATGGGCTGGATGCACGACACGCTGGAGTATTTTTCGCGGGATCCGGTGTACCGCAAATACCACCACAACAATCTCACCTTCCGCATGCTCTACGCGTTCGGTGAGAACTTCGTGCTGCCGTTCTCGCACGACGAGGTGGCTCACGGCAAGGGCTCCATGCTCACCAAGATGGCCGGGGACTCCTGGCAGAAGTTCGCCAACCTGCGGCTGCTCTACGGCAGCCTGTACGCACAGCCCGGGCAGAAGCTGATGTTCATGGGCTGCGAGTTCGCGCAGTGGGACGAGTGGGACCACGACCGCAGCCTGGACTGGCACCTGGCCGGGCACGGGCCACATGAGGGCATGCAGAAATGGGTGAGCGATCTGAACGCTTTCTACCGCGCCGAGCCGGCCATGCACGAGTTCAACTGTAATCCGGCGGGCTTCGAGTGGATAGATGCCAACGATTCCCAGCAGAGCGTGGTGGCTTTCCTGCGCAAGGGGGAGAAACCGGGCGACGCCATACTGGCGGTCTGTAATTTCACTTCCGTGCCGCGCCACGGCTACCGCGTGGGCGTGCCGCGCGGCGGCTTCTGGAAGGAGATCCTCAACAGCGACGCCGTGACCTACCGGGGCAGCGGCATGGGCAATATGGGCGGGATGCCGGCGGAAGCCGTGTCCGCGCACGGTCGCCCCCACTCGCTGCTGCTCACCCTGCCTCCGCTCTCCATAGTTTTCTTCAAGTGTAACGAGTAGCCTGCGGGGCAGGAATGAAAAAAGGGCTTCCCGGGTTAACGGGAAGCCCTTTGACTTTGCGGGACTGCCGCTTATTTTACGTGCTTGGAGATGATACCGGCCAGTTCGAACATCGTGACCTGGGGCTTTCCGAACAGCTTCAGCAGCTTTTCGTCGCCGTTGATGTTGCGCTTGTTGACCTTGTCCTGCAGGCCGTTGGCCTTTATATAATCCCACATCTTCTTTATGATCTCGGTCCTGGGGATGGGGGTGCTGCCCACCACCGCCGCCAGGTCCGCGTCCGGCTGCACTGGTTTCATGAATTTAGGGTTCGCCATTTTAGTTCTCCTTAGTTTTTTACCTTCTCAGATTCTTTAGCCGAGATACCCCATCAGGCGGTACATCAGCTTGGCCGCGTTGAACTCGGTGATGGGGGAGCCCTTTATAGGCGCCACCTCCACTACGTCCACCCCGACCACTTTCTTCCTGCTGCAGACGGCCTTGAACAACTTCAGGGCTTCGTGCCACTGAAAGCCGCCCGGCTGGGGGGTGCCGGTGCCCGGCATCACCGAGGGGTCGAAGCCGTCAACGTCTATGGTCAGGTACACAGTGTCCGTCAGTTCCCTCAGGATATCCCTCTCCAGTTTAGCAAAGTTCAGGTTTTCATGCATCAGGTGCGTTACGACATGGCCGGCATTATGGAACTGCCGCTCGTCCGCGCCCACGCTGCGTATGCCTATCTGGACCACCTTATTGGTGCGCGAGGCCGGGTAAACGGCGCAGGCGTGGCTGTGCCGCGAGCCTTCGTAGGACACGCGCAGGTCCGCGTGGGCGTCGAAATGGAGGATGGAGAGGTTCTTGTGGCGCTTTATAAAGGGCGGCAGCAGGGCCTGCGTCACGCTGTGTTCGCCGCCTAGGAAGAAAGGCAGGGCCTTGGAGGAGGCGAGGAGTTCTTCCACGGTCCGTTCCAGGGCGGGGAAGAATTTGTTCTCCGGCAGGGCGCAGTTCACCGGCGCGGCCGTGAAAATGCCTTTTTTCCAGGTTTCGGTCCCGGTCTCCTCGTCCCACAGTTCCAGCTGCCAGGAGGCGTCTATGACCGCGGCCGGCCCGCGCCTGGTGCCCTGGCCGTAGGAAGTGGTTTTTTCGTACGGAACCGGGACCACCGCGAAGGCGGCGTCCTTTAGCTCTATCCGTTTGCGTAGAACAAACTGCTTTTTTGCCGGTTTGAATGGCATAAGTCCCTTGTTAAAGCTGCGTATAAAAGATCCGGGCCCGGGTTAGAACAGGAAAACGGCCGCAGCCACCGTGGTGGTCCAGACGCCTTCCATGCCTATGGCGGACTGGGTGATATTGGCGGCCCTTACTATTTTGCCGCTGAGCTTCCAGATCTCTTCCTTCTGGTCCCAGGTGGTCTCGCCGCCGAATTCCACGCCCTGAATGGTGGATAACATCAGCGCGGCCAGGTCTTCGGCGTAGTCGCCTGTCTTTTCGTCCGTTTCGCCGTAAGTGTGATGCTCGGAAATATAGCCGTAATGCGAGCGGTCCTTGGGGATGGCCAGGCCCACCGAGGAGGCGATCAGGCGGTGGTTCTCGTTGATGGCGTTGCGGCTCAGCACGCAGTGCAGGATCTGGCCGTCGTTCAGTTTTTCAATGCCTTTCTGCCTGGGGATCACCTTGCAGTGGGGCGGGAAGATGCTGGAGACGTGGACCAGGTTGTACTTGGCTATCTTGGCGTCCCGCAGGGCTTCCTCGAAGCTCGCCAGCTTCTCTTTGTGGCGGCCGAGGCCCTTGGTAAGGAAGACTTCTTTGGGAACGAGGTGTATTGACATGCGATAATTATAATAAATTAGGGGGTAGCGGCCATAAAAAAAGGCCGCCGGCGAAAGCCGGCGGCCCAGTTTCGCCTTTTAAGGGGCTATTTGTTGATGTGTATCACCTTCGCGGGCGGGAAGCCGTTGAACCAGGTGGACGAGGCGTGGCTGTAAGCGCCCATGTTGGTGCTGTACATCAGCTCGCCGAGTTCCAGGTCGGTAGGCAGGCTCATCGCCGAGGAGATCACGTCCAGCGCGTCGCACGTGGGGCCGAACACACTGCAGTTCTCCACTTTCTTGCCTTTGCGGAAGGAGAACATGTTGCAGTGCTGGTGGTCGAAGATGATGCCGGAGTAGGTATGGTAGGCGCCGTCGTCGACGTAGTAGCAGGTCTTGCCGTCGCGCACGGTCTTGCCGTTGATGCGCACCACCGAGGTGCCGGCGGTCGCTATCATGAAGCGGCCGGGCTCGGCCAGGATCTCTATCCTGGGGTCCGGGAACAGGCGCTCCAGCTCGGAGTTGATCTTCTTGGCCAGCTCCTGGAAGGGCTTGACGGAAGCGTCGTACGGGGCCGGGAAGCCGCCGCCGATGTCGAGCAGGTTCATCTTGTCGTAGCCGCGCTCTTTGGCTTCCTTGAAGATGTCGGCGGCCAGGTTGATGGCCTGCACGTAATTCTCGAAGTTGGTGGTCTGGCTGCCCACGTGGAAGCTGAGGCCCTCGACCCCGAGGCCCTGCTTTACGGCCTCCAGGATCAGGTCCACGGCTTCGCCGGGGGACGCGCCGAACTTGGAGCTAAGCTCCACCACGGCGCCGGTGTTGGGCACCCTGATGCGCAGCACCATGCCGGCGTGCGGGGCGTACTTCTTGACCTTGCGGATCTCTTCCAGGTTGTCGAACGTGACGAGGGGCCGGTACTGGTCCAGCTCTTTCAGCGTCTCGTTGGGCTTTATAGGATTAGCGTATATGATCTTGTCCCAGATCCAGGCCAGCCGTTTCTTGTCCGGCATGTTCTTTATGTACTCATGCACGATCATGAACTCGGGCATGGAGGCCACGTCGAAGCTGGCGCCCGCCTTATAGAGAGTCCTCACTATCTCCGGCATCGGCTCGGCCTTTACCGCGTAGTAGGCCTGCACGCGCGGCAGGTACTTCTTGAACTGCGCGTAGTTCTTGCGGATCTCATCGTGGTCTACGATGAAAAGGGGCGTCCCGTGCTTCTTGGCGAGGTCCTGCATCTGTTTCTTTGTGATCATATTTCTGTTCTTCTTCTCCTCCGGTTTCCCGTTTTTATTTGATTTTTACCAAACCTTGTTCTAGTCGGAGTCCGTGATCAGGAAGTTCTTGAACTGCCAGGGGTCCTTCTTGTCGATGTAGGGGTTGTTGTAGCCCTTAAAGGCGTTGGTGTAGTGCTTGAGCGGCGTCCAGTCGGACTTGGCCGAGTGCAGTTTGCCCAGCCAGGGCTTGGCGATCTTAAGCACGTACTCGTGCGGCAGGTCGTCGGGCACGTTGAGGCCCCGCTCCGGGTTGTCCATCATCCACATGGCGGCCGCCAGCACGCCGATGGCCACCTGGATGGTGGTGGCGTTCTGGTGCGGGATCAGCTTGCGGGACTCGTCGATGCCCAGGATGGTGCCGGTCCACCAGGCGTTGTAATCGTGGCCCATCAGCAGGGCGCCCAGCGTGTCGTAGCCGCTCGTGATCTCGTCGCCGAGGATGCGGAGCTTCGGCTGCAGGGCGTAGTCGTAACCGCGCAGCTCGTTCAGGGAGGCTATGGCCGAGTCGGACGGGCAGTAGGCGTAGTGCACGGTGGGGCGGTACACGGCTTTGCCGTTCTTCCACACGGTCAGCTTGTCGGACAGCGTGAAGGCCTCGCCGTGGCGGACCAGCATGCCATGGATGCAGTAATCCGGGACCCAGGTGGAGATCCAGGTGTTCATGCCCATGCGGGCGATGCAGATCTGGTTCTTGGGGCCGTTCTTGTGCTGGCAGGCCATGGGGGGGAGGGTCTTCTCGTGCGTGCCCCAGCCCAGTTCGGCCGGCGCCACGCCTTCCTCGCGGAAGCCTTCCACGCTCCAGGTGTTGACGAATTCGTCGACCAGCTTGGGCTTGTCGGTGATCTGCGTGTCGCGCTCGCTGACGTGGATCACTTTTACGCCCAGCTCTTTGGAGAGCACGTTGAAAGTCTGGTCTTTCACCAGCTGGCGCAGTTTCTCGGCCTTGGCGCCCTTTACTTTCCTGTCGGCGAGGAGGCTGGTGGCGATGTCGATCAGGCCCTTCTTGGCGAAGTGGGAGATCAGGCCCGGGTTGGCGCCGTGCTCGATGACGGCCGTCGGGCCGGGGGTCTTCCACTTGGCTACCATCTTGCGCATGGCCATGTGGCGGACGTAAAGGGTGCGTTCCGTCGGGTGCTTGTCCACGGCGTTCTTGTAGGGGTCCCACAGTTCGGTGGAGGTGTTGATGTAAAGCACGCCGCGGTCGTGGCACCACTGCAGGATCTCGGTTGCGTCTATGTTCCAGGCCAGGTCTATCAGCAGGTCCCCGGCGGAGAGGTATTTGCCGAGGAGGGCGCCCATGTTCTTTTTCTCGATCTTGGCGCGCACGTATTTCACGCCTTTGGCCAGCATGGGCTTGAGCGCGGCCCGCTTGTCCTCGAAATCCATAACGGTTATGTTGCCGGCCGGGACCTTTAACAGTTTAAACAACATAGGCAGGGCGCACTGCGCCACGGAGCCGTAGCCCACGAAAAGTATTTTCTTGTTGAATTCTCTCATTATGTGTCCACCGCCTTTGCGAAAGTAGGGGCCGCGCCCTTTGCCGTCAGCGCTGAAGTCGCCGCGCTTTCTAACGTTAAAATTATATACAAATATTTCCGAAAATAAAATAATTACGACGGAGGTTCTCCGCGGGGCCGGCGGTCAGGTTTTTTTGGTGGTTCCCGCGGCGCGCCGCGGGAGGGGGGCGGTTCTTTCGCGGCGCTTTCAGCCGAGGCCTTTGAGCTTGTCCTGGTAATCTTTTTCCAGGCGCTCGCGGGCTTCCTTGAAGCGTCTGGCCAGGTCCGCTTCGCGGGCCGCGTAGTTCTCCTGCAGCGCGGCCTCGCGCTTCTGCAGGTCGCTCACCAGCTGCTGTTCCTGGTCGAGCACGGTCTTGAGTTTGGCGCGCTCGGCCTCCAGCTGCAGCGCGCGCATGCGCTGGCTGTCTTCCAGTTCTTTTTTGCGGGCCTCGAATTCGCCGCGCAGTTTCGCTTCCAGTTCCTCCAGGCGGGTGTTGTAGGAGGCGATGGTTTCCCTGAGCTGGGAATTCTTGTGTTCCAGCTCCTCCTTGAGGCGGTTGACGTTGTCGGCCAGCGAGCGGTCCACGTCCACGCGTTCCGATTTTTCCGAGAGCATGGCCTGGTAGCTGCTCTCCAGCTGGGCCTGCCTGGCCTCCAGGGCCTTTTCCTTCACCTTGTAGGCGTCGCCCTGGGCCGCCGTAACGTTGCGCTCCCGCTCGAGGTAGGCGGCCTCCAGGTCCTTGGACTGGGCGGCCAGCCGCGCGTCGAAATCGTCCTTCAGGAACTGCAGTTTGCGGAAATATTCGTCCTGGTCGGCTTTTCTCGCCTCGTCCGAGCGTTTGGCCAGCGTGGTGATCTGGCCCAGGTAGTTCTGCTCGATATCTTTGAGCCTGTCCAGGAACTCTTTCTCCAGCGTCTGGCGCAGGTCGCGGGCTTTGGTCAGGTTCTCCTGGATCAGTTTCTGCCTTTCGCGCTCGCTTTCGTCCAGCCTGGCGGTGAGTAGTTCCAGTTCGCCGCGGGCGGCGGACAGCGCGCCCGTAGCCGCGGCGCTTTCGGCCGCGGTTTTGGTCAGGCCTTCCTCTAGGGCCTTCATGCGGGCCGTGAGGTCCTGTTCCTTCAGGTGGAAAGTCTCTTCCAGGTGCCTGGCCGCGGCGGCGGCCGCCTCTTCGGCGGCGGCGCGGAGGTCCCGCTCCCTGTTCTCATAAAAAACTTTAAGCTCCGCCTGGCCGCGCGCCGCTTTCTCCTGCTCCTCCGCGCGCGCAGCGGCTTCCCGCTCCTCGGCTTCCGCCGTCCTGGCCGCGCGCTCGGCTTCCCACTCGCGGCGCGCCGTTGCGGCCTGGGCTTTCAGCGTTTCGGCGTTGCGTTTGAAATTTTCGGTGACTTCGGCTTCCCTGGCGCGCAGGGTTTCAAGGAACCCGGCCTCCAGTTCGGCCGTCCGCTTGTTAAGGCTCTCGCGTTCTTTTTCTACGGCCGCTTCCTTTATGGCCAACTGGGCGGCCAGGCGGCCGCTTTCCGCGTGCAGGCGTTCCGTATAGGCCGCTTTAAGGGCCTGTTCGTGTTCCTGCGCCTCGGCTTTGAGCCGCGCCTCCTTGGCCTGTAGCTCGGTTTCCAGCCGCGCCCGTTCTTCCTCGAGCCGCGCCCGTTCGGATTCCATGACGCCGTGCGCCTGGGAGTCGCGGGCAAGCAGCGCGTCCTTGAGACGCTTGTTCTCGTCGGCCAGGGCGTTGCCGCGGGCCATGGCGGCGTCTTTCTGCGCCGTCAGCGCCGAGCGCTGGTGCTCCATGTCCTCGTATTTTTTGGCCAGGCTTATCTCTTTGATCCTGAAAGACTCTTCCAGCGACTGGCGCAGCAGCGAATTGCGTTCTTCGAAAGTTTTTTCCAGCTCCGCCTGCTTCTGGGTCAGCAGGGCGCTAATCTGGGCGCGCAGGGCGGCCAGCTCCTGGCGTTCGGCGGCCGTCTTCGCCTCCCGTTCCTCCATGGCGCGCACGCGCCGCTCGGCCTCGGCGGCGAAGTCCGCCAGGTTGGCGGCGAAATGCTGTTCCAGGTCCTTCTCTTTCCTGGCAAGGGCGTCTTTTCTGCGGACCGCCTCGTCCCGCAGCTCCGCGGTCAGGGCTTCCTGCTTCTGGGCAAGTTCCTTTTCGCGTTCCAGCTGGCGCGACTGGAGCTCGCGCGAGGCTTTTTCGAGAGCGGCTTCTTTTTCGGTATAAAATCTTTTCAGCTCGGCGTATTTTTCTTCCCAGACCTTGCCCCTGGCCGCCAGTTCTTCGCGGGTCTTGGCCAGGCTTTCCTCCAGGCGGGCGGTGCGGTCTTTGTACTCGCCCTGCGACGCTTCCAGCCGGCGGGAGGCCTTCTCGTCCAGCAGCTTCTTGTTCTCCTCCAGCCAGGCCGCGTAGTGCGCGTAAAGGTCCTGTTCGCGTTTGGTGAACTCGGCGTTGAGGCGGTCGTTCAAGGTCTTGAGCTCGTCCACCCGCTCGCGGCGCATCTGGCTGCGGATCTCTTCGGCGGCCATAGCTTCGCGGCTCTGGTACTCCGCCTCCTGCTGGCTGAGTTTCTGGCGCCAGAGTTCTTCCATCTGGCGGGCGCGCTCGATGGCCTCTTTCTGGGCCGTGGCGCGGCCCAGTTTAAGTTCCCCTATGAAGGTTTCGCGTTCCGTCTTGAAATCTGCTTCGCGCTCCTCCTCCCATTTGTGGAACAGCGCTTCCATTTCTACGCGGAGGTTCTTTTTCTGGGCGGCCAGCTCGCCTTCCTTCTTTTCTATATCCGCCTTGAGCAGGGCGCGCTGCGCCTCGAAATCCTCGCGCTGGCGGTTGACGGCGTCGTCGAGCATGGCCTGGTACTTCTGCCAGAGCGCGGATTCCTTCTCCACCAGCAGGCGGGCCAGGCTCTGCTCGCGCTTGGCTATGCGTTCTTCCTGGGCGCGCATCAGGGCCTCGTATTCCTCTTCCTTGGCCTTGTTGTTGCGCTGCACTTCGTCGAAGCTGCGGGACCGCGTGGAGGCCACCTCCAGCTCCTTCTCGCGGAGCTCGGAGGTAAGGCGCAGGATCATCTTGGCCGAATCCAGTTCGGTCTCTTTAAGGATGTCCTCGAAGTCGTGTCCCGAAGCGGGCATATCAGCGGGTCTCTCCCTTGCCGTCCCCGCGGGCGGCCAGGCGGTTCTTTTCCTCTTCCAGCTCGCGGAATTTAACCGCCAGATTGGCTTCCAGCTCGGCGCGCAGTTTATCCAGGGCGGCCCGGCTGCGTTCCAGTTCCGCGTAGTAATTCTTTTCCAGCTCGTCCTTCCTGGCCGAGAACTCCTCTTCGCGGCGCATCCTGTCGGCGCGGTGCTTGGCCAGTTCCTCGTCGAATTTCTGGTTCAGCACGGCTTCTTTTTTCTCGAAGTCGGCCCTGAGGGCCTGGCGCTCGGAGTTCAGGAGCTCCAGTTTCTTGCTTTCCCACAAGGCCCTGTCGGCTTGGAGCTGGGTGTAAAGTTTTTCGGAGAGTTCCGCGTACTTGCGGTCCAGGTCCTTTTCCCTGCGGCCCATGGCGGTTTCCAGTTCCTGGCGGCGCTTCTCCAGGGCTTTATCGGCGGCGGCCATGGCGGCCTTTTCCCTGGCCATGAACTCGGCTTCCAGTTTTGCCTGCCGGTCCGAGACGGAGGCGGCCAGCGTCTGCTCCCTGGTCTTGATCTTGCTTTCCAGCAAGGTCTTGCGGCCTTCCAGTTCCAGCTCCAGTTTCTCCATTTCGTCCTGCAGGCGATGTTTCATGGCGGTTTCGGCGGCTTTGAACTTCACGTCGAAACGCTCCTGCAGCTGCAGCTCCTTGTCCCTCAGGCCCGAGAGCCGCTCTTCGTACTCGCGGTCGAGCACCTCGCGGTGCGCGTTGAGGGCCTTATACATCTCTTCTTTGGCGGCGGACAGCTTGCCGAAGAGCTCGTGCTCCTTGGCCTGGGTCTCGCGCTGGAGTTTCAGCTTAAGTTCGCCGTGATGCTGCTCAAGGGTGTTCCTGTGCCTGTCCAGGTCGGCCTCGCGCTCGGCCAGCCGCAGTTCCGCCTCGCGGATGACGGTCTCGGCCCTGGCGCGCTCCCGGCCGGCGCGCTCTTCCGCGGCCTGTTCCAGGGCGCGGACCTTTTCGGCGTGCAGGGCTTCCAGCGCGGCCGTCTCTTCCACCGCGGCGAGCCGCGCCCGCTCGGCGTCGGCGATCCGCTCGGCGTGTTCCGCCGCCAGGGCGGCGCGTTCGGCGGCGACCCGGTCGTTAAAAACTTTCTCGGCGTCTTCCAGCCGAGCGCGCTGGCCGGCTTTAAGTTCTTCTTCGCGTTTGAGGAATTTGGCTTCCAGAACTTTGGCGCCGGCTTCGGCTTCGGCCCTGAGGCCGGCCGCTTTGGCTTCCAGTTCCCGCTGGCCGGCCGCCGCGGTTTCGCGCAGGCGCGCCTTCTCGTCCTCGAGCTCCTTCTTTAACTGCGCGGTTTTGTCCGCCAGGACGGCCTTGGCGGCGGCCTCCGCTTCGGATTCCTTTTGGGCGTACTTCAGGTTGAGCTCGTCCTCGAAATGGGACAGCTTTTTGTGGAGGAGGGCGCGGTGGCCCTCGAATTCGGTTTTAAGTTTTTCTTTTTCCTCGTGCAGCGCCGCTTCCTTTTCCAGGCGCCATTCGTCCTCGCGCGCCAGCCATTCGGCTTTCAGCCTGCGCTGGACCGAGGCGACGCGCGTCTCGAGGGCCTTTTCCTTCATCGTGTAAGCTTCTTCCAGGCCGGCCCGCAGGCTTTCCAGCCTTTCGGTGTGGCTGGCTTCCAGCGCCTTCCTGGCCTCTTCGGTCGCGGCCTGCTGGCGGGCCATCCAGGCGTTCTGCTCTTCCAGGAGGTTCGCGCGCAGCGCTTCCTCGCGGCCGCTCAGTTCGCTTTCCACTTTGGCGCGGAAAACCTTGAATTCCGCGTCTTTGGCGGCGGCCAGTCCGGCCTCGCGTTCCTTGAACTCCGCCTCCAGGCGGGCGGCGGTCCTGAGGGCGGCTCCGTCGGCCTGCGCGCGGCTTTCCGTCGCGGCGCGTTCCCAGCCGCCGCGGGCCTCTTCAAGGGCCTTCTCGTAACGGGCGCGGGTCTCTTCTTCGCGCTTCTTCACCAGCGCCACCAACTGGCCTTCCATCTCCAGGCGCAGGTCCACGTATTCCTGCTCCCGTTTCTCCACGTAAGTCTTCATGCGGCCGCGCAGCGCGTCCAGCTCTTTTTCGGAGCCGGCCTTGTAGGCGGCGATCTCGGCCTGCTTATCCTGCTCGGCGCGCGTAAGGCGCTCGGCGAAATCTTTTTCCAGGGCCGCCTGCCTGGCTTCGAAGGCGGCCTGGCGCCCGGCCAGGCGGGCTTCGGCGGCCGCGGTGGCCGTAGTTTCAAGGCGGGCGGCGGACCCTTCCAGCTCGGCCCGGCGGGTCTCCAGTTCTTTGGCAGCTTCGGCTTTGAGCGCTTCCAGCTTCTCGAAACGTTCGTCGTCCAGCTGTTTGCGGAACTTTTCCAGCTGGGCTTCTTTCTGTTCGTGCAGTTTGGCCAGTTCGGCCGCGCGGGCCTCGTAGCGGTCGCGCAGGGCCAGTTCTTCCTGCTCGGCGCGCAGGCGCGAGGTTTCCAGCAGTTCCCGCTCGAGGCGCTCGTATTTCTCGTGCAGGGCGGCCTCGCGGCCGGCCAGGTTGTCCTGGTGCTTGGTGAGCAAAGTGTTGAGTTCGGCCTCTTTGACCTCGGAGGCTTTTCTCATTTCGTCTATCAGGGTGAGCTTTATGCGGCCTATCTCGGATTCTTTGGAGGAAAGTTCGTTCTTGAGGGCGAGCACTTCTTTTTCCAGCTGGGCGCGGGCGGACCTCCAGTTGGCGGTCTCCTCGTTGAGGATCTGGTCGCGCAGCTTGGCCTTCAGGTCCGCTTCCATGGCGGTCTGGGTCTTCCAGTTCTCTTCCCAGGTCTTTATGGTGCCCTGCCATTTCTTGAGGACTTCCGTTTTCTGGTCCACCTGTTCGGTGAGGGAGCGGTTAATGCCGGTCTTGGTCCGGTTGTCCTCGCGCAGGCGGCCGACCTCTTCCTGCAGGCCGTGGATCTTCTCCACCGCCCAGCGCAGCGCCAGCTTGGCTGTTTCCACGTCCGTGATCGTGGACGGGTCTAGTTTAGGTTCCTGCTCCATCTTGAGGCCTCCGGCTGAATTCCGCAAATCTCATTGCGCCGCGAAATATGGAAATCAGGGAAATTTATATAAAATCCCTTGTTACATTAAGGAAATTATACAAAAGGCTTGTTTATAAAATATTAAATTCTTGTTGCCGGGTTATTGGGGGCGGCGCCAATACAAATAACTCAGGCCGCCCCGCCTGGGCGGCCTTGATAGAAACCAGAAAAGTCCTGCCGGGATTATTTAAGCGCGCGTACAGCTTTGCCGCTCTTTATGCAGACGGTGCAGACGTAGACGGACTGCGTCTTGCCGTTCAGCGCCACTTTCTGTTTCTGAAGGTTGGGCTTGAAGATCCGTTTGGTAGCCCTGTTGGAATGGCTGTAGGAATTACCGGAAACGGGCTTCTTGCCGCAAAGTTCGCATTTGTAAGACATGGTTTTATTATACCAAATCGCGCGTTAGGTGGAAAGTTTGTAGAATAATCTTTCCCGTTAAGGTTTAAAGGGGGCAAAATGAGATCCCATACGGCTTACCTGACTTTTAATACTCCCGAGCGCTGCGCCATTGTCAATATAAATTCGCAAGTGGAGGCCGAACTGGCCAAAAGCGGCATAAAAGAGGGGCTGTGCCTGGTGAACGCCATGCACATCACCTCCAGCGTGTTCATAAACGACAACGAGCCCGGCCTGCACCAGGACTTCCTGGGCTGGGTGGAAAAACTGGCGCCTTACGCGCCCGAGGGCTACAGGCACAACCTCACCGGCGAGGACAACGGCGACGCCCACCTGAAGCGCACCCTCATGGGGCGCGAGGTGGTGGTGGCCGTGACGGAGGGGGAGCTGGATTTCGGCCCGTGGGAGCGCATCTTCTACGGCGAGTTCGACGGCCAGCGCGACAAGCGCGTGCTGGTAAAGATCATAGGGGACTGAGGCGGAAAAATGAAACGGCGCGTTTACTACTACGATACGGACTGCAGCGGCGCGGTTTACCACGCCAACTACCTGAAATTCCTGGAAGAGGCCCGCTCCGAATACCTGGAGGCGCGCGGCCTCACCGTCAAAGGTCTGCTCGACCAGGGCGTCGGTTTCGCCATCCGGCGGCAGGAAATGGAATACAAATACCCCGCGTTTTACGGCGATACGCTCGACATCGCGACTTCGGTAAAAGAATATACCCCGTACCGGATAGTTTTTGCCTACACGCTGAGCAACCAGGACGGCCGCCTTATAGGAAAAGCGGAGACCGACCTGGTCTGCGTGGGCAAGGACCTGAAACTGATAGAATTGCCGCCGGCCGTTAAAGAACGGCTGCACGCGGCCTGACCGGGTTATTTGAAGGCGATGCCGAGGATGAATTTTAGGCCGTCGTAGTAGGCCTTCAGGTCGCTGAACTTCCTCACGGTCCTGAGCCTGCCCCATACGTAGGAAAACCGCAGGTAGAACTTCCTGTAGGCGTAGCGCACCATCTTTTCCACTTCTTCCGCCGAAGCGTAGCCATCGGGCACGTAGGCCGCCCTGGTGCGGCCCTTGTACTCCAGGCCGCGCGTTATCTTCCCCTCTTTAAGGGCCTGCTCGTAAAGCACGGTGCCGTACTCCGGGTAGGTGGGCAGGAACTGCACGTAATCCGGGTCCAGCTGTATGGCGAAAGCTATGGTCTGCCTGGCCATCTCCGGGGTCTCCCCCGGCAGGGCCAGCATGAAGGAGGCGCGTATCTGCAGGCCGGCGCGGCGGGCCCACTTGGTGGCGGCCACGCACTGCTCTATGGTGGTGCCTTTCTGTATGAGGTCCAGCATCTTCTGGCTGCCGGTCTCATAGCCGTAGAAAATATTCCAGCAGCCGGCGCCGGCCATGAGTTTCAGCATCTTTTCGGACACGGTGTTGACCCGGCCGTAGCAGGACCAGGGCAGCCGCACTTTCGCCTTCAGCCCGGCGCAGAACGTCTCCATCCAGTCGATGTTCATGGCGAAGGTATCGTCCCAGAACATCACTTCCCGTATGCCGAAATTCTTGTAGAGATTCTCGATCTCGCTCACGATGCGCTGCGGGCTGTGCCTGCGGTACCTGGCGGATTTGTTGCCGGCCTGGAAACAGAAAGTGCAGCGGTAGGGGCAGCCGCGGGAGGTTATCAGCGGGGCTACCGGAAAAGCCCTGTTCTGGCCCGGCAGGGAACGGTACAGCGAAAAATCGTAAAGGTGCCACGCCGGGGAGGGGATGGAGTCCAGGTCGGCGATAGACTCGCCCAGCTTGTTCCTCACCACGTTTCCGTTTTCGTCGCGGTAGCAGATGCCGTCCACTCCGGCCAGGGACCCTTTGTCCGCGAGCCAGCCGTTCAGCGCCGCCATTACCGTTTCGCCCTCGCCGAAAACGCTGATATCCACCGCCGGGCAGTCCGCCAGGACTTTCTCCGGAAAGCAGACGCTGTGCGGGCCGCCCATTATTATGGGCATGGGCGAAGCGGCCCTGAGGGCCGAGGCCACGGAATAGGCCGAGTCGGCGGAGGCGGTCATGGCGGAAATGCCGGCCGCTTCGGCGCCCCAGGCCAGCGTTTCCCGCACTACGTCGTCGTCGAAGCAGCCCCGCGCCGGGGCGTCAATTATTTTAACGTCGTGCCCCAGCTGCAGCAGCACCGCGGCTATGTAGCCTATGCCCAGCGGCGGCATGTGGCCGTATTTTATTTTGGCCTTGGTGCCGTAACCGCGGCCCATGAGGTCGTAAGGGGGGGCGATAAGGATTATTTTCATGCTGTTTTTCCGCGCCTTCCGATGAGGTCCGCCAGGCCGGCGGCCGCGAAGATCAATATGCAGGGCATCACCGGCAGATGGTACCTGGGAACGAAATCGAAGAGCACGTGGCCGGTAAAGAAGACCGGCAGCGCTATAAGCGGGGCGGTCTCGCGCCAGTTCTTCCGCCGGAACCAGATACCGGCCGCCGCCAGGGCCAGCAGCGCGGCCTGCAGGCCCAGCAGGCCCAGCCTTACGGCCACCGGAAGGAAATTCTTTTCCCTCAGATATTCGCCGAGGCTCCTATCCACGCCGAAGACGCTGGAGTGGCTGGTGAACCAGAACGGCGGCAGGCGCCGCAGCGCTATTTTCATGAAGGCGGCGGGATTAGCCTTGAGCAGGGCGTTGCCCTCGGTCTGCAGTTCGCCCTCCAGGACCATGGCCGCGGCGGGCGCGCCCGGGACGAAGGTCCTGGGCTCGGGATGGGCGTTTAACTTATCCAGGTACTTCCTGAAGCTCTCGTCGAAAGAAAGCCCCGCCGCCATGTTGCCCGTAACGAAAAAGCCGTAGCCGGTGCCGACGCTGCAGGGCTTGAGCGTGCCCCAGAGGCGGTAGTTGCGGGCGGACCAGGGCGCAAGCACGAAAAGAAAGGTCAGCAGGAAGATCAGCCACCTGGCCGCGAGGCCGCGGTTGAAAATGACGGAGGAGAACAGCAGGACCACCGGGAAGATCAGCGTAACGGGGCGCGTGAGCGTGGCCAGGCCAAGGAAGAATCCCGCCAGGACGAAATCCCAGCGGTTGCGGCGGCCTACGCCGTACACCCAGAACATCATCGCCGCCGTCAGCAGGAAAGTGAACAGGGTTTCCGACAGCAGCAGGCCTGTATAGACGATCAGCACCGGGTAAAGGGCCAGCAGCCAGCCCGCCAGGGCCGCGGCGCGCTCCCCGAAAAGCCGCTCCGCGGTCCGGTAGGCCGCGGCGCAGGTCAGCGCGCCCAGCAGGGCCTGCAGTACCGCCGCCGCCGCGTAGGAATGGCCGAAGACCGAATAGACCAGCGCCAGGAGGAACGGAAGGCCGGGCGCCCGTTTGGGGGTGGGGACGTCCGGGTTGATGGAGAAACCGTGGCCGGAGACCAGGTTGACGGCGATAGTGTCGTAGTCCGTCGCGTCGGCCACGGGCGGCGCCGGCGGGAGGAACAGCAGGAAGCCCAGCCGCAGCGTCAGCGCGGCGGCGAAGATGACCAGCAGACGGTTCTTGGCGATATTGGGGAAGTTCATGGGCGTTCGGGGCGTCAGGCGCCGGTCTTTTCCCCAATGTAGAAGAGTTGGCAGCCCGAGGAAGAGAGGTTAGCGTAAAAAAGCAGGTAGAACAGGTTTGAAACCGCTTTCTGGAGCGGGCCGTACTTGGGCCGGCCGAAAGTGCCGGTAACGCCGCCGGGAAAAAGGTCCAGCAGGGTCCGGTAGAAAGAATGGAAAGGGAAGCCCCAGGCGAAGCAGGCGACGGTCCTGAAGCCGTGGCGTTCGGCCAGGGCCCGGAGGGTCTCTTCGGTGTAATGCCTCAGGTGGCCCATCGGCACATCGGTGCTGCGTATCGGCCCCGCCGGCACCGTCAACAGCAAATGCCCGGAGGTCATCCTGGCGAGATTGGCCATCGCCGCGGAATCGTCCCTGGTATGCTCCAGCACTTCCGTCATCACCACCAGGTCGAATTTTTCCGGCAGGCAGGAGGTTTCTATGTTGAAAGAATGAAAACCGCTGAGCAGGCCCTTGAGCCGTTCCGGGGCGGAACTTTTATTGAGTTCGATGCCGTATATTTTCGCCCCGAATTCCGCCTGAAGGTTTTCCAGGAGGCGTCCGTCGCCGCAGCCGACGTCCAGTATCGAGCGCGCTTGCGGGCAGTTCTTCCGTATCAGGGACTTTATTATCCGCCGCCTGTGGCGCGAGGCCGGGTTGTAGACGAAGAAGTCGTCCCAGGAGGAATGGGTGTCCTTGATGGAGGTCGTTTCCTGCATATCGGGCTTATTTCCTGCTGTGCAGCCTGAAAGATTCTATTACGCAGCCCATCAGGAAGATCAGTACCGAGCCCAGCGTCATGGCGGCTACGGCCAGCCAGCGGATATCCGCTGGCGGGAAAAAGAAGAACTTGACCGTGAGGACGAACGTGGCCAGCAGCGGCAGCAGGGTTATCACCGCGGCGAACTTCATCGGGTTGAAATAAAGTATCACCTGCGTCATTATCTGCAGGGTGCGCAGTATGTCGCGCACCGGCTTCACCTTGGAATGGCCTACGCGCTCGACGAACTTTATCGGTTCGAACCTTACGAACCGGCCGGCGTTCAGGAACGACAGCGTCATGGTGGTGGTAAAAGAGTAGCCGTAGCAGGTGACCGGCATGGAAGTGGTGACGGCCTCTTTCCTGAATATCCTCAGCCCGGAATTGGCGTCGGGAATGGGCTCCCCGGCCACGAACCTGGCGATGCTCAGGTAGATGAAGCGCATCAGCGCCTTGCCCGGGGTGCCCCAGAAGAGGGACCCTTCCCTGGCCCCGACCACCATGTCGAAGGCCGGGACGTGCGGCAGGAGCTTGGCTATTTCCCCGGGAGGGTAGGAGCCGTCCGCGTCTATTATCAGGATCCACTCGTGGGCGGACGCTTCTATGCCGCTGAGCAGGGAGCGGCCGTAGCCCCGGTTGACCGGGTGGCGTATCACGCGCGAGCCGGCGGCCTCGGCCGCCGCCGCGGTGGCGTCGGAGGACCCGTCGTCCACCGTGATTATCTCGAATTTAAGCCCGGCCGCCGCCAGGGCCGCGCCGGCCCCTTTTATGGTGGGGGTTATCGCGCCCTCCTCGTTGTAGGCGGGGATGACTACGGTTATTTCCGGTTTGTTCGAGAACAGTCCCATTTAATCTTCCTTCAGTTCGGTCACCGGCCCGAACCCGGAGAGCGGTTTGTCGAACTTCTTGGAGTTGCCGATGACGAAGATCAGCGCGTCTTCGGGTTTGAATAATTTCTGCGCGGTGTCCAGCACGGCTTTGGGGTCGGTTTTGGCCAGGTTCTCCACGTAGTTGTCCAGGTAATCGGCCGGGTAGCCGTAGTATTCGTAGGAGGCGCGCTCCGTGATCAGTTCGAACGGGGTAGGGAATCTGAACACGAAGGAGTTGATGATGGCGTCCTTGGCCCGCGTTACTTCCTCGGCGGGCGCGGCCTCTTTCTTCATAAGGTCGAACTGGGCGACCAGTTCGGAGAGCGCCTGGGAGTAGGTTTCCGGCTTGGTGCCGCAATAGGCCAGGATGTAGCCGTAATCCGGCTTCTTGGCGAAGTAGCTGTAGACGCTGTAGGCCAGGCCCTTGCGCGAGCGGATCTCGGAGGCCAGGCGGGAGGACAGGCCGCCGCCGAGCATCTCGTTGGCGACGGTGAGCGGGTACTCGACGGGGTCGTGGCGCTTCACGCCTTTCTGCAGCATCACTATGAACGCCTGGGAGATGTCCCGGTCTATAAAGTAGACCTGGCGCGCGCCTTTTATCTCCACCGGGGGGATGACGGGGAAGTTCACTTCGCCGCGGGGCCAGGCGCCGAAGCGCGCCTTCAGCCTGGCCAGCATCTCCTCGTCGGAGCCGAAATCGCCGGCCGCCACCAGGATGACGTTGTTGGGCTTGTAATAGTTGGCGTGGTAGGCCTTCATGTCGCCGATGGTCACGGCGTTCACCGTGGCTTCCTCGCTGCGCCAGCCGTAGGGGTGGCCGGCGCCGTAGAAGGCGCGCACGGCTTCGCGCACGGCCTCGCGGGAGGGGTCGTCGTTGCGGCGGCGGATCATCTCAAGGACCTCGTCGCGCTTGAGCTTCACCTTGTCCTCGGCGAAAGCGGGGTGCATCAGCACGTCCGCGTAGATATCCAGCACGGCGTCGAGGTCTTTCTTCAGCACGGTCATGTCCGCGCGCGCCTCTTCGTTGCCCAGGGAGCTTTCCACCGAGGCGGCCAGGTATTCCAGGGTCTTGTCTATCTCTTCCGGCTTGTATTTCAGCGTGCCGCCGTCCTTGAGCAGCCCGGCGGTCAGTTCGCCCAGGCCTATCTTGGCGGCGGGGTCGTTGATCTTGCCGGTGCGGATATAGGCCGTCATGTGCACCACGGGCAGCGTGGCGTCCTTCATCAGGTAGACCACCAGGCCGTTCTCCAGCACGTAGCGGTCGCCCTTCGGCGGTTTGAAGTTGACGGCGTCGAGTTTTGGCAGGTTCGGCGGCATGGCGAACAGAGGGGCGGCGCTTAAAAGTGTCATGAGTACGGCTCCAGTTAGGGTTGATTTTTTCATGGGATGGTCCTCGTCCTTTATTTCAGCGGTTCCCTGAGAAAGACAGCGGTGCGGTTGTCGCGGGTGAGGTACTTGGCGGCTATTCTGGAGATATCCTCGGGCGTCACCTTGCGCAGTTCCTCGCCGGTCTTCCAGTCGTATTTCCAGTCTCCCATGATCTCCTGGTTATGGGCCAGGTTCATGCCCAGGCCGGAGTTGGACTCCAGCTGCTTGATCATTTCGGCTTCGTAGTTGTTGAGGATCTTGTCCAGCTCCCAGCGGGTGGGGGGAGTTTTCTTGAGGAGTTCTATCTCTTCCAGGATGGCGGAGTCCAGTTCCTCCACCGTGTGCGGCGCCTTGGGCGCGGCCGAGATCACGAACAGCGACGGATAGCGGTTGCCCGGGGTGGAGTGGTAGGAGTTGGCGTACAGGGCGAGTTCGCGGCCTTCCACCAGGTTCTTGTAGAAGCGGCCGGTCTTGCCGTTGGAGAGCACTTCGCTGACCATCAGCAGCCCGTAGATGTCGGCATTGTCCGGGCCGGGGTTATGGTAGCCGATGCGCAGGGCCGGTTTGGCCTTGAAGAAGACGTTGATGACCTTTTCCGCTTTCTGCTGCGGTTCCCTGGTATAGACGCGGTCGGGGATGTCGGCGCTCTTCCAGGCGCCGAAATACTTCTCGGCCAGCGCTATGACCTCGGCGGGGCTGACGTCGCCTACCACGGCCAGCGTGGCGTTGTTGGGCACGTAGAACTGCTTGTAGAACTGCTCGGCGTCGGTGCGGGTCAGGCGCTTCAGGTCGTCCATCCAGCCGATGGTGGGGTTATGGTAGGGGTGCGCGACGAAGGCGTCGGAGAACAGGCTCTGCCACATCACGCGGTTGGGGTCGGCCTCGCCCATGCGCAGCTCCTCCATCACCACGTTGCGCTCGCGGTAGAACTCGCGCAGCACGGGGTTCCTGAAGCGGTCGGATTCTATGGTCATCCAGGCTTCCAGCCGGTTCGACGGCAGCGACACCACGTAGCCGGTATAGTCGGTGGAGGTCATGGCGTTCATGCCGGATTCGCCCAGGGTGTTGTAAAGCTTCCAGTACTCGTCCTTCACTATGAGCTTGTCGGCCTCTTTCTCGGCCGCGTCCAGGGCCTTGCGCAGCGTCTCCAGTTTCTTCATGTCCGGGGCGCCGGCGGATTCCTCGGCGATAAGCGCCTTGGCCGCTTTTTCAACGGTCTCCAGCGCCACCTTCTCTTTCTCGTAGCCGGCGGAGTTTATGGTCCTGGTGCCCTTGAAGGCCATGTGCTCCATCAGGTGGGCCAGGCCGGTCTTGCCCTGCTGGCCGTCCACGTTCCCGGCCTTGAACAGCATGGTGAAGGAGACCGTGGGGACGAAGCGCTTTTCCAGGATCAGCAGCCGCAGCCCGTTCTTCAGGGTGTAGGAGACCACGGGCGGGTACTTCGGGTCGGTTTCCACCGCCGCGCCCTCGGGCAGGGCGGCGCCGGGCGCGGCCTTGGCCAGGGACGGCTGGCAGAACAGCAGCAGGCAGGGGAGAAAATGGGAAAGCTTCATGATATCCTCCGGGGAAAGGGGCTGGGTAGTTAACACGGAATTATTATACTAAATGACTTCAATATAAAATTAAGAAGGGCGCGTCGCCGCGCCCTTCTTACCAGGACCGCCGTGAGGCGGCCGGGGCTACTTCTTTTCGCAGAGCAGCAGGGTGGTGACGGCGAAGACTTTGGCGTCGCCCATCATGTGGTCGATCACGCAGTATTCGTTGGGCATATGCGCGGACTCGTTGATGCGCGAATACACCACCACCGGCAGTTTGAGGCGCCTGAAGAAGGCCGCCACGGTGCCGCCGCCTATGCCGTAGGCCTTGGCGTCCACGTGCAGAACTTCTTTTATGGCCTTCTTGAGGGCCGTTACTATGGGCGCGTTCGGGTCTGTGGGGGGCGCGGCCTGGGCTTCCTGCTGCGGCTCGAAGGCGATCTTCACGCCGTGTTTCTTTTCCACCTCGTCGGCGAGGCGCCGCATTTCGGCCTTCACGTCGGCCAGCTGGTAGACCGGCATCACGCGGCAGTCCATGTAGAACACGTCCTCGCCGGGCAGGGTGTTGACGTTGGGCACGTTGGCCTCTTTCTTGGTGGGCTCGAAGGTGCTTATGGGGGGCTCGTAGAGGGTGTCCTTGTGGGGGAATTTCTCGTAGAGGCCCTGGTATTTCACCACCAGTTCGCTGGCGGCCTTGAAGGCGTTGATGCCCAGCGAAGGCCGGCTGGCGTGGCACTGTTTGCCGTGCGTGGTCACTTTCATCCACATTATCGATTTCTCGGCCACTTCTATCATGGAGCCGTCCTCCGTGCCGGAATCCGGCACGAAGAAGACGTCGTCTTTCCCGAAAATTTCCGGCTTGTTGTCGGAGATGTAGTCGGCGCCGAAGCCCGAGCCCGTTTCCTCGTCGGCGCAGAACAGCAGGGCGATGTCGTAAGCCGGCCGGTAATCCAGTTCCATCATGGCTTTCACCACCATGATGCTGGAGACGATGGCCTGCTGGTTATCCTCCACGCCGCGGCCCACCAGTTTGCGGCCCTGTACTTCCATCTTATAGGGGTCGGATTTCCACAGCTTGGCCTCGCCGGGGGGCACTACGTCCAGGTGGGCCATGAACCAGATGGTCTTGGCCGAGCTTAACCCCTTATAGCGGGCGATGACGTTGGGGCGGATGCCGTTCTTGGCCAATTCCTGCGGGGCGTTTATCCACTCTATGGAGTCGAATTTAAGTTTCTTCAGTTCGCCTTCCAGCCACTTGGCCTTGTCGTACTCGCCGGTGCCGCCGCTGGACGGGGCCAGCGCCGGGATGGCGGTAAGGCCGCGCTGCAGCTCTACGGCGTAATTTTCGTAAGATTCTATTTTCCTGAGGATTTGGTCTTTCATGGGGTTCTCCTGTGGCTTCCGGACATAAAAAGTATACCTAGTTGGGCCGTGCCAAAGCAATGCGCCGGCGCGCGGCGCAGTAATGTATAATTTCAGCATGAATAAGCCCTCAGGCCGCGGCGTCTGGTCCGACATCGGCCTGTTCTATTGCGCGGCCATCTGGGGCTCGACGTTCATCGTCACCAAGGGCGCGCTGGACTTCGTGGACCCGGCGGTGATGGTGGGCATCCGCTTCTTTATCTCGGCCGCCCTGCTGCTGCCCTGGGTACTGAAGCGCAAGAACAGAACGGCGCATATGCGCGAGGGTTTCTACCTCTCGATCTTTCTGGCCGCGCTCTACCTGACGCAGACCACCGGCCTGCTCTATACCACGGCCTCCAACTCCGGCTTCATCACGGGCCTGTTCATAATCTTCATCCCCGTCTTCATGTACCTGTTCCGCCGCGAGAAACCCACCGCGCTGCAGGGGCTGTCCGCCCTGCTGGCCATAGGCGGCATGTGGCTGCTCACCGGCGGCGCCGGCGGTTTCAACCTGGGCGACGCCCTTACCCTGGTGGCCGCGGCCGCCTATTCCGCGCATTTGATCTTCACCGATAAATACGTGAAAGCCGAGGCGGACACCGTGCTGCTGGCCTTCCACCAGTTCTGGATGGTGTCGGCCATTGCTTTCATCATGGCGCTGTTCAAGGGGGCCTCGCTGGCCGTGGCCGGAGTGAACGCCTGGGGCGTGATAATTTTCCTGGCGGTCTTCCCCACGCTCACCGCTTTCTTTATCCAGATGCTGGCGCAGCGGCATTCCGAGCCGTTCAAGGTGGGCATCATCTTCACGCTGGAGCCGGTGTTCGCCGCCCTCTTCGCCTGGACCTGGGGCGGGGAGGAATTCGTGGCGGTCAAGGCCGCCGGCGGCCTGCTGATAGTGTCCGGCATGCTCATAGGCGAACTGGCCAAATTCAATCTTAGAAGAGCGGTAAAAAAAGAAGTGCTGCCGGTCTGACAAGGCGGCGCAACGGGAGAGAGAATATGAAAAAAATATTATTGGTCCTGGTCTTCGCCGCGGCGCTGCCGCTCAAGGCGGCCGAGCTGCGGCTGGCGGAGAGCGTCCCGGCCGAAACCGTGTACGGCTCTACCATGACCGCCCGCCCCCAGGCCGTGTGGCTGGAGATGATCGCCTCGGCCAAAAAGACCCTGGATATCGAGCAGTTCTACATAGCCGACCAGGCCGGCGAAGTCCTGGAGCCGGTGCTCGCCGCCGTAAAAGACGCGGCCAAGCGGGGCGTAAAAGTGCGCTTTCTGGTGGACAAGGTAATGCTGAAAGAAAGCGAAAAGTCCCTGCCCGCCCTTAAAGAGGCCGGCATAGAGACCCGCGTTATAGATTTCAAAAAAACCGGCGGCGGGGTGCAGCACGCCAAATTCTTTATTGTCGACGGCGCCGAGATCTATGTCGGCAGCCAGAACTTCGACTGGCGCTCGCTTAAACATATCCACGAACTGGGCCTGAGCATTAAGAGCGCGAAAGCCGCCTCCGATCTTTCCAACGTCTTCGAGGCCGACTGGGCCCTGGCCGGCGGCGCCGAACCCAGGAAAATGTTCACCAAAGCGAAGAAGCCCCTGGTAACCTCCGCCAAGCCGGAGAAGGCCGCGCTCGACGGAGGAGAAGTCTCCTACTCGCTGGCCTACAGCCCCGTGAATTTCGTCCCCAAGGGCGCCGACACGGAAATAAAGGAATTGCTCGATCTCCTGAATAAAGCCAAACATACGGTGCGCGGCCAGGTGATGACCTACGCCCTGGAAGAGCACGGCTCCAAGCGCTGGGCCGACCTGGATTCGGCCTTCAGGAAAGCCGCCGCGCGCGGCGTTAAGGTGGAACTGGTCTTCGCCGACTGGGCCATGGGCGGCAAAGCCGACCGCGACATAAAAGCCCTGGCCAGGACCGAGAACATACAGGTGAAGATCTCCGTCCTGCCGCAGCACAGCTCCGGCATGATCCCCTTCGCGCGGGTGGAGCACCTCAAGTACCTCTCCATCGACGGAGAAACCGCTTACATCACCACCTCCAACTGGGGCCCCGGTTACTTCCTCACGTCGCGCGGCGTCGCCGTCTTCATAAAAGGCCGCCCCGCCGCCGCCGTCCTGGAGGATATCTTCAACAGGACCTGGACCGGTCCCTACGCCCAGCCCGTGGACATGCTGAAGGAGTATAAACCGGTAAAGAGGGTTTAACGGCGGGCGGCCCGCTGAAAGACAGGCGTGGACCGATAACAATAACCTCCCGCCGGGAGGTTATTGTTTTTGCGGGAGCTCGGGGAAAATGGGGTCAGGTCTTGCAATTTAGCATAAAATGCTAAATTGCAAGACCTGACCCCAATATTGCTATAACCTCCCCTAGGGAGGTTATTGTTTTTGCGGGAGCTCGTAGAGGGCTATTTTCTTATTGGTATCGCCGAAATATCTCAGTGCCCACGGGGTGGGAAAAAATATAACAGGATTGCCGGCCGGGTCCGCGCCCAGGCGCACGTTGTCGCCCAGGTGCACGCTGCCGCCGTTCAACGTTTCGGCGCCTTCCTTGTCCAGCCAGCGCACGAACTGCCACGGCGCCGGTTCCAGTTTGGACTGCACGCCGTATTCCGCTTCCAGCCGGTACTGCGTCACCTCGAACTGCAGCGGGCCCACCGCCGCCAGCAGCGGGGTGGAGGGGGGCGCGTCTTTCACCGTGAACTGCTGCACCACGCCTTCCAGGATCAGCTGCTCCAGGCCCAGCCGGAAGGGCTTGAACTTGGAGGGCACGGGGTTATAAAGGTACGTGAAGCATTCCGGCGGAAAGCGCGGGATCTCGTCGAAAACTATGGCCGGGTTCTCGGTCAGCGTGTCGCCTATCTTGAATTCCTGGTGGCCCACCAGGCCCACGATGTCGCCGGGCCAGGCCTCGTCCACCGTCTCGCGCTCCTGGCCGAAAAGCTTGTTGGAATTGGACAGCCGCACTTTCTTGTCGGCGCCGGCCAGGAACACGCTCATGTCGCGCGTGAACTTGCCCGAGCACACCCGCACAAAGGCCACCTTGTCGCGGTGGCGCGGGTTCATATTGCCCTGTATTTTAAAAATGAAACCTGAGAAAGCTTCGAGTTCCGGGCTGATGACGCCGATGGACGACTCGCGCGGGCCCGGCGGGGCCGAGTGTTCCACAAAGCCGTCCAGCATCAGCTGGATGCCGAAATTGTTGACCGCGCTGCCGAAGAACACCGGGGTGGTCTCGCCCGCCAGCACCTCTTCCATGGAATATTCCGTGCCGGCCAGGTCCAGCATGCCCACTTCCTCTATAAAATTCCTGTAGCTGACCGCGTCCAGTTTCTCTTTTATCAACGGGTCTTCCAGGCCCGCGGTTTCCACGCCAGCCTTGAAGGCGCCGCCGGGGGTGCGCTCGAACAGATGCGCCTGTTTGGTCATGCGGTCATAGACGCCCTTGAAATCCTTGCCGTTGCCCATGGGCCAGTTGATGGGGAAGGGTTTCAAGCCCAGCACTTTTTCCAGCTCGTCTATCAGCTCCAGCGGCTCGCGCGAGGGCCGGTCCATCTTGTTTATGAAAGTGAAAATGGGGATGTGGCGGCGGCGGCAGACCTCGAATAATTTCAGGGTCTGGGCCTCTATGCCCTTGCCGGCGTCTATCACCATCACGGCCGCGTCCACGGCGGTGAGCACCCGGTAGGTGTCCTCGGAGAAGTCGCGGTGGCCGGGGGTGTCGAGCAGGTTGATCTTGTAGCCGGCGTAGTCGAACTGCAGCACGGTGGAACTTATGGAGATACCGCGCTTCTTTTCCAGTTCCATCCAGTCGGAGGCGGTGGCGCGCTGGTTCTTGCGGGCCGTAACGGTGCCCGCCAGGTGCAGCGCTCCGCCGTAAAGCAGGAACTTCTCCGTCAAGGTGGTCTTGCCGGCGTCCGGGTGGGAAATTATGGCGAAAGTGCGCCTTCTTAAGATCTCGTTCATAGGGCGGTAAAGATATAGATTATCTTTTATTCGGGGTTTAAGACAAACGGACGGGGATAATTTGGTATATTTTCATCTGGCCGCGCGTTTTTTTCCGCGGCCTTATCAACGGAGAAAATATGAAAAAAATAACCGCTTTGATCGTCATTCTCGGGCTTGCCGCCTGCGCCAAACCCGCGGCCAGGCCGGCCACGGCCAAAAAAGGCGAACTCGCGCCGCAGATAGCCCTGGAGAAGGTGGTAAAAGGCGACCTTAAGGCCGTAAAAAGCTGGGACGACCTTAAAGGCAAGGCCGTCGTGCTGGAATTCTGGGGCCCCGGCTGCGAGCCCTGCGTCGAGAATATCCCGCACCTGAACGACCTGGCCGAAAAATTCAAGGACAAACCTGTGGTTTTCATCTCGGTGGCCAGGGACGGCGAGGGCGCCGTGCGCAAATTCCTGGAAACGCACGACATGAAGGGCAATGTGGCCGCCGAGGCCGGCGACGCCTTCAAAAAATTCAGGGTTTTCGGCATACCGCATACGGTGCTGATAGATAAAGACAGCCGCGTGGCGGCTTTCAGCTATCCGGACAGGGTGAACGAGGCCGTTTTGAACGATCTGCTGGCCGGCAAGGCGCTCAAGGGCGACAAACCCATGGCGGAGGAAACCCCGGAGAGCGACGGCAAAGCCCTGGCTTTCTTTTCCATCGGGCCCGCCGGCACGGAACCCAGGCTGAGCTTCGGCGGCTGCGAATACGAGGCCGACGGCATGACGCTTTCCTATATTCTGGAGACGGCCCTGAGCGATCTGCACGGCATAGAATATAACGAAGTGACCGAGGACCTGAAGAACAGCAAACTGAAGGTCATCGCCAAGGTTTCCTCCGTCCAGGGGCAGGAGGACGGCCTGCGCCTGCGGGAACTCTTTATCTCCGGTATCAACGGCGCGCTCCCTGTGAAAGTGAGCGTGGAACGGAAAAAAATGAAGGTTTACCTGCTTAAAAAGAACGGTGCGCTCAAACCGGCCCTGGCGCTCTCGCCGCTTAAAGGCGGCGGGCGCAAGACCGGGCCGGGCATGGTGGACGCCAAGGCCGGCAGCATGATTGCCCTGGCCGACGAGGTGGAGGGTTGGCTGGGCGCCCCGGTGCTGGACGACACCGGCCTGACCGGCCGCTATGATTATATGCTGGAAGTGAAAGACCTGACCCCCAAGGCGGTCAGCGCCGCCCTGGACGAAAAATTCGGGCTTAAGCTGGTGGAAGCACGCCGGGAAGTGGACATTGCCGAGGTGAAAGGCCTGTAACTCTTCCGTTCCGGAAAGAAAGGCCGCGGCCACCGGCGCGGCCTTTTTATTTGAGGAAATCCTGAGCGTGGTCTGAGTTTTTTGCAAGCCCGGGCGGGTAGAATATAGCAATAAGGCGGGAGTGTGTTTAAAGTCACATAAAACAGCGTTGACAGGCGTCAATCAATGTTATATCTTTCCAAGTAATCTTGTTCATCACGGGGTGGGTTTGCCCACTAAAACGTTTTTTGTTTGTACGGCGCTGCCCGGCGGCGGGCGCGCTCATTACGGAGGCACTATGCGCTTGTTCAACAAACTTATCCTGGCGGCTATCCTGGCGGCGGCTTCACTGGGGGCGGCCTCGGCGGCCACCACGCTGAACGTCTACATAAAGGACGAGCTGAGCCAGCCGGTGATGGATGTAACCGTCGCCGCCATAGAGTTCGGCCTGAACGGGCCCTCCACCAACACGGTCATAGATAAGACAGGCACCGACGGGCGCGTGGCGCTGAGCCTGGCCGATAATAAAAGTTACAGCATCCACTATACGACGCAGGGCTACTCTCCCAGCATCTCCGACCAATTCAATAATCCCGCCTACGACCCCAACAGGTATGTCTGGGCCACCGGCACCACGGTCTATTCCACTTTTACGGTAACCTCGGGCCTGGCCAACGTGGGGCGCATCGTCCTCGAGTTCGCCAACGCCACCCACGGCAAGGTGCTGTTCGGCGGCTTGAATAATAACATCATAATGCAGCCCGCCTCTTTCGGCATAGCGCAGGCCGACGGTTTCGGCAACGGCTTCCTGGTAGTGGACAACGTCCCCTTCGCCGACGCCAGCGTTTATAACATCGGCATGTACGACGCCGAGCTGAACCGCGGCGTGGGCCGCAACGTGGCCACCGCCATTGGCGTCAACCTGACCGAAGAGTTGGGCGCCTACACGCTTTCCTATTCCGGCGCCGGCAAGGTGGACTTCGATAATTCCATCCCGCCCTCCCGCGTGGATAATAATACGTCCCTCAATCAGGAACCGGTCACCGGCTCCACCCTGGAGGGCATAGTCAGGAGCACCGGTACCCTCTGGTCCGCCATCCCCAGGATGGGCGTGAATTTCCGCTCCTGCAACGGCTACCTCTGGGCCAACGTGGACGATAATGGGCATTTTACGCTCAACAATCTCTCGGTCGGCGCCACTTACTACGCCGAGGCCATGGGCGGCTGTTCCTGGAGCCAGAGCGGCCCCGGCGCCTGCTACGCCCCCTACCGCAGCCCCGCCCTGGTGGATAACAGCGATCTCTGCAGCGGCGCGGCCCTGAAAGGGATCAACGACTTTATATATGTGAGTTCCACCTCTAACCAGCCAGTTAACCAGGGCGCGGCCAATACGGAATACGTGCGCGTGCAGCTTAGCGAGATGGCCGAGAGCACCGGCACCATGAAAGTCTGCGTGAAGTCTTCCGAAGGCGACGCCATCCCGAACGCAAACGTCAATATAAACCCCGACGGCTCCCCCTGGAGCGCCAACAAGTGCGCCACGCATGATTTCGGAGTGGACATGTCCACCCCCGGCTTCTCCAATAAGAACGTCGTTACCGGAGCCAACGGCTGCGCGGACCTCAACGGCCTGCCCAGCGGCAACTACCTGGTGAACGTCTGGACCCCTTTCTCCAATAGCGGCACCAACGGGCCCACGCCCTTCAATGCCGGCCCCGACACCCAGTTCTCCTGGGGCGGCCTGAACTGGCAGCAGGCCCATTGCGAAGGCGTCGGCGTGGACGACTACCGCGTGACCATAGATACCATGACCTATGCCTCCCTGCATGTATACAACAGCAGCGGCGTGGTGGTGACCGACGGCTCCGTGGCGCTGTCCTCCATAACTTACGTGGTGCCCACTGCGGCCGGCGCCAACAGCGGCCTGGTGAAGGGTACGCTCAAGTTCCCCTCCATAGTGGACCTTTTCAATAACCCCATAATGATAACCCTGTACCCCAGCTGCAAGGATATGGCCTGTCCCGTCGGTGCCACCGGCAACTTCAAGGCCATAAACGGCAGCGGTGCCAGCCAATACGCTTACACCATAAACGTCTCCAGCGGCTACTCCTACTACATGAACGTGAGCGCCGCAGGCTGGGGCCGCATACAGCGCGGCGGCGGCGACAACAGCGTACACCTGGAGTCCACCGGTACCGTGGTGGTGGACATGGAATTCGGCCAGGCCGGCACCGTGACCGGCACCCTGTACAAACCGGACGGCAGCGTTTTCGTCCCGGCCACCAACCAGTGGGTCTGGATAGCCGCCGGCAACAATAACGGCTGGTCCAACACGCAGCTACAGAAGGACGGCACCTTCGCCATGACGGACGTGCTGCCCGGCGTAAACTGGCTCTCCGTAGGTTCCAGCGGCGATACGGCTTTCACCTATTCGCTGCCCTCCCCGGCGCCCACGGTCACCGTGGCCCCCGGCAGCACCGCCACGCTGAACGTAAACCTCGTCAACGCCAACTACGCGCAGGTTAAGGTGGATTTCTCCAAAACCTCGGACCAAACCGTCATATCGGACGGTTCCGACTCGCTCCTAGGCTTCAAGGCCGTGCCCCTGCTGGCCGGCACCGTCTTTAAGAGCGAGACCATAATTAAGATGCTTACCGGCGGAGACAGCGAGAACGAGCGCAAGATGCGCTTTTCCGGCCCCACCAGCCCCATCAGCGACGGCCAGTGCGGTTCCAACTGGCCCGGCGGTTTCTGCCCCGGCACCCTGCCCTCGCCCGCGGTGTACGACTTCTACCTGATGCGCTCCGGCGACTTCGGAAAGTCCACCACCACCGCCACCAACCTGCCTTATCCGCACTTCACCATGATCACTTCTTCCAAGAACGTGGTGGTGGATAACGCGCACGCCAATACCCTGCTGGACCCGACCAGCTTTATGAGCGCGCCTACCGGGATACGGGTGGTTATGACGCCCAATCCCAGCCAGGCCGACCGCGGCAACGCCACCTTGACGGGCTCTGTTATCGCGGCCAACTTCTTCAGGGCGGCCGACTATGACGCCACCGGCGGCAACTTCGACAACTTCGTGAAGTACCTGCCCGTGATGGCCCTTTATGACGACAAGGGCGTTTTCAGCGCGGCCGGCATAGTAGTGCCGCCGCCGGGCTTCATAGCCAATCACGACGCCGAGTTCAACCTGGCTTTCTCCCAGGGGTACCCGGCTTTCAAGGCCCTGCTGGAGTCTTCCGGCGGTTTCGGCTACGAAATAAGGGCGCTTAAGCCGTCCACGTGCTACACGGCCGTGCTTACCACTCCCAACTACCCGCCCTACCAGCGCAAAGCCTGCGTGGGGGTGAGCGGCTCCACGCTGACCATGTCCGTGGACCTGGACGCGGCCGTGGGCGCCGGAGCCACCCTGCAGGGCGTGGTTACCAGCACCAATACCTCGGTTAACCTCGTCAACGCCGGGGTGGAGATCTCCGGCGACGGCATCGGGACGCGCACCATGGTTACCACCTCGTCCGGTACCTATCGGTTCGAGGGCCTGCCGGAAGGCAGCGTAAGGGTAAAAGTTACCGTGGCAGGCTTTGCGGCCGGAGAGGCCGAAAAGGATATCACCGGTACCGCCACTTTTACGCAGAGTTTCGCGCTGACGGCCGCCCCCGGCTCCATAGCCGGCACGGTCTACTCGCAGAAACTGCCTTTCGCCAAGGTGCAGACGGGCGCGCTTATCTACGCCTATGACGATACCTATAACGGCCTCCACCCGTCCGAACCGCTGTCGCTGATAAAAACAGTGACCGGCGCCGACGGCACTTATACGCTCAACGGCCTGGTGGACGCCCATACGTATAAGATATTCCTCAGGGTGCCGGGCAAGTACATGCTCAACCAGTCCGTGGCGGCTACCGCGGGCGCGGTTACCGGTATAGACTTCACCATGCTGGCCAAACCCCTGGACATAGAAGTGTTCGCCAAGCAGGGCGCCGCCTCTTATGACTTCACCGTCCTCAATCCGCAGGACTTCAAGACGGGCACGGTAAGGTGGGGCGTTTCGCCTTACAGCGTCGGCTCCTCCGCGGAGATAAACATGGAGAAGCTCTCCAGCGGGGAACTGCACGCCTCCATCCCGCTGACGGCCCTTTCCGCCGGCGTAACCTACGTGCTGCACGGCGAGGCCGAGTCCTATGCCGGTAAAACGGTTACCAAAGAACTGCTGTTCGGCCTGGGCTATAAGGGCAACGCCAAGCAGGCCATAGACGCCGTCATCCTGGGTGACGATTCGTCGGACGACAAGGGCCGCCGCTTTAACGAAGCGTCCATGGACCAGAGCGGGGACGATCCCTCCTCCCTGGTGGTCCCCGCCGGCGCTATGCTGCCGGTTTCCACCGCCGCCATCCCCACCTGCTCTTTCAAGGGCGAGGACAAGGACAGTGACGCCGTGGCGCCCAAAGTGGACGCGCTCGGCGCCAACGCCTTCGCGGGCGGCCTCTACACGGTGGAGATCTCCAGCGTGGCCCTTAACCCGGACAAAGGCTTCGACCTGACGCTGGCTTACGACAAGAGCACCGCGCAGCTCGACGACCTGGCCGTGGCCAGGTTCAACGACACCACCAGCAAATGGGAGACAGTGCCCGGCATAGCCACCGTCAACCCGGTGAAAGGCACGGTCAAGGTGAAGCTCAAGAGCCTGGCCTCCGTGCTGGCGGTCAAGCAGAGCGGCGTCTCGCCGCAGTTCTCCTCCTTCAACGGCCGCGAGTACATAATAAGGCCCCAGGCCACAGGCGGCACCCTGACTTCCGGCACTTTCGCGGTGGTCCGGCCCTCCGTGGCGGGTGGCGCTTTCACCGGTTCCAAGGTAAAGGTGTTCAACTTCCCGAACCCCTTCAACCTTAAGAGCAAGGTGGTGGCCAATAACCACGGCGCGCCCACCGACCCCACCACGCTAGGCACCACCATCCACGTGGAAGTGCCGGCGGGCAAGGGCGGCCCGGGGCATGTGAAGATCTACACCCTGGCCGGCGAGCTGGTCAAGGACATCAGCGTGACCTTCACCGACGGCGCCTACAACTACGTGAACTGGGACGGCCACAACGCCGGCGGCCAGCCGGTGGCTAACGGCGTCTATTACGGCTTCGTCACGTTCTCCGGCAGCAGCCCCTCCCGGAAGGACGCCACGTTCAAGATGGCGGTAATAAAGTAGTTTTACGGTAAAACTAGGAGCTAAACGATGAAACTCAAAATACTGCTTTCTACCGTCGTAATAACCCTGTCGGCTTCCGGCGCCTGGGCGGCCGGGGCCGGCACCACCGGCGCCAGCTTCCTCAAGGTCGGCGTCGGCGCGAGGCCGCTGGCCATGGGCTCGGCCGGCAGCGCCGTGGAAACGGACGCCAACGCCGTCAACTGGAACCCCGGCCTGCTCGGCAATATCAAAGAGCGCAGCGTCAGCGCCAGCTACAACATGCTGTTCATCGACGAGTCCCAGGGCTTCGTGGGCTACGCGGCCCCCATCGAGGGCGGCTCGGCCTGGGGTGTGGGCGTGAACTACCTGACCGTGGCCGACATAGAGAAGCGCCTGGGAGATACCGATAACCCGGATTCCAGGTTCAGCAATAACAACACCGCGGTCAGCTTCTCTTACGCCCGCTCGGAAATACGGCCGGGGCTCTCCCTGGGCGCCAGCTTCAAGTACATACAGCAGAAGCTCGACACCCACTCGGACAAGGCCATGGCCATGGACCTGGGCGCCGCCTATAAAGTGAATTCCGACTGGACGGCCGGTTTCGCCGTGCAGAACCTGGGCAGCAAGATAGGCCCGGACAAGCTGCCTTTGACCTTCAAGGGCGGCGCGGCCGTAAAACTGCTGGACGGGAAACTGCTGGCGGCCGCCGACCTGGACTGGCTCGCCAACGACGAGAGGATGTACCTGGACCTGGGCGGGGAATACGCCCTGGGCAAGTACGTGGCTTTCCGCGCCGGCTACCAGCTGGGGCGCAGCCAGGACAAGCTGGGAGGCCTTACCGGCTTCGCCGCCGGTCTCGGCGCCAAGTACGAGAAATATTCTTTTGACTACGCCTATGTGCCGTTCGGCGACCTGGGCAGCACCCACCGCATGACGGTCGGTTATCGTTTTTAGGGAATTAACGGAGGATTATTTTGAATAAATTACTTCTCGCTTCTTTGCTGCTTTTACCAGGAGCCGGCCACGCGGCCGGCTTCGAGCTTCAGGGAAAACTGGACCTGCTCGGCGGCCAGTATTTCTTCGAAAAACAATCGGGGGCGGTCAACGGTTACGGCGTGCTGGATGTGCAGCTGGCCAAAAGCTACTCTTCCGATTCCGGTTTCTTCGTCAGCGTCAAGTCCGTCTACACCGGCTTCAAACAGGTGAATGAACTGTCCGGCGGCGGCACCCTTTTCCAGCAGAGCTTGGACAACACCCTGGGTTTCAAATGGATCAAGCGCTACGAGGGCGGCTATTCGCTCAAGCCCCGCGCCGCCGTAAAAAACCAGCTCTTCCGCGAGACCAAAGACGAGAAATGGGGTAAGGGCCTCTACGACTTCACCCGCTACGAGGGCGGCCTGACGCTGGAGCGCAAGACGCGCCTCGGCCTGTCCACCCCCTGGCTGTACCAGCTGTCCTGGGACATCTATTACACGCGCTACGCCAGGTTCAAGACGCTGGCCAGCCAGTACGGCGCGGAACTGGACGCCCCGGATCCCGGTACGCGCACCCTGGACACTATCACCAACCAGGTCTCCTACGGCAGCGAATTCGACCTGCCGGATTTCACCAAGCTCAACGTCCTGGCGGCCCTTTCGCTTACCGACTACCGGGACCAGAAGGTGATCAACTCCATAGGCGAGTATCTCCCCGACCGCCGCTCCGACACTTGCCAGGTGCTCAACGCGGGCCTCTCCAAGCGCTTCGTCGACCTGAACCTGCTGGGCCAGGCCCGGCCTATACTCGGCTTCAGCCTGGGCCTCTCCAACGTGATCTCCAACCAGAACCACCTGGATACCGACCCGGCGCACCTCAAGTACATCGGCTCCTTCTACGACTACTGGGAAACGCGCCTGGCACCGGACGCGCAGGTCACCTATACTTCCTCGCTGATGACGCTGCGTCTCGGCTACGAGTTCGCCATGCGCCGGTATTACAAGCGCCTGGCCCAGAAGTCCGACGGCGCCTATACCTCCGCCAAACTGAACCAGTATTCCAGCAGCTTTACGCTGGAAACCTCTTACCCGCTGGTAAAAGGGCTGGACGCCAGGGCGTACGGCACCTGGGCCTCTTCCAGTTCCAACAACCGCTACGAGCAGGTCTACCGCTACAACTATAACAGCTCGTCGTATTTCGCCGGGCTTGAATGGAGGTTTTAGCCATGAAGCATTTTAATATCCTGGTTACCCTGCTGCTGGCGGCCGGCCCCTGCGCCGCCATGACGCAAGACATCATTATGATCCCCGAAGGGCAGGTGGAGGCGCGCGCCTCGGCGGCCTCGGAGTGGGTGCCCGTTAATTCCGGGGTCAAGATAAAGGCCGGCGCCGAGATACGCACCGCCAAGGATACCAAGGCCGGGGTCATCTTCCCGGACGGGTCGCGGTTCCAACTGGGCAACAGCACGCTATTCACCGTGGAGGATACCGGCAAGAAGAAAGCCGGGTTCCGGCTCAAGCTGGGCCGGCTGAAGGCCGTGGTGGCCGGTTATTTCTCCAGCCGCTTCGAGGTGCGCACCCCGGCCGCGGTCTGCGCCGTGCGCGGCACCCAGTTCGACATAGAAGTGGGCGAGAAGGGCGAGACGGAAATGAATGTTTCCGAAGGCCTGGTGGAGGTGAACGACTCCAAGGGCAAGATGGCCGTGGTCTCGTCCGAGGAACGCATCCATGTGGGGATGGACGGGATGTCCAGGCCCGAGGGGATACCGCTGAGCGACGCGCGCGCCGGCGAGGCCGCGCGCCCGATGGCGGTGCGCCAGGAGACGGCGCGCGAGCGCACCCGCACCATGCTGGAGGAACTCCGCAACCGCGAGCTGAAGGCCAATGAATCCCAGCTGGGTAAGGACTCCATAGACGCTTTCGGGCGTCGCGTCCGCCTGGAGGAATACCTGCTGCGCCCCAGCGATTCCGAATTTAAACTGCTTTTCCTCAGCCGCCGCGCCGAGGAGAACCGCCTGGACTGGGGCCACCTGATAGAGCAGTTCAACTCCAAGATCCCGGACGATATCAGCGAGGTGGGCAAGATCATAGACGGCATGTACCTGTCCGCCACCGCTCCGGCCAACTGGATGAAATATTTTGAGGTCTACATGACCAACACCGTGGACAGCATAAAGGAGACCATCACCTTTGCCGCGCCCACGCTGATAGACTTCTCCGGTTACGGCGCCGGTGTCGGCTCGCGCTATTACCCGGGGTCCATAGACTACAAACAGATACTCGCCGGCCCCGGCGTGCCCGGCGGCGAGCGGACGCAGTTCCAGCAGATACAGGATTATAACAGCACCACCCCCGGGCACGCCGGGGCCACGCAGAAAGTGGTGAACAACGTGGGCGCGCTGACCACGCTGGAACAGATAACCCTGGACCCGGCTTCATCTGATGTGCTTGATTACGGGTATACATCTGTAATTACCGATAAAGCCGGTCTTTATTATCCATATCCGGCGCCTGACACAACTGTTAACCCGAGCGACCCGGTGGTCACGTACCCCAGCGGGCCCGGAATGGCCGACTACCAGGTGGGAACTACTTATGCCGACGGATCGACGGTGTTTTCCCGCAAGATACTGGTTTCCAACGAGGGCGAGGTGCTGGGGATCCCCGGTACTCCCAATTCCACCACCTTCCTGCAGGAAGGCAGCTTCAACCTGGAGCTGGTGGTAGGCTCCAACCTGTTCCAGGGCCGCAACATAGACGTGCTGATAGCCCCGGAGATACTGACGCAGAAGAAACAGGCTACCACCACCCCGGACTACCTGACGCCCAACTAAAAGCAGTCCGCGCAAAGCACGTTCTTAGGGGACGCTCTTAGTTAATTAGTTTTTAAACTAATTAAATAAGAGCGTCCCTCTTTAGTGCACGCCGTGCATCCACTTGCGGATCTTGGGGGTCAGCAGCAGCAGCAGGGCGCCGGCGCCCAGGGCGGTGGCCGTGGGGATCATATAGAAGTTCACGTGGTTGATCACGTCGTAGTTGCCGGCGAAGAAGCCGCCCACGAAGCCGGCCGCCACGCTGGACAGGAACCAGACGCCCATCATCAGCGAGCCGAATTGCGCCGGCGCCAGCTTGGTCACCAGCGACAGGCCCACAGGGGACAGGCACAGCTCGCCCAGCGTGTGGAAGAAATAAGCGCCCACCAGCCACAGCATGCTTACGGGGCCGCTCTTCTGATAGGCCGCGGCCGCCGCTATCATCACCACGAAGCCGATGGCCAGCAGGCCCAGGGCCACCACGAACTTTACCGGGCTGGAGGGTTCCTTGCCGGTTTCGCCGAGGCGCACCCACATGCCCGAGAAGAGCGGGGCCAGCAGCACGATGAAGAACGGGTTGAGGGACTGGAAATAGCCGGCCGGCATTTCCCAGGTCCAGCCGAACAGGCTGAGCATGCGGTTGGTCTCGCTCTTGGCGAACAGCGTCAGCGAACTGCCCGCCTGCTCGAAGGCGGACCAGAAGAAGATGGAGAAGAACACCATGATGAAGATCACCGCCAGGCGCTGTTTCTCCACGTGGGTGAGGGTGGACTTCTCGGGCTTGGCAGCGTAGGCGTAGGCCATAGCGATCGCCACCAGCGTGGCCAGCAGGCCGTACACCCAGTTGGGGATAAGGCCCTTAATGTCATAGCCGTTGAACTGCAGGGCGCTGGCGATAAGGAAGCTCACCACTATGCCTATAAGGGTGAAGGGGATGAACGGCTTGTCGTCGGGCACGGCGGGCTTCAGCCCTTTGTCGCCCAGCAGGGCTTTCTGCCCCCACATGTACATGGCCAGGCCCAGCACCATGCCCACGCCGGCCGCGCCGAAGCCCCAGTGCCAGCCGATCTTCTCGCCCAGGGTGCTGCACACCAGGGGGGAGAACATGGCGCCCAGATTGATGCCCATGTAGAAGATGGTGAAGCCGCCGTCGCGGCGCGGGTCGTTCTCTTCGTAGAGCTTGCCCACCACGGTGGAGATATTGGGCTTGAAGAAGCCGTTGCCCATGATCAGCAGGATCATGGCCCCGAAGAAGAAGGGCATGGAGGGCAGCGCCATGGCGAAATGGCCCAGCGCCATCAATATGCCGCCTATCAGGATGGCTTTGCGCTGGCCCAGGTAGCGGTCCGCTATGTAGCCGCCGAGGAGCGGCGTCAGGTAGACCATGCCGGTGTACCAGCCGTAGATCTGCGCGGATTTCTCCGTGGAGAAACGCAGGTAATCCACCATGTAAAGCACCAGCAGCGCCCGCATGCCGTAATAAGAGAAGCGCTCCCACATTTCCACGAAGAATAAAAGGAACAAGCCTTTGGGCTGGTTATGGTGAATGCTCATGCCGTCTCCTTAACTAAATGATAAGCAATTATATCTAAAAAGCCCGGACCAGCACGCGCAGGCCGTGCGGCGGCACTTCAACGGCGGCGCCGCCTTTTACCGTTACCGGCAGGCCGGTGTAAAGTTCCGTGTAAGCCCCGTCCGGCACGCCGGGGGCGGTCAGCCGCGCCGGCGCGCTGTCTTTGTTCAGAAAAACGAAGGCCTTGTTCTTGCCGTAAATGCGGCTGAAGACGTAATGGTCCTGCGAGGCGTAAAGTTTATTCTGTTTGCCCTTCTGCAGGGCGGGGGAGGCGCGGCGCAGGGCGTTGAGCCGGGCGATATGCGCGTACAGCGGGGAGGCGGCCGCGGTTTTCATGCCGTCGGCGCCCAGCAGGCGGCGGTTGTCGGGGTCCTCGCCGCCGGGCATCATCAGTTCGGTGCCGTAGTAGACGCAGGGGATGCCGCGGGCCGTGAAGTAGTAATTGAACAGGTCCGTGAACTGGTTCTGCGTGGCCGGGGTGCCGGGGGCCGCGCCGTTAAAGCGCGGCTTGTCGTGGTTGTCGGGGAAGGTGACCAGCCAGGAGGGGTCCCGGTAGTCCCCGTCGTGGGAAAGCACTTCGTTCACGGCGGTGTAGGAGCCGCCTTTAAAGACATGCTCCAGGTTGCCCCAGGTCCCCATGGCCGAACCTGGCATGTCCATTACGCTCATGCCGGCGTTCATGGGAGTGCCGCGGGCGAGCTTGGTGTAGCCGCCCAGCAGCTTGTAGTCGGAATTCGTCCACAGCTCGCCGAAGATGAAGAAGTCTTTTCTGCGGGCGTGCATGGCGGCGGTGAACTTTTTCCAGAAGGCCTTATCCATCCAGCCCACGGTGTCCAGGCGGAAGGCGTCCACGCCGAGGTCCTGGTAATTTCCGTAGATCTCCGTGAACCACTTGAGCACTTTAGGATTCTTATCGTTCAGGTCCAGCAGGTCCGCCAGCGCGGGGCCCTTATGGTTGAACCAGTTCTCCCTGTCTTCGTAGTAGTCGAAAGTTTTGCCGAGCCCGGAGAGTTGGCCGCGCCCGGCGTACCACTTCACCGCCGGGGCGACGTCCCCGCCGTGGCCGTGGTTGAGCACTATGTCCTGTATTACCTTAAGGCCCTTCGCGTGGGCGGCGGCGATCAGGTCTTTGTAGGAGGCGCCGGGCGACTCCAGGTGCGGGTCTATTTTGGAGAAGTCCCACGCCCAGTAGCCGTGGTAGCCGGCCGCGTCGTAGGTGCCGGCGGAATTTACGTAGCGGCCCGGCGGCTGCATTACCGGCGGCGTGATCCAGATGGCGGTAAAGCCCATGTTCCTGATGTAGTCGAGGTTGTCTATCAGGCCCTTGAAATCGCCGCCCTGGTAATAGCGCAGGTTGCCGGGCACGTATTCGTCGCCGTAGATATTATTGTTGGCGGGGTCCCCGTCGGCGAACCTGTCCGTCATCACCAGGTAAATGGTCTCCTCGCGGAAATCCGGCGGCGGCGCGGCCGGCAGCAGGCGCGGCAGCGCCGTCAGCAGCAGCAGTGCGCCGAGGGCGCGCTTTGAATTTAACAGGTCCATGTAAACACCCCTTATGCCGGCTTACAGGCCGGACTCTTTTGTAAGTTCCGTCTCCGAGACCGCGCAGCGGAAGCCGATGTCGTCGTTGGCGCGTTTGGTGCCGGCCCTGTTGGCGGAGCGCGCCTCGTAGATGTCGCCGGCCCAGGAGCCGCCCCTGATGACGTGTTCCTGCCCCTTCTCCGGACCCTGCGGGTCCCTGGTCCGGCGCTCGGCGTAGCAGGTCTTGCCGTAAAGGTCCGCCACCCATTCCCAGACATTGCCGTGCATGTCGCTAAGGCCGTAAGCGTTGGGTTTGCGGGTGCCCACGGGATGCGGTGTCTCGCCGGCGTTGGTCTCCACCCAGGCGTACGCTTCCGCCGCGGCGGCCGCGCCGAACGAGTAGGCCTCGTCCGAGCCCGCGCGGGCGGCCGCTTCCCATTCCGCCTCGGTGGGCAGGCGCTTCTTTTTGGCCCGGCAGTACGCCTGCGCGTTCTCCCACGTAACCCCGAACACGGGGCAGCTGCCGCAGGTGTTTATAAGGGGCGTCAGCCGGCGGTAATATTTATCGGAGCCCGTCAGAATATTGAACTTGCCTTCGGGCCTCAGCCACTCGGGGTAATTGCCGCCGGTGGCGCGCGCGAAAGCGGTATACTCGGCGATGGTCACCTCGGTCCTGTCCAGGTAGAAGGCGGAAAGGTTGATCTCCGCGGCGGGCCTTTCGTCGGGGTCGCCCACCCCGTCCGGCGAGCCCAGGCGGCGCGGGCCCCCGGCGATGAACGCCATGCCGGCCGTCTTTTTTGCGATCCGCTCGCGCGCCTTCTCCTCGCTGTGGCGCCGCGCCGCGCCCAGGCAGACGCCGCAGGCCGGGTCGGCGTTCTCGCCGCGGATGTAATTGAGCAGTTCGGAGTCCGCGGATTTCAATATGCTGACCTGCGCGGCCAGCGGGGCGGCGGCCAGCAGAAGCAAGGAGGAACGCAGAATTAAGCCTGACAGGGTTGTTCTCATAAGCGTATTATAATATTTTGAACCTCCCGGAGAAAGCCCGCGCCTCCGTTTTAGCGCGCCGTTCGCCAGGCCGGGCCGCCTGGGTGGAGCGTCCATTAATTATATATATAATTATATATATAATTATATATATAATTATATCCTGAAAAAAGGGCCTAATACCACATAAAAGAGGGGACCGGCGGG